>Ga0310811_10004907_pt1 | contig 16842 bp, 13 predicted proteins | sample YCmetagenome_FD_207642 | JGI IMG/M metagenome (GOLD analysis project Ga0310811, IMG submission 207642) | Soil microbial communities from experimental microcosm in Duke University, North Carolina, United States - YC | ecosystem: Engineered > Artificial ecosystem > Soil microcosm > Unclassified ...
CGGGGAATCTGCCGGTGCTGAGTATCGACGAGGCCGCCGCGTTGCCCGCAAGCGGCGTCCTGCTGGATGCTCGCGCCGGCGAGCGGTATCGCGGCGAACAGGAGCCCGTCGATCCCCGCGCCGGTCATATTCCGGGCGCGTCCAGCGCGCCGACCGCCGAAAATCTGGCGCCGGACGGCCGGTTCCGGACCGCGGACGAACTCGCCGCGCGGTTCCGGGCGCTGGGTGCCGAGGCCGGGCCGGTCGGCGTGTACTGCGGTTCCGGTATCACGGCGTCGCACGAGATCGCGGCGCTGGCCATCGCCGGGATCGACGCGGCGCTCTACCCGGGCTCGTGGTCACAATGGTCCAATCACCCGGATCGGCCCGCCGCTACCGGCGCGGAGCCGGATGGGACGGACGCCTGAGGATCACCGCGTCGAGGTCCGGATGATTTTCCGGAGAAGGGCATACACCAGCGCGGAAGCGACGAAGCCGACATAGTAGGCCGTGTCGGCATTGTGCAGAGCCGCGGCGACCGGCCCGGTGTAGCCGGTGGTGTCCATGAACGGCACGGCGGCGGCGCAGCCCAGCAGGAACGCGACCAGCGCGGGCCAGCCGGGCTGTGGCCGCGAAATCTCGTCGAGCACGTCGAACCGGCGGCCGCGCCGGGTCCGGATCCACCAGTCGATCACGACGATCCCGACGAACGGCGGGATCCAGTAGCCGACCAGCAGGAGCACGTCCTGGAACTTCGAGGCCAGGTCGCCGCTGTGCATCCACAGGATGAGCGCGAACGCGATCACGGTGACCACCACCGCGGACACCGGTCGGCGCAGCCGCACCCCGACGGTCTGCAGTGCCAGCGAACCGCTGTAGTCGTTCATCGCGTTGGACGACACGGCGGTCAGCGCGATGACCACGAGCGCGATCGCCCCGAGCACGCCGCCGCCGAGCAGGGCGGCGATACCCGCGGTCGTCTGGTCGGTCAACGCCTGACCGGCCGCGAGCCCGAGTGCCTCGCCCCAGCCGAACGACAGGGTCAGCCCGAGCACGGTGTAGACGAAGGCCCGGGGGCGCGAAGTCGTCGGCGGGAGGTAGCGGCTGAAGTCGGACGCATAGCTGGCCCAGGAGATCGACAGGCTCAACGCGATGGTGCTGAACAGGACGAACGCGCCGGCCAGGTCGGCGCCGACGGCGGTGTCGGCGGTGGCGATGCGGTGCCCGCCGAGCAACTTGGCCGTGAGCACGATGAAGAAGAACCCGATCACCACGGTCATCACCGCCTGCACCCGGTGGATCACCTCGTAGCCGAGGATGCCGACGGCACACTGCAGCACCAGGACGACCGCGACGGCCAGCCAGAACGGCAGGCCGAGGAGCTGGGCCAGCGCGTCGCCGCCGAACAACCCGACCAGCGCGTCCCACGCGATCGAGTTGACCCACTGCACCAGCCCCGGGAGCACCACCGTGCCACGGAAGGGAAGGCGCGCCAGGGGCAACTGCGCGGTGCCGGTCAGCGGGCCCCAGGTGGCGAGATACGCGACCGGGATCGCGCCGAGCACGGTCCCGACGAGCACGGCGACCAGCCCGGTGCCGAAACCGAGACCGAGGCCGGCGCCGAGGGTGCCGGAGAAGACCGCCGTCATGGTGAGGTTCGGCGCGAAGAACACGGTCAGCAGCCGCACCGGCCGGCCGAACCGGTTGACCTCCGGGATCGGCGCGATACCGTGTGATTCGACCCCGAGATCACCGGCCCGCCCCGGCATCCGCCCACCGAACGCCTTCGCGGTCAGCGGCGTTCTGACCGTGTTGTCCATGCGGTCACACTCTCATACGGCCCAAAACTCCTGGTAGGTGTTGAGTTATGGATCTCAGGCCGAGTACGTCGCACTGGGGAGCCTTCTCGGCGGGTTTCGACGCCGAGGGTGGGTTGCGGGTGGTCGCGCACCCTGACGATCCGTCGCCTTCGCCGTTGCTCGGCAACATTCCCGCGTCGCTGCGGCACCCGACCCGGGTCGCGGAACCCGCGATCCGGCGCGGCTGGCTGGAGCGCGGACCCGGCCCGGATCCCGCCCGCGGGCACGAGGAATTCGTGCGGGTGGGCTGGGACGAGGCGCTCGACCTGCTCGCCGCCGAGCTGCGCCGGATCCGCGACGAGCACGGCAACCAGGCCATTTACGGCGGCTCCTACGGGTGGGGTAGCGCCGGGCGGTTCCACCACTCGCAAAGTCAGTTGCATCGCTTCCTCAACTGCTTCGGCGGTTTCACCTCCTCCCGCAACAGCTATAGCTACGGGACCAGCGCGGTGGTGCTTCCGCACATCGTCGGGAGCGTCCACGAGGTGCTGGGGCGCGCCTCCAGCTGGCCGACGATCGTGGCGAACACCGAACTGCTGGTGGCTTTCGGCGGTGTGCCGGAGAAGAACGTCTTCGTCACTCCCGGCGGGGTCACCCGGCACCACACCCCGGAGTTCCTGGCGGGCCTCGCCGGTCGCGGCACGTCGGTCGAGCTGGTCAGCCCGATCCGGGCGGATCTCCCGGCGAACGTGGCCGCCCGGTGGCATCCGATCCGTCCCGCCACCGACACCGCGCTGATGCTCGCGCTCGCCCACACCCTGGTCGCGGAAGGCCGGCACGACCGGGATTTCCTGGACCGGTACTGCACCGGCTACGACGAGTTCGAGCGTTATCTCCTCGGCGTCGAGGACGGTGTGCCCAAGGACGCCGGGTGGGCCGAGGCGATCACCGAACTGCCGGCGGCGGAGATCGTCTCGCTGGCCCGGCGGATGGCCGCTTCGCGAACACTGATCACGGTGACCTGGTCGTTGCAGCGCATCGAGCACGGCGAGCAGCCGGTGTGGGCCGCCATCGCGCTCGCCGCGATGCTCGGCCAGATCGGGTTGCCCGGCGGCGGTTTCGGCCACGGGTACGGGTCGATGGGCGACGTCGGCGACATCGGCCCCGAGTTCCGCGTGCCCCATCTGCCGCAGTACGCCAATCCGGTGCGGGAGTTCATTCCGGTCGCGCGGATCGCGGACATGCTGCTCAATCCCGGCGCGACCTACGACTACGACGGCGATGTCCGGACCTATCCCGACATCCGGCTGGTGTACTGGGCGGGCGGGAATCCGTTCCACCACCATCAGGACCTCAACCGGCTGCGGACCGCGTTCGCCCGGCCCGACACCGTCGTGGTGCACGAACCGTTCTGGACCGCCACCGCACGGCACGCCGACTTCGTGCTGCCGGCCACGTTGCCGCTGGAGCGGGACGATTTCGGTGCGGGGCGACGGGATACCCATCTCATCGCGATGCACCGGGTGGCTGAGCCGTTCGGGCAGGCTCGGGACGACTACGCGATCTTCGGCGGGCTGGCCGGCCGGCTGGGGATCGGCGACCGGTTCACCCAGGGGCGTTCCGCGGGTGACTGGCTGAACCAGCTCTATCAATCCTGGCGGGAGAAGCTGGAAAGCAAGGGAATCGCGGTGCCCTCCTTCGCCGAGTTCTTCGCCGCCGGTGAATACCGGTTTCCCTTGCAGGACACCGATCGAACGCTGTTCGCGCAATTCCGGCGGGACCCGGTGAAGCACCGGCTGCACACCCCGAGCGGGAAGATCGAGATCAGTTCGCGGCGCGTGCGGTCGTTCGGTTATGCCGACTGTCCCGGGCATCCGGTGTGGTTGGAACCGACCGAGTGGCTCGGCGGTCCCCGGGCGGCGCGGTTTCCCGTGCAGCTGATCGCCAACCAGCCCGGGACCCGCCTGCACAGCCAGCTCGACGGTGGCGCGGTCAGCCAGGCGGGCAAGGTCGCGGGCCGGGAGGCGATCCGGCTGCACCCGGCCGACGCGGCGGCGCGCGGGATCGCCGATGGTGACCTGGTTCGCGTGTTCAACGATCGTGGGGCGTGTCTGGCGGGCGCGGTGCTCGCCGACCAGCTGCGTCCCGGGGTCGCGCAACTGCCCACCGGGGCCTGGTTCGATCCGGTCGGATCGCTTTGCGTGCACGGGAATCCCAACGTGCTGACCGCGGATGTGGGCTCGTCCAGCCTGTCCCAGGGCTGCACCGGGCAGCATGTGCTGGTCGAGGTGGAGCGATATCAGGGTGAGCCGCCGGAGCTGACCATCGGCGCGCCGCCCCGAATCAGCGCGCCGTGATTTGTCCGAGTGGAAAACGGCCGAGCACTGAGCTGAGTAAGTAATGAACCCACGGCTGGGTTGCGCGGATGTCGTTGCCTTCGTCACCCTGCGGAGAAACAAGGGAATGCCCGTCACCCAATCGAGTCAACTTTCCCTGTAGCGGGGGAAAGGCGAGACTCTCTCAGCTTCCTTGAACGAGTCACCCTGGTATTTTCGGCGCGGTCTCGTTGTGCTGGGGATGCGATCCTGTGACATCGGTCGGCGGCGAGGTTGGGGATTTGGCCTATCGGTGCCGATGGAGGATTGTTTGATGGCGCGCACCTTCCTGCCTGGCAGGTCGGGTGAAATCGTGACGGCGGTACAGCTTGCCGACCGCACCGGAATCGTCGCGGCGAGCGCGCCACCGGTACGGGTACCGGCTCCGGCCGAATCCCGGACCCGGGAATACGCGGGGCCGGTGGTGCCCGCCTCCGGGAGCACGCTGCGCCAGGCGCGTCGCAACGTGTTGTTCGTCTGCGCGGCCGGACTCTTCCTGATCGTCGGCTGGATCGGCGGTGGCACCTTCGGACACCCGGACACCGAGCAGGTGGCCCCGGTCGCCGCGGGTGCCGTCAACGGCAGGACCCGCTGCCACCGGTCCCGACGAGCCAGCCGCCCGCACCACCGAGCACGCCCGCCGTTGCCCCGAAGCCGCGCACGACCCGGCAGGCGAGCAGCCACCCGACGCGCACGCCGTCATCCGAGGCGCCCGCCGGTCCCGGTATCGCCACGCCGGATCCGACCCTCAGGCATCGCACCGAGGTGCTGGACAACGCCTCGACGATGATGATGCGGGACCCGATGATCGCCGCGATCGAGCAGTTCCGGCGGATGCTCGCCACGTGGTCCGCGGCCAGAAACCGCTGAGCCCACCGGGATCCACGCCCGGCCGGCACTTGGCGGGTCAGGTTTCGGGCAGCGTGAACCGGTAACTGCGCTCGACCTTGGCCACGTGCACTTCGAAGGCCTCGTACCAACGGTCTCGGCCGGTGTCGCGGGCGATCTTGTGCTCGGCGTGCGAACGCCAGGCCGCGATCGACTCCATACTCCGCCAGTAGGAGACGGTGATGCCCAGTTCGGGGCCTTGCCGCACCGAGTCGATGCCGAGGAAACCGGGAACGTCCGCGGCCAGTTCCGCCATGCGTTGCGCGGTCACGGCGTAGTCGACGTCGTCCGCTGTACGCCGCGAAGTGAAAATCACGGCGTAATAAGGCGGAGTCGGGAATCCACCGGCGCCGATGTCCATACTTCGCTGTATATCCCGGAAACCGCGGGCGATCAAGACCTGAGCGCGCCGACCGCCCAGGCGACCACGAGCAGGGCGAGCAGCAAGGAGATCATGGCCTGCACCATCATGACCACCTTCGCCCACGGCCGGAACGGCAGCACGTCGGTCGGGCTGAAGGCCGTCGCGTTGGTGAAGGCGAGATAGAGATAGTCCGGGTAGGTGGGTTCCCAGTCGTCGGAGGCGAGTTCCGGGTTCGTCATCTGGGGAAAGACGAAATCCGGCCGGCCGGCGGTCCCGCGGGCGCGGCGCGCCGGACCGCCGCGGTCGAATTCCCAGTACCACAGGGAAAACACGACGATGTTCGTCCAGTACACGATGCCCGCGCTGACCAGCACGGAACTCGGGCGGTCGGCGATCGAACCGGTGAGGATCCCTTGCACCAGTTGCACCGCCGAGGCCGCGTTGGTCGCGGTGACCGCCCCCACCAGGATCAGCGCGAGGACCCGCTCCAGGTGGCCGTGCCGGCCGATCCGGCCCGGGCTGATCAGCAACAGCATGACCACCAACAGGGTCGAGATCGCCGGCAGCAGCCAGCCAGGGCGAAGGATGAGTTCGTTCGGGAGAACGAGTTGCAGCGCGATCGTGCCCACGACCACGGCGATCGCGGGCCATCGTCGTTCGCTGCGGGTCTGCCGGCGCCAGGCCGGCTCCGTCACGTCGTCCGGCTCCACGGTATCGACGCTACTCGGCACATCCGTTGGTGTGCCGGTGAAAAGAGTCTCCTAGGGTGTCCGAAGTGTCCGGTTCAGACGTTGGTGATTTCGTCGATGAGGGCGTCGATGTCGAAGCGGTCGCTTTCCCGGCCGAACGGAACAACCCTGGCGGTGGCCTCGATGAAGCGCTCGACGTCTTCGCGCTCGATCTCCACCAGCGCGTAACCGTCCGGGGACTCGATCTCCAGCAGCACGATGTTCTCGTCGGCCGCGAGGTCCGGGCGCACGCGCACGTCGCCGATCCCCGACGGCTCCGACAGTCCGGTCACGAAAAGATCACGGGCGAAGGTCCATTCCACCCACCGGCCGTGTTCGGTGCGAAAGGCGATGTTGACGGCGAACGGCTCGCTGCCCACATAGGACAGTCGGGACAGGACGGGTGCGGGCGAGCCGTTCAGTGAAACGAACTGGCTCTGGTTGACGGCATCGCTGTTCACGTGCCACTCCTCGCGGTCTGGGTTCGCAAGGCGAACGAGGCGGACAGCGAGGAGAGGGCGCCGGGAGGTCGATCATGATGCGTGACGTCAAACATTCACGCGATCCGGTGTAAGAATGCTCAACCCGTAACATCTCGAGGCCGGAAAGGTCAGCCGCCATTCAGGGGAATTCGTGAGTCCGGCCGTCACCCGGTGCGCAGCTCGTCCAGGTAAACGGCTCGCATTCGCATCGTAGTCAAAGGTCACGCAGAGTGGTAAAGCGAGCGGTCCGCATCCGCTTGCGTGCCACATCGCGGAATCTCCTCGCCGGTGTGCTCGGGATCCGTGACCGGTGGCGGGGTGGGCGCGGCCGGGTGCGGGCCGGAACCCCGGGATAGGGACGGCCGCCGGTTCATCCGTCTGGTGAGCAGATGGGTGACCTGAACCACAACTGATCGGTCTACCCAGGGGTAGCACATAGAAGTGGAGCATGACGAAGGCTGACGCCGCGGTCCTTGCCGGGCTGGGCGCCTGGCTGCCGCCCACGGTGGTGGACAACCACGAGCTCGCCCAGCGGCTGGACACCTCCGACGACTGGATCCGCGCCAGGACAGGGATCCGGGCGCGCCACATCGCCGACCCTGATACGTCCACTGTGGACATGGCCGTGCGCGCTGGCGGGAACGCCTTGCGCAGCGCCGGTTCCGACGTCGTCGACGCGGTGGTCCTGGCCACCGCGACGCCCGACCACCTGTGTCCGGCGAGCGCCCCGCAGGTCGCCGCGGAGCTCGGACTGCGCGGGATCGCCGCGATGGACGTCAACGCGGTGTGCAGCGGGTTCGTCTACGCGCTCGCCACCGCGGCCGGACTGATCGCCGGCGAGGTCGCCGGCCGCGTGCTGGTGATCGGCGCCGACGTGTTCAGCAGGCTGTGCGACCCGGCCGACCGGAGCACGGTGCCCATCTTCGGCGACGGTGCGGGCGCCGTCGTGCTGCGCGCCGGATCCGCGGACGAACCCGGCGCGCTCGGCCCCTTCGACCTGCACAGCCAGGGCGAGCATGCCGACCTGTTGATCGTCCCGGCCGGCGGGGCGAAGCAGCGCGAGTCGGCGGACCCGCGTGATCATTTCGTCGCCATGCGGGGCACGGCCGTCTTCCGGCATGCCTGCGCGCGGATGACCGAGTCGGCGCGGGCGGTGCTCGACCGCGCGGGGCTGTCCGTGCACGACGTCGACCGGTTCGTCGGCCACCAGGCCAACGTTCGGATCCTCCAGGCGACGGCCAAGCAGCTCGGCCTGCCCGAAGACCGCCTGGTGGTCAACATCGGCCACACCGGCAACACCAGCGCGGCGTCGATCCCGCTGGCGCTGGCCGACGGGTGCGCGGACGGCAGTCTTCAGCCCGGCCATCGCGTCCTGCTGACGGCCTTCGGCGCCGGCCTGACCTGGGGGTCGACCCTGCTCACCTGGCCCGAGGTCAAGCCCGGCTCCGGTTGGTGAACCAGCGCTGGTCCACAGTGGACGGACATTCGCGGAATCCGGGACTATTCGGTCTCCTGCTCGGTGAGACCCTCCCGGAGGCGTTGCAGCGTACGGGCCAGCAACCGGGAGACGTGCATCTGCGAGACCCCGACCCGTTCCGCTATCTGCGTCTGCGTCATGTTGTGTACGAACCGGAGCCCGAGAATGCGCCGCTCCCGCTCCGGCAGCTCCCGTAGCAGCGGCAACAGGGCCTCGTGGTTTTCCACCCCCGCCAGGCCCGCGTCCTCTTCGCCGAGCGTGTCCCCCAGCGCGAGATTTTCGGTGTCTCCTGAGAGCACCTCGTCGAGCGACATCGAGTGGTAGGCGTTGCCCGCTTCCAGCCCCTCGTACACCTCGTCCTGGCTGATGCCCAGATGTGCCGCGATTTCGCTCGGGGTCGGGGCCCGCCCGAGATGCTGGGCGAGTTCCGTGCTGGCGCCGGAGATCGACAGGTGCAGTTCCTTGAGCCGTCGTGGTACCCGCACCAGCCACCCGCTGTCCCGGAAATGGCGGCGCACTTCGCCCATCACGGTGGGAACGGCGAAGGACAGGAAGTCCGAGCCCCGCTCCGCGTCGAACCGGTCGACCGCGTTGATCAGCCCGACCGTGGCGACCTGGACCAGGTCCTCCCTGGCCACGCCCCGCCCCGAGAACCGTTGCGCGATGTGTTCGGCCAGGGGAAGGTGCCCGGTCACGAGCTCGTCGCGGATCTCCGAGCGGCGCGGGTCATCCGGTGGCAGCGCGGCGAACTCGTCAAACAGCGGAGCAAGGTGCTGGTACTCGTTCGACGATGTCGGATGCGCTGCTTCGGGTCGCGAACTCCTCACACGCCCGCCCCTGGCACCTCCACCGCCCGCCGTTTGGCGAGCTCGATGTTCAGCTCGTAGTGCTGCCCGTTCGACGAGACCCGGCTGTTCACCATGTCGGTCAAAGTGGTCAGCACCCGCCAGCCGAACGACTTCGTGCTCGGTTCTGTCCCCGTCGCCGACTGGACGTCGCCGGTGAAGCACAGCGCGTCGCCGGACACGGTGAGCCGGCAGGTCATGACCGTGCCGGGGACGGCTCTGGTGATCAGAGTCGAACAAGCCTCGTCGACGGCCAGCCGGAGGTCGGCGATGGCGTCGAGATCGAAGTCGGCGCGGGTGGCGATGGTCGCCACCACCGACCGCACGATCGGCAGATTGACCAGATCCGCGGACAGCCGCAGCTCGATGTCACCCGGCCCCAGGTCACTGCGCTCGCGAGGATCAGGAGGATCCCAGTCGGTCACGTTCACCTCACCTACGTTCAGATGCAACCTGCGGACCATAATGCCTCGCTTGGGGTTTCTTCGCCGTGTTTCAACCGTGACGGAGGATCGCACCGAATCCGCCGTCCAGCAGCCCGGTGAGGGCGACGATCTCCGCGTCCGCCGCGATCGCCGCGAAGGGGATCGCCTCGTCCGCGCGGCGTTCGCGAACCCGCTCGATCCCTTTCTCGATTCCCTTCCCGGTTCCGATTGCCTCGAGTTCCCGCTCGGACGCGGCGACCATGCGGGGATCGTCGCCGGGATCGTCGACAGTGAAGACCGTGCTGTCGCCGGGATTGCCGACGATCAGCACCTCGACATCGGCTTCGCGCAAGGCGGTCGCCACGCCTGCCAGGCCTTCGGTGGCGAGACCGCGGCCACGGCTCAGTTCCGTGCGGTACCGCGCGTCGAGGTCCGCCAGCCGGCGGTGCTTGGCGCCCTCCACCAGGTCTTCGACCGCGCTTTCGTGCGTCGCCTCGTGCGTGATCGCCCGCACGGAATCCGGCAGCGCGCTGTGCACCGCCGTGCGGGCCCGCACCCCGCCGACCAGTACGACGAGCCGGGCGCCGGTTCGTTCGGCCGCCTTCGCCACCGTGTCGGTGATCTCCGTGAGGTAGTCGTGCACGGGGTGGCCGCGCCCGCGCACGGTTTCCGACTCGGTTCGCCGGCCGTGTTCGTCGAAGGCGTCGATCGTGCTCTCGGCACGGTCGACGGCGGCGACGACGTGCCGCAGGGGTGGTTCGCCATAGCGCACCAGCGGTACCAGATACGGCAGCGCGGAAACCCGCGCGACGTGGGTGGCGGGCGGCTCGGTCAGTTCTTCGTCGACGACGACGTGCCCACCGGCGGCGATCAGCGCGCGCCCACCACGGCCGACGGTCCGGGAGCGCCCGCGGGCCGAATTCTCGATCGCGGCCAGCGAGTCCTCCGGGGTGTCCTGCGCGGACAGTTCGCCGCGCAGTTCCCGCAATTTCAGGTCGAGCTGCTTCTCGGCGTCCTCCGGGTGATGCGAGTCGTCGAAGTAGACCGAGACGAACGGGCCGGGGATGGTGAGCAGCGACCGCAACGCCGACGTCTGCATGAGGGCTACATACCCGGTGGTCGAGGCCACAAAACGTGGCTCCCGCGAGACCGCCACGGCCGGCTGGACCGGCGGTCGCGCGGGAGCGGCGACGTCAGCGCGGGAAGGTGCGGGCCGCCTGGAGGAACAGCTCGTTCTCGTCGGGCCAGCTGATCGTGACGCGGACACCGTAGGGCTGGAACGCGCGGACGACGACCTTGTTGGTCAGCGCGTGCTCGGCGAACTCGAGCGCACGCTCGTTCAGCGGCAGCCAGACGAAGTTCGCCTGCGACTCCGGCACCTGATAGCCCATCGCCAGCAGCTCGCCGCGCACCCGCTCGCGCTCCGCGGCCGTCTCCGCGCATCGCGTGAGCAATTCGTCCTCGGCGTCGAGACAGGCCATGGCCGCCGTCTGTGCCAGCGCGTTCACGCTGAAGGGCACATAAACCTTGCGCACCGCTTCCGCGACCGCGGCCGGCGCCGCGAGATAGCCGACGCGCAGTCCGGCCAGGCCGTAGGCCTTGGAGAAGGTGCGCAGCACGGCGACGTTTTCCCGCTCGCGCACGAAACGCATGCCGTCCGGCACTTCCTGATCCGTGACGTACTCGCGATACGCCTCGTCCAACGCCACCAGCACGTTCGACGGCACGGCATCGAGGAACCGCACCAGTTCGTCGCGGCGCACCGCGGTGCCGGTCGGGTTGTTCGGGTTGCACACGAACACCAGCCGCGTGCGCGGTGTGATCGCGGCCAGCATGGCGTCCAGGTCGTGCGTGAAGGTTTCGTCGAGCGGCACCTGCACCGCGGAAGCCGCCGCGATGCGCGTCACGATCGGATATGCCTCGAACGATCGCCAGGCGTACACGACCTCGTCGCCCGGCGCGCACAGCGCCTGGATGAGTTGCTGGCACAACGCGACCGAGCCACAGCCCACCGCGACCTGCTCGACCGGAATGTCGAGTTTGCCGGCGAGCCGCCGGGACAGTTCACCGACCGCGATGTCCGGGTATCGGTTGACGTCGATGGTGGCCTCGGCGATCGCCTTGGCCACGCTCGGCAGCGGGCCGCCCGGGGACTCGTTGCTGGACAGCTTGATCGCACCGGGCAGGGAACGTCCCGCGACGTAGGAAGGCAAGCTGTCGAGATCGACGCGGGGCTGGACGGACATTCGGTTGCTCCTCACTGGCGGAACGAAGTTGCTGCCACGTTAACCCGGGGCAGCGGGGGCCGTGCGCGTTGACCGGCGTTCATCCGCGAGTGGTTGAGTAGGGAGATGACGCAGACGCACACCGAACTCTACGAGCGCGAGGACGGCCGCGCGATCGAGCTGACCTATGGCGAGCCCGACACCGTGGTGCGGGGCGGTCTGGTAGTGCTACACGAGGCCGACGGGATCACCGACGGAGTGCGACTGCTGATCTCGAGTCTGGCCGGCGAAGGCTGGCTGGCCGCCGCCCCGCACCTGGATCTCGACCCGATCACCCGCGAGGACGTGCTGGCCGCGACCGACATCACGCTGGCCTGGCTCGTCGAGCGCGGCGTCCGGCCCGATCTGCTCGGTGTCGTCGGGTTCGACCTCGGTGGCGTGGCCGCGCTCCTGGTGGCGTCCCACCGCAGGCTGGGTGCGGCGGTCAGCGTCGGCGGCGGCAGTGAACTGCCCGTGCTGGCCGAACTGGCGGGCAACCTGATCAGCCCGTGGCTCGGCCTGTACGGGGACGCGGGAGACGAGGCTTCGGCGGCCCGGGTCGAGCGGTTGAAGGACGCCGCGGCGAGTTCGGGTGCGGTGACGAACGTGGTGCGCTATCCCGGCGCCCATCACCGCTTCGACGCCGACCCGGCCGCCGCTGTCGAAGCCTGGCAGCGCACGCTGAGCTGGTTCGACGCGCATCTTCGCTGATCTGGAATTCCCGAAACCGTCCGGCGTGACGGGTTCGCCCCCAGGCGCTCGCAAACGCTTGCGTCGCTGGGCCCACAGTCGCCCGCACGAGGTGAAGTTACGCCTCCATTTGCTCGATTTCGCGGGTTAGAGTCGTTCAGTGAGCAACGCTACGGAAACACCCGAAGTGCTGTGGCGGCCCTCCGCCGATGAGGTCGTCGACAGCAGAATCCAGGCCTTCCGTGACTGGCTGCGTACCGAACGCGGCGTGCTGACCACCGACTACGACGAGTTGTGGCGGTTCTCCGTGACCCGGCCCGGCGAGTTCTGGGGCGCGGTCGCCGATTTCCTCGAAGTGCGCTGGCACGATCGGCCGACCGAGGTCCTCGCCACCACGAGCATGCCGGGTGCCCGCTGGTTCCCCGGCGGGACGCTCAACTACGCGGAGCAGGCACTGGCCGGCAAGGCCGACGGCGACCTCGCGGTGATCTTCCAGCGCGAGGACGGGGAAGGCAGCGAGCTCACCTACGGCCGGCTGCGCGAGCAGGTCGCGGCGGCGCGGGCGGTGCTGGCGGGATTCGGGGTCGGCAAGGGCGATCGCGTGGTCGCGCTGGCGCCCAACTGCCCGCAGACACTCGTCGCCTTCCTCGCGACCGCGAGTCTCGGCGCCATCTGGTCGTCGTGCTCACCGGACTTCGGGGTGCGGGCCGTGGCCGACCGGTTCGGCCAGATCGAGCCGAAGGTCCTCGTCGCCGTCAACGGGTATGTCTACAATGGACGATCGTTCGACGTGCGGCCCACCATCGACCTGCTGCGCCAGAAAATCCCCGCGCTGAAGGCGACGTTGCTGGTCGACTACGCCGGCGGTGGCGCGATGGACGGCGTGCACGACTGGGAGACCACGCTCGCCGCGCACGCGGGCGCGTCGCTGGAGTTCGAGCCCGTGCCCTTCGACCACCCGCTCTGGGTGCTGTATTCCTCCGGGACCACCGGGCTTCCCAAGGGCATCGTGCAGGGGCACGGCGGGATCGTGCTCGAACACCTGAAGGCCACGGCCCTGCAGCTGGACCTGAAGCCCGGAGGCCGGTTCTTCTGGTTCACCACCACCGGCTGGATGATGTGGAACTTCCTGATCGGCGGCTTGCTGGTCGGCGCCACCATCGTGCTGTTCGACGGCAGCCCCGGCCAGCCTGACCTGAACGCGTTGTGGTGGCTGGCCGAACAGCACCGGATCACCTATTTCGGCACCTCGGCGCCGTTCATCCAGAGCTGCCTCAAGGCGCGACTGGAGCCGGCGAAGCACTACGACCTGTCGGCTCTGCGCGGCATCGGATCGACCGGCGCCCCGCTCAGCGTGGAAGGGTTCCGCTGGATCGCCGACGAGATCGGCGAGCAGGTGCAGATCTGCTCGGTGTCCGGCGGCACCGACCTGTGCGCGGCGTTCGTGTGCTCCGCGCCGGACGTGCCGGTGTGGCTGGGCGAGTTGTCCTGCCGCGCGCTGGGCGCACCGGTCGCCGCGTTCGACGACGACGGCAACGAGATCGTCGACGAGGTCGGTGAACTCGTCGTGACCGGGCCGATGCCGTCGATGCCGGTGTTCTTCTGGAACGACCCCGACGGCTCGCGGCTGCGGGAGGCCTACTTCGAGCACTATCCCGGCGTGTGGCGGCACGGTGACTGGATCCGGATCACCTCGCGCGGGTCCGCGGTGATCTACGGGCGCAGCGACTCCACGTTGAATCGCGGCGGCGTCCGGATGGGCACCGCGGAGTTCTACCGGCTCGTCGAAGGCTTCGACGAGATCGCCGACTCTCTCGTGATTGACACCTCGGGGGCCGGGAATACCGAGGGTGAACTGTTCTGTTTCGTCGTGCTGGCGCCGGGCAAGGCGCTGTCCGAGGTCGAGCCGGAGCTTAGGCGCGAGCTGCGAAGCACGCTATCACCGCGACACGTGCCGGACCGGTTTGTCGAGGTCACCGAGGTGCCTCGGACGCTGAACGGCAAGAAGTGCGAGGTCCCGGTGAAGAAGATCCTCACGGGGACCGCGCCGGAACGGGCGATCAGCCGGGACGCGCTGGCGAACCCGGACGCGTTGGGGCCGTTCGTCGAGCTGGCCAGGGGGAGATGAGGGGAAGCCGGTGCCCGGGCCGAGGCGGTCGGAAAGCGAGGGGGAGGCGGGCCACGCGATCACCGAGGGCGCGCCCGGCCGTCACGGTGTCGAGCCGTTCCCGAGGGAAACCGCGCCCCCGCCAGGGACGGAGCCGGATGGGTCCCGGCCGGGGCCCGTCCGGTGGCGGGCCACCGGCGCGGTTTCCGTCGTCGCGATCACCTGGGTCACCAGGCTGGTGGGGCTGCTGACGGTGCTCTCGGTGGTGCTGCCGGTGGGACACCGCGAACTGCGCGGGCGTCTGGTCCAATGGCTGGAGCTCCCGCAGGACGCCACCACCGGCGCGGCCGCCGTCGCGCTGGTCACCGGGGTGCTGCTGATCCTGCTCGCGTCCGGACTGCGGCGCCGCAAGCGCCGGGCGTGGCAGCTCACCCTGGCCGCCGGCCTGTTGCTCGCGCTGGCGCATTTCGGGCTCCGGCACATCCTCGGCGCCGGGCTGGTCTCGGTGGCGCTCGCGGTGGCCCTGGTGATGAACCGGCGGTACTTCATCGCGCTGCCCGACCCGGTGACCGGACGGTGGCGGGCGGTGCGGGTGTTCCTGCAACTGGTCGTCGCCGGCCTGCTCATCAACTTCGCGCTGCTCACCTTCGCGCCGCCGCGGTTCCTCGAACCATTGGGCGTCACCGGGCGGCTCAGCGAGTCGGCGCTGGCCCTCATCGGCATCAGCGGACCCGCCGACTTCCACGTCAGCTGGCTCGACGACCTGGTCGCCAGCGTCGGCCTGCTGTTCGGTCTGGGCGCGGTGCTGCTCGCCGCGTACTTCCTGCTGAGATCGGCCGAGCCGGCGCCGCAGCTGTCCGAGGAGGAGAAGTCGCGGCTGCGGGACCTGTTGACCCAGCACGGAGAACGCGACTCCTTGGGCTACTTCGCCTTGCGGGACGACAAGTTCGTCGTCTTCTCCAAGACCGGGAAGGCCGCGGTGACCTACCGCGTCATCGCCGGCGCCGCCCTGGCCTCTGGCGATCCCCTCGGCGACAGCGAGGCCTGGCCCGGGGCGATCGAGGAGTTCCTCGAGGTCTGCCGGCGCTACGGCTGGGTGCCCGCCGTGTTGGGCTGCTCGGAGCTCGGCGCCACCGTCTGGGCACGATCCGACCTGGACGTACTGGAAATCGGCGACGAGGCCGTCGTCGACGCCGAAACCTTCACCCTCGACGGCCGGGCAATGCGCGGCGTCCGGCAAGCGGTGTCCCGCACCCGGCGCGCGGGCTACGCGGTACGGGTGCGCTCGGCCGAAGAACTCGGGAAGGAGGACCTGGCGCACCTGAGGGACCTGGCAGCAAAATGGCGCGGCACCGAGACGGAGCGCGGTTTCTCGATGGCCCTGGGCCGGATGGGCGACCGAGGGTCGGTCGTCGTCACGGCCGAGCAGGACGGGCGGATCCGCGGGCTCCTCCAGTTCGTACCGTGGGGCGCGCACGGCCTGTCCCTCGACGTGATGCGCAGAGACCGAGCCGTCGACAACGGCGTCAACGAGCTGATGATCTCAGAACTGCTCCTGACGGTCCGGGAACGCGGCGTGAAACACGTCTCACTCAACTTCGCAGCCTTCCGCAAACTGATCGAACAGGGCCAGCGCATCGGCGCCGGCCCCGTGGCGCGGATCTCCGCCAAGATCCTGCACTGGGCGTCACGCTGGGTCCAGATCGAGACCCTGTACCGCTTCAACGCCAAGTTCCAACCGAGGTGGGTCCCGCGCTACCTCGTCTTCCCCGGCGTCCGCGAACTGCCCCGGGTCGGCGTCGCGATCTTCGAAGCCGAAGGCCTCGCCGGGCGTTCTCGCTGGCTGATGCGCCTCCTCCGGAGATGAGGGGGTGCTTTGCCCGGCGGTGCGGGGGCTGTGTAATCTATGCAAGCAGTGGTCGTTGATCCGGGAGGCTTCGCCTAGTCTGGTCTATGGCGCCGCACTGCTAATGCGGTTGGGGGTAACCCCCCCTCCCGGGTTCAAATCCCGGAGCCTCCGCTCAGCGCCCGGTTCGCCGAGTGCTAAGTTGATAACTGAACAAGCGCCCGTAGCTCAACGGATAGAGCATCTGACTACGGATCAGAAGGTTAGGGGTTCGAATCCCTTCGGGCGCACGTCTGGTTGAGACAGCAGAAGCCCCCTCCTAGCAGGGGGCTTCTTCTTTTTCAAGATTCGATCGACCCCTGAGATGTTGATCTTCATCCACACTCTCAGGACCCAACATCGAACGCATGGCTACCGAAGCAGGCTGGTCCGAAGAGCTTGCCCTCGACGTCCTGCAGCAGCACGCCGCCGTCGACGAACTACCCCGAAAGCAGCGAACGGGGACGACCACCCCAGTCGGACGCGAAGGTAATGTCGTATACCTCAGGGACCGTTCAGTCCGCAGCTCAACCA
>Ga0310811_10004908_pt1 | contig 16841 bp, 16 predicted proteins | sample YCmetagenome_FD_207642 | JGI IMG/M metagenome (GOLD analysis project Ga0310811, IMG submission 207642) | Soil microbial communities from experimental microcosm in Duke University, North Carolina, United States - YC | ecosystem: Engineered > Artificial ecosystem > Soil microcosm > Unclassified ...
ATCCCGGCGGCCATGATGACGGCTACGGCCGAGCGTTTCGCCCGCTTCAGCGGCCATTCCGGTTGCGGCCGGCGCCTGATTTGCATTGAAGGAATAGCGCATATCCCGATCGGCACCTGGCTGCGATTGGGCCGCTGTCTGCGCGGCCGCGGCAGTATGGTGCCGACGGTGATGGACGGGTTTTCCAAAGGCAGAGGTTGCAATTAGTGCAACCGCCGCAGAGCACAACAATACCGTCGCCCGTCTTGATCTTATCGTCATTAGAGTAGTCCCCTTAGCTTCTTAAGCAAATGCGCACCGCACTGATAGACTCACCACGGGGCGCGGTGTCCAAACGCCGCCCCCATATGGCAATTTCGTGATCAATGAAAGGTCATTTCGTGCCGCGCATAGCGGCTATTCCATAGGAATAGCCCTACGGAAACCGGTATACGTTCTTTGGAACTACGAATACTTCATCTCGTTTCATAATACTGTTTTTGTGAGAATTATTATTTAGCGACGAAGATATCGCCGCGTCGCGGCCCAGTTAAGGGCGTGCCCCGTTACGTTCGGGCGAAATAGCCAAGGAAGCCGGGGTCAGTCCCGTCGGCTAAGCAGAAAGACCGCCTGTTCGCCGAACAGGTTCCAGAACCACCACGGGGCGTTGAGCCGCAGCGGCGACCCCCAGGCATTGAGCGCCACGGCCTTCTCCATCCGGACTCCCACGGCCGTGCAGAGCTGGCGGAAATCCTTGATGGTGCAGTGGTGGATGTTCGGCGTGTCGTACCAGCTGAAAGGCAGCATGTCGGTACGGGGCATATGGCCCGCGAAAAGCAGCTGCAGCCTGACCTGCCAGTGGCCGAAATTCGGAAACGACACGATGGCGTGACGCCCGATCCGCAGCATGTGTTCCAGCACGATGCGCGGGTGCCGCGTTGCCTGCAGGGTCTGCGACAGGATGACGTAATCGAAAGCGTCGTCAGGATAGTTGCCAAGGTCGGTATCGGCGTCGCCCTGGATCACAGCCAGACCCTTCGCGACGCATTCGTTCACACCTTCCCGCGACAGCTCAATGCCGCGCCCATCGACATCGCGCGTTTCGCTCAGAATCCGGAGCAATTCGCCGTCACCGCAACCGACGTCGAGCACCTTCGCCCCGCGCTCGACCATCTCGGCAACAAGAACGAGGTCGACACGCGCGCCGCCTGCCGCGCGCGCGACGCCTTTGGCGCTCACATCGATGTCGGCGCGCGACAGGGTGCTCATCGGTCAGCTCTCGGAACCCAGCCCGCGCGCCTTGCCGGCCCCGTCGAGAAAGCCGCGCACGATGGCAAATAATTCCGGCTCGTCGAGCAGGAACGCGTCGTGACCCTTGTCGGTGACGATTTCGGCGAACGACACCCGCGCGCTCGCCGCATTGAGCGCCTGGACGATGGCGCGCGACTCGGGAGTCGGAAACAGCCAGTCGCTGGTGAACGAGATGACGCAGAACCGCGTGGGCGTGCGATGGAAAGCCTTGGCCAGAACACCATCGTGATCGGCTGCCAGATCGAAATAATCCATTGCCCGCGTCAGATAGAGGTAGGAGTTCGCATCGAAACGCTCGACGAACGAAATTCCCTGATGCCGCAAGTAGGATTCGACTTCGAAATCCGCATCGAACGAAAAGGTCGGGTTCGCGCGGTCCTGAAACTTGCGGCCGAATTTTCGATGCAGTGCTGCGTCGGACAGGTAAGTAATGTGCGCGCCCATGCGCGCCACCGCGAGTCCCCGGCGCGGATTGGTATTTTCGAGAAGGTATCGGCCGCCGCGCCATTCGGGGTCGGCCATGATCGCCTGCCGGCCGACTTCATGAAACGCAATGTTCTGCGCCGAATGCCGCGTTGCGCAGGCAATCGGCAACGCAGAAAACACGCGCTCCGGATAGCTCGCGGCCCACTCGAGGACCTGCATGCCGCCCATGGATCCGCCGGCGACCGTAAACAGCGATTCAATACCGAGATGGTCAAGCAGCATCGCCTGCGCACGCACCATGTCGCGAATTGTGATGACGGGAAAATCCAGCCCCCAAGGCTTGCCGGTTTTGGGATTGGTCGACGAAGGGCCGGTCGTGCCCATGCAGGCGCCAACCACGTTCGGGCAGATCACGAAATAGCGCTCGGTGTCGATCGGCCGGCCAGGACCGACCATGGTCTCCCACCAGCCCGCCTTCTTGGTAACGGGATGCACGCTCGCGACGTGCTGGTCGCCCGTGAGCGCATGACAGATCAGCACGGCGTTGGAGCGCGCAGCATTCAGCCGGCCATAGGTCTTGTAGGCGATCTGAAACGGGGAAAGTTCAACTCCGGCGTCGAGCCGCAATGGCCGGTCCCCGAAGTGGGCGACGAGCGAGTCGCGCGGGTGATCCGCTTCGCGCGGTGCATCAGCCGCTTCACGTGAGCCTGTCAATTTGGCTTCACTCATGATCACCCGTGCGCTCCCGGCGCTGGCCGTACTGGAGGCCTGATATAGCGCCTAAGTGTCAACCTAGCAGGTTACAGTCAACGTTTTCTTTGATTTCAAGGCTCGGCCCACTTATCAATGCCACCATGGTGAAAGCACCCGAAACCACCGCGCTGACGGACCTCCGCAAGGAGATCGACCGCATCGACGAAGCAATGCATCAGCTTCTGATCGAGCGCGGCGAGATCATTGACCGACTTATTGCGGTTAAACGAAGTCAGGACAGCGGAACGTCGGCTTTCCGCCCTGCGCGCGAGGCCGAGATGATGCGCCGTCTCGTGAAGCGGCACAAAGGAATACTGCCGCTCGACACCGTCGAGAGCATCTGGCGAGTCATCATTTCGACGTTCACCTACGTGCAGGCGCCGTTTTCCGTCCATGCCGATCTTTCCGCAGGCGATGCGCTGATGCGCGATGCCGCGCGCTTTCATTTTGGCTTCACGGTCCCATTCGTCCCGCATATGGGCGCGGCCGGCGTAGTTGCCGCGGTATCGGCGTCGAAAGGCGACCTTGGGCTTGTGCCCGCATTCGATGTGCCTTCGGCGGGCGCCTGGTGGAGCGCGCTTGAATTCGACGCCGCACCCAAGATCATTGCGCGGCTTCCTTTCGTCGAGCGCCCGGACCATCCGGCGGCCTTGCCGGTCTTCGTCCTCTCACGCGTCGCGGCGGACGCCATGGCAACCGAAACGGCGGTCTGGAGCATCCGCGTTTCGGGTTGGGGGGCGACGCCTGCTCAGGCGCTTTCGGCCCTGGCCGACTTCATTGCCGTCCCGGATCGGGCCTTTGATGGTGCCGCTCTTCTGGTGACTCTGCCGACGGGCAAGGACCTCGAGTCGATCAGCGCCGCCTTGGTTAAGGCTGGCGCCACCGTGCGCTCGGCGGCCCTCGTCGGCAGCCACGCAAACCGCTATACGGTTGCCGCCGACAAGACCTGACAGCCGGACTGTGAATGACGATGAACCGCCCGCAACCGCGACCCGGAGTGCTCGATATTGCCCCTTACGTTCCGGGCAAGAGCACCGCGCCTGGCGTCGCCAAGGTGTTCAAGCTCTCCTCCAACGAGACACCGTTGGGGCCGAGCGCGAATGCCGTCGCGGCCTATCGCGCGGCCGGCGAGCACCTTGAGGATTATCCGGATGGCTCGGCTTCGGCCTTGCGCGACGCGATCGGCGCCGCGTTCGGGCTCGATCCTGACCGCATTATCTGCGGCGCCGGCTCCGACGATCTGCTCAATCTGCTTGCGCGCGCCTACCTCGCCGACGGCGATGAGGGGATCTACACGAAGCACGGCTTTGTCGTTTACCCGATCGCCACCATGGGCACGGGGGCGAAGGCAGTCGCCGTGCCGGAAAAGGATTTCACTGCGGACGTAGATTCCATTTTGAAGGCAGTCACGCCGAAGACGAAAATCGTCTTCCTGGCCAATCCGAATAATCCGACCGGAACCTATGTCCCCTTCGACGAGGTGAAACGTCTGCAGAAGTCGCTGCCGGCGCACGTGCTGCTCGTGCTCGATGCCGCCTACGCAGAATACGTGCAGCGCAATGACTATGAGTCGGGCATCGAATTGGTTGCGACGACCGACAACGTGGTGATGACGCGCACCTTCTCGAAGATCTATGGGCTCGCCTCGCTGCGGCTCGGCTGGATGTACGGCCCCGCGCATGTGGTGGACGCGATCAACCGGATTCGCGGGCCGTTCAACGTCAACGGCCCGGCGATCGCTGCGGGCATCGCGGCGATCCGCGACACCGCGCATGTCGAGAAATCCCGCGCGCACAACACGCGTTGGCTTGCCTGGCTCACCGAGGAGATCGGCAGACTCGGCCTGCCGGTTACACCGAGCGCCGCGAACTTCGTGCTGATCCATTTCCCCGAGACCAAGGGCCGGACAGCGAAAGAAGCCGATGCTTTCCTGACCAAGCGCGGGCTCATTCTCCGCCAGGTCGGCGTCTACAAGCTGCCGAACGCCCTGCGAATGAGTGTCGGGACTGAAGAGGCCAACAGGCTCGTGGTGCAGGCGCTCAAGGAATTCCTGGGGAAGGCCGCGTGAGCAAGCCCGCCACCCTGTTCAACCGGCTGGCGCTGATCGGTGTCGGCCTGATCGGATCGTCGATCGCGCGTGCTGCGCGCGCGCAGGGCGCCGCGCGGACAATTGTTGCGACCGCGCGCTCGCCGCAGACGCGCCGGCGAGTTGCCGAGCTTGGGATTGCCGACCAGGTCGTGGAAACCAACGCCGCCGCGGTCGAAGGCGCCGATCTCGTTATTGTCTGCATACCGGTCGGCGCCTGCGGCGCCGTCGCGAAGGAGATTGGGCCCCATCTCGTACCCGGCACGATCGTGTCCGATGTCGGCTCGGTCAAGGGCTCGGTGGTCCGCGATATGGCCCCTCACCTCCCGAAGGGCACGCATTTCATTCCGGCGCATCCGGTCGCCGGAACGGAATATTCGGGACCCGATGCGGGCTTTGCGGAGCTTTTCGTCAACCGCTGGTGCATCCTGACGCCGCCCGACGGCGCGGACAAAAAGGCGATCGACAGGCTGGCGTCCTTTTGGCGACTGCTCGGCGCCAATGTGGAAACGATGGCGCCCGATCACCATGACCTGGTGCTCGCCATCACCAGCCACCTGCCGCATCTCATCGCCTACACGATCGTCGGCACCGCCGATGAGCTGCAAACCGTAACTCGATCAGAGGTGCTGAAATTTTCCGCGGGCGGCTTCCGCGATTTCACGCGCATTGCCGCCTCCGATCCGACGATGTGGCGCGACGTTTTTCTCGCCAACAAGGATGCCGTTCTCGAAATGCTCGGCCGCTTCAACGAGGACGTCTCGGCGCTGACCAAGGCGATCCGCAAGGGCGACGGCGACGCGTTGTTCGAGCATTTCGTCCGCACGCGCGCCATCCGCAAAGGGATCGTCGATATCGGTCAGGATTCGCCGGCGCCGGATTTCGGCCGGCCTCACCCGGATTTGCCGCATGAGCCGATGCCGAAGCCTTATGCTTCGGGAGAAGGCTAGAACAAAGCCGGCGTGTTCCCGATCGGGATCGGCCCGAGGAACACCGCGCCATCGGTGAAACGCAGAGGCAAGGTCACCGCGCGCTTTCCCTCGAGCGTGGTCTGCTCACCGAGCATATTGATGCCGGCCGAAAGATTTGCACCGGCCTGCTGGCGCGCAACCTCGCCAAGCCCGGGTGCCAGGCGGTCGAGGGCGCCGGCAAGCTTGTCCATGTTCGGCGAGGCCTGGATTTTCTGTTGCGCGCCGATCGCGGCCAGAAACTGTTCGAGGCCGGCCATCGTGACGCGCAGCTGGCCTTCGAGGCGGCCGTTACGATTGATCGACAATGCTCCGGCGCCGACCGCAAGGATATCGCCCTGCTGGATACGGACTTGCGTGATGTCGATGCGCCCGTCGGCCGCCTGGATTTCACGAAAGCGCGCCGGCCACGGCTTCGGCGAAAAATCATTCAGCCCACGCAGCCGCGCGGTCGCTGTTGCGTTGATCGGTTGCGCCGCTGCCGGATGCAGCGCCGGCGATGAGGCCTGATCGAGCTGCAGGGCAACTTCGATGACCGGATGGTTCGCGACGGAGCCTTCGGCGATGCGGCCATGAACTTCGATATGCCGGGCCCGCAACAGATTTTGCCGGGCAGTGCCGGTGACGCGGTCGACGACCGGATCGTCGAACACAAGTGACGCGCGCTGCGGTGCGGCCGGCGTGCCGCGCACGCTCGATTGTGCCAGCTTCCAGCTGGCGAGAAATTCCGGTTCCTTCCCTGCTTGGCCGACGGTCAGCGGCCCGTGGAATTCGCTGACAATCAGGCCAGGCTGATAGACCTGCGCCACGACGAGCAGGCTCGCCGCCTTGAGCTCCATCGGAGGCTCATTGCTGCGAAAAACCGCGGAGGCTTGATCGCAGGTCACTTCGATGCGGAATGGAAAGCCGCCGACCGTCTGCGATCCGCAATCATAAATGCGGCCCGATTTCGCTTCGCGCGCGCGCCAACCGTCGATTGTCTGCTGCGCCTTGTCGGCGGCGAATTTCCAGAACCCCGTCCACCCGGCGATCATCGCCAGGACCACCAGGACCAGGATCGTGTAGCGCCGCCCGGTCCGGCGCCGGGATTGCAGGCTTGCTGTGCCGCCCATCACCATCTGACTTCAAAACCCGGCGAATAAGGCCTTTCTGCGCCCGCCGCCCGCGGGTTGCAGCGGAACCGGCGCCCTGTTAGGCGAACGTCAGCAGCCGGCTGTTCCCCGCCACGATGAATACAGGCCTCGATCAAAGCAACGATGACTTGTGGGTCTTCGCCTACGGGTCGCTGATGTGGCGGCCCGGGTTCGATTTTCTCGAACGGCGAAACGCGCGCCTGGTCGGAGCGCATCGTGCGCTTTGCGTCTATTCGTTTGTGCATCGCGGGACGCCGGCAAAGCCTGGACTGGTGTTCGGTCTTGACCGCGGAGGAAACTGCCGCGGCATTGCCTATCGGGTTGCGGCACGCCAGCGGACGAAAACCATCGAGTATCTGCGCGGCCGCGAGCAGGTCACGCGCGTCTACCGTGAGACGTGGCGCCGGGTCTGGCTCGATGATGATCCGCAACAGGGCGTGCATGCCCTATGTTACGTCGTCGACCGTGGACACCGTCAATACGCGGGACGGCTGAGCCTGCAGGAGCAGCTTCATTTTGCGCGTCAGGGTCACGGCCGATCCGGCGCATGCCGCGACTACGTGCTGGCGGCAACGAAGGAGCTGCAGACTCTGGGAATTCGTGATCAGGATCTCCAGATCCTGGCCGAGCACCTCAAGGGCGTTCATGAATCGTCGGCTCGCTAGCCGCCGCTGTCCATTTTTGCCCGTCCCTCCGCAATCAGCCGCGCGGTCGCAGTTTCAATGTCATTCTGCAGACGCGCGAAGAACGTTTCTTTGTCGAGCCCCGGCGCAATCGGGTCGAGAATTTCGGCGACGACCGTTCCCGGGAAGCGGCGAAGCGAGCGGCGTGGCCAGAACAGCCCGGAATTGAGCGCGATCGGGACACAAGGCACTCCTTCCGCCATATAGAGATGCGCAACGCCGGCCTTGTAGCGCGGCTCGGCCCCCGCCGGCCGCCGCGTGCCCTCGGGGAAAATGATAAGCTGGCGATTGTCGGCAAGCTCTTTGCGTGCTCGTTCAATCATTGCGGCAAGGGCCTGCGAGCCGCCGCCGCGATCGACCGGCACCATCCGCCCTTTGATCGTGAGCCAGCCGAAAACGGGAATCCATTGCAACTCGCGCTTGAGGATGAAGACAGGACTATCGAGCAGCGGCAGCAGCGCAAAGGTTTCCCATGCGGATTGATGCTTTGAAGCGACAATGAGAGGGCCCGGCGGCAGCTTATCGAGGCCGCGAATCTCGCACTTGATGCCGGCGACAACGCGCAGCAGCACAAGATTGACGCGGCCCCACGATTTCGCGACCTCGACGATCGCGCGATACGGCATGAAAAAAGTCGGCAGCGCGGCGATCAAATACAGAAGCGTGTTCAGATAGAACAGCGCATTGAACGCCAGCGAACGGAGAATAATGATCACGGTCAGCCCTTCTATATTGCGCCGTCCACATCGAGGCGCATTCGAGCCTGCGCGAAAACATACTTCAGATATTCACCGAACAGCAGCCGGGCTGTGTCAAGGTTCGACCACCAGGGCTCGGTTTTCACCTTTTCCGAGATGACAGGAAACGCAATGAGCGTGACGTCCGGCAATTGGTGATCGAGCTCCGCAATGGCGCGCGGCATGTGCCAGTTCGACGTCACGACGATCAGCGAATTGAAATTGTGCTGACGCGCCCAACGTTTTGTTTCGAGCGCGTTGCCGAAGGTGTTGAGCGCAGAACGGTCGAGGTCGATGCAGCAGGTGAAGTACTTCGAATAAAGCGGCGTGATGCGCGCGATTTCGCGCGTGCTGGTGGCGCGGTGCACTCCGGTTATCAGCAGGCGCTTGCCGTGCTCGGTGGCAAGCAGCTCGATTGCATCGGGAATACGCGCGGCGGCACCGGTCAGGACGACGATTCCATCGGCCTTTCGATCGAGCGTGATCTCATCGCCGGCAATCTGGGCGACGAACCAGCCGAAACCGCCCGCCAGCAGCAGAGCACCGGTAGCGCCGGCAGCCATCGTGAGGAATCCGACCCAGCGGGCGAAACCGGCAAGCATGTCAGTCGATGGTCTCCAGCGTGCTGTTGACCGTATGCCGCGAGGTCCAGGCGGTCACGGCTGCAATCAACACCACCTGTCCGAGAACGGCCGCATAGCCTGCGAGTCCGATCGAGAACGATCCGAAGAGCGCAGATCCCTGGTCGCCGCCGACGAGCCAATGGCTGATCATGGTCGCTGCCAGGAACACAACGATTGCTGCACCGCCGCCAATAGCCCCGCCCTGTAGCCCGAGCACCAGGAAATGATGCTGAAAATGCCGGGCGATGAAGCCGTTTTTCGCGCCGACAAAATGCAGGACCTCAATGACCGCCTTGTTGGTCGCCATCGCGCCGCGCGTGGCAAAAGCCACCGACAGGACCGTCGCGGCGAACATCAGGATCAGGATGCAGACACCTACGGCGATCGCGGTCCCTGCCATCGCCCGCATGCGGTCGATCCAGCCCCGGTGGTCATCGACTACTGCGCCCGGAACCTGATCCGCGAGCACCCGGCGAAGCTGGCCAAGATCAGGCGTCGCGTCCGCCGCAATCTTGATGACTATCAGCCGCGGAACGGGAAGCTCGCTGAGCGAAATCCCGCTGCCAAGCCAGGGCTCCAGCAATTTCATCGATTCTTCTTTGGAGTATGGCCGCACCTCGAGGACTCCCGGAATCGCGCGCGCGATCGCGGCCGCCCGGTTCACGCTGGTATCGAGATCCCGTCCCGGCGCCGGCATGATTTGGATCGTCATCTCGCGCGAAATGTCGGATTGCCACTCGCCTGCAGCCTTCGTCACCAGGAACGCCGCCCCCGTCGTCAACGACACCAGAAATGTCATGATCGCAACGACCGCGACGAGCGCCCGGCCGGAAATCGAGTTGCGTGGCACCAGTGCGGTCTCAAACCGCGGCACCGGCTCGTTCGGATCGCGCAACTGCATGGTCAAATCGATGCGTGAATCACTCATCGCCAGCCTCAGTCGTAAATATGCAACCGGCCGTCGTGCAGCACGAGGCGTCTGGCATCGTACTGGTCCATCAGCCCGATGTCGTGCGTCGCGATGACAACCGAAGTGCCTGACTTGTTCAGTTCTACAAACAGCCGCAGCAATCGCTGCGCCAGATTTGGATCGACGTTGCCGGTTGGTTCGTCGGCCAGCAGCAATTGCGGCCGCGCGATCACGGCGCGCGCGATCGCGGCGCGCTGTTTTTCCCCGCCGGAAAGAACCGGTGGCAGGGCCCACATCCGCTCGCCCAGCCCGACCCAATTCAGCAACTCGATGACCTCGTCCCGGTAACTTTCTTCCGGGCGGCCCATGACCCGCAACGGCAACGAGACGTTCTCGTATGTGGTCATGTGATCGAGCAGACGAAAGTCCTGGAACACGATACCGATGCGGCGTCGCAAGGTCGCCACCGAGTCACGCGACAACGTTGCGACGTCATGCCCGAATTGAGTGATCAGGCCGCGCGTCGGCTTGAGCGACAGGAACAGAAGCCGCAAAAGTGAAGTCTTGCCGGCGCCGGACGGCCCGGTCAGGAACTGGAACGAGTGAGGTTCGATGCGGAACGTGAGGTCGCGCAGGACCTCCGGGCCCAGTCCATAGCGTAAGCCGACGTTCTCAAATCGGACCACCCACCCCTCTCCGATAAATTCCGCAAAAAGCCGCGCGAATCACGACCGCGCCGAGGTCCCCAGGCACGCCTGCGTTTTTACAGGATTATCGCGATGCCGCCATAGCGGCCGCGGGGAAAATGGCGAAAAACCCCCGTTTGACGGGGTCCGGCATGGTTTCCGATCCATTAACGGACGGCTGGTACGTTGGCCATCCAATTACCATCGACCCCATGCTGATCGCCTGTCCGAACTGCTCAACCTCCTACGAGATCGACCCGGCCTCATTGGGCGAGGCAGGACGAACCGTCCGCTGCGCAAGATGCAAGACGACGTGGTTCGCCTCCAAGCCGGAGATGGCAAGCACGGGCACGGACGAGGACCCGGCCTCTGCGATCGGCGTGATACGCCCTGATCAGCGAATCCAGGACAGAGCCGAAGATACCGCCGAGGAGCAAGCAACCGAGGCAGCGGCGCGGGAAGCACCGCAGGCGCCCGTCACTGTTACCGACGCACCACCGATCGCACCGGAAGGCCCATCAGCCGCAGCTGAGGCGACGACGGAAGCCGACGAGCTTGAGAATTTTGCCGTGCGCCGCAAGCGACTTCAGGCCCGGCGTAATAAAGAGCGGCGCTCGTCGCGATGGACTGCCCTAGTTCTTGTCCTCTTCGCCTTCAATGTCGCGCTGATCGGCGCACGCAGCGAGGTTGTGAGGTTCTTTCCGCAGACTGCCTCGTTGTTCGCAGCGGTCGGCCTGCCGGTCAACCTGCGTCACCTGAAATTCGAGAATATGCGGATTACGAAAGAAACGCAGGAAGGACTGTCGGCCCTTGTGATCGAAGGCACCATCGTCAGCGTCTCCAGCAAGGCCACCGAGGTGCCGCGGCTGCGCTTCGCTGCACGCGACGCCGCCGGACAGGAAGTCTATACGTGGAACGCCCTGCCAAGCCGCAGTATTCTCGGACCTGGAGAAAAACTTGATTTCCGCAGCCGCTTTGTCTCACCGCCGCCAAACGCAACCGACGTGATGGTGCGCTTCTTCACGCCGCAGGATTCGGCCGCCGCGGCCAAGTAATGCCGTTCGCACATCGCCGCGCGATCTGAAATCAGAAATCTTTCAACAATCGCTCGATGTAATCGAGCTCCAGTTGCGGGCGGAAACTCTCGCCGAACCGCTTGCGCAACTCCTCCAGAATGCGCCGGGCCCGTTGCGCATCGATTTCACCAGGGACCTTGACGGTGAAGTCGTCGCTGTAATCGCCACGGCGCATCGGCCGCCCGAGGGGATCGGTCTCCTGCTGGGCTCGCGATTGCCCGCGACCCGGCCGCCCGTTCGGCCCCGGGCCCATGCCTTGCTGCTGCATCGATTGCGCAAGGCCTTTGGCGCCTTTTCGCATGGCCTCGAGCGCACGGCCCTGGCTGCCGACAGCTCCATCGGCGTCACCCTCGCCGAGCTGACCTTCGGCCTCGCCCATGGCTTCGCCCGCATCGCCAAGCTCGCCCATCTCGTTGCCGCCCTGGCCTTGCTGGCCTTGCTGACCCTGCTGACCCTGCTGGCCGAGCCCGCGCTGGCGGAGTTGCTCCAAAAGCTTGTTGAGGCGGTCACGCAATCCTTGCTGATCCTGGCGCAGGTCGCCCATCTGGTTCTGGCCCTGCTGACCACGCTGGCGGTCGCGGCGATTTTCCTGGCCCTGCTTGAAGGTCTTGTCGCGCAGCTGCTGCTGCTTGCGGATCATGTCGCCGAGCTCGTCGAGGGCCGACATCATGTCGTCATCGTCGCCGTCGTCGCCCTGGGCGCCGGGCCGCGCCATCTGCAGGTTCTCGAGCATCGACTGCAGCTGCTCGAGCAGCTGGCGCGCGGCATCCTTGTTGCCCGAGCGCGCCAGATTCTCCAGCCGGTCCAGCATGCTCTTGAGGTCCTGCTGGCTCAGCATCCGCGTATTGTTGCGATCGAGCGGACGCGTCAATTGCTGCGGATTCTTGCGCATTTCCTCGGCAAGAGCCTGCAGGAACTTGTCCATGGCGGCGCGCAGCTGATCCATCAGCTTCTTGATTTCCTCATCGCTCGCGCCGCGCTCGAGCGCCTGCCGCAAGGCCTCCTGCGCCTGGCGCAGCGCCTGCTCGGCCTGCGATACGTTTCCGTCTTCGAGCTGGACCGCCATGTCCCAGAGGCGCGCGACGACATCACGCAGCGCATCGTCGCTCTTCGCATGCTCGAGGTCGTGATAGATCGAGCGCAGGCCCAGATAGACGCCTGCCTCCGGCGTAAAACGCTCCGGAGCGATGGTGAGCGCATCGAGCGCGGTGAGCACGATCGGCTTGCTCTCGGCGTCGAGGGCGAGGTTCCGACGCTGCTCGATCAGCGCCCTTGCCAGCGGCTTGACAAAGATGCGTTGCGGCAACTGCAGTTCGCGCGGCTCGCTGCGGCCCTCGTTGCCAGCCTCGTCGCGCGCGACAAGCGTCAACATCACGTCGGTGCCGGCCCACGGATGCTCGGTCAGATCATGCGTCGTCTGCGCGGTGCCAGCGCGTGTCCGCTGTTGCGGCAAGACGAGCGCATAGTCGGGCGCGCTGAACAACGGGCGCGCCGGCTTACCGGATGTCGTTTCTTCCTTACGCGTAAATGTGGCTTTCGCTTCGATCACGCCGTAGTCGTCTTCCACGCGATAATCGAGCCGCAACGCACCGCGGGCCTGACGCTCCGGATCCCGGGTCAGATCGATTGTCGGCGCACGGTCCGGAATCGCCGTGAAATTCCACACCAGATCGCTGCCGAGAACGCCGTGCACCGCAGCCGAGCCGTCGCCTTTGATCACAAGCCTGCGCTCTTCGGTTCCGGCCGGTAAAGGCGCGCGCGCTTCGGCCGGCGCATCTTCGATCCCGCCTTTGCGGACAATGTCGAAATGCACTTTGCCGGTCGCGCGGATCACAAGCTGACTGCCCGAGGGCACCGCGACCGGCGCCGCCGGTGCGTTCTGCGCCGCTTCACCGGGCCGCAGGCCGGGCAGCATCACCGGAGGTCGTCCGGTGTAGACCGGCGGCGTGATCCACGCGTCGATCCTGAAATTCGCCGGCGCCACCACGCCGTGCCAGTCGAAGGCGGCGGCCACGCGCTTGAACCGCTCGCCGCTGGCCGCGAAGAACGTCGCCACCACCAAAATCGACACGAGCGCGCGCAATGCCATTGGATCGCGCAGCGACAGCCGTGGCATCGGCCAGCCGGCCTTGATCTTGCGCGCGGACAGCAGCGCGCGCTCGACATGCGCCTGCCAGAGGGCCTGCGCCACCGGATCGTGTTCGTTTGCAGCAATGTGATCGGAAACGGCCGTCGCCGGCCTGTGTATTTCGCCACTGCGGCGATCGAGGCGCCGCAGCCCGTCGTTGACGCTCGGCAATTGCAGGATCGCCAACGGCAAGGCCGCGACGATCAACAGCAGGCCAAAAATGACAAGGCCGATCGCGCGCGCGAGCGGCGGCAATATCAGCCAGAGGCCCGCCCAGGAGAATGCGAGGAATAGTCCGAGGACGAACGCAACGGAGGCGAGTGCCGGCCACAGCCGCTCCCACAGCAGGCTGCCGCGCGCGCGCCGCAACGCACGCGCGAGCAGAACCCGCGTCGGCTGCTGATCGTGTGGCTTCTCGTCAAACTCGTCCAAAAGCCGCTCCGCCGCTTTGGCTCAGGAGAATCTCTGCTACCGGTAAGCGTAACATGTGCCGAACCGCGGGACCACGCGCCTATTTATGCGCTCAAAGCCAATCCGGCATGCGATCGAGCGCAATTAATTGGTCAACTTCAAGGCGCGGCCGCACGACCGCCCATTTTGCGCCGTTGACCAACACTTCCGGCACCAAAGCGCGCGTATTGTAGGTACCGGCCTGCACCGCGCCGTAAGCGCCCGCCGACATCACCGCCAACAAGGCATCGCTTGCCGGTTCCACCATGTCGCGGTTGACGGCGAGAAAGTCGCCGCTTTCACAAACGGGCCCGACGACATCGGCACGCACCCGCTTTGCCGAGCCGGCCGGTTGCGCGACCGGCCAGATCTCATGATGCGCGTCATACAACGTGGGGCGGACGAGATCGTTCATCGCCGCGTCGACGACGACAAAATTCTTGGCTTCGCCATGCTTCATGAACAGCACGCGCGTCACCAATATTCCGGCGTTGCCGACGAGCAGGCGACCGGGCTCGAAAATGAGCCGGCAATTGAGATCGCGCGTCGCGCGCTTGACCACCTTGGCATAGTCCTCGGGGTGCGGCGGCGGCTCATTATCATCGCGATAAGGAATCCCGAGGCCGCCACCGAGATCGACATGCGAAATGGTGTGACCGTCGGCGCGCAACGTACCCACAAATTCGGCGAGCAGAGCGAAAGCGTTGTCGAATGGATCAAGGTCCGTGATCTGGCTGCCGATGTGCATGTCGACGCCGGCGACCCTGAGGCCCTTGAGCTTGGCAGCGCGGGCATAGATTTCGCGCGCGCGGCTGATCGGGATCCCGAACTTGTTTTCAGCCTTTCCGGTCGCGATCTTGTGATGCGTCTTCGCATCGATGTCGGGATTGACGCGCACCGAAATGCTGGCAGTGCGCCCTTTCGACGCCGCGATCGATGACAGAAGCTCCAGCTCGGCCTCGGATTCAATGTTGACGCAGAGAATGGCTTCGTCAACCGCGAGCGCGAGCTCGGCCGCAGTCTTTCCGATGCCGGAGAACATGATTTTGTCGGCGGGAATGCCTGCAGCACGCGCGCGCTTGAGCTCGCCGCCCGATACGACGTCGGCTCCGGCGCCAAGTTTGGCGAGCGTGCGCACCACGGCCTGATTGGAATTGGCCTTCATCGCATAACAGACGAGCGCGGGCACGTCGGCGAAGGCGCCCGCAAAGACCTGATAGTGGCGCGTCAGCGTCGCGGTCGAATAGCAATAGAATGGTGTTCCGACCGCGCTTGCGAGCGCGTCCAGATTCACCTGCTCGGCGTGGAGGACGCCGTCGCGGTAAGCGAAGTGGTGCATCGCACGCTCAGTTGAGTAGGACGTCGAGAGGAATTCGTTTATCCCGCATGCCCGGAGCGATCGGTTTTCCGTCGGGACCAATCGGGCCGCTGTTGACCTGAGCACCTGCCGGTGGCGCCTGACCACCCGGTGCCACCTGTTCGCCCGCGACCGACGCACTTGGCGGCGGATCGAGCGGCCCTTTGCGTCCGCACGCGGCCAAAGCAAACGACGTGGCCAGCGCGCCGATCAGGGCGAGGTGGAGAAATGGACGGCGATCACGGCTCAAGGCAGGCGCTCCTTGCATGGAGGAACGATAGCAAAACAGACAAACAAGGCGAAGTCAGGATTTTTCCTTTTCCAGCTTGCGCAGCCATTTCTTCGCCTGAGACCTGACATTTTTCGGCGCGGTGCCGCCAAAGCTGGTTCGGCTTTTTACGGAGCGATCGACCGAGAGAACAGTGAACACGTCCTCGCCAATTCGCGGCTCGATCTCCCGCATGGAAGCGAGAGGCAGCCGGTGCAAAGGTAAATTCGCTTCCGCTGCCTTGGCGACGACCCGGCCAGTCAGGTGATGCGCCTCGCGGAACGGAATCTTCAAGGTCCGCACCAGCCAGTCGGCGAGATCGGTCGCGGTTGCGTAGCCCTCGCCTGCCGCTTTTTTCATGCGCGAGGTATCGGGCGAGAGATCGGCGACCATGCCGGTCATCGCCGCGACCGAAAGCACCAAAGCGGCGAGCGCATCCATGGCGCCTTGTTTGTCTTCCTGCATGTCCTTCGCATAGGCGAGCGGCAGGCCCTTCATCACGATCAGCAAGGCGCTGAGCGCGCCGATCACGCGGCCGGCCTTGGCCCGCACGAGCTCGGCGGCGTCCGGGTTGCGCTTCTGCGGCATGATCGAGGAGCCGGTCGTGAACTTGTCCGACAGCTTGACCAGCGCCGTGAGCGGTGACGTCCAAATGACAATCTCCTCGGCGAGCCGCGACAGATGCACGGCCGCGATTGAAGCCGCCGAAAGCGTCTCCATCGCAAAGTCGCGCGCGGAGACCGCATCGAGGGAGTTTGCCATCGGCCGGTCGAAGCCGAGCGCCTTGGCGGTCATGTCACGATCGAGAGGAAACGACGTGCCCGCAAGCGCGGCGGCGCCGAGGGGAGACTCATTCAGCCTTTTGCGCGCATCGGCAAACCGGCCGCGATCGCGCGCAGCCATCTCAACATAGGCGAGCAGGTGATGGCCGAACGTGACAGGTTGCGCCGTCTGCATGTGAGTCATTCCGGGCATGACGGTGCCCGCATGCTCGAGGGCTTTTTCGGCGAGCGTGCGCTGGTAAAGCGCCAGCGCGGCATCGATCGCGTCGATCGTGTCGCGCATCCATAGCCGGAAATCGGTCGCAACCTGATCGTTGCGCGAGCGCGCCGTATGCAGCCGTCCCGCCGCCTCGCCGACCAATTCAGACAGGCGGCCTTCCACGTTCATATGGATGTCTTCGAGCGCGCGCTTGAAGGAAAACTTGCCCGCCTCGATCTCTGACAGAATCGTGTCTAGACCGTGAGCGATCTTTTTCGCATCGTCG
>Ga0310811_10004909_pt1 | contig 16840 bp, 12 predicted proteins | sample YCmetagenome_FD_207642 | JGI IMG/M metagenome (GOLD analysis project Ga0310811, IMG submission 207642) | Soil microbial communities from experimental microcosm in Duke University, North Carolina, United States - YC | ecosystem: Engineered > Artificial ecosystem > Soil microcosm > Unclassified ...
TGACCTTGCCCTGCTCTCTCAGAGTATGCTTACCGGTGCTGACCTGACGAATTTTATTAAGCGAAGCGTGGAGCTCGTTTCCTGAATTGGTTAGCAAGGTGCAGGAGTATATCTTGCCTATGTGGATGCATCTCAACAGAGTTCTACCAGGGATTTATGGCTCACGTGGTTGCTGGCGCTGCTAATCTTAGCGGCAGGGTCAATTGCATCTTCCTTTCTCAGGGATTTCAACAATTCTTTATTACTGTATCTACCCTCTGCTTTGGGAATCATCCTGGTGCACTGGCTGGGCTTACGGGTGCTCCCCCTCACTTTCGTCAACAGTCTTTTCACGTTGTATTTGTGGCACGTATCTGGTGGATGGCTTCGTTATGCGTTTCTCGCGTCGCATGAACCTGCTATTGCACTCGCTTCCTGGTTGCTATCGCGGCACCTAATCCAAAGAGAACAGGGTTTTTCAGGAATTTCGGCGTTCATTCAGTTTACTTTCTTGGGTCTTGCATTGCCCGACACGGTAAATTGTTTTTACACCTATCACTATTCTTTTGTGGACGGAGATTGGACAAAAATCACGTTGCTCTGGCTTGCGGATTTTATAACGATGTTTTGTATAGGCATACCAGTACTCCATCTTTTAAAACCTTCCCGTCAAGGTAACCTCATCAGTCTTTTCTTCATTAACCTCCCTCCAAAGCAAGCGGTCAGGCAAATGGGAAGGGAGCTGCTTGTAGTGCTGGTTTTTTTTCTGACGTTGAATTTCATTATTGATTTCCGTGAGTATTGGTTTGTATACGGAATCTGCGCAACGGTTATCGCCGTGGCCAGAGGTTTCGAATTCGCCGTCCTCACAAATTTCATTCTATTTAGCCTGAGTTATCTTAGCCCGTTGATCTTGCTGGCCAGTCCGTCCAACACGGGTACATCGCAAATGCTGAACGTCCACTTAGGGATGGCGGCCATGTTTATAGTTTCAGCCTTGATTGGTCGGGTGGTTTCCGATTTCCGTAAAAACGAAGTAGAGCTAACGGATCAGAAGAGAAAACTGGAGTCCGCCAACGAGCTATTAAACAAAACCAATCGCGAGTTGGATCGGTTTGTTTACAGTGTGTCGCATGACATCAGCGCCCCACTGAAATCCATCAAGGGACTGGTTTCCTTGAGCCGACTGGAAAATGACCCAACTGCCAGCCGGTTGTATATGGATAAAATTGACACCAGTGTGCACAAACTGGAAAGATTTGTTGAGGAAGTGCTCGACCATTCTCGGTCTTCACGCAAGGAAGTAACCATCGAATCGATCAGACTGGAATCTTTCGTCGCTGAGATTCTTGAAAATTTAAAATACCTCGAAAATTTTGATCACATCAATTTTTCTTTTGACTTCCGTAAAGGAGAAATTTTCAGCGATCGATTTCTTTTGAAAGTGGTGTTGAGCAATCTACTGTCAAATGCAGTGAAATATCAAAAGCGCTACCAAGACCATCGGCCGGAAATCAAGCTAGGCTCGTCGGTCATTCGTGGGCATCACGAAATCGAAATTGCAGATAACGGAGAAGGCATTCCCGATGATCATAAGGCCAAGATTTTTGATATGTTCTATCGGGGAACGACCAGCTCTCCTGGTTCTGGCCTGGGACTGTACATCGCGCGTGAAGCGATGGAACGACTTAAGGGAACAATAAAAGTAGACACCGTCTACGGCAAGGGTTCCACATTCACTCTAGTTTTCCCAATGGATCAGAGTATTTGAGCAAAAGATCAGCGGCTCAGATACAAATTCCTTTCGGCATAAATATTCAAGAAGTAATCATCCATCAAATCATCGATGAAATAAATCGCTTCCCCCGTTGATTTCATTTCCGGTCCCAGTTCCTTTTTCACTTCAGGGAATTTGCTGAATGAGAATACCGGTACTTTGATGGCATATCCTTTTTTCGTCGGGTTGAAGGTAAAGTCTTTCACTTTCCTCTCCCCGAGCATGACCTTGGTGGCATAGTTCACATACGGTTCGTCATACGCTTTGCAGATGAACGGCACGGTGCGCGAAGCTCGTGGGTTGGCTTCTATGATGTAAACTTTGTCGTTCTTAATCGCAAACTGAATGTTGATCAAACCAACGGTCTTTAGTGCGACGGCGATTCGCTTGGTATAATTTTCAATTTGCTTGATGACAAAATCACCCAGGTTATAAGGCGGCAACACAGCATACGAGTCGCCCGAGTGAATTCCAGCGGGTTCAATGTGCTGCATGATCCCAATGATATAAACATCTTCTCCATCACAAATAGCATCTGCCTCCGCTTCGATCGCTCCATCCAGAAAATGATCGAGCAATACTTTGTTTTCAGGCAAGTGTTTCCAAATGTCGATGATGTGCGACTCCAATTCTTTCTCATTGATCACAATCTTCATGCTCTGCCCTCCGAGCACGTAAGACGGACGTACCAACAACGGGAATCCGATGGTCTTCGAAACTTCCAATGCCTCATCCGCATCGGTGGCCACCCCAAATTCAGGGTAAGGAATACTAAGTTCTTTGAGAAGGGTTGAAAAACTTCCACGGTCTTCAGCGAGATCGAGTGCTTCATAAGAAGTACCGAGGATTTTTATCCCATACTTGTGAAGTTTCTCTGCCAGCTTAAGCGCCGTCTGGCCACCCAGCTGAACGATCACGCCTTCTGGTTTTTCATGTTGAATGATATCCCAAAGGTGTTCCCAGAAAACCGGTTCAAAGTAAAGTTTGTCGGCAATATCAAAATCGGTCGAAACGGTTTCAGGATTGCAGTTGATCATGATGGTTTCGTAGCCCAGTTCCTTAGCGGCCAAAACTCCATGTACACAGGAATAGTCGAACTCGATTCCCTGACCAATTCGGTTGGGCCCTGAGCCGAGTACGATTACTTTCTTCTTGCTTGAAACTATAGATTCATTTTCGCTGTCAAATGTCGAATAATAGTACGGCGTCTTGGCTTCAAACTCGGCCGCACAGGTGTCCACCAATTTATAAACGCGATTGATGCACATCGATCTGCGTTTTTGATGAACCTCGCTTTCAAGGCATCTTAGTAAATGCGCAATTTGTCGGTCGGCATATCCCTTCTCTTTTGCTACACGCATGAGTTCGGCCGGAATAGAATTGAGGTCGTGTTTCTCTACCTCTTTTTCGAACTCGATCAATTCCGAGATTTGCTCCAAAAACCATTTGTCAATTTTTGTGAGCTTCTGAATGGTCTTCATCGAGATCCCGACTTTCATTGCATCGTAGATATGGAACAAGCGGTTCCAACTGGGATGTTCCAGGCTTTGCAATAGCTCGGCCTGCTTTGTCAATTCTTTTCCGTCGGCACCAAGTCCGTTCCTTCGAATTTCAAGACTTTGACATGCTTTCTGCAACGCTTCCTGAAAGTTCCTTCCAATGCCCATCGCCTCTCCGACCGATTTCATCTGCAACCCGAGTCTACGATCTGCTCCCACGAATTTGTCAAAATTCCATCGTGGAATTTTTACGATCACGTAATCGAGTGCGGGTTCGAAATAGGCCGTAGTGGTTCCGGTGATCGCATTTTTCAATTCATCTAGGCGATAACCGATTGCTAGCTTGGCAGCAATTTTGGCAATTGGATAACCGGTGGCTTTCGAAGCAAGCGCCGATGATCGAGAAACTCTTGGGTTGATTTCAATTCCGATAATATCATCATTGTCGGGGTTCACTGAAAACTGTACGTTGCAGCCGCCCGCAAATTTTCCGATGCCGTTCATCATTTTGATGGCGAGATCGCGCATCTTTTGGTAAACCGTGTCGGGGAGCGTCATCGCGGGAGCCACGGTGATGGAGTCTCCCGTGTGGATACCCATCGGGTCGAAATTTTCAATGGAGCAAATAATGATTACGTTACCGGCTCCATCGCGGAGCAGCTCGAGTTCATACTCTTTCCATCCCATGATGCTTTGTTCGACCAGCACTTCGTGGATAGGTGATGCATGCAGTCCGCGATTCAAGGCCGCGTCAAAATCTTCAGGTTTTTCTACAAAGCCTCCTCCCGTTCCGCCGAGCGTGAATGAAGGACGGATCACCAATGGGAATCCAATCTCCTGCGCAATTTCCTTCCCTTCAAGAAATGAAGTCGCCGTAGCACCTTTGCAAACGCCTACTCCCAGTTCATTCATCTTCAAGCGAAACTTCTCACGATCCTCCGTGGTCTCGATCGCCTTAATGTCGACGCCAATGATCTTTACACCATAATGATCCCAGATCCCTGCCTTCTCGCATTCAATGCAAAGATTAAGGGCGGTTTGGCCCCCCATGGTAGGAAGCACGGCGTCTACGTGGTGTTTCTCTAAAATTTCTCTGATATATTTTTTCTCAAGTGGTTTCAGGTACACATGATCGGCTGTCACTTTGTCGGTCATGATCGTGGCCGGATTGGAATTGATGAGAATCACCTCAATTCCTTCCTCACGAAGCGAGCGAGAAGCTTGTGAACCTGCGTAATCGAATTCGCATGCTTGGCCGATGATGATTGGGCCGCTACCGATGATTAAAATGGAACGTATACTTCTGTCGCGGGGCATATGTTGGCTGGATAAATTGGGCAAAAGTACTTCGGGAATTCAGGATTTTCTGGATTCCCTTTTAAAAATTTTTTTGCCCTGAAGGGATGCGAGTGTCACTGCACCTTTATCACTCTCCGAACAGTCGTTCTGTTGGCGACATTCAAACGTATCACATAGACGCCATCGGGCAACGATGTTGACGGTATGGCAATCTGTGCGTGCGTTTCAGGAGTTGAAATTTCCTGCGTGTAGATGATTTGGCCCAGTGAATTGGTCAGCACAAGGCTGGATCCTTGCAGGTTGCTATTCTCGATATCGACATGCAGTCCCTGGTCTTTGAAAGGATTCGGATAAATGGCTATGGCGTCTTGTGGCGTATTCTCTAAGGCCGTGACAACGTTGACTGAGCTTGCCTTAGTGTCTGTGCAGTTATTGGCTGCCGTCACCGTAAGAGACACAGACGCCGCTGGCGCCGCGTAAGTGTGTACCGGGTTTTGCAGCGTGCTGCTTTGTCCATCGCCAAAGTTCCAAAACCACGACACCGCACTGGTACTCTTGTCTATGAAGTTGATGGGAATTTGAGTTAACAAATCGCCGGTAGTAGAAAAATCGGCTTTTGGTTTGGTATTTACTGTCACTGCAACCGTGTCTGACTTGGACAGACAGGCGAGCGTGTTATCTTTCACTTTCACCGCGTATTTACCCGCAGTGAAGGCTTTTATTGAACTGGTCTTTTGTCCGGTGCTCCACAGGGTCGAATCTGCTACAGCAACTGAGAGTGTTACAGTATCGCCTTGGCACAAGATCGGCGATCGGGACACGGAAATCGTGGGATTGGCTTTCAGTTTTACCGCTATCGGAGCACGGACGCTTTCGTACGAGTGATCGGCATTCGAAACATAGAAGGTCGTGTCGTGCTGCAAATTTCCGGTAACGAGTTGAGTCCCTGTGGTCAGCGCTGATCCGCCCGTAAATGAATTGTACCATTTAATGGATGTGGCCCCCGTGGCGTTCAGCGTTGCGGGTGTGTTATAGCAAACAGAAACAGTTTGTGCCTGTAAAACAGACGCCTGCATCGTGTAATTGTAAAGGGTGTCGGCGTATCTGGCCGACGTCTTTAGATCGGTCAAGTTTGGCGCCGCGTGCAATGCGAAAGCGATAGTGATCGTTTGTCCTGCGGGAATGTTATAAGGGCCAGAAGAAACTACGTGACTCACATCATCTCCTGTTGATTGAGCGGCGGTCTGCAGGCGCTCTTTGCCGCTGCCAATGGTAGCTGAGATCGTTTGGAATTTTTCGGCGTCACTGAATCCATCATATATACCAAATGAAGTCTTGCCCGCAATCGCGGAATCATTGTCGATGGCGTAATAGGCAGGCAATCCTGTAAGAAGTTGAATTCCAGCATAAGGTTGTATTGCTGTTGCTGACGCGGGGTGAACGTAGCCCATTTTGTTTGCATTGTCCCAGTTGGCCGCATCTTGTTGTCCGCTATCAGTGATGTCCCAGTCCGCGAAAATCCCGAAATAGAAATTGGTCAATGCGTTGGCGGTGGGGTTCTTCACCTTGTACTCCATGATCACAAACTTGTCGTAAGGTGCGTCCTTCATCACCATACTTCGATAGTCGATCACAACGGCCTGCTGCGCCGCTAAAACGGAGTTTGAGAATTCTCCAAAAACCTCTGAATAAGATCGTGCCCCCGGCGTTGCTTGCTTGATGGCAATAGTGGACGAAAAATCTTGATCATAATTACCGTTCACCGCTCGTACATTGTTGTACAAACTGCTGGATGAAGTCCCCATGATCAACCCCATTTCATAAAGCATGTAATTCTGATTAAAGATGAACCCCGATCCCTCCGCAGAGTTTGCCGGATCTTGGTATCCTAACCTTCCGATCCCCGTAACAGTTGTATTTATTTGATTTGAGTTTACATCAATAAAAGAGGGATTGACAAAAAAACTGGCGTACTGATAATCTGAATATGCACCGTCGGAGTAGGTGATCAATAAATCGACCAATGTATTCTGCGCGGCACCCGACGAAATCGTCAATTCAAAGGGAGTAAGTTTATTTGAAAAGGATGTTCCGCCGGCAATAGCGCCGGGCGACACTGTTGATTTTGAAATCGTAACCGCAAGTGATGTCGTAGATATAGAAATTTGAAGGCCTGCAGATGTGCTTTTCAAATAGTTCTTAAAATCGAAAGACAGGTAGGCTTTGTCTCCGGGCACTGCGGCCAATCCATTTTGATTGACCAATTTAGGATTCGACGCTCGAATGGAGGGCAAATCCAAAGTCAATGCGTTTTTTATGTCGAGCCTACCTTTGCCAAGTTGGTGTGTCTTGGAAGGATTAGCTCCATATAACGCCGCTGCATCTGCACTTACGCGAAGTTGTTCAGCCACCTGCAAAGCAGTGTATGATTTGTTTTTCGCCCAAACCAGTGCGGCGGCCCCAGCTACAATCGGTGACGAAAAGGAAGTTCCACTCTCGGTGTTGTAAACATTGTTGTACCCTGTGGTGTAAATCGAAACACCGGGAGCTGCAATATCAACAGTAGTTCCATAGTTACTGAATGACGCAGCGACATCACTCCTATCTGTTGCCGCGACAGACAAAACGTTGTCGTAAGCTGCCGGGTAACTAGGCGCCGAGCTTCCGTCGTTTCCGGCTGCCGCAACGACTAGGCAGTTCCGATCAAGCACTGCATAGTTGATGATGTCTTGAATAATCTGGCTCTGGAATGAACCACCAAATGAACAATTGATAATTTTAACATCTCCCTGATTTGCTGCATACAGAATTCCAAGGTAGGTGAAGTTGAGTGACCCATCGGATGTCTTCTGGTTATCGGCCGTGTGTTTTGTGAAAAGCAATTTCGTTTTGAATCCCACTCCTGCTATCCCCTTGCCGTTGTTGGTGCTGGCACTGGCACAGCCTGCCGCCCAAGTACCGTGGCTCATATCGCCTCCTTTGGTAATTGACGGATCATTGTCGCCGATGAAATTCGGGTTGTGGATATTGGCAGAGTCGCTTCCCATAAAATCCCACCCTTGATAGTCGTCGATATATCCATTGCCATCATCATCTACTCCGTTGGGCGGGTATTCTTGCCAATTGCGATAGAGGTTGGGTGAAATATCACTGTGGCTTAGGTTGCCTCCTGAATCAACAATGGCGATCACAATAGTAGTATCACCCTGGGTGATATCCCATGCATCGAACGCCTTGATCAAACCCAGATAATACTGTGAGTTGATGGAAGGATCATTCGGTTGAAACGTCACCTTGTGATTGTATTCCGGTTCTACAATTTCAAAGTAGCCAGTAGCATATAGTTGGTTGATGTAGTCCTCTACGTTTTGAGCTCGGTCAAAGGTGATTGAAAAATACTTTGAAATATCTACTGCCGGTTTTCCTGCACGAGCTCCCTTGCGCGCTGCACCATAACGATCGAGTTCAGGCTTGACCAAATGATCCGCTGATGTCAGACCAACATCCTTGATTTGTGACCTTGTATTTTTTGCCGTCAGTGTCGTGAGTTGGTCTTTGTATTCATCCTTTACTTTGACTAGCACTCTTCCTCGTGTGTATTCAACATTGGCAGGCATTTTGAAATGTCTGAGCACCTTGCCTTGTGCTTTCCCCTCGACTGCCCAAATGAGCAGGAGCACCATTACCGCTATCCTTTTCATCATTCCTTCAAACGATTTGATATGATTTTGTAACCGCTGAATCAGTTGCTCGCTTTCGCTACTTCTTCTACTTTATTCCAGACCCTCCAAACGTTCTTGTAACAAATTTTCTCAATATCTTCTTCTGTATAGCCACGCTTAAGCAAAGTGTAGATCAAATTGGGGTATGCAGACACGTCCGTTAATCCCGTGGGAAGATTTCCATCCACGCCATCAAAGTCGGAGCCGATAGCGACATGATCAATACCGATGAGTTGCTTGATGTGGTCGATGTGATCGGCCACCACTTCAATGCTGACCGGGGGTGCGGGGTGGTCTTTTCTGTATTGCTTTTCGAGCTCGTCAGCGCCCCTCTTTTCCTTTCCCGTTTGCTTCGCCAGCATCTTTTTCACAATGAGGTTTTTCTTCTTGTTGTAATTCGCGAGTGTTGAATCAATAAAGGCAGTATAGAAATTGACTTGAATGACTCCTTTGTTTTCCCCCAGCTTCCTAATCATATCGTCGGTCATATCCCTTCGAACAGATGGAGCGAAGTAACGACAAGAGGAATGCGATGCGATGCACGGCGCCTTTGTGAGCTTCATTACCTGATAAAACGTGGAGTCATCCACGTGAGAAATGTCAACCATGATCCCTACCCGATTCATTTCGGCCACTACCGTTTTACCAAATGGAGAAAGTCCGTTCCATTTTACAGTGTCGCCCGAAGAATCACAGATGTGATTATTCTTACTGTGTGTAAGGGTGATGTAGCGAATACCTCGATCATAAAAATATTTCACGTTACCCAAGTCGTTTCCGATAGGAGCTCCATTTTCCATTCCCATGGGAAATGAAATTTTCCCAGCTTTTGTGTTCGCCTCCACATCGGCGGGAGTTTTGGCGAGCGCAAACTTATCGGGAAGAGTTTGGGCGATGAACGCCACCATGTCAATCAAAGAATCGGCCAATGATTTTCCGAAGTCAGCCTGCTGCTGATAGGTAGATGGAATATAGATCGACATAAAGGGAGCGTCAAGTCCGCCCTTCACAGCTCGCTCATAATCGAATTCTCCTCTTCTCGTTGATTGAATAACCTTGATGCTGTCTTTGGTAAAGCCTTGTTCCTTCAATCGATAGGGCAAATCGACGTGCCCATCCGTGATGATGAACTTATGCGCCAGCTCATCTGCATAGGTTTTGAGTTGCTCATCAGTCATTCGCTCCACTGGCTTTTTTTCCGAGCACGAGACAAAAAAGATGGCAGCCAAAAACACGCCGACCGAAACTTTCATAGCTATTTAAATTATTTTCTGAAAGATAATAGTTAAACGACAATGGATACAGGTATTTTTGAATCGACTTATGGAGCTCACTTTCTATTCGGCAGCACAGCTTTCTTTGCGAAATGGTCAAGACAAACCAGAAGTTTGGATCGCGTATAATGGGTTAATTTATGACGTCACGCAGTCACGTCTCTGGAGACGGGGCTCTCACTACGAACATTGGGCCGGCCAGGACCTCACTGACGAACTGAAGGACGCCCCGCACACGGAATACGTTTTTGAAAAATTTAAACCAATCGGCCGCCTGAAGAAAGACTAAGCGGTTACGGCCTTCACCAGTTTCATCAAGTCGCTTTCCGAATTATAGAGGTGGGGTGCAACACGAATCGCATTACCTCTCTGTGACACTGATATTTTATCTCTCTGAAGGCGAAGTTTTATTTTTTCGATATCTGCATGCTTTGGTAGTCGCATGCCGAATAGATGCTTCGCTCGATAAATTTCGTCTTCAATCCAAAAACCAGCCTCACGAAGTAGGTCGATTGGCTTCTTTGTGATCTTGGCACAATACGCTTGAATATTTTCCGGTTTCCATTTGTTGATTTGCTTCAACGCTTCGAGCATCATGGGTACTAAAATAAAATTGCTGTGCTCACCTACCTCATAACGCAGTGCGCCAGGTTGGTATTCCTCCCTATAATTCACCAATGCTGAAAAATTCTCGCTTCCATTTCTGTTGATCCAGTTTTCTTCCACTGGATTTCCGCCATCGAAGTATTCGCCGTAATAACCCAAACCAATCGAGTAAGGTCCCAACATCCATTTGTATCCAACACAGATCAAAGCGTCGGGTTGAATTTTTTGCACATCGAAAGGCAGTGCTCCCACGCTCTGCGAACCATCGATGACCAGCAAAGCGCCGACGTCGCGCGTTCGCTTTCGGATGTCCACTAAATTGAATTTAGTTCCATCCGCCCAGTGCACGTTCCCTATCGCGACCATTCTTGTATTTGAATCAATCGTCTCTAGGATTCGTTCGTTCCAAATTTTCCCTCGGTGATCCAGTACATCGGGCGCGGCAACCATTTTTACCTGAACTTTCCTTTCTTCCTGTAAGGCCATCCAAGGGTAAACGTTGCTTGGAAACTGCTCACCGGCAACAACAATATTGTGAGACTGATCTACTTTCAAATTTTTGGCGACGTTTGCCAGGCCGTAGGATGCTGATGGAATAACGACAATGCGCTTTGGCTCTTTAACATTGATCAACTTAGCATATTCAGGCCGAAGCAATTCTTCCGTTTGATCGAAAAAGTTCGTTGCCGAAATATTGCCCGGATTTCTTTTGCGCTTCATGCCTTCAATCCCCGCTTTTTCAACGTTTTTCATTAACGGCGACATGTATGCGCAGTTCAAATAGGTTGAGCTGATGGGCAAACTGAATTTTTTTTTCTGGTTCGACAGCATTTCAGAAATTTTTTAAGGAAAAAAGATAATCTGACAAACAAGGTTACTAAAAAAACAACTGGCAGATAAACGCTAAACTTGCCAAATAATGTTAGCGGCTTCAGAGAATTATAAAGGGATAAAATTTGTCAGGATTTCTTCACTGCCGGTGGATCAGAAAAATCAAATCTGGAAATCGATCGATCAAACCACTATTATAAAAATCTTAAAGGGCGATACGCTGATGAACGATTGCGTTCAATACAAAGACTATTTGGCCTGGTATCAAGAAATTTACCCGCCCATTGATGGTCAAAAACCAATTTTGGCTCCGACCGAGCTGGCCATCGCTTCCTAAGGTTTTGTCAATTCGGCCTTTGCTTTCAGGTACTCCTCCCATATTTCTTTTAGTATTTCCGCCGCCGGCTTGACGTTTTTCACAAAGGACGCCGCCTGGCCAATCTCCAATTCTCCGTCGTTCATATCTCCTTCAAAGATTCCACGCTTCGATCTTCCCTTTCCTAAAAGAATTTTCAATTCTTCGATCGAGGCACCACGATGCTCGGCCTCGGCCACCTGCTTGTAGAAGTTATTCTTGATCATCCGAACGGGCGTGAGTTGTTTCATCGTCAGAATGGTCTCGCCCTCACCTAAGCCCACCAGTTTGTTTTTGAAGTTATCGTGAGCCGATGATTCCAGGCTTGCCGCAAAGCGAGTGCCGATTTGAACGCCGTCAGCACCCAACGCCTCGGCTGCAAGCATGGCACGGCCTGACGCGATGCCACCCGCCGCAATAACAGGCAAGGAAACTGAATCCCTAACCAAAGGGATTAGGCACATCGTGGTCGTCTCTTCTCGCCCATTATGTCCGCCCGCTTCAAAACCTTCCGCCACTACAGCGTCAACACCTGCTTCCGCACTCTTTTGCGCAAACTTCACGCTGGAAACCACGTGCGCTACAATTATTCCATTGTCTTTTAAGAATTTTGTCCATGAAGCAGGGTTCCCCGCGGAGGTAAAAACGATTTTCACCCCTTGCTCAACAACCAATTGAATGATGCTTTCTATCTCAGGATAAAGTAATGGCACGTTTACGCCAAATGGCTTGTGAGTAGCTGCCTTGCATTTCTGAATATGCTCCTTTAACGTCTCCGGATACATAGAACCGGCGCCGATCAGACCTAAGCCACCTGCATTGCTCACCGCCGATGCGAGCTTCCAACCGCTGCACCAAACCATACCCGCCTGAACAATTGGGAAGGTAATGTTGAAAAGTTTTTTAATCCGTTCTGTCATCCTGAAAACTAAAAATTAAACCGAACTTAACTGTACAGCGTTGATTTTCTGCCCCTTATAAAGCCTCCCCCGTTTAGGTAGTAATTGTTGGGGCGGAATAGTTGTCCACAAAGAACGGGTTGACCAGACAGGCTTTAATAGTTTGAAAATCAAATATTTAAGTATTAACTTTATAGTAATGTTGATAAATGTTGGGTTTTGTGGAAATCCTTGGCGGCTCACCTAAATGGCTGAATTTTACCCATTTGATAAGCGGAAGTTATGGGGTTCACGCAAGCATCATTTTTCAACGTGGCTTAATCTATTTTTTTAACTAACCCCACGAAACATGAAAAAGCTATTCTGTCTTGTCGCTTTTTTCGGTTCTTCCGCCGCCTATTCTCAAGCGATCGTCAAGTTGCCCGAGCTTCAAGAAATGATGAACGAAGGCAAACAAGTGAAAGTAATCAACTTTTGGGCTACGTGGTGCGCGCCCTGCATCAAAGAGATGCCTTTTTTGGAGCGTCTCAACCGTGAAAACAAGGATGTCAAAGTACTCTTGGTGAGCCTCGATTTTGACTTGGACCACGACCAAAGCAAAATCACTGGTTTTGTGGCCAGAAAAAAGATCCAATCTGAAGTGGTCATTCTCGACGAGTCTGATCCTTCCAAATGGATAGAAAAAATTGATAAAAATTGGTCGGGAGCACTTCCCGCCACGTTAGTCATGAATCCCACCAATGGAAAAAGAAAACTCATTCAGGGTGAACTGAAAAAGGACGACCTCGAAAAATCAATTGCCGAAGTATCGCAGTGAAATTGACCACCGTTTAGGTTAACATTGTAATATTGCTTTGTCCGCGTCGAGTATTTATGTCGAATTAATGATTTAGGGAATGCCGGATTTTTTCTTCGCCTGTAATCATACCTTTCCTAAATTGTCGCGGAAAAGTTTGCCTCCAAGATGAAAAGACTCCATTTGCTTTTACTGGCTTTCGCAATTTCGTTTTTTGGTTGTGGGGAAAAGGAAGTCATTTTAGTTACCAACGAAAACAAAGGGCAGGTTTTAGCCGACTACGGAAAAACGAACCCCGAAAAGGAGGCCTTGATCGAGACTGAGTTTGGAAATATTTCAGTCCGTCTGTATGACGAAACGCCGCTACATCGTGCCAATTTCATAAAGCTCATTAAAGATGAGTATTACGAGGATGCTGAGTTCTACAGGGTGGTGGAAAAATTCGTCGTGCAAGGTGGCGTGCCTTTAAAAAAGCTCGACTATACCATTCCCGCCGAATTCAATCCAGCGTACTTTCATAAAAAAGGAGCCTTGGCCATGGCGCGTTTGGACGAGAACAACCCTGGTATGGAATCTTCCTCTACGGAATTCTACTTTGTGCATGGCGACCGGTACACGGATTCTGATTTCGATGAGGACCAGAAGAATTTTGGGTTGACTTTATCACCCGAACAACGCAAATTATATACAACGATCGGCGGCGAGATGTCGTTAGATCAAAAGTATACGGTGTTCGGCGAGATTACAGATGGCCTTGATGTGATTGACAAGATCGCCACGGTGAGAGTCTATGTCGAAAAACCGTACAAAAAAATTCCGTTTAAGATTAGTATCAAAAAATAAATCTGTTCGAACATGAAAAGTTTGGTAATTCTGCTTTTGTCGTTGGTGGCATTGGCATCTCGGCCAGAAGGTGGCTATGAGGTGGGAGACACTGTCTCTGATTTTAAATTGAAGAACGTGGATGGCAAGATGGTTTCCCTCGGCGATTTCAAGGGCGCAAAGGGCTTCATCGTCATATTCGATTGCAACACTTGCCCGATGTCGAAAGCGTATAGCTCAAGAATAGTTGCCTTGAACAAAAAATTTGCGTCGCAGGGATTTCCCGTCATTGCCATCAATCCAAATTCTGATCAAGTGGTGGAGGAAGAGTCTTACGACGAAATGGTGAAGCATGCGAAGTCTCATCATTATGATTTTCCTTATTTGTATGATGGCTCGCAAGACGTGGTGAAGAAATTTTACCCAACGAACACGCCACATGTTTTTGTGTTGAACAAAGTTTCGAATGAATTCAAAGTCGCTTATATCGGGGCTATCGACAACAATAGTCGTGATGGCTCAAAGGCGGACAAGCATTTTGTTGAAGAAGCGGTCAATGATTTGCTCGCCGGAAAGACGGTGGCTACGCCAAAAACCAAGGCGATCGGATGCAGCATCAAGTGGAGAGATTCGTGATCTAAGATTCGCGATCGATCAAATTTCTGGCGAACTCAATCAAAGAGTTCGCTTTTTTATTCACGGAAAGCTCGCTCACACTGGCAAAGCCTTTATCAAAAAACTGATTCATCTTCGCTTCGGTGATTTTCGGAATTCCCAAATCATCATAGATGGCGGTAACGGCGTTTATTTTTTTTCGTTTGTCAAATTTTTTTGACACCAACCATTTTCCAAGTTCTTTTTTTCTGTCCCCTTTTGCTTTCTCCAGCGCTTTGATCAGCAAAAATGTTTTTTTGTTGGCGATAATATCTCCGCCCACTTGTTTCCCGAACTTCTTCTTGTCTGCATAAACGTCCAGCAGGTCATCCTTCAACTGAAACCCAATTCCAATGTTCACGCCAAAATCGCGAAGCAGCTTTTGGTCCACTACGGGTGCATCCGCGAGTGCAGCGCCCAGTTCCAGGCTAAATCCCAGGAGTACCGCTGTTTTCAATCGAATCATTTCAATGTATTGCGCTTCTGAAACTTTGGGCTTGGCTTCAAATTCCATATCCCACTGCTGACCTTCACACACTTCGGCCGCACATTGATTGAAAATTGGGAGCACGGCTTTGAGCTTCTTTTCCTCTAGGCCAAGAAACATTTCATAAACTTTTACCAGCATCACGTCGCCCGAAAGAATGGCGGTGTTGACATTCCATTTCTCATGAACGGTTTTTTTACCTCGTCGCAACGGGGCTTTGTCCATGATATCATCGTGCAGCAATGTGAAATTATGAAACGCTTCAATTGCAGCAGCATAGGGAACGATTGTCTCGACATCCGTTCTATAAAGGGAATAAGAAAACAAAGTAAGCAACGGCCGCAAGCGCTTGCCACCAAGGGCCATGATATAGCGAATGGGTTCGTAAAGAGATTTAGGTTGGAAGCCGAATTGCTGTTTTCGTATTTCGGCGTCAATGAGCGTACGGAATTCTTCTACCATTTTTCGTCCGCGTCTTCAAAGGTAAGATCGATTGTTCGTCGGTCAATGTCGGTCTTCTTGATCCTCACTTCCACTTTGTCTCCGAGGCGATAGATTTTGTTACGTCTTCTGCCGATCACGCGATAGTTTCGTTCGTCGAATTCGTAGTAGTCGTCTTTCATATCAGACATACGCACCATCCCCTCACATTTTGTTTCTACGATCTCCACAAAAATTCCAAATTCCGTTACTCCCGTGATGATCCCATTATACATTCGATCCTCAGCCATGGCCATGAATTCCACCTGCTTGTATTTGATGGAGGCACGCTCGGCATCGGCCGCCCTTTTTTCGCGTTCACTGCTGTGGATACACTTTGGCTCATATTCGGTTTTATTGACAGGTTTGCCGTCGTCCAAATAATGTTGCAACAATCGGTGCACCATCATATCGGGATACCTGCGGATAGGCGAAGTGAAATGTGTGTAATGCTGAAATGCCAATCCAAAATGTCCTTTGGGTTCGGTAGTGTATCGAGCCTTTGCCATGGCGCGCACCGCCAAGGACTGCAGCACATTTTGCTCGGGTTTACCTTCGATCTCGTCCATCAATTTGTTTAGTGTGCGAGAGATATTAGTGTCGTCAGGGTTAATCTTGTGTCCAAACTGGCGGGCAAACACACTGAAGTCGCGGACTTTCTCTGGATCCGGATTCTCGTGGATACGATACACAAAGGTGTTCTTGCCTTCGCTCTTTTTGAATTTGTAGATAAAGGTGGCTACCGCTTTGTTGGCCAACAGCATGAACTCTTCAATCAACTTATGTGCATCCTTTCTGACCTTCGGTACTACCGCCAGGGGCTTGCCTTTCTCGTCCAGTTTGAATTTGACTTCGGTGGTCTCAAAGTTGACAGCACCTTTTGCAAATCTTTCTGTCCTCAACTTGATGGCGAGGTCGTTCAGTGTTTTCAATTCTTCAGCCAATTTTCCTTTTCCCGTTTCTATGCCCTCTTGCGCATTTTCATAAGAGAAGCGCTGGTCGGAATGGATAATCGTTCGACCGAACCATTCGTTGTGCACTTTCCCGCGATCGTCCATTTCAAAAACGGCAGCAAAGGTGAGCTTATCCTCGTGTGGCCGAAGGGAACAAAGTCCGTTACTCAATTTTTCAGGAAGCATCGGAACTGTTCGATCGACCAGGTAAACCGAGGTTGCTCTATCATAAGCATCTTCGTCCAGGCCTGAGCCTTGCTTCACATAGTGAGTTACGTCAGCGATATGTACACCGATTTCATAGCGACCGTTGTCGAGTTTCTTGAATGAAATGGCGTCGTCAAAATCTTTGGCGTCTTCGGGGTCGATGGTAAATGTCAAGGTCTTGCGAAAGTCTCGACGTTTCT
>Ga0310811_10004910_pt1 | contig 16839 bp, 6 predicted proteins | sample YCmetagenome_FD_207642 | JGI IMG/M metagenome (GOLD analysis project Ga0310811, IMG submission 207642) | Soil microbial communities from experimental microcosm in Duke University, North Carolina, United States - YC | ecosystem: Engineered > Artificial ecosystem > Soil microcosm > Unclassified ...
CAGCCGAGCCAGATGCTTTCGCCAGTTCCCCTTTCTCCAACTCTACTCAAACCGTCGTTCCAGTCTCCCGTCCCGATCAGCGGCAAACCATGACTGCCGACCGCAAGGCTTTGATCGAGGCCGCGTGCGCAGTGTTCAAATAGCGTGGCGTGCCTATCGGACACCTCGGGTCGAAAGTAGGATTCCTGCTCTCCGTCACGCAACGTATCCCCATCAAGGAAGGCGACTCTCTCATCCAGGACCTGGAAATCACCCGTGACCTCGACGTAGTGGGCGACGACGTAGGGTAGCCAGATCCGGTCGTCAGAGACGCGCGTGCGTATCCCCCGGCCTGACACTGGTAACCACCAGTGCTGTACGTCTCCCTCGACGAATTGCCTCGCCGCGGCACGTAATAGATGTTCGCGCGTTACGTCCGGCTTGGACACTGTAAGCGCCATCACGTCCTGAAGTTGGTCGCGAAAGCCAAAGGCGCCGCTTGCCTGATAGAAGGCCGAGCGAGCCCACATTCGGCAGGCGAGGGTCTGATAGAGAAGCCAGCGGTTTAGCAGAATGTCCAAGGAACGATCAGGTGTTGTCACTTGAACTGAGCCAAGCACGTCCTCCCAAAGGCGGCCCACTTCTTTGAGGACGGCCCCGAGATCGGCGGCTCGGTACTTATTGATCAGTGATTGTGCTTCAGGTTCCGTCGCCGTCTCACCGAGAAAGAAGACGATCCCGACCGAATCATTCGCCTCGAGTTTCAGTCGTGTTTGGAGTGCGCCGCAAGGATCGAGACCAGCCCCGACTCGGTTGGAAAAGGGCGTAGCGCGAACAAGGGCGGCCGGTTGATCGAGCGTGCCGTTGCGACCTAGGAACTCAGTCCGGTCGCCGGTCCATGAATCCTGGCGGCCAGCGAGGTCTGCAAACGCTGTTCTTCTGCCGAACTCGATATCCCAGGGGTTCCGAGCAAGCATTGCCCCGGTTTCTGCGTCTATCTTGGTGACGACAAATGGTGCAGATGCGCTGCGGGACGAGCCGAGCGTCCACTCGACGTAAGCAGTAACCGAGAGACGCCGAGACCGCCCGGAATGGTCTGTGATCTTCAGCCGGGAGATCTTGATCGGATCGTCAACCGGTACGTACTGCAATAGTTCCAGTGAGATGCCATGCGAGGTGTGTTCAAATCGACTATAGCCTTGGCCGTGTCGAACAATATAGGGCGAGTCTTCTTCGCGGATTGGAAGTGCAGTGGGACCCCATATTTCCCCGCTGTCCTCATCGCAAAGGTAGATTACCTCTCCGGGCGCATCGCTCACGGGGTCATTTGACCATGGCGTAATTTGATTCTGTTGACTATTGAGTGACCAGGTATAGCCACTGCCCTCGACCGAGGTTTGAAAGCCGAATGTGGGGTTGCAGACGACGTTGATCCAAGGCGCGGGCGTCCATTGTTCTGCTCCGAGTGTCGCGACGTATTCTCGTCCATTATCGGCGAAACCGCCAAGTCCATTGAAAAACTCGAGCACTGGGTATGGTCGAGTAACCGGTGGTGATGTGCTCGCTGAGACGTGTCTCAGCGGTGGAGCCGATGGTTTTGGCTCCGGCAACCTCTTGACTTGTTCGAAGAGGCTGCCACGACGTCCGACAAGCACCACTCGCGCAGCGGCCTGCAGCAGGTTGCGTACTTCGAGGGAGACCAAGTCCGCGCGCAGGACAAAGATCGCGCCTTGCACACCTCCGGCAGTCGGCTTCGGCCGCGAGACGTTCGCCCGAACCAGAGCCTCGAGGGAGGCTTGTAGGTCCTGCGCGTAGGAAGGCGGCCTTTCATTCAAGATTACCAGATCGACAGCCAGTTGCTTCATTCGCCAATATTCGTGGGCGAGAAGTATTTGGTGAATGATCTCCAGATCACTGGCTTCATCGATGCGGACCAAAACAATGGGGATGTCACCGGAGATCCCATGAGTCCAGAGCGTCGACGCCGGCCCGCCGCCTTGCTTGATCACCTCAGAAGATGGTCGCAATGTCGGGTCAACAAAGAGCACACGATTAGCGAGGCGCTGGAACAGGTGTGCTTCGCCCGCGCCGATTCCGAGATGACGGAGCTGAACTTGTGCTTGAGTCCAGGCCAGTGTGGTCGCACGGTCGAACGCCATCGCGTCGCGATGTTTGTCTACAAGATCAAGTACTTCGTTGCGCGAGGGCGCGATGAGTGTCCAGAAGGCTATGCGCACAGTTGACCGTCCGGGGATCTGCACATGGTAGCGAAGGCTGAAGATCGGATCGATCACAGCGCCGACCGTGCCGGCGAGCGGCGAACCGTCGATCACGGCCATTGGCGTCCGAATTCCCCGTCCACGCCCAAGAAAGCGAGCCCGGTCAGTCTCGAACTGGAGATCGCCAATGATATCACCTTCGACGACGGCGTGATGCGCCGCCCAAGCCTGAGCGTCGATTGGTGATCGTTGCCGTCGGGTCGCTAAAATAGCGCCGACCTCTGCAACGAACTCGGTTTCGACGAAGAGCTTTGAGAAGGCTGGATGTGCATCGTCGGCGGCTTTCGGCGCCAAAACGATTTCAGCGTATGAAGTCAGCTCGATCTCCCGAACCTCGTTTCCCAAGTTGGTAATCGACACACGCCGAACTTCCGCGTCATCCTCTGACGAGACCGCAACTTCCAACGTCGTACTGATCGGTCCGTCATGCCGGATGATTTCGGCTCGCCCCTCGGAAAAAATGACCTCATAACGGTCGGCCTCAACTCCACTTGGTTGATACCCCGCCGACCACACTTCTTCTTCGCTGTGCATGTCTCGAAGAAAAATGTAAGAGCCCCAGTGATCACAAGTGACGTCCTCTTGCCAGCGCGTGACCGCAATGTTCCGCCATCGGCTGTATCCCGAACCCGCTGCGGTAATCATCACCGAATAGCTACCGTTCGAAAGGAGGTGAGTGCGCGGATTGAGGGTATGCGGCGAGTCGAAGCGGCGCTGAGTCGACGATGCGACCTGACCCATACTGACAGTGACTTCCGAGGTCTCGAGTTCCGGTTTTAGTAGCGCAACATCGCGCGGCATTCGCTCCTGAAGCAAGAGCTCGGTTGCTTGGATGATAGGTTCAGCATGAAAGCGCGTGCGCATCGCTCCATCGTGAAGCGTATTGGCGATTGCGAGGACGGTCATTCCCTGGTGGTGGGCCATGTATGCGCGCACGACGGCAACGTCGGTTCCTTCGGGAAGGCGCGTCTTCGTATAGTCCAAAGCCTCGTACCAACCATATCGACCTCGACCACCGACTTCCGCGAGATGTGAGAAATTGCGTGCTGCTGCCGGTGGGTCGACCATCGCTGAAAGTGCCGTCGCATAGGGGGCGATGACGGTGTTTCCACCGAGCCCTCGCTTTAGTCCTAGAGCTGGAATTCCAAAACTCGAATACTGATAAGTAAGTTCGAGGTCCCGCGCATTGTAGGCCGATTCGGAAGTACCCCACGGGACGCCACGTGTGGCGCCGTACTTTATCTGTTGACGCACGACAAGGCGGCTGGTCCGTTCGAGCAGGCTTCCGGCCGGCGCGCGCATGATCAATGACGGCATCAGGTACTCGAACATCGAGCCAGACCAAGAAATCAACGCGGCTTCGAGCCCCAATGGCACCATGGCACGTCCGAGTCGAGACCAGTGGCGGGTAGGCAGATCTCCTTTGGCAATCGCTACGAAGCTCGCGAGGCGCGCCTCGGATGCGAGTAGATCATAGTAGCCAGGGTCAAGGCTCTCATCATCAACCCGATATCCAATAGAGAGAAGCTCGCGTTTCGGATCGAAAAGGAAGTCGAACGACATTGCGTCGAACATCTCCCGTGCGAGTTTACTCAACCCCAAGAGACGTCGCTCGAACGCCGCACCTGCCTCGGCCGATCGCTTGAAGTCGTCGATCAGACCGTCAAGACGAGCGCGGGTATTGCTATTTGGGTGGGACGGCGCCTCAAGCTCGGCGCGCCAGCGCACGAGGATGGCAATTGCCGCTTCGCAAATGCTTGGGAGGTCTGCCAGTGTCGGAATGGTGCCTAGCAGCTGAGCTAATTCGTTGCTGGGGGAGGGGGCGGCTTTGGTGCTTGTCCGCACGAAAAGCGCTGGGTCGCGAGCCATGCGTCCGGCCCATGGCAATAAGTCCTCGATGTCTCGTTGATGACTGAGAATGGTCGCGCCTACTGCCTCGGCCCAGGTGAATGCTTCGGGTTCGATGCCCGCATTCTCACTACGGTCGCCGGCCAACGTTCGCGCCATGTCAGTCGCTCTATCGGCCTGTCGTCCAAGTTCCATCAACTGCCCAGCAATACCGGTCGCAGACGTTGAAGCTTGTCGGAAAGACGAGGCGAGGGCTTGGAATTCATCATCCAGTTGATTCCGACTAACCCCATCTGGAACGTCGAAAGTCCCAGACATGCAGTCGCGCATGAGATCCAGCGGATCGCCGATTCCCATGAGCCACCGCGAACCCACTATGGGGCAGGTCGTCAGTTCCCGACAGGCATTAGCGAGGGTGATCAAATGACCCGCGAGATTTCCACTATCGACTGATGAAATATACTTCGGGTTCAGCGGTCGAAGTTCGAGCGTGTCATACCAATTGTAGAAATGCCCACGGCAGCGCTCCAGTCGGCTCATCGTTTCAAGCGTCGCCTCAAGACGCTCCATCGTCTGTGTCAGTCCGAGCCAACCGGAATCCCGCGCGGCGATTATGGACGAAAGATACAGACCAAGATTCGTGGGCGATGTGCGATGTGCGACCTTCGGCGCCGGTTCTTCCTGAAAGTTGTCAGGCGGAAGCATGTGATCTTCTGCCGTGACGAAGGTCTCGAAGAAGTGCCATGTGCGGCGGCCCACTAGACGCAAGGATCGTGCGTCTGCTGCGGAAGTGGGCGGATGGACTGACAATGAAGAAGGCAGGCTTATCCATCGCGCTATGGCGGGCGACAACAGCCAAAGCATCAGGAATGGCGCCGCAATCGGCCAAGCCTCGGGCGCGGTGCACGTGACGAGAATCGCGGCGACAAAGGCAAGAGCAACACCGCCGACCATCTGCCGGTAGAACCCAACGAGGTCGCGCCGCGAGGTCACCTTCGACTGCGCGGCGGTAACCCAGTCGAGCATATTCCGCTGTGACACGAAGAGACGGAAAAGCGTCCGCAGTATCGCGTCGGACATCGACCAAGCCTGATGCGCGAGGAATGCCACGAGAAGGACGATTTGTGACAGCGCTAGCCTGAGGTCCCGGCCGATCGCGCTTAGGTGCACTAACTTCGAAAGCCCGGGCCGTCTGGGCACGATCCCGATGAGGAATGGGATGAGGGGAGGTATTGCAATCGTAGTGAGGACGAATGCGGTCCAGAGCTCCGCGGAGGCAAACGGCAGCGTCCACCCAACCACCAAGGCGAGGAGGGCCACAGGCGGCGACAACGATCGGCGCAAATTGTCGATCATTTTCCAACGGCCAACTAACGGGATGGCGCGGTGATGCCTGTCGCCGTTCGACGTCCACGTCCGACCAAAGAGCCAAGGAAGCAGCTGCCAATCCCCTCGCACCCATCGATGCTGCCTCGCGGTAGCGACGTCATAGCGCGCCGGGAATTCGTCTACGACCTCGATGTCGGACGCCAACCCTGATCGCGCAAATATGCCTTCAAGAAGGTCGTGACTAAGAAGTGTGTTCTCGGGGATTCGGCCGACGAGCGACGCCTCAAAAAGATCCACATCGTAGATCCCCTTACCGCAGTAAGAGCCTTCACCAAACAGGTCTTGGTATACGTCCGAGACCGCACAAGCGTAAGGATCCATGCCGCTAGCACTAGAAAAGATGCGCTGGAACAGCGATCCTTCTATGCCAATCGGCAACGCGGGTGTGACGCGCGGCTGGAGAACCGCATAGCCCTCCACGATGCGTCCGGAGTGAGGATCGAATGCCGGGCGGTTGAGTGGATGAGCCATCTTCCCGATAAGGCGGCTGGCCGTTCCCCTCGGTAGTTGCGTATCGGCATCAAGGACGATGACAAACCGGACGCCGGCCGGCACACTGGGTCGACGGCCGCCAGTTGCAATGAAGGTTGTGTCGGTGGCCCCGCGTAGCAATCGGTTGAGCTCATGCAGTTTTCCTCGTTTGCGTTCCCAGCCAATCCACTTGCCCTGCCCTTCATTCCAGAGGCGCTGACGATGGAGCAAGATGAACCGGTCACCGTCCAGCGCCGATCCGTGGCGTCGGTTCAACTCCGAGATACCTGCGACAGCTACTCCAAGTAGCTCCTCATCCCCCGGTGTGGTTTTGGCGGCGGCGTCGGCCCAATCCGAGAGCAGAGCGAAGTAGAGATCGCCATCGGAATTTGCCAGATAGTGAACCTCTAGCAGTTGGATCTGCTCTTCGATCGTGGCGCGCGACGTCAGTAGCATGGGTACAGCAATCATCGTGCGCAGACGCGTTGGCGCGCCGTCGGCGAGCTCGAGAGCGGGCAGCGTGTTCGCGGCGAACCGATTCATGGCGCCGCAATTCACCAATGCCATTGCTGCATCCGACGCGGGGATCAATGCGAGGAGTGCGAGAATGCAGAACGCCAGAATCCCGCCCGGCTCCATGTTCCAACTCAGGATCAGGGCAGCAAACATGGCAGTCGTAATCCCGACAATGCCGAGATAGCCGGAAATCCTGGCGGCTATGTTCGCTCGAACAAGCGATCCTCCAATCGTGCCACGAGAGCCAAGCCTCCTTTCGAATGCAGATCGCCCTTTTGCGATAAGGTAGTAGCCGGGATCTTGCTTACGCGCGGAGGTCACCTCATCCTCGCAAAGCGTCTCTTTTTTGGCGTTCTTCGCGGCGAGCAGTGCAAGCCGCGTGACATCTAGTTCCGAATGTTGTGAGCCTCGTGCCAGTTCTTCGATTGCCCGTCGGTAGCGATCCCGCGTCGAGAAGTCCATTGCTGCAAAGTCGCTCTCGGCACGCAGCATTGCGTCGACGAGGCTGACACTCTCGATCAGCTCTTTCCAATCGATGACCGACATCCGTTGCATGCTCGTGATGATATTGCGAACGGTCACGTTGACGGCTCCCTGCCGTTGATGTTCCTCCCGGACTATGTCGTCAGCCGTGGTGCCTTGGGCAGCCAACCTCTCGTACAACCACAGAAGCGTTGGCACCTCTTTCGGGTCTTGATCACAAAGTCGCTGGATGAGTTGAACGGCAAAAGCCGTTCGCAGCGGTCTCTCGACCTGCCTCAAGACCAAGCCTGGGGGGGCGGCCTCATGGTTTCCGGCTTCCAGCAACCGGTCGGCCAGCATATCGGCTTCTTGGCGCGCTACCTGGCAGTTGACGATGTCATCGGCCAAGCGTCGCAAGTTCTCCACGAGCACGATCCGCAACGTAACGGGAATGGCCCAAAGCTCGCCAATCGTCAACGGCTGCACACGCTGGTAGGCGGCTACGAAGCGATGCAGTGTTTGTGGCTCGAAATGGCTGTCGGTATGGGCGACGAATGCCCAAGCTAGTTCGAACACCCGTGGGTACCCTCCGAAGGCGCCTTCCGCCAGTTTGGGCAACTGGCGATAGAAGCTTGGTGGGAGATCGACTCGGATCTCACGAACCTGCTCTTCGACCACATGAAAGTTATCGAGAAGCCAATTTGCTCCGGGAGTGATTGTGCGTTCCTCGCGGATCGCTTGGGCAGTTGCATGATACGCCATGCGCAGAGCCTGATCATTGTCGCGGAGGCGCCCATCCAGCCGCCACTTGGTCTTGAAGTTCGGTGTCGTGCGTTGAGCCGATGCAAGACTCGCAGCATGCTGTTCCAGCCGCTCGATGCCGAATAGTTCCGCGCGGATCGGTTCTTGATGAGCCCAAAGAGGAGCCGTCGACCAGGTGCCAAAGAGGCTGCCGATTATATCTTTTAGCTTTGCACGTAGCGCGACACCGATAGTCTGCCGCAAGGCCAGGTCGTCGTGACCGTGCGAGGAATCGCTGCGCACTGGAGCCTGACGCTCAAAAGGCTGCCAGTTCATCTAGCTTCCTCGCTCAAATTGGTTGGTGCGTGGCTTTCATTTGCCGCGTTGCAGACGTACGTCCGCACCGCATAGCCGTCGCTGACGATGCAAACGATACCGTCTGAAAAGTCGGAGCAGAGAGACTCGGAAACTACGCAGGCTGGACACTGATCAGAAATGCGTTCGCCGATTCGGCGGAGCGAGAAGCGCTTGTTGTGGGTCTAATCACCAGACCATCTGAGCTGACCAACTTGGGAAAATATCGCTGCGGCCGAATCTCCGTAGTTTCCGAGTCTGACACGTTGAATGCGTCGTCGCATACGATAGCAGCGATCGACATTCCAGGAGCGCAGGCCGCGATCAAAGTTCGTAGCGAGCTTATTTGTCATAAGTCGAGGTTGAATCCGGCTCGTTCAGCGCAAGCCGAAGGACGCGAAGGAAATGGCTCATGAACAAGCTGAAGCAGCTCGAAGTGTGCGGCCAGTCACTCTGGTTGGACGATTTGAAGCGCGACCTGATCGAGAAGGGCGAGCTACGCACCCTGATCAAGTGCGACGGTGTGAAGGGCATCACTTCAAACCCTTCTACCTTCGAAAGGGCAATCGGCGAAACCGACGAATACGCGAATGCAGTGAAGGAGTTTCAGACCCAGTCGGACCACAGCATTTCGGCAATCTATGAGCACTTGGCTGTCGCCGATATCCGTGCGGCTGCCGACGTGCTGCGTCCGGTCTATGATCAGACGCAGCGACGGGACGGCTATGTTAGCCTGGAATGCTCACCCTACTTGGCTAATGATACCGAGGCCACGGTGGCCGAGGCTCTACGGCTGCGGTCGGCGGTGACGCGTCCAAACCTGATGATAAAGGTGCCAGCGACCCCGGCAGGCATTCCCGCTATCCGCCAGCTGACCGGCCGCGGCGTGAACGTCAACGTTACCTTACTGTTTTCCATCGACGTTTATCAGCAGGTAGTTGATGCCTATATCTCTGGGCTCGAGGACCTTGCACGGGGCGGTGGCAATGTATCCAAGGTCGCCAGCGTTGCCAGCTTGTTCGTAAGCCGCATCGACGCCGCGATCGATAGGCGACTGGATCAGCTCAGCGACAAACGCGCGGCGAACTTATTGCGCGGAGAGATAGGGATCGCCAACGCGAAGCTCGCTTATGCGCGCTACAAGGTGCTGTTCTCGACGCCGCGCTGGCAGATGCTGGTCGCATCGGGCGCGAAGACGCAGCGCCTGCTTTGGGCTTCCACCGGCGCAAAAGACTCGACCTACAGGGACACAAGGTACATCGAGGCGCTCATCGGTCGCGATACCATAGTCACCGTTCCACCTGCGACTATGGACGCGTTCCGCGAACATGGCGAGGCAACGTCCGACGCCATAGAGCAAGACGTGGAGGGCGCTCGCACGATGCTCGCTACGCTGGAGCAGCACGGCGTCTCGCTGAGTGAGGTCACGGAAGAGTTGGTAGAGGGCGGAGTACAGCAGTTTGCGGATGCGTTCGATAAGCTGTTCGGCACTCTCGCGCGGCGCCGTCACACGCTGCTCGAGGGCGACTACGCTTCCCTAGAGATTGGGTGGGGCTCCGCAAAGATGAAGGTCGCCTTTGACGCGGAAATGGAGGTGTGGCGCAGGGAAGGGCGCATACGTCGCCTGTGGGCGGGGGATAAGTCGCTTTGGCCTGGGGAAGTCAAAAGCAAGTGCGCAAGTTGGCTGCACATCTCGGAATCGGAGTTGGCTGGTATTGAGCGGCTGCATGCCCTTGCGAAGGAGGTCAGGCAGCGCGGGTTCAGCGACGTCGTCCTACTGGCGATGGCAGGGCCGAGCCTAGGTCCGGAAGTTCTGGTTGAGACCTTGGCGCGACAATCTGGCGGGCTGTGCTTCCCCATGCTGGGCAACACTGATCTTGCACGGAATAAGACGATTGGCCGGGCCGTCGATTCCGCCAAGACGCTGTTCATCGTGGTCTCTTCTACGTCCGGCAGCACTTTGGCTCTCAACATCTTTACGGAATATTTCTTCGGCCGAGGCGGTCCTGCGCGAGGCAAGGAAGATGTTGGCGAACACTTCATCGCGGCGACCGATGCCGATTCCTGGCTCGAACGTCGGACCAAACAGTTGCGCGTCGCCCACTTCCTCCAGGGCGGGTCCTCGATCGACGGTGGTTATGCTGTGCGGTCGAAGTTAGCTTTGGTGGCGGCCGCGGCGATAGGGCTCGACGTCAAGCGTCTCCTTGAGACAACGAGACAGTTGGAGCGAACCTGCGGTCCCGATGTGCCGCCGGCGGAAAATCCGGGCGTGCAGCTCGGCGTCGTCATGGGCATCGCGGCATCACGCTTTGGCCGTGACAAGGTGACGATCATCGCCTCGCCGGAAGTCGCGCCTCTCGGTGCATGGTTGGAGCAACTTTTGGCCGAGAGCACAGACAGACATGGGCGTGGGCTGATTCCGGTCGCAGGCGAGGCGATGATGACGCCCGAGCGTTGCGGGAACGACCGGCTCTTTGTATTTCTCGGGCCGGGCGGGCAGGGCAATCCGCAGCGCCAAGCAGTGGAAGCGCTAGAGCGAGAAGGCCATCCGGTCGTGCGGGTCAACGTGAAAGACATCTGGCACATCGGGCAAGAATTCTTCCGCTGGGAAATCGCCACTGCCGTGGCCTGCGCGATCTTGGGTATCGATCCGGCTGGCCAGCCTGACGTCGAGGCAAGCAAAGATAGCCTTGTGCATTAGCCGAGCAACTAGGGAGTTCGCAAAGCTAGGCAACGGAGGTGCCATCGATCCGCGTAAATTGCTCGTCCCTCTATGCCGATTCACAACTTGGCCGAACTCAGTCAGTACGACAGCAATGTGCACGTAACATCCGTGACAATCGAAAAGCGCCCATGACTGCCAAGGCCCCTGCTCACGCCAGCGTCGAATGACGAGACGGCCCAATTTCCTCATGGGAGATTGGCATCTCGCGTTCAAACGTTTCTGGGCTGTACCGTAAGATTGCTAACATCTCCGTTGGTGTACAGGCCTGCCGCAGCATGTCACGCAGTACCCGGCGACGAAGCAGCCGGCACGCACTCGCGAGCGTCGGCAGGAATTGCCGAACCTCCGACCGTGGCCAAAGCAAGGTGAGCAGGAGGTCTACCGGCGCATTGTCGGGTGCATCAAAATCGACGGGCTCCTTTAATAGAGCAAACGACGCAGCCGGATGCGCTAGATCGTCCAGTATCGCGTGAGGCACAGCTACGCCATTCCCTAACGCAGTCGAGCCCGATTGCTCGCGATTTAGGAGACTGGCGCGGATATACGCCTCATCCGTGTCGGTTCGCTTCGCTAGCCGAGCAGCTATTTTTAATAGAGCCGACTTCTTGCCCCCGGTAGCCAGACAAAACACAATGTCCTCTTCCAGGAGCAGTTCAATAACCTCCACAGCTACCCCCCATGTCGAGACTGTCTGATCCCCCTAGGCCGCGTTTAAGCATCGTCCCAAAACGACGGTGCGGTAACGCCGACAAATAGGTTGGAGAACCTGGCTATCCCGGACGCGAAGCCAAATCTTCGAACGCGTCCGGGCTAGACTCCTGTTGTGAGCTGTTCTGGCTCGAGTATTTGGCTCATCACGATCATCTCGCAGCGGAGATGGTAGCACGACCCGCAAAATTCAAGAATTGTACCTCTCTATATGGGTTAGATGCATAGGTTGTTGCTGCGACAGCGATCGGCGTGGCTATGTCGGCGATGGGGGATTGGGCGTGTTTTTCGATCCGGTGAACATCGGGATGTCCATGGTGCGGGGCGAATCACCCGAGTCAAATTAAGCGGCGTTGCTGCCCTCGATTTCAGTAGTTTCCGAGTCTGACGGGCTCGTTGCATTGCTGACTATGTAGCGATGGCACTCACGTGATCCGACCCCGGGAGGTTCTTCGATGGTAAGTGACATACCAACTGCCGATGCAAGGTCTGCACCGAATAGCGCTAATGCAAACTGGATAAAACCATCCGCGGACGCGCCGGTAAAATTCTGCGCAGGTGTTTGCAAGGAAGTGTTGAGTCGGACCGCCAATCGCCTTCAGGTGCAGGCGGATTACATCAAGATGCTTGAAGAGTGTGACACGCCCTACGGCCTCCTTGCTTGCAACTACGAATTCCTTCAGAGGCCGGCAGTGATCTGGTTTCAAGACATAGAAATACCTTTGAATCGCTACGACACTTCCCGTCCGACAGACCCCTAAAGGATCTATCAGGACAGCCATCACTTCCATCGCATGGTCGAACGTCGTGACCCTGTCAGTTTGATGAAAAACCGACTCCCGCCGAACACCGAACTGGGCGACCATGATGAAAAGCTTCAAGGTTGGCGATCGCGTGAGCTGGAATTCCGAGGCCGGGCGCGTCAGCGGCATGATCATCCGTGTACATAGGCGCGACGTCGAGCACAAAGGCTATGTCCATCACGCGAGTGCGGACGTTCCGCAATATGAGATCAAGAGCGCGAAGACCGACCATATCGCGTTCCACAAAGGCTCAGCACTCACCAGGCTTCGCGACTGACGCTAACCCCAGGCGCGATCGATACAGAAGGCGATTGCCAATGCCCGTGATTCCGCAATCTCCGTCGCCAGAGCCCCTCCGCACGAGCCTCAGCGACGCTGACGACCGCATTCGCCTGAATCATTGGATGGCGCCGCAATGGGGGATCGTGCCGAGGATCCGCGTCGGACAGCGCTGGATCAATATTTTGTGGGGGTTGCCCGTTGCAGCCGCGGCGCTGCTCTGTCTGATCGCTCTCGCTCAAAGTCTGCGCGAGCTTCCCGGCGTGACGGCCTTCATCCAGCAACATCCCGGCGTTGCTCAGGCCGCGCCGTCAGTTGACTCGGGCTTCCCTTGGTGGTTGCAGCTCCAGCATTTCCTGAACATGGTCTTCATGCTGTTCATCATGCGCGCGGGCCTGCAAATCCTGGCTGATCATCCACGGCTCTATTGGGGGCGCGACTGCACTCCCGGAGCCGACTGGTTCCGCTTCCAGGTGCCGGTGCCGAAAGGCGTCGTTTGGACCGCCAAAGACGATTCGGTTACTCTACCGACATGGCTCGGCATTCCAGGGCTGCGTCATACCATCGGGCCGGCCCGGTGGTGGCATTTCTCAGTCAACTTGCTGTGGCTGATCAACGGTATCGTCTTTTATGTGCTGCTGTTCGCCACCGATCAGTGGCGCAGACTGGTACCGTTGACCTGGGAGGTGTTCCCGGCCGCGCTTTCCACGGCGATCCAGTACGCGTCCTTGAACTTTCCCGTAGACCATAGCTGGACCCGCTACAACGGCCTCCAGCAGCTCAGCTATTTCATCACCGTGTTCATCGCTGCGCCTGTTTCGATCGCCACCGGCCTGATGCAGAGTCCGGCGATCTCCAATACCCTTGGATGGTTCGGCAGGCTATTCAATCGACAAGCAATGCGGTCAGTTCACTTCATATCGTTTACTTGGTTTCTAGGGTTCATCCTGGCTCACGGCATCATGGTGTTCGTCACCGGCCTGAGACAGAACACCAATCACATGTTCGCCGGCGTCAACGACACGTCTTGGACAGGGTTTCCCCTGTTCGTTGTGGCGATGGTCATCCTCGCAGGGACATGGCTCGCCGCCTCGCCCCTTACTATCCGTCACGCTCGTCTGGTGCAGCACATCGGAGCGTTCATGGTCGGTCGGATCATGGGGCTGGCCGAACGATGGGATCCGCGCTCCCAACTCACCGAGAAGGACATATCCCCCTACTTTTGGCCCAACGGCACCATGCCCAGCTCCGAAGAATTCAATGATCTCGCGGCGAACGAATTCGCCTCCTACAGGCTGCGGATCAGTGGCCTGGTCGAAGCGCCCCAGGACTTTTCTTTGGCAGATCTCAAGGCGATGTCAAAGCGGGACCAGATTACAACGCATTTCTGCATCCAGGGCTGGTCCGGCGTCGCCAAGTGGGGCGGCGTTCCCATGCGCGTTATCCTTGACGCGGTGAAGCCAACGTCCGAGGCCCGGTACGCCGTATTCTACTCTTTCGCCGACGGTGCCGACGGTGGTCGTTACTATGACGTCCACAAGATTGAGAATATGCGCCATGCGCTGACGATCCTCGCATACGAGATGAACGGAGCGCCGCTCAGCATCCTGCATGGTGCACCATTGCGGCTGCGATGTGAGAACGAGTTGGGATTCAAAATGGTCAAGTGGATCGCCGCGATCGAATTCGTGCATGATTTCGCCGATCTCGGTGCGGGTCAGGGCGGCTACAATGAGGATCACGAGTTCTACGGTTACCGAATGCCGATTTGATTAGGGGTCGTCTGCAATACAGGCGGGTTCTCTTCAAGGACCAGAAGCGGAAACTCACCATCGGATACAACTATCGAAGCAAACAAAAAGGTTGAAGTAACGTTCATCGAGAGGATGTTGCCCTGTGCTCGCAAGCGACTGGCGATGATCGAAGCACGCGTCTCCTGGGGGCCATCCGGAGGCTGGGTGGCATTGCCTCTAACTCGAATTGTGTCTCATGGCGTGGAAGCGATGGCATCGATCTGCCAAAGGCATCTCTTCTGCGACATCTCGCCGACGATCAGCGGAGGAGCCGGTGGACAAGAAAACGCACATCAACATCGCTTACGCTGTCGCTGCGTTCATCGCCATTCTCCTATTTCAGGGCTGGTTGGCCGCACGACAACAAGTCGAGACCGTTTCCTTCAGCGAGTTCGAACAGCTCCTCAAGGACGGAAAGATCGACGCCGTCAACGTGCACGGCAATTTTCTCGATGGCAAGCTCAAGAAGCCGCTTCCCGATGGCCGCCAACTTTATTCAACAGTCTTGGTGGCGCCCGAAATTTTCGACATGCTGGAGAAGTATAAGGTCAAGGTAACAGGCGTCGTCCAAAGCCATTTTATCAGCGACCTCCTTTCGTGGGTGCTGCCTGCCGTGGTCTTTGTCGGCATCTGGATGTTCGCTGTCCGGCGCTTCGCCGAAAAAGGCGGCATCGGTGGCCTGACGGCAATCGGCAAAAGCAAGGCGAAGATCTTCGTCGAGAAGGACACCAAGGTCACCTTCGCGGATGTTGCCGGCGTCGATGAGGCGCGCGACGAACTGATGGAGACCGTCGATTTTCTAAGAGAACCGAAGCGTCATGCCCGGCTTGGCGCGCGCATACCGAAAGGCGTGCTGCTGGTCGGGCCGCCCGGTACCGGAAAGACCTTGCTTGCCCGTGCCGTAGCCGGCGAGGCCGGAGTTCCATTCTTCTCGATCAGTGGATCGGAATTCGTCGAGATGTTCGTCGGCGTCGGCGCGGCACGCGTGCGCGACTTGTTCGAGCAGGCCCGCAAGGTTGCGCCATGTATCATATTCATCGACGAACTCGACGCACTGGGCCGGGCGCGCGGCAGCGGGCCTTTCGTCGGAGGGCACGATGAGAAGGAGCAGACTCTGAATCAGCTTCTGATGGAACTCGACGGCTTCGACCCTCAGACTGGGATTGTGTTGCTGGCGGCAACCAACAGGCCCGAAATTCTCGACCCGGCCCTTCTCCGAGCCGGGCGTTTCGATCGCCAAGTGCTCGTCGATCGGCCAGACAAGCTCGGCCGCGTTGCCATACTCAAGATATACCTCAAGAAGATAGAGACCGCGAAGGATATCGATCCCGGGCAGATCGCGGCACTCACCCCGGGATTCTCCGGCGCCGATCTGGCAAACTTGGTGAACGAGGCTGCTCTCCAAGCCACGAAACGCGATGCGCCAGCCGTGATGATGGCGGATGTTACGCTAGCTCTGGAGCGGATTGTCACGGGTCTCGAGCGTAAAAGCAGGCTGCTCATTCCGCAGGAGCGCGAGGCCGTTGCTTACCACGAGATGGGACACGCACTGGTGGCGCTGGCGACGCCGGGCGCCGATCCTGTCCAGAAGATATCGATCATCCCGCGCGGCATTGGCGCTCTCGGCTACACCTTGCAGCGTCCGACCGACGACCGCTTTCTGATGAACCGTGGCGAACTCAAGGGCAAAATGACGGTCCTTCTCGGAGGCCGCTCAGCCGAAGCTCTCGTTGTCGGCGAGATATCCTCTGGCGCGGCTGACGATCTTGAAAAGGCGACGCACATAGCCCGCACCATGGTCACGCGCTTCGGCATGTCGGAAGATCTGGGGCAGGTGGCCTACGAATCCCGGCACCCTGGCTTCCTGGATGGCCCGGCCTCCGTGACTCGCGACTATAGTGAGCAGACCGCGAGAGAGATCGATTGCGCCGTGCGCGCTCTGATTGACGACGCGGCGACGACTGCAATGCACATCCTGAAAACTCACAGAAAACAACTCGAAGAGGGAGCCAAACTGCTTCTCGAGAAGGAGACATTGCTGCCGGACGAGTTGCCACACCTCGTCGTGCACCCCGGGCATCGCAAGACGAAGTCATGACGTCGCCCACGGGCGACCGGGTCGCGGCCTGCCTCTGCCGAGAACTACATCCGGCAATTCTGTCGTGCGCGGATGACGTTGTAAGCTCTGATAGCAAAGGGTGACAGGGAGGCCGGTCTCACAGTTGAACTGCGGCGCAACACACGGAGGCCCTGAGGTAACACTTTGATAGTTGCATGCGAGAAGAGAGGGGCACGCTCGCGCATGCGGCGCGTGACCGCCGCCAAGCGCGGCTCCCGCCCCAGTCCAGTAGCGATGTTTAGCTAAATGCTATAACGGCAATCATCCCCAACACGATCAAGACAAGACTGCTGATTAGCATCGGCAAGAGGCTGCTACCTGAGTATGGATCCTCAGCTTCCATGGGGTTCTTCTTTTCACGGCGGTGACCCTT
>Ga0310811_10004911_pt1 | contig 16839 bp, 15 predicted proteins | sample YCmetagenome_FD_207642 | JGI IMG/M metagenome (GOLD analysis project Ga0310811, IMG submission 207642) | Soil microbial communities from experimental microcosm in Duke University, North Carolina, United States - YC | ecosystem: Engineered > Artificial ecosystem > Soil microcosm > Unclassified ...
GCACGCACATGAGCTCGGGTTGTTCACCGTGCTGTGGTGCTACCTGCGCAACGCTGCGTTCAAGACGAAGGAAGCCGACTATCACCTTGCCGCGGATCTCACGGGCCAGGCCAACCACCTCGGCGTGACGCTGCAGGCGGACATCATCAAGCAGAAGCTGCCTGAAACCAACGGCGGTTACACCGCGCTGAACTTCGGCAAGACGCACAAGTTGGTGTACTCGCAGCTGACGACGGACAACCCCATCGACATGACGCGCTACCAGCTCGCGAACTGCTACATGGGGCGGTCGCCGCTCATCAACTCAGGTGGCGCATCAGCAGGCGAGAGCGACCTGAAGGAAGCGGTCAAGACGGCGGTCATCAACAAACGCGCCGGTGGCACCGGACTCATTTCGGGACGCAAGGCGTTTCAGCGACCGATGAAGGACGGCGTCGGGCTGCTGAACGCAATCCAGGACGTCTACCTCGCGAAGGAAATCACGGTTGCGTAGAGGCGGACCGTCAGGTCCGCCTTTCCAGAAAATCCTCGAGCGCGTCTTTCGTGCTTCGAAACGCCAGATCGTTCCACGGAATCTGGTCGGGCTCGAACAACTGCGCCTCCAGGCCTTCGTCGTCGCAGGCCAGGCAGCCGCCGATTGACGTGGCGGCATACGCGATGATGATGACCGCCACGCCTGGATAGGAATAGATGTTGATCAGACGTTCGAGGCGGACGTCGAGGCCGCATTCCTCGCGTGCTTCGCGCAGCGCCGCCGCTTCCACCGTTTCGCCGCGGTCGACGAACCCGCCTGGAAAGACCCACTTGCCATAGCCCGGTTCGATCGCGCGCTTGACGAGCACGATGTGTCCGGCTTCGTCGGTGATGATCGTGCCGACAGCCACTTTCGGATCGATGTAGTGCACGAAGCCGCAGCGCACGCACACGAGCCGCTCGGGCTCGCCCGCTTTCAGCAGCCGCGATTCGAGCACGCCGCCGCAGCGCGCGCAGAACCGGATCACCTCGTTGAACACCGTATAATCTTGCTTCATGTCGATTCTGAAAGTCGCGCGCATGGGCCATCCGGTCCTTCGGGAACGCGCGCGGCCGCTGGACAAATCCGATCTCAAGAGCGCGGCCGTTCAAAAGCTGATCGACGACATGATCGACACGATGCACGAGTACCACGGGGTCGGTCTGGCCGCCCCGCAGGTGCACGAGGGGCTGCGGATCTTCGTCGCGCTGCTCGATGACGAGCCCGGGGCGAAGAGCGACACGGCGGTCATCATCAATCCTGAAATCGTTCCGAACGGTTCCGCGGTGGAAGAGGGATGGGAAGGATGCTTGAGCATCCCGGACATCCGCGGCATGGTTCCGCGCTATCGGGACATCCGGCTCAAGGCGGTGGATCGGACCGGGCGCAGCATCGAGTTGCCGCTGCAGGAGTTTCCGGCACGGGTGGCGCAGCACGAAACCGACCACCTCGACGGGGTGCTCTTCTTCGATCGCATGAAGTCGTTCAACACGCTGACGTTCCTCGACGAGTACTCGAGGTTCTGGGCGAACGAGGAGGACTAGGATTTGTGATTTGTGATTTGCGATTGGTAAATCTTGCCGCGTTGTCCCATTAGCGGCGTTGCACTTCTTGCTGCATAGCGACTGCGTTGCTGCGGGACTGTCCGACAAAGGCGTCCGAACCGACCGGCACGTCACGTGCGTCCTCGGGACGCTGACTCCTCACGACCTTCGGCAACGAACGAAGACCTTCGCACTGCTTGTCATCAAATTCTGTCGATCACTTCCGAAAACGGACGAAGCACGCGTGATTCGATGGCAGCTGCTTCGCTGTGGGCCATCGGTTGGCGCGAATTACCGGGCGGTCTGCCGCTCCAGATCGGATAAAGAATTCATCGCGAAGATTGGTGGTGATCGAGGAAGCTGACGAAACCGCGTTCTGGCTGGAGCTGCTCGTTGAAGCGGCTGTTGTAACGCCCGTTTCGGCGAAGAATCTATGGAAAGAAGCCGACGAGCTCACGCGCATTTTCGTCACCTCGCGCGAGACAGTACGGCGGAGACGTAAACTAAGGCGGAAGGGTGGCCAATCGACCAAACTCGAACGGGGTCAATCACAACTCGCAACTCGCAAATCACAAATATAATTTCCACGCTCGTGCTCGAGACCGCACCCCCTAAAATCACTCTTCGTAATGCGCCCTCGGTTCCCTTCGACGGCGCGATAGCGGCCGCGCGTACGTGCTATTCGCCGCGTGTGATCGCCGCGCACGAGATCACCGACAAGCAGCGCGATACCATCGGCGCCCTCACCTTCGACGCCGGCCATCACACGGTCTATCAGCACGCGAACTTCGAGTTCGGACTGGAGAACGTCTCGCGGCAGTTCGTCTGGACGTTCCTGCACTCCTACCCCTTCTACAACTCCGAGCAGTCCAGCCAGCGCTACGTCAAGTTGAAGGAACCGCGCGCCTTCGTGCCGCCGCTGACCGGCGAGGCGCTCGGCGTCTACGAAACGGCCGTCGTACGTGCCTGGGATCGATACGCGGAGCTGTCCGCGCTCCTGAAAGACGATGCGCTGACGATTCTGAAGGAGTTGCGCTACGTCCGGCCGAGCACGTCGGCGGATCGGTTGAAGCAGATCGACAAGGACGCCGAGAAACGCGCCATCGAAACAGCGCGCTACGTCATCCCGATTGCGGCGTTCACCTCGATGGTCCACACCATCTCGGGCATCGTGCTGCACCGTCTCCACCGCATGGCCAACAGCGGCGATGCGCCGCACGAAACGCGGCAGATCGTCGGCGAGATGGTGCGGCAGGTGAAGGAATGCGATCCGTTCTTCTTCGAGAAGGTCGGACTGGATTCAATCGCCGGCGACCAGCTGCCCGAAACGAGCTTCCCGAGTTCACGCCACGATGGCGACCGGTTTGCCGCGATGTTCGACGCACGGCTGAACGGCCGCTGGTCGCGTTTGCGGGACGCCTCACCCGACGCCGAAACGATTGTCGCCGAGGCGGTCCGTTCGGTATTCGGCCTGACGCCGGACGAGATGAGCGACGACGAGGCGATCGACCGCGTGATGAACCCGGCGCAGAACCGCTACCGCCTCGACGTGCTGAACGTGTCGTATCACTCGCCGCTGATGCGCGCGCTGCATCACGCGACCTACGTCTTCGAAAAGCGTCTCAGCCACACTGCGGATTCACAGGATCAGCGCCATCGCATGGTGCCTGCGTCGCGTCCCCTCATGACGTTTGCGGATACGGCGGCGCCGGACTACATCACCCCCCGCCTGATTGCGTCGAACCCGCGGGCGCGGGCGGTCTACGACTGCGCGATGCGTGAAGCATGGGCTGCGAAGAACCGCTTGCTGGAGTTGGGCGTTCCGCTCGAGTTCGCGCTCTACGTGCTGCCCAACGCGAAGACGCTGCGGTTCATCGAATCTGGATCGCTGCTGGCGCTGCTGCACAAATGGACGCTGCGAACCTGCTTCAACGCGCAGGAGGAAATCTTCCTCGCCTCCATGGACGAAATCGAGCAGGTGCGCGCCGCCCATCCGCGCATCGGCCGTTACATCGGGCCGCCCTGTGTCGTCCGTAACGGGCTCATCTCGCCACGCTGCACCGAGGGGTCGCATTTTTGCGGCGTCCCCGTGTGGCGCGACTTTCCGGCAGTCATCAGGCGTTTGTAGTGGCGGCCCATCCAAGGCCGGGCCCGATAGTGGCCGAATGACAGTCGCGCTTGCGTGGCTCGCGCATATCTACACGGCAAGCAGCGCAGTTCTCGCATTGCTTGCGACCATCGCCGTCTTTGAATATCGCTTCCGTGACGCGTTCGTCTGGCTGGCGATGACCATCGTCATCGATGCGAGCGATGGCGTCCTCGCCCGCGCCGTGAGCGTCCGGAAGCATCTCCCCTGGTTCAACGGCGCGAAGCTCGACGACATCGTCGACTACCTGACATATGTCTTCGTTCCAGCGCTGTTGGTGTGGCGGTCGCTCCTGGTGCCGGCACCGTGGGCCGTTCCGGTCGCCGCGGCGATGTTGCTGTCGAGCGCCTACGGTTTCAACCGGGAAGACGCAAAGACGAGCGATTACTTCTTTACGGGCTTTCCCTCGTACTGGAACATCGTGGTCTTCTATCTTTATGTGATGCACGCTTCGCAGACCGTGAACGCGATCGTTTTGCTCGTCCTGGCTTTGTTCGTATTCGTGCCGATTCGCTATCTCTACCCAAGCCGCACGACGCAGTGGCGCTTGTTGACCGTCGTCCTTGGCCTGGTCTGGGGCGTCACGCTGCTCGTGATGATCTGGCAATTGCCCGTCGTGCTTCCGGTGTTGCTGTGGGGCTCGCTTCTGTTTCCCGCCTACTACGTCGTGCTGTCGCTAATCGTCGGACGAAGACGGATCACCGTCGCGCCGTGAAGCCGATCGCCGTCCACGCGTTCAATCCAGGCCCGATGACCGGGGACGGCAACACCACATGGTTGATTCCGGGTCATGTGCCGACGTTGATCGACGCGGGCACGGGGGATCCGCGGCACCTGGATGCGCTCGAGCGGGCGCTTGACGGAACGCGTCTCGCCCAAGTGCTCGTCACGCACAGCCACATCGACCACGCCTCGGGCGCGTCGGCGATTGCGGAACGGATGCCCCACGTGCGATTCCTGAAGATGCTCTGGCCGGAGCAGGACGCCGCCTGGCGCGTTCGGTGGCACCCGCTCACCGATGGCGAAATGGTGGCCGCGGGCAATTCGTTCCTGACGGCGGTGCACACGCCCGGGCACTCGCCGGACCATCTCTGCTTCTGGCATCGGGACAGCCGTCAGCTGTTCTGCGGTGATCTTGCGTGGAAGGGCTCAACCGTGGTCATTCCGCCGAGCCACGGCGGGGACGTGGCCGCATATCTCGCATCGCTCGAACGGGTCCTGAAGCTCGAGCCGAAGACGATGCTGCCGGCGCACGGTCCCGTGATCGACAGGCCTGCGGAGCTGCTGCGTGAATACGTCGCTCACCGTATGCTGCGCGAGCGGCAGGTGCTCGGAGCACTGCAGAGCGGTCTCACGAATCCCGACGACATCGTGTCCCGCATTTACACCACGATTTCCGGGCCGCTCGTTCCCGTGGCACGCGAAAGCGTGCTCGCCCATCTCGTGAAGCTCGAAAGCGAGGGCAGAGTTGTTCATGATGGTGAGCGGTGGCGCCTCCGTGATTAAATCTGTTTCATGAACGACGTCGTCGACTTCATCAACGTCAACAGGGACCGCTACGTTGACGAACTGAAGCAGTATCTCGCCATTCCGAGTATCAGCGCACTCCCTGAGCATGCAGGCGACATCAGGAACGCTGCGCAGTGGACCGCTGACGCATTGACGGCCGCGGGGATGGACAACGTGCGTCTGCTCGAGACGCCGGGTAACCCCGTCGTCTACGGCGAGTGGCTGAAGGCTCCGGGCAAACCGACGATTCTGTTCTACGGGCACTACGATGTGCAGCCGGTGGATCCGCTCAACCTGTGGACCACACCGCCGTTTGAAGCCACCGTGCGCGACGGCGAGATTTACGCGCGCGGCGCGGCGGACGACAAGGGGCAGGTCTTCATGCACATCAAGGCCGTCGAGGCGCATATCAAGAAGGCCGGCGGGCTGCCGCTGAACATGAAATTTTTCATTGAAGGTGAGGAGGAAGTCGGCAGCGTCCATCTGGACGACTTCGTGCGGTCGCACAAGTCCGAACTGTCGGCTGACGTCGTCGTGATCTCCGACTCGCCGATGTTCGATCGCGGCATTCCCTCGATTTGCTACGGCCTTCGCGGGCTCACGTATTTTCAAATCGACCTTCGCGGCACGAACTCCGACCTGCATTCCGGCTCCTTCGGCGGCGCGGTACACAATCCGGCGTTTGTCCTTGCCACACTGCTCGCCCAGATGAAGGACCGAAGCGGCCGCATCAAGATTCCCGGCTTCTACGACGATGTCCGGCCGCTCAGCGACGCGGAACGCGCCGAATGGAAAAAGCTGCCGTTCAACGAGACGCGGTACCGGAAGGAGCTTGGCGCGCCGAAACTGTTCGGTGAGACCGGCTACTCCACGCTCGAGCGTGTGTGGGCGCGACCGACGTTCGAGGTCAATGGCCTGCTTTCCGGATTCACCGGCGAGGGCGCGAAAACCGTATTGCCGGCGGTGGCGATGGCGAAAGTGAGCATGCGTCTCGTGCCGGATCAGGACCCGAAGAAGATCGGCGACTTGTTCGAGGCCTACATCAACAAGATTGCGCCGAAGACCGTGGCGTTGAAGGTCACCCGGATGCATGGCGGCAAGCCGTGGATGACGGAGTTCGACAACAAGTACGTGCGCGCGGCCGGCCGCGCGATCGAGAAGGGGTTCGGCAAGGCTCCGGTGTTCAACCGCGAGGGAGGATCGATTCCGGTGGTGTCGACGTTCCAGGAGGAGCTCGGGGTGCCGAGCGTCCTCTTTGGCGTTGGTCTACCCGACGAGAACGCTCACGCGCCGAACGAGAAGCTCGATCTGTCGAACTTCCACAACGGCATCATCGCGTCGGCATTTCTTTACAACGAGATTGCGAGTCTGAATGGCGACTCGCATTGATGTCACAGGCCTCAGAGACGCAGAGCAAGAAATAGTTTATCTACGTCTCTGAGTCTCTGCGGCTCGGAATCGGTTCAGCGTGTGGATTGGCTTTCGTTCGCTTCGAATGCCAGCAGCACGTTGCCCCCGCGGCCGTTGCCGAGGCCGGTGTAACCGGAACCGAGGAAGATCATTCCGCCGGCGACCGTCGGCCCGGGCGCACCCATTGCGCCTCCCCGCGCCGGCACGCCGTTCACCGTTGTGAAGTCGCGTACCGTGTCGAATTCCCAGATCTGCTTCCCATCGGCCGTCGAGAGCGCGCGCAGTACGCCGTCCTGACCGCCCGAGAACAGCACGCCGGGAATCGCGGTAAGCGCCGCCGTCTGCCCCGACTGCCGCTGCGGAATCGGCGCAATCGGCGTCGTCCACTTCTTCTCGCCGGTCTTCAGGTCGAGGGCCCAGATGGCGCCGCTTCGCGTTCCAAAGTAGGCCTTCTGATCGTCAGCGGCGCCGCCGAAGGTAATCTCACCGCGCGCGAGACGGTCAACGAGCGAGGCTTTCCACAGCAGTTTCCCATCACGCACGTCCTGTGCGAACACCTCGCCGCTCTTCTGGCCCGTGACGACGATCGTGCGGCCGTCGCTCAGCGTGCGCATCATGGGCGACATGCCGAAGTCGTAATCCGGGCCGATGTCGCTCGGGCAGTTTTCCGACGGGGTATTCGTCTCGCAGCCGACCAGCCAGGCGTCGTTTGGCGTGTGCTGCACGGCCCACCGCGGTTTGCCCGTGGCAAGATCGAGCGCCATGATGGCGTCGGTGTTCATCGAGTTCACTGGCCTGCTATAGGCATCGCCGGTTCCGATGTAGAAGACGCCCCGCGCTTCATCGATGGTCGGCGTATCCCAGATCCCTGCGCCTGATGGCGCGTAGAGCTGCACGCCGCGGGAGTTCTTCTTCGTCGGCTTCGGTTCTTCGCTAATGATGTGCGTCTTCCAAACCTGCTTGCCTGTATCGCCATCGAGCGCGACGATGCTGCCGCGGAACGTACAGCAGGGATAATCGGGTCCGCCGCCGGCTGCTTCCTCGCGCGACGCCAGCGGCACGTAGAGCCGCCCCTTGAAGAGGATCGGGGAGCCGGTGACGGCCGTGAGCGGATGCGGATCCGCGCTGACGATCCACAACGCTTTCCCGGTTGCGGCATCGAGCGCGTAGACGTTCCCGCGGAGGTCTCCGAAGTAGGCGGCAAACGCCGATGCGCCGTGGCCCTTCACAGGCCCCACGCTGACGGCGTTGCGTACGCCGGCGGCAGCCTGGAAGCCCCACACGATGCATCCGGTCTTCGCGTCGAGCGCATACACGTAGCCGGTATCGGCACCGAAGAACACGCGGCCGCCGGCGATCGTCGGCTGGCTGTACATCGACGCGGCGTTAGGCAGGCCGAACGCCCATTTGAGCTTTAGATTCGGCACCTGCGCCGCGGTAAGGCCGGCAGCCTTTGCGGACTGAAACCGTGTGTTCGTCGCGTCCGGACTCCAGCCGTTCCACGACGGGCCAGCGGATGGACCGGCGAACTTTGCATTGGCACTGCATGGATTCGGCATCGCCTTCGGATCGCCCGCGGCTGCGTTTCCGAGCTTGCGCCCGCCCACGAACTCCGCGAAGCCGCGCTTCACGATGTCCATCAGGTCGGCTTGTGCCCGTGCGTGCGCCGGCGTCGGGTTCGTCGTCATTGCCGCGTAGACAGTGTCCGGTGACAGCTTGCGGAGCGCGTCCATGTCGGGGGCCTGCTCCGCACCCGCCGCTCGGGCGACGCCCGGATTTCGATGGCACGTCGCGCAACGTTCTTCGAACAGGCGGATCGTCCCGGACGCCGTTTGCGCCGATGCGGCGGCTGTCAGACAAACCGTGGCGAGGGTGGCCGTTCCGAACACAAGCAATCGCATCTTCATGGTGGTGACCTTTCGGGCAGATCCGTCGAGCGCTGTTATCTTACCGCCGGCGGCCGGACAGCTTGCCGTGCGGCCGTCAGGTTCGGCGTCGGGCCTTGAGCATTACGCTGATCAGCGTAATGGCTGCGCCAATCAGCGTAATGGAGAGCCACGGATGGTAGTAGAGGGCGGCGGCGAGAAGAGCGATCCAACCCATGGTATCCGGCAGCTGACAGAATACTCGTGCTGGGCAAACGGCGCCTGGATCGATTTCATCGAGAGGAACCGCCCGTCGGATCAATTCCTCCTCGAGCGAATCGCCACATTCTGAACGGCGAAGACGTCTGGTTCCGGCGAATCGCCGCCGCGCCTGTAGATTCCAACGTATGGAGCGTGTGCGCGTAATCCGCCCGCATGTCTTCAAAGGGTGCTTCGAACACACGCCACAAAGATACGCAGACATGATTTCTCTGTGTCTCTACGTCTCTGTGCGTCGCCTCACCAAAGCCAGTGGAAGTCGTAGGAATCAATTGAGCGCGGCTACGCGGCGGCGCAACGTTTTGACGTGCTCCCAGATCTGGTCGTGTTCCTCGCGCGCTTCCTTGTCCATCTCGCTCATGCTCGAGAGTTTCAAGTAGGTCTGCAGATCGCGGAGCGCGCAGGTGACGTCGTTGAGGTGATAGGCCAGCAGGCCGCGGTCGCGAAGTTCGCTGAGCGCTGACGGGGTCAGCGCGACGAGCAGCTCGGTGACGGTGCGCGCCTGGGGGAACGAGCGCATGTGCACGTAGATGCGCTTCAGGTTGAGCAGCATCCGGACGATGATTTCCTTGCGCGTGGCGGGGGCGAGCAGCGACCTGCTGAAGGCGATTTCGCTGCCGACATGTTTCTGCAGCAGCACGCGGCAATCGTGCTCGGACAGCAGCGCGCCGCTGTGGAATGGATCGATGAGGAGACCACTGGTCGCGCGCTTGCCGACATCCGGGCAGCGCACCAGGAAGTGCCCCGGGAAATTGATTCCATCGATGTGCAGGCCGGCTCGGCGTGCAACCTCCATGTAGACGAGCGACAGCGTGATCGGGATTCCACTCCGATGGTCCAGAACCTCGTTCAGACAGCTGTTGCGTGGATCCTCGTAGCGTTCGCTGCCTGCGAACCGCTGCTCCTGAAACAGGTAGGTATTGAGCGCGCGCACGCAGGCGAGCGTGGACGTGTCGCCGGTTTCGTACGTCCGGTTGCGGATGAAATCGGCGGCGGCGGCGCCCATCCCGTCGAGTTGCGCGAGATACGGTTCCGGGTCGAGGCGGGGATATTCGATACTGGCGATCACCAGCGCCGCGTTCGCGAGCGCGATTCCTGGCGCGTTGGACGCCGCTGTCAGCGCCTCGGCGAGATCTTTACGCACGTCCTATCCAGGTCCGCGCCGCACCAGCGCATCCAGCATCGGCAGCGTCAAGGAGTGAAGCCCTTCGACGACCAGTTCGGCGCCGCGAAGCTCGTCCGCCGCATAGCTTGTCGTCACTCCCACACAGCGTAACCCGGCTTGCCGGGCCGATTCGAGCCCCCATACCGAGTCCTCGATAGCCACGCATCGCCGCGGATCGAGCGTTTCCGCCGCTCGTTCCTGGAGCTTTTCGAACGCCAGCAGGTAGGGCCCGGGCGACGGCTTGCTTTCGGGCGTATCGCCAGAAGCGACGATTACGTGAAATAGCTGATCGAGCGCAGCGGCCTCGAGGACCTGCACGATTTCATGGCGAAGCGCTCCGGAGGCGATCGCGATCGGCATCTCCGCCGCGGCGGCGCGAATGAACGCGGGAGCGCCAGGAAACAGAATCTCGCCGTCGTCGATGAGCGCCTGAAGCTTCAGCCCCTTCCGCGCGACGAGCTCCGTGACGTGGCGAGCCGTCCACCCCAGCTCCCGATCGCGCGCGACCGCCTCGAACACACCGACGTCGTCGTAGCCAAGATATCTGGTGAAGTAGTCGCCGGCGTCGAGCGTCTGGCCTTCTTCGGCAAGTGCCCGCTGGAATGCCTTCAGGTGCAGCGGCTCACTGTCAGCAATGACGCCGTCGAAGTCGAAGACGATGGCCTGAAGCGCGGACGTCACGCGCCCGAGGCTTTCGCGCCCGCCGCTTCGGGCGGCGCCTTCTCTCCCGCGCGAATCGCCACCTTGAGCCGGTTCTCCGCTGGTGGGTACGGACATTCCCACGTCGGGTTATACGCACATGTCGGGTTGTAGGCGCGATTGAAATCGATCACGTAGAACCCCGTCGGCGTCGGCTTCAGGTCGAGGTACCGCCCAGCGGAATACGTCTCGGTCCCCGTCGTGGCGTCGGCGAAGGGGACGAACAGTGACGTGATCTGCTGCGTGCCATCTTCGACGAACGCCGCCAGCGACATCTGTGTTCCCTGCAGCGTGAACTCGAGCACGCCGACCCGCTGCATCTTCCGATTCGTTCCGGTGGAGGTCGGCATGTCGAATACGGGCCGGTCTTTCGACAGCCGCAGCCCCGCCGGCACTTTGAACGTGGTGTCGACGGGGTAGTACTTCAAGGGCAGGAAGATCGCGCGTTTCTCGGCAGGAATGGTCTGCGGGTCGGCGCCGTACACCCGGTCCTTCTCGGCGCGCGCTTCCTCGACTTCCTTGATGTAGGCTCGGGGGTCCTCGTCAGGCGCGGGAGGTCCGGACGTGCAGGCGCAAAGCGCCGCCAAAACGACGACCGCGAGCGCAACTGGTCGACAGGTCCACAGGGCAGCCCGTGGCCGTTCCACCTTCGATTGTCCGTAAAACACTAACCAACAATATAACTGCCGCGCGCCACGGTTGCGTCGGCGAGCGTTCGCCGCAGGGCAACCGTGTTCACGGGAACTGCCTTCAATACACGACGCAGGGCGGCAAGCAGCGTCCGAAGCGTGTCGCCTTCGGCCATCGCTGCGAGCGCATTCGACGCCGATACCTGGACGCGCTGGGCGGCGTCGTTCACAAAGGTTCGGGCCGACGCCTCATGCAGCGCGGCATCGGACCGGCCGCCGGCGGCCGCATCTCGCGCACGGAGCACCGCGCTCTCCGCCGCATACGTGTCGATCAGAATGTCCGCCGCTGCGCACAGAACTTCCTGTTCATCCGTCAGCTTCTGCCCATAGGTCTGCATGGCCGTTCCAAGCACCATCAGCACGACCTTCTTGAACGCGCCGACCGTGCGCAGGTCCGCGTCCAGCCCTTCTTCCATGGGCAGCGACGCGCCAGTCGGCGACAACAGTTCGTCCTGCAGGCGTTTGGCAGCGGGAATGATTCCGATTTCCCCTTTGAGTGCGCGGCGGATCAACATGCCCGGGATCAGCATCCGGTTGATTTCGTTCGTTCCTTCGAAAATCCGGTTCACGCGCGCGTCACGGTAGTAGCGCTCCGCCGAGTAATCCTTCACGAAACCGTTGCCGCCGTGAATCTGGACGTTCTCATCGAGGACGTAGTCGAGCGTCTCGCTTCCCATCACTTTCGCGATCGACGCCTCGACCGCCAATTCCTCGAGCGCAGCAGCGACGTCTGCACCGCCATGTCCGCCCGCTTCGGCCACTGTGGCATCGATCAGACCAGCGGTTCGATACATCAGGCTCTCGAGCGCGTAGGTCCGCGCCGTCATCTCACCGAGCTTGTGCTTGATGGCGCCGAAATCGGCGATGGGATGGCCGAACTGCCGCCGATCCTTGGCATACTTCGCGGCCTCGGCGATCGCCGCACGACATCCGCCACTGCACATCGCGCCCAGTTTGAAGCGGCCGAAGTTCAGGGTGTTGAGCGCGACCTTGTGTCCCTTACCGACCTCGCCAAGGAGGTTCTCCGCGGGCACTCTGACGTCCTGCAGCAGGATTGGCGTCGTCGACGACCCGTGCAGGCCCATTTTGTGTTCTTCGTTCCCGGACTTCACGCCGAACGCCCGTTCGACGATGAAGGCGGTGAACTGATCACCGTCTGCCTGTGCGAACACGATGAAGACGTCGGCGAAACCGCCGTTGGTGATCCACATCTTTTCGCCGTTGAGCACCCAGCTGCCGTCGGCCTGTCTGCTCGCGCGTGTTCGTGCGGCCAGTGCGTCCGAGCCGGAGCCGGATTCGCTCAACGCGTAGGCGCCAATCGTTTCACCGGAAACCAGACCGGGAAGGTACTTCGCCTTTTGTGCGTCGGTGCCGAACAGCACGATGGGAACGATGGTCAGGTTCGCCTGCGCGCCGTAGGCGGCACCCATCGACGCCGATCGCGCCACGCGCTCGGACACGACCAGCGCAGACACCTTGTCCAGATCGAGGCCACCGTACTGCTCCGGGACGCTGATCCCCAGCAGACCCAACTCGCCGGCCTTTCGCAGCAGCTCCCGGGCAAGCGTCCAATCCTTCCTCTCGAGCTGGTCGAGGTTCGGCATGACTTCGGTGTCGACGAATTCCTCGACGGTCTGCGCCATCAGCCGATGCTCTTCGGACAGCTTCTCGGGTGTGAAGATGGAGCCGGGCTCGGCATCCTCGAGAATCCAGGAGCCGCCCTTCCGCACATGTTCTGCGACAGCCATTCCGTCCCCCTACTCCATCGATTACAACCGTTCGAAGATTCCAGCGGCGCCCATGCCGCCGCCGACGCACATCGTTACCATCCCATAACGTGACTGACGCCGGCGCATTTCATACAGCAGCGAGGCGGTGAGCTTCGCGCCGGTGCAGCCGAGTGGGTGCCCGAGCGCGATGGCTCCCCCGTTGACATTCAGACGTTCCGGATCGATTGGCAGTTCGCGCAGACACGCGAGCACCTGCGCGGCGAACGCTTCGTTCAGCTCGAACAGATCGATGTGGTCGAGCGACAGCCCGGCCATTTTCAGCGCCTTTCGAATCGCCGGAACGGGACCTATGCCGAACCGTTCGGGCTCGACCCCCGCGGTGGCGTATGTGACGAAACGTGCCATCGGCTGAAGGCCATGTTCCTTCGCGAACGCGGCGGAGGTCACGAGGACGGCGGCCGCGCCGTCGCTGGTTTGCGAGGAGTTGCCGGCCGTGACTGTGCCTGACGTATGAAAGGCCGGACGCAACGCCGCGAGTGCCTGCGGGGAGGTGTCGCGCCGCGGTCCTTCATCGACGGCGAAGGTGACTTCGCGAACGGCATGCTTTCCGCTGCCGTTTGCGGTGGTGACGACACGATACGTGAGCGGCGTGATTTCGTCCGCGAAGCGTCCGGCATCGATGGCGCGGATCGCTCGTTGATGGCTGCGGAGCGCGAACGCGTCCTGCTCGTCGCGTGAGATGTCGTTTTCCCGCGCGTGATTCTCGGCGACGAGTCCGGTGCTCAGGTAGACGTCCGGGTAGCTGTCGACGAGGCTCGGGTTCGGCGACACCTTGTTGCCTCCCATCGGCACCATGCTCATCGACTCGGTGCCGCCGGCCACAACGGCGTTCGCGAAGCCGCACATGATCCGCTCGCCCGCATACGCGATCGCCTGCAGGCCGGACGAGCAGAAGCGGTTGATCGTCACCGCCGAGGCGCTCACCGGTACGCCTGCGCGGAGGCTCGCGATGCGAGCAACGTTGAGGCCCTGCTCGGCTTCCGGCATCGCGCACCCGAGGATGACGTCTTCGATGTCCGACGGTTCGATGCCTGGCGCGCGCCGCAGGGCCTCGGCGATGACGGCAGCGGCCATCTCGTCGGGCCGGACGGTCTTCAATGCCCCGTTCGGCGCCCGGCCGACGGCGGTTCGAGTCGCTGAAACGATTACTGCGTCCTGCATGAGAAATCCGCCAGCAGATCCTCGAGCGCATCCGCCACCTCGCCGACCTGACCGTCGAACAGGTGGTTGGCGCGATCGATCTCGACCAGCTCCTTGGGGTCGGCGAGCTGCGCGTAAAACTCGCGCACCTGCTTCAGCGGAATCAGCTCGTCGGCCTCGCCATGAATGATGAACTTTGGCTTCGTCGACCGTTTCGCGGCCGAGAAGTCATACCGGTCGACCGGCGGCGCGACACCGATCAACGTACAAACCCGATCGTCTTCGGCGCCCGCCGTCAGCGCGATGTAGGCGCCGAAGGAAAACCCCGCGGCCCACAGCTCGACCCCCGGGTAGCGTCCGGCCATGAAATCGACGGCGGCTCTGAAGTCGTCGCACTCGCCGCGTCCCTCGTCCCACATGCCGGCGCTGCGGCCGACGCCGCGAAAGTTGAAGCGCAGCACGGCGCAGCCGATGCGTGCCATCGCCTTCACGCCCTGAAAGACGACCTTGGTGTGCATCGTCCCGCCGTGCGTTGGCAGCGGATGCGCGAAGACGACGGCCGCGCGCGGCGTTTCTGCGGGCTGCTCGAGCAGCGCCTCCAACGGCCCGACGGGACCCACGATCTCTCGAACGATGTCGTTCATTCCCGAATCCCGTTCTGCCGACGACCCGAGCCGCGGACCGACATCCCGACGTGGCTTGGCTCGTCGCGCGATCCTGACTCGGAAATCATCGCAGCCGCGGCGAAAGTGGACACGAGCATGGCAAATTCCGCGGGTCGGGTGAGGATACCCAGATGTCCGGTGCGTGCGAGCGTCTCCAGGCGCGCATGCGGCCAAATCGCAAGGTATTCGCGTGTTATCCGCGGCGGGACGACACGCTCGAGCGACTCCTCGCCCATGACAATCATCGTAGGTACTTTGACGTGCGACAGCTCCGCTTCGATCCGTCGACGGGTTTCGTCTGCGGCCAAGACAGAACTGAGCAGATGCACACGCCGCGCCATACGGCCGGGGTGAAACATATGCAGAAGAGCGATGGTTCCGGCACCGCACGCTGACCTCACACCGCGCCACCAGGTGTCCTGCGCCGCGGCAATTTCGCGGTACAGACGTACGGCACCGAAACAGAAGAGCGGCGAGAGCAGCCACGGATATCGCAGGTAGAACGAAACCCGCGCGTCAGGTGTCCAGGATGGCGGCAGGGCAGACACGAGCACGAGCGACGTCACGCGTTGCGGATAGCGCGCCGCAAACAAAGCCGCGACGAGCCCCCCGTACGACACGCCGCAGATCGCCGCCTCGCCGATGCCACACTGGTCCAGCGCGTTCCGAACCTGTTCGACATAGTTCCAGAATCCGATGCCGTCGTTGAAGTCGGCGTGAGCGGAGGGCTCGTCAGCGAGTGAGAACGTAATTACGCGAGCGTGCGCCGCGAGCGCATCGATGCCGGGCTTCATCCATTCCCATCGACCCTGGATGCCGGGGATGACGACGATGGGGTGCCCGGAGCCGCGGTCGATGATGTTCATTCAGTTCCGCAGCGGTTTGCCCGTCTTCAATGTGTGCTGGATGCGTTCCTGCGTTTTGCGTTCGGCAACCAGGCTGAGAAACGCTTCGCGCTCGAGATCCAGCAGGTCCTGTTCGCTGACGGTCGAAGGGTGGGGCAGCGAGCCGCCCGCCATGATGGTCGCGAGTTTTCGGCCGATGAGCGCATCGTGATCGCTGATGCGGCCGGCACGCCACGCGAGATGGATGCCGAGCTTCAACGGAGCAAGGACCGCGTCGCCTCCAACCGGGATTGCTGTCCGCGGCGCCGGCGGCTGGTACCCCTCCGCGACTCGCTGCAGCGCCTTCGCCTTCGCGTCCGCTATGAGTCGCTCGCGGTTCATCGTCACGGCATCGACCGCACGCAGGTACCCCAGACGCTGGGCATCCGGTGCACTCGCGGAAACCTTCGCGAAGCCGATCGCCTCGAACGCACGTTGGATCGGAGGCAGAAAATCCGTTGCCGTCGGAGGCATCTGCTCGACGGCGCGCACGACCATTTCCTTGGTGCCGCCGCCGGCCGGTATCAGGCCGACACCGACTTCCACGAGGCCGATGTAGCTTTCGGCCGCCGCCTGCACGCGATCCGCATGCAGCACGATTTCGCAGCCGCCGCCGAGGGCGAGACCGGCGGGGGCGATAATCACCGGCACGTCCGCGTAGCGCAGCGCCATCGTTGCCCCCTGGAACGCGCGAACCATCAGATCCACTTCGTCCCAGTTCTCCTCCTGCGCCTCGAGCAGCAGGAGCATGATGTTCGCGCCCGCCGAAAAGTGCTCGCCTTCGTTGCCGACGACGAGCGCCGTAAAATTTGCGGAGGCCTCCTTCAGGCCCGCGTGCAGCATTTGAATTGTGTCGCCGCCGATGGCGTTCATCTTCGAGTGGAACTCTACGCACAGCACACCGTCGCCGAGGTCCACGAGGCTTGCGCCCGCGTTCTTCTTGATGACGCGGTTGCGATCCTTCGAAGACTTGAGCAGCTGCAGATCGGGTGCGGCAGGCGGCACCTCACGTAGCGCCGACGCTGGCTGCTGCGGCGCGGG
>Ga0310811_10004913_pt1 | contig 16835 bp, 7 predicted proteins | sample YCmetagenome_FD_207642 | JGI IMG/M metagenome (GOLD analysis project Ga0310811, IMG submission 207642) | Soil microbial communities from experimental microcosm in Duke University, North Carolina, United States - YC | ecosystem: Engineered > Artificial ecosystem > Soil microcosm > Unclassified ...
ATTTTAACGCCCAGCTTGCAAGAAATTTAAACGTTCTGATTGAGAAAAAGCGCAGGAATAGTTATTCTATTTCGAGCTTTTTCGATTGAAGAACGTTTAAAGTTCGACGCAAGATGGGATGTTAAAAATCGCATTTTGAAGTATGATGGGTATATGACTATGTTAAGCCTGGAAAGCGGTCTACATGATAAATGCAATAAAATGGTTTTTGAATTTACAATCCTACGTTAGCCCACTAGATGCTTTTTTATCTGACTTTAGGAAATCGCATGCTACGCCTTCTGTTAGTCAACGGAAGGAGCAGCTGAAGCATGCGCGCGTTTTTACTGCTAGAGATAAGGCGATGCCGGCGTCTTTAGAAAATCAGGATGGATTTTAAATCCTGATTGCGTTTACAGCGCGGGCACCAGAGAAACCTTCTTCCGCTCGCCATCCTTCTCCAACATAATGCCAGTGTTGCTAATAGATACAACCCTTGCACCGTCAGGTGGCAAAATATCCCCTGTGGAAACGCTATATAAATTGCCTTGCGCGCCTATCACAGCACTCCATCTTCCTTGCAACTGCGAAACTGAAATCACCGTGTAACTAACTTCTTGCGCGGGCTGCTCTACAGGCGCAGCAGGCACATTATTAGCAAGATTTTGCGAGTAAGTGGCATGTGGTACCGGTACAGGTGGGGGTGGCGCAGGTGGGGTGAGTAAGTCAACTACCTTCTTTTGAGCCGAAATGGTTTCTAACTTCGCATTCATGATCGCCTGGTTGGTCTCGGCGATATCACGCGCTACTCTTAACATTTGCAATTCATTCAACGCTGCAATATAACGACCCTGCAATTCTTGCTGCATGCGAATAAGCTGTGCTTCTCGTTCAGTCACAGGCGGCTTAGGTGCTGCCATCGCTTGTGGCATATTCTTTGCGGGCATAGCGCCAGGCATATTCGGGTTAGACGCCGCAGATTGCGCCATGACGGCCTTATTATCAACGGCGGGCTTGTGACTCTTGCCACGAAACAGTCCTATCACCTGCCAAATAATGACGATGATAATGAGAAATAATACAATGCTGATTATTTTCTGCTTTGTATCTACTTCTGAAAAACTTGTGGGTCTTCTATCTTCTGTTGTCATCGTTATTTACCTACCGCTTCTATGTTAATCGTGCCTGACAAATGACCTGTGGACTCATCCATTTTAACCGTAATATTTTTTAACACAAATGGCAACTCACTCAATTGATCCGCTAACAAACCAAACATCAGGGGCGTATCACTCCCAAGCTCAATCCCAAAAAGAATATCTGTATAATTCTCTTTCTGTTTAAATGATGAGATCCTGATATGATTACCCGGATAGATCAACGCCAACTTATCCATAAAACGAGCCATTGTTTCATCCAAAGGATAGATAGCATCATTAAAAGGGCGATTCTCTATCACCATATCACGTGTAATCATAATACCCTCAGGCTTAAGCAGCACCTTAAACCCTGTTTGCTGCGCCCAATCCATCAACATTTGCATGGAGCCACCATGAGAAATGACCTGCGCTGATAGTTTGCGATCACCATAAGAAACTTGCTTAATCACCCAGCCAGGCATGCCCAACAAGACACTGACTTGCTCTACAAAGCGTTTGATCTCCTCTTCAGGCAGGGGCGCTTTGAGTGTATCGTAGTAAGCTTGATACGGATTAACTTGAACCGGCGCAACATATTCCGGCGCCTTTTCTGAGGTCACATAGACATAAAGCATCCAGCCAACAAGCAATATCGCACTGATAGCAGCGACTTTTTTAACAGGAAAAACACCAATACTGTGCGACTTCAACACAACATCGACCAGTCGCAACTGATTTTGCTTCAGAACGGCTAACTTTGGGAAAGCAGGTGCAGTCAACACTGAAAAAGACTTTATTGAAGATTCATTGAAGCTAAACTTACCCTCTTCAGGTGTTTGGCTAATCGGCACGTCGCCGTGAATAAAAATGTCAAAATGATTCTTCTCTGTGAGAAAAATCAACAACTCATCAGCCACCGCGTCTCGCGAAAAACTGCCATCTAAATAAACACTACCCGCTCTCACAATAACCAAAAGCACTTCATTGGAATCAGGCAAAGCTTCACAATAAACCATATCCAGGGGTTTTTTAAAATGAAACCAAATAGACTCCCCTAACAGATACCCCGCATCAGCAGAAAAAGCCGCTTCATATTGCAAGGGGCCTTTCTTATGCAAAACGATATATTCGCCGTAGTCTTCACAGCGTGACAAAATTTCTTTCTTTAACTGTGATTCTTGCTTATAAATCAATATCTCACGATAAGAAGGAATAACAAAGCGTGTGCCATCCTCTCTCGTCAGATACGACATTAGGAAAGATTTCCACTGAGAAGAATTGGCGTAATTAATATGATCGTTTCTGTGTTCACTTGCGAGGACCCCTTACCTCCCAATGCTTGCGAGTTAATAAACTGGTTCGCATTCGCCACGTTTTTCACTTGTCTAAATCCAGACAATATCAGCGTTTCACCAGAACGTATCATGCTACGTTGATTAAAGTGCTTTTCTATCACTTTAGGTACTTGGATCTGCGAATTGGTAGGACCAATAGAAGTTATGCTAATCAGCGAAGATAAATCCGCATTCACCTGTAAATAAACTTTTTGATTTAATATTTTCGGCAAAATATACAACGTTAACCCAGTAATCACCGTGCCAGGCGTCACCTGAGAGGTCACCGTTCCAATACCTGTATTGTTACTTTGTGCGGTACCACTTGCCAAAGAGGTATTTTGTATACTTGCTAAATAACCTTCTGACTGCACAATACGAATCACAGAGACTTGATTATTCAAGCACACAACACGTGGCTCAGAAACAAGTGCCGTCTTACCTTGTTGATTTAATGCATTAAAAAGAACGGTGTAGCTTGGATTTTCACCATTACCCACCAAACCTATCTGCGGCACCATCGGCACACTGGTAAGTGCAGAGGCAGCAGGTGGAAGATTTTGCGGCGTCAGTGCCGTAATACTCACAGGCGTACCATAACTACCATTAATCATAAAAGGAGAGTTATGAAACGCCCTTGCAATGGTTCCCCAGTTAATACCAAAGGTGTAATCGTTTTCTAACAACACTTCTAGCACTTGTACCTTGACCAGCACTTGCTTAGAGAGGCTGTTATTGAGATTACCAATATACTGGCCAATCAACTGCACATTGGCTGGCCTATCGCGCACCGTGACTGAGGTTGTCGCCTGAGAAACAGTCACCGTTCCCTGGGGAGATAGTAATTGCTTTATGGTAGCCTGAACGTCGTCCCAGACGGATAACTTCGCACTAAGGTTGCTGTATTCTGAATCGGAAGAATCGCTATTGGTATAACTACTTGTTTGACCATTTGTACCCCCTCCTACTGGTTGAGCGCCGCCACTACTGCCACTTTTCTTACCCATCAGGTAATCGGTACCACCAGGCATAAAGGCAACTTCGAATGTCCTGGTAATATAAGCTTGCCAATAGATTGTTGACCCGTGCACGGAATAAACATAGCCGGATTTCGAAGCAATTAAATCAAGCGCCCCTTTGATGGATCCTGAATAATTGACACTGATGTTCGTAGCAACATCCAAGCCAGGTTGGTATTTGGTTAAAATATTTTTGCCCGCGCCTGTACTCACTGTACGGCTGTAATAGGAGAAAGGCAGCGCCTCCCCACGTACCACAATATGACTATTCAACCAAGCAGGATTACGCGCAAGGCTCACGGGCGTTGTATCAACATACAACCCGCTTTTCATCACAAGAGAGGGGGAAGGCCTGGCATCTCTATCCGATTTGTGCCTCGCTTCAGCCATTTTGATTTTGACATCAGCCACATTGCCTTCCGTTTGGTTATAAACGGGTGCATGGCACGCTGCCAGCACAAATCCAAACGCAAGACATAATATACTTAACTTTCTTAACATCAGCCGCCTTCCTTGTCCTTTGATAATGTTAACCCGTGCGAGCAACAACAGCTAAAGTACGATTTGATGAATACATAATAGCCTGCAACGGAAAGGGTTGTAAGAGTTTTTCAACAACATTAGGCAAACTTGCACCCGTCACACGGCCATCGAAATTATAATCATAGGGTGCTTTCCAGATAACACGCCAATGATAACGCCCCATAATACGTTCCAAATTCTCTTTAAGGGATCCGCTGATACTAACGGCATAAAGACGTGAGGGTTGGCCAAGTGTAGCATATTGACTAGGATAGCCAGCACCGCCGTAGGCAGAAGAATCAAAACCACCACCTGCCGTACCAGCCTGAAAAAAAGGTTCACGAGGCACAGCAGAGCCAGGGTTCGCAACTTCCCATCCCGCCTGCGCACCAAGAGACATCACTGAAAGAAAAAGGCTAATGAACCATTTGCAAGTTTTCATCAATTTAATATCCGCCTTTAAGATCAATAACTCACTGACCAAGATAGCTCGAATTGCTTGACATATCAATGGGAAAATCCAAACCTCGAGGATATCTCAGGATTGCGTAGTTGTTGATCTTCTCTTTAGGAGGTTATTGAAGTTGTTTTGAATACATAATAGAGAATCCAGCAGACCCATCTGGTTGCACGATCATGCCCCGATTGTTGTTGATATTGAAGTTAGCATTACCAATACTAGCTGGGCTGCTACTCGTATCTCTTACTGTGTTCACCATGATAGTACTGGGCTCTACTTTGACTGCCATGTTTTGTCCTGGTTGATAGGTTGTTGAAAAGACTATATTTCCAATCGATTCATCGACAGGCGGTATGACAACATTTGAGTTATCAGCAGTCACAGTGAGCGCTGTGGTATTACTGGTTGCTTGTTCAAGTGTATAGTTAGCACCAATAATGATTAGCCCAAAGCCGTTGATCGCATATCTACCGGGTCTGGATGTGTTACTCGCAACACTATTAAATTGCAATGTGCCTGTGGTTACTGTGACTTGACTATCACCTAAGACATATCCGCTGGTGGTACCGGCGAACACGGGATTGGGGGCGCCAACAGAACGGCTGGCACTATCCGCAATATAGCGCAATGCGGCTGGCACAATCGTTAGGTTACCATTTATATAATTGATGTTGTAATTGCCAGGATTAAACGTGCCACCCGTTGCATTAGAAGCAGCAATATTATAAGGGCTACCACTCACACCGGCTGTTGCTGCGGCACCTAAGCTGCTTAATGAAGCGCTGCCTACGGTTTCACTATTTTGTAGCCCAGTCGGTGTGAATTCAGTACCTGCAAAGGTGACTGTTTGCCCGTAAGTCTTGGTTGCATTGTTAGCCGTGATTGTTAAGCTAGCAGGGTTAATGGTTAATGCACCACTGACATAACCAATTGTATAATTAGCAGCGTTAAATGTGCCGCCCGTTGCGTTAGAAGCAGTAATTGTATAAGGGCTGCCGCTCACGCCGGCTGTTGCGCCCGCACCTAAGCTACTTAGTAAAACGGTACCTACTGTTTCGCCATTTTTTAATCCCGTTGGTGTGAATTCAGTCCCTGCAAAGGTGACTGTTTGTCCATAGGTCTTGGTTGCATTGTTAGCCGTGATTGTTAAGCTAGCAGGGTTAATGGTTAATGCACCACTCACATAACCAATTGTGTAATTAGCAGCATTAAATGTGCCACCCGTTGCATTAGAGGCGGTAATTGTATAAGGACTGCCACTCACACCGGCTGTTGCGCCTGCACCTAGACTGCTTAATGAAACACTACCTACTGTTTCGCCATTTTTTAAGCCAGTTGGTGTAAATTCAGTGCCTGCAAATGTGACTGTTTGTCCATATGATTTAGATGTGCTATTCGCCGTGATCGTTAAACTAGCAGGATTAACTGTTAATGCACCATTTACATAACCAATTGTGTAATTAGCAGCATTAAATGTGCCGCCCGTTGCATTAGATGCAACGATACTGTAAGGGCTGCCACTCACACCGGCTGTTGCGCCCGCACCTAAACTACTTAATGAAACGCTACCGACGGTTTCACTATTTTGCAAACCAGTTGGTGTAAATTCCGCACCTGTAAATGTGACTGTTTGTCCATAGGATTTAGCCGTACTATTTGCCGTAATCGTTAAGCTAGCAGGATTAATGGTTAATGCGCCACTCACATAACCGATTGTATAATTGGCAGCATTAAACGTACCACCGGCTGCATTAGAGGCGGTAATTGTATAAGGGCTGCCGCTCACACCGGCTGTTGCTCCCGCACCTAAACTACTTAATGAAACACTGCCTACTGTCTCGCCATTTTTTAAGCCAGTTGGTGTAAATTCTGTGCCTGCGAATGTGACTGTTTGTCCATAGGATTTAGCCGTACTATTTGCTGTAATCGTTAAGCTAGCAGGGTTAATGGTTAATGCGCCACTCACATAACCGATTGTGTAATTAGCAGCATTAAAGGTACCGCCCGTTGCATTAGAAGCAACAATGCTATAAGGGCTACCGCTTACACCAGCTGTTGCTCCCGCACCTAAACTACTGAGTGAAACACTGCCTACTGTCTCGCTATTTTGTAATCCAGTTGGTGTAAATTCCGTGCCTGCAAATGTGACTGTTTGTCCGTATGTCTTAGATGTGTTATTCGCTGTTATGGTTAAACTAGCAGGATTAACTGTTAATGCACCATTTACATAACCGATTGTATAGTTAGCAGCGTTAAAGGTACCGCCTGTTGCGTTAGAAACCGTAATTGTATAAGGGCTACCACTCACACCAGCTGTTGCGCCCGCACCTAGGCTACTTAGTGAAACACTACCCACCGTTTCACTATTTTGTAGTCCAGTTGGTGTAAATTCCGTTCCTGCAAAGGTGACTGTTTGGCCGTATGATTTAGACGTGTTATTCGCTGTGATTGTTAAGCTAGCAGGGTTAATGGTTAATGCACCACTGACATAACCGATTGTGTAATTAGCAGCGTTAAATGTGCCGCCCGTTGCATTAGAGGCGGTAATTGTATAAGGACTGCCGCTCACACCAGCTGTTGCGCCCGCGCCCAGGCTGCTTAATGAAACACTGCCTACGGTTTCACTATTTTGTAGTCCAGTTGGTGTAAATTCCGTTCCTGCAAAGGTGACTGTTTGGCCATAGGTCTTGGTTGCATTGTTAGCCGTGATTGTTAAGCTAGCAGGGTTAATGGTTAATGCACCACTGACATAGCCAATTGTGTAATTGGCAGCATTAAAGGTACCGCCCGTTGCATTAGAAGCGGTAATTGTATAAGGGCTACCGCTCACACCAGCTGTTGCTCCCGCGCCCAGGCTGCTTAATGAAACACTGCCTACGGTTTCACTATTTTGTAGTCCAGTTGGTGTAAATTCAGTGCCTGCAAAGGTGACTGTTTGTCCGTATGATTTAGACGTACTATTTGCTGTAATCGTTAAGCTAGCAGGGTTAATGGTTAATGCGCCACTGACATAACCAATTGTGTAATTAGCAGCGTTAAACGTACCACCTGTTGCGTTAGAAACCGTAATTGTATAAGGGCTACCACTCACACCAGCTGTTGCTCCCGCGCCTAGGCTGCTTAATGAAACACTGCCTACCGTTTCACTATTTTGTAGTCCAGTTGGTGTAAATTCTGTTCCTGCAAAGGTGACTGTTTGTCCATAAGTCTTGGTTGCATTATTAGCTGTGATGGTTAAGCTGGCAGGGTTAATTGTTAGCGCACCACTCACATAACCAATTGTGTAATTCGCAGCATTAAAGGTACCGCCCGTTGCATTAGAAGCAGTAATTGTATAAGGGCTACCACTCACACCAGCTGTTGCTCCCGCACCTAAGCTACTGAGTGAAACACTACCCACCGTTTCACTATTTTGTAAGCCAGTCGGTGTAAATTCCGTTCCTGCAAATGTGACTGTTTGTCCGTATGTCTTAGATGTGCTATTCGCCGTGATCGTTAAACTAGCAGGATTAACTGTTAATGCACCATTTACATAACCAATTGTGTAATTAGCAGCATTAAATGTACCGCCCGTTGCATTAGAAGCAACAATGCTATAAGGGCTACCGCTTACACCAGCTGTTGCGCCCGCACCTAAACTACTTAGTGAAACACTGCCTACTGTCTCGCTATTTTGTAATCCAGTTGGTGTAAATTCCGTGCCTGCAAATGTGACTGTTTGTCCGTATGTCTTAGATGTGTTATTCGCTGTTATGGTTAAACTAGCAGGATTCACTGTTAGCGCACCACTCACATAGCCGATTGTATAATTGGCAGCGTTAAACGTACCGCCTGTTGCATTAGAAACCGTAATCGTATAGGGACTACCACCCACGCCGGCTGTTGCGACAGCACCTGAACTGCCGAGTGAAACACTGCCTACCGTTTCACCGTTTTGTAATCCTGTTGGTGTAAATTCAGTCCCTGCAAACGTGACTGTTTGTCCATATGATTTAGACCTATTATTCGCTGTAATCGTTAAGCTAGCAGGATTAATCACACCAATATTGGCATTGGCTGTTGGTACAATCTGATAACCATAAACAGTGACAGCACCATTAGTTGCACTTGCAACAGCAATACCACTCACTGCCACATTAATATTCGTACCGACATTGACAGAACCGTAGGTACCGCTCGTAGGATTGTTAAGTGAAACAGTATCACCATCAATAGCACCAGAAGAACTATAATTGCCAGCAGCCAGTGTGGCAGCATTCGTTCCCGTATAAGATTTAGAAACAGTGCCAATTAAAGAAGGTGTGATCGTTGGGGCTACAGTATATAGCAGTCCATTACCTGTTGTTGAGGTAGGTGCAGTCGCATAACTAATGTTATATTGTTTAAAGTTATAGGCTAAGGTACCACGCGTATCAGATGCTGGGTTAACAGAGTAAATTAAGAAACGTCCACCGCTGCCCATCGTAAAAGGTGTAGCAGATCCAGAACCATTAACGAAAGTAGATCCTTTTAAAATAATAGCACTTGATGAACCGTTACCGGTGTTAGTCGTTGCGATAGTAGAATTTGCAGTTAAGGCACCGGATGCATTCAGCAATACTGTTCCTGAGCCACTGTTGATAGCGTTGCCCAGTGTGATACCGCCAGCTGCTGTAACGGACAGATTACTTGCTGCTGTTAGCGTAATCGCTGATAAAGAAACACCCCCGCCTGTTAAATTAACGGTGAGGTCGGTGCCTGCACCGGAGATAGCACCACCGAATATTTGTGTACCTGTTGCATTGCCCCCTATTGTACTGCTGCTTTGTAGGTTAATTGGGTTGTTGATAGTCGTATTACTACCTGTGAGAGTAAGCGCACCACTACCACTGCCTACACCATTTAAGTTGATAGTGCCGGTAGCGCCTAATGTCGCACTGCTGATGTTAACATCGAGTATCGCATTATTAGCAATCGTCATTGCGCTAGTATTGCTTGTGCCCAGCGCACCTGCGTTGGTTAAGGATAAGGTGCCAACATTGACATTCACAGCACCGGTATAACCAGCACCACTCGATCTGGATAATGTTAATGTACTACTACCTGATTTCGTGAGGGATCCTGTTCCTGAAAAAACACCATCATAGGCAAGACTGCTTGTTTGTTGGATAGTGAGTACTGATCCTGCCCCCAGGCTAATTGTACCTCCCAAATTACCACCACCCGATAACGATCCGATTGTATCAGTGAAAGTCCCCAGCAGACTCAAGGTTGCACCTGCTGCATTGGCAATCACGACAGGATTAGCAGGAAGAGCATTTGACGCACCTATCGTTAATGTACCCGCATTAATGGTTGCCGTGCCTGAATAATTATTAGCGCCATTAGATAAAATTAAATTACCTGCGCCTGCTTTCGTAAATCCACCTGTACCACCTATTGCGCCAGAAATCGTATTTGTTGTGCCAGGTAATGTCAGTGTCGGGGTGCTGCCACCTAAAGTCACAGGACCTGTTAAGGTCATTACGCCCGTACCACTTAGTGTGATGTGATTGTCAATAGTGAATGTCGTACCGCTAGGGGATTGCAGATTAGCATTACTATTCACAGCAACGCCGCTAGTAATGGTATAAAGAATATCGGTATCAACGAACGAGCCCTTCGCTGTACTCATATCAGTAACACTCAGTGAAGTGCTACCACTTGCTTTTCCCAGTAAAACATTATTACTGCTTAAGTTAAGCGTCAGTGTAGACGCATTACTTGCCCCTGCGATACCAACTGTGCTGGCTTTAATATCCCCGCCATCAACATAAGTCAGTATAGGTGCACCATTAGCAAGTCCGCTTACGCTATAGGCTGAAGCCCCTGTGAGAAAGTAATAAAAACTATTATTGCCCGAATAAACGGCATCGTAGCGACTACCACCGCTGATCAGCGCTACGAGATAAGGATTACTGCTGCCACCAGAGATGGTACCGGAAATAGAGCGCCCTGCCGTTGTTGGATAAAAATAAGAAAAATAAGGATACGTTGAACTACCAACAATGTTCCATGTTGATCCCGTTGCAACAGCGTTTGCGATATTCGCCCAAGCACCCGTGGGTGCACCGGTATAGGTTGCTAACAGTGTAAGATCATAGGTCGTTGTATTCGTTGCGGTGCCTGCTGTTGCTGTACCACAACTTGTATTACCAAAACATCCACCGAATAATCCGGTCGGTGCAAGTCCCACACCTCTACCGGCTGTCTTACCAGAAGTCCCGATGCCCCAAAAGCTACCTGTGATAGCGCTGCCGGATGCAGAATTACCGACAAAACCGCCGATATCCGTGCTGGTATCTGTACCCAGTATAGCGACATAACCCGTACTATAACTTTTATCTATCGTGGCATTTATCACTGCACCCGCAAAACCGCCGAGTGTATTACCAGCGGTGTCATTTGAGTTCATCGTGACGGGTCCTGTACTGTAGGCATTCGTTACCCCAACAGCTACACGTCCAATAAGACCGCCGACATTAGAACCAAAACCAACCACATCACCCATGGCAACAGCAACACTACTAAAGGCGATTGTAATGGTACCAGAACCACCCGCTCTTGCTACCAGTCCACCAGCATCACCGTTGACGGCGGTGAGTACGCCCGTCGTAAAGACTTTAGTAATAGAACCTGTCCAAACGCTACCACTTGCTATCGTTTCTCCGACAAGAACGGCTGTTCTAGCGGTAGAAACGCCTGTTGCCGCACCATGGATTTCTGCATTGGTAACACCTACGTTAGAAATAATGGCTGCACCACCTATCGAACCAAACAAAGCGGCTTGCGTGGTGGTAGCGGGTGCGTTGATATAGAGGCCGTCAATTCTATGTAGCTGACCATTGAATTGTCCTATGTAATTGTTTGTTAAATTACCAATCGGAACAAATCCAGCACCGCTGTTCCAGTAAACAGTAGAAGAAGCGTCAATATCATTATTTAAGCTAAATGATTTCGCTAAATTATTCGTTGTACCATCATTTGAGTTAATACCTTGCAACCCATAGACATCTGAAATGAGATAAGGTGTGCCCGTAGAACCATCACCAGATGTTGCACGAGTAAATCGTGAATTCATCGCATTAGCATTAATGGATCCCGATTCAATTTGAAAATTATTAACGACCCTGAAAGTGGGTAAGGTAGCGCTGATACTGCTCCAAGTACCTTGCAGTAAATTGTAGTTATTAACAGTGATATTACTGCTGCTACCTACAGTCACTGTTCCACCAACAGTGACATTCAGTGAGCCCTTCGTCGTACTACCATCTAGCGTGATATTGCCAATATTTAACGACATCGTAGGAAATTTGAATGCTAAATCAACGCCAGTACCTGTGATTGCGCCACTGATAGTCGCCGTACCACTTGCCCCTGTGCCGCCAATGCTTGCATCAGATTGAATGGTAATAGGCATCAATGCAGTCACTGTTCCTGTAAAAACAAGTGCACCCGAATTATTCACACCAGTGCCATTTAAAAATAAGGTATGCGTTGAATTACTGACATTAGCGGAAAGCGATAGCGTTGCACCACTTTCGACAGTAATACTGCTCGTGTTGGCAAATCCTGAAATAGCGGTAATAGAAAGTGTCCCTGCTTGAATATCAGTGCTGCCTGTATATAAATCTTGTTGTGAAAAAGTAGCTGTACCACTCCCTTTTTTAACAATAGAGGCAGAGAGATTGAAAATACCAGAAGAAGATGCTTGTGTCATGCTACCACCAACATCAAATGTCAAAACCGCACCACTGTTAGTGCTTCCAAGAGGAGCTCGTACATCGATATTGTTCGGCGCATTGAATGTGAGATCATTTCCATTTGACCATGTCACGGCGTCAACCACCGTGATGTTACCTGCGCCGCCGCCAGAAGCATTGGTTGCGTTAACAGAAACATTATTGGATGCCAAAGCGTTTATAATGGTCGTTGTTGATAAATAAGAATCAGTGACAGCGCCAGATGCCACAAAATCAGGCGGTGCGCTGTTATTTGCAGACTGGTTACCACCAGGCATACCTGCAATCGTTGCATTCAACAACGAATTTGCAATCCAGATGTTCGTCGGATCGAGCAACCACGTACCCACATTACCATTGGGCGCACTGGTATCCACCGTCACATTGTTCACATCTAAATAATGCTGACTAGACGTTTCAATAAAGCCACCATCGCCACCTTGTGCGCCACCGCGTGTCAATATATCACCTGCTGCATAGGTCATATCCTTTGACCAAAGAATAATTTCGCCACCATTACCTGTCGTGAGCGCGTCTGCCAGTAACGTTGTATTGGGTAACATGATTAAGGCATTTGCATTTGCTAAGGGACCTTGGCCAAGATAATTACCGCCAATATGGATATCACCACCACCGATATCACCGCTCACATCGATTGTTGTAGGAGAATCAAGTAGAATGTTGTAGCCAGTGATATTAACGGTACCGCCTTTTTCACCGGCTTGTTTTCCTGAAGCATTCACTTTAGCAGCGACACGGACAACACCAGCATCCTGGTCACCTGATAAAATAATTTCACCCTTATATTGGTGTACAGATTTGGCTTCTACCACGCCTTCTAAATTAATCACATGATCCAATACACCGGATGCCGCTTTGGCGCTAACGATCACTTGTCCGCCGTTAGCGTAGATCGCCCCCGTATTTTTTACACCATCGGCAATAGGATTACCGTCCTTATCCACACCGCGATGCGATGTTTTTTGTGTAACAGCAAAATTAATCAGTTGGTCGCCAGCAAAATCCATGGTGAATGCTTCACCGGAGGCGAGTACAACCTTACCAAGGTTGGCTTGAATCGTACCATGATTCACAACACCTGCTGCAACGAGTGCAGCAAGACCATGTTCTGCAACAATGATTTGACCTTCATTCACAATGGCGCCTGAGTATCCTGGTACATAATCAAATTGATATTGGCCATCCATAAAATGCTGGTCAGAGATATGCGCAGTCGTTGCGATGAGTCCACCCACATTCACATAGGCTGACGGGCCAAAATAGATACCCGCTGCGTTGCTTAAAATCACTTGCCCTGTGGCAGTGAGGTGACCGTATATCTGTGATGCACCCGCTTGTGGATTGATGCGATTTAGAATAATGCCGCCTGTGGGCTGCTGGAAGTGCGTGCTTTCATTTGCACCGATATTAAAACTCTGCCAATTCACAACGGCGCTGTGACTGGCTTGGTTTACAACCGTTGTACTTTGGGTCTGTTGAATGGAAACGTTGCCTGCGCCCACATTGTCTAAAACGGGATTAGCGAACGTCGCCGTTGAAACAGAAAATGAAAATAGTAACGCAGCAACACGCTTTGAAAATAAATTCAAAAAAGGCTTATTGAGCGAATGCAACTTATTTATTATCACGTCAACACCCATGCTCCCTCACTCGTTTTTGTGTTATTTGCTTACGTGCTTTTTTTTAAAATTTATTAATAAAATGAATATGTTTCTTCATATTCTTGCTTTAATTATAGTGCAGAGTTGCCGGATTGCCAGCGGGCGGGAAAAGTATTTTGTTTAATAAAATCAAATGGATATGTTAATTAACATATCCCCTCATTCGCGTGGTCGGACCTTCTCCGTAAAACCGAGCCGCGACCGTGAGGGAGCGTCACTACTATCAGCAGTGACGCTCCCTCACGGTCGCGGCTCGGTTACACCGAGTGCCCCAAAGCATTTCCGATTTATTCAACAACGCCGTTAAGTACCGTAGCAACGTGAGATGAATTGCTTTAGTTAGAATAAACAGACCAGGTCGATCCTGCTGGCTCATTTTTAATTGCGCAGCGCGTAATAGCCATCACAGTGACATATTTTCCCCACAAATCATCTCTGGTGACTTGCACATCGCCTTTCTGTGTAATCAATTGCATACAAGCACGCCAATACTTACTTGCAGGCGCACCATTATTTTCGCCCTCTACGCTGCAATCATTGCTAGTACTGTATTTTGTTTCTTTAGGTACACCTTGCTCTATACTGCAGTCAGGCGGCAAAGTATCTGTTCCACCTGTTGCATAAGCGGCAAATGAGCTAATCGGATAAACATCGGACTTATCCTTTGTGGGTGTGGTGCTATCGTTATCACTCACACCACTGGCTCTCACCGGCACAACCATGATTCGTGGCGCCATATTCGCAGGGCAAGTGGGTACCGGTACACAAGCACCGTGATGATACAGCCCGGCAAAATTAACGCTGGTTGCATTATTCAGATTTTGACCGGGAATAGTCACCGTACCGACGACTGAACACCCTCCCGCACTACATGCCCCACCCTTCGGTGGCGAACCCTCTGGTTCACCGTCCGCATTATTTGTTGTGTAACCACCTGGCAACATACCCGAGATCATTTCTGCTGCTGCAATAGAAGTGGCGCTCACAGGCGGACGAAACTTCATCCAAACAAAAAAAGCCTGCTCTGTGCTCGCATAATAATAGACGTCAGATTGTGCCCAAGGTGGAATAAAGGCTGCACTGGGCAGATAAGGTATAGCACAACCCTCTCCACCTTTACCTAATAAACAATTTGACACAGAGTCCGGCTTCCAAGGTTGTGGGAACGTTGGCCATGCACCCTGCCCAACATAATAGGCCAGTCCCGCATTTAAAATTTGCTGCATCTGAACACTTGTTCTGTCTATTCTGGCGTGCAGCGCCTTTTGCTGCATGTATCCCACACCCATATAAATAATCGAACTGATGACTACCATCACCAATAAAACTTCCACCAACGTGACGCCACTGACTTGTCGCTTGAATCTCATCATGCACCACCTTAATTAGTACAGAGAAAATATTGCTCTGATCCCTCTGTCACGTCCATGAAACGATTATTTTGATACATTTGCTTAAATTGCACCAGGAGCGGCATGGTGAATTGATAAGCTGAACTCGCTTTTGCGTTCGACGCATTCGATAAACGCTCCCAAACCACATAATCACCCTGATTATTAGCAGATTTAGCACAATCTGTGACGATACCACCCGCGTTTCTTGACAAACAATCGCCGCCTAATAATGCCAAATAAGCATTCGCCATGGCTGGATCAACGCGTACCGCAACCTGCATTCTCCAAATAACAATAATGCCAATGGGCTTTGAAACAGCACAGTTACCTTTACCTTGTACGGGACTTGTCACTGGCTGATCGGGATCAGCCGCTTCAATACACATATACCGATTTGCCATTGTCAGATTAAACTGCGCAACGTACCCACTCTCACCGCCCAATACAACAGGAGAAGGTATTAACGCATTTGTTAAAAAAGCATTGCCCACCAAATCTGATGGTATGTTGATAGCAAACGGAGAACGTGGATTACTGATTGGGTTTAACGTGCCTGGCACCACCTTTCCATCACTATTTGTGATACTGTCACAATTAGCCCTGTAATACCCCGACATTGCGCTAAAAATAGCATCAACATTTGTTTTCACTGCTGCAACATCTGAATCTACCTTGAAAGCAAAATAGGTTTTAAAACTCAAATAAACAAAGCCTGCGATAATCACTAGCACCAACAATGTTTCAACGAGTGTGACGCCCGCAAATCGATGATGACGTGTCATATGCACCTTAACCACCCATTGCCATTCCTGTTAGGTAAACACCTTGAATAATCAGAATCACCATCACACCACCAATAGCTAATAAGATACCGCCAACAATCTTTGAGATCATTTGCAATGTCGCAGTGGCCTGTTCGGTACCACGCACCCCCATCCGAACCAACCCATGTTCAAATCCTTTCACTTCAGCCATTACGCGCAATCGCATAAGATCTTGATCACCCACAAGTCCCGTATCTAAGACATCAGCAATATTTGTTTTACCTGTACTCAATAACCGTTCCATTTCAAATAAATGAGACAACAAATACGGATTTGATTGGTGCTGCATCACCTTGATTGCCGAACGAAACACCACACCATTTGAAACCAACAGTCCTAGCGTTTCTAAGACACGTGCTGCAACAAAACGCCTATAAAAAGAGAAAGGCGGCACTCTATCTAATTGCGGCCTAAATACGCCTATATAATTCAACATGACTCGTCTCAAAACAAAAACAAGCAAAATAATGGTGACAATAAAAGCCAGCCACCATGTTTCTATCATATTTGCTAAAGCAACCAGTCGTTGACCCGCTGCCGGCCACTGATCCATTGGCTTAATCAAAGCAAACTGTGTGAAAACAGACGATTTCAAATATAAAATAACAACGCAGGCAATCGAGATCACAACCAAGGGATAACTCACAGCACCAACAAAAGAACTGATTGCCACACCCTTTTGAGCAAGCATATTAATGGCTGACTGCAGACTTTGCGTCAGC
>Ga0310811_10004914_pt1 | contig 16827 bp, 18 predicted proteins | sample YCmetagenome_FD_207642 | JGI IMG/M metagenome (GOLD analysis project Ga0310811, IMG submission 207642) | Soil microbial communities from experimental microcosm in Duke University, North Carolina, United States - YC | ecosystem: Engineered > Artificial ecosystem > Soil microcosm > Unclassified ...
CCGTCGCTCACGGCGCTGAAACGCAGGACCGAGCGGGCGAAATAGTCGAGCTCGTAGGAGCCGGGCGTCCACGCCGGGAGCGCAAGGATCACCGGTTGGTCACCGCCGACCGTGAAGGACATATCGACGTGCAGCAGGCGCCGGCGCGCGTCGGCCGAATCGAACGTGACCTGATACGCGACATTGCTGATCGGTGCGGAGAGGGGCGCGGCGCTGCGCGCGTCTTGCGCGATACCGGCGCGTGCGTCGAGCAGCGACACGGCGAGGATCGCGAAGATCAGCGGGAGACGCATCGGGTGTCCTCGTGATAGGTGGCGCGGGACGCGAGGTGACAATATCGCCGCACCGTCGCGCAACGACAAAGGGCTCGGCGTCCGCGCTGCGTGCGGACTAAGGCCCAACGAGCGCGTGTGCAAGCGCGGGAGGGGTTCGGCGTCTCATCTCCACACGTCTCGTGCGAACACGAGCGGCTGATAGGCCGCGCGTTCGCCCGGATCACCGAGGACCTGCCGACCATGAAGACCACAATCGTCGTCTGGACCGTCGCGGCGATGCTCGCGCTGGGCTGCGGCCAGTCCGAGCGCGCGCGGCAATTCCAAGCCGGGAACGCCGGACAGGCGTCTGCCGCGCCATCGGCGTTCGCTCGCCGCGATGCGCTCGAAGCGAAGACCGCCGTGGCGGGCGCGCCGTCGAGCGACGAATCCACGGAGGACGATTCCGTGTCGGTCCCGGAGCAGACGGTCACGCCGGCGATGCTCATCCGGACGGCACAGGCGAGCGTGGAAGTCTCGGCCCTCGACACGGGCGTGGCGGGCGTGCGCGCGCTTGCCCAACGCGTGGGCGGGTATGTCGCCGATGTATCGGTTCAGGACGGTCACGACCAGCCGCATTCGGCGACGCTCGAGGTGCGGATGCCGGCGGCGCGCTTCGACGACGCGCTAGCCGGCCTTCATCCGTTAGGCAACGTCGAATCGGTGAACGTCTCGACCGCCGATGTGGGTGAAGAATACGTGGACGTGAATGCACGCATGGACAACGCGCGGAGGTTGGAGGCGCGCCTCATCGCGCTGCTCGCGACGCGGACGGGCAAGCTCCGCGACGTGTTGGACGTGGAGCGCGAGCTGTCGCGCGTGCGGGAAGAGATCGAGCGATACGAGGGACGGCTGCGTTATCTGCGCACGCGCGCGGCGGTGAGCACCATCTCGGTGACGGTGCACGAGCCGCTGCCGGTGGTGGGCGAGCGCGGGAGCCGCAGCGTGCTGGCGGAGGCGTTCCGTCAGGCGTGGCGGAACTTCGTGGGCTTCCTTGCGCAGGGCATCGCCGCGCTGGGCGTCCTGATACCACTCGGGGTGATCGCGACCGGCGTGTTGATCATCGCGCGGCGGTTGGTCACGAAGCCGCGGCCGACGGAGACGCCCGCGAACGCCTGAATATGACAGCGCGGACCACGGAGCGCGGCCTTACCTCGACCGTGGACGACCCGCATATTGCGGGGCTCGCAGGCGGCGCGCCGCGGCCATCGGGCCGCGCAGCGGCCGTGTCCCGTTTTCATCTGCCTAACGGAAGTCGGCTGTGGGTGCGTTTTCGACACGTCTCGTCGTCAGTACCGCCATCCTCGTGCTCGTCGGCGCCCGACGCGGCCGTGCCCAACGTACGCGGCGTTCGAGGACTCGGTGATGGGCTCGCTGACGCCGGGCAAGTACGCCGACTTCGTGGTGCTCGATCACGACATTATGCGCGCGCCGGCCGACGGGATTCTCGCGACGCGCGTCGTGGCCACGTACATCGGCGGCACACCGGCGTACGAGCGCGGCGCCGACAGCACCGCGCACTGACCGCTCCAGTCTCCTAACGGAACGATACCACGATCATGCTGCCTTCCACCGCAGTGGCGTTTCTCGAGCGATTGTTGGACACACCGGGCCCGTCGGGTTTCGAGTCCGCGCCCGCGCGCGCGTGGCGCGAGGAGGCGGCGCGCTTCGCCACCGTGCGTGGCGACGTCCACGGCAACAGCATGGCCACCGTCGAGGGCGGCGGCGCCCCAACGATCATGCTGGCCGGTCATATCGATGAGATCGGTGTGATCGTTCAGCACGTGGACGACGACGGCTACGTCTACATCGCGCCGATTGGCGGCTGGGATGTGCAGGTGCTCGTCGGCCAGCGCATCAGATTCCTCGGCGCCGACGGAGACGTGTTCGGCGTGGTGGGCAAGAAGCCGATCCATCTGCTGCGCGCCGACGACCGAGAGAAGGCCTCGAAGCTCGCCGACTTATGGGTAGACATTGGATCGACGAGCGCGAAGGAGACCACCGCTCGCCTCAGCGTCGGTGATGCGGGCGTGATCGATTCGCGCACGCTTCGCTTTCCAAACAACCGCATCGTCTCGCGCTCGATCGACGATCGGATCGGCGCCTTCACCGTGCTCGAAGCGCTCCGCCGGTACGCCGAAAAGCCGGGAGCGGCACGCGTGGTCGCGACCGCGACGACGCAAGAGGAAATCGGGTATCGAGGAGGCGGCGCCGGCGTGAGCGCGGCGGGGATCGGCGCCCACATGGCGATCGTGGTCGACGTGTCGTTCGCCACCGACCATCCCGGCATTGAGAAGAAGGAGTTAGGCAACCACCCGATCGGCAGCGGCCCGGTGCTGACGCGCGGTTCGATCATCTCGCCGGTGGCGTTTCGGCTGTTGCGCGATACCGCTGACGCGCTGTCGATCCCGTACACGCTGCAGGCGGCGGGTCGCGACACGGGCACCGACGCGGACGCGATCCACATCGCGCGCGAGGGCATCGCGACGGCGCTGGTCTCGGTGCCGAACCGGTACATGCACTCGCCCAACGAGCTGGTCAGCCTGGACGATGTGGATCACACGGCAACGTTGATCGCGGAGACCTGCCGCCGAGTGACGCCGGCGGTCGACTTCACACAGCGTTAGCCTGGTCCGCGGCGGCGCGGCGGACGGAGACGTCAGGCCGGCGTGGCCGCCGCGTCGCGCTTGCCGAGGATCACCCAGGACGCAGCGCCGCGAATGGCGGGCGACTTGTCGCGCAGGAGCGCCTGCAGCGCCTGCTGTGCGTTGGGCGACTTGGCCTGACCGATCGCGTGCACGGCCGCGACGCGCAACGGCGTCGGCCGCTGCCGGGCGAGCAGACCGCGCTCGGTGCGCGCAAGCTCCACGAGCTTGTCCACCGCCTGGGCCGTGCCCAGTTGGCCCAACGCAGCGACCAACGTGACCTGCACGCGCGAATCCGATTCCTTTTCCAGCGCCTTGATGATCGAGTGCACCGACGGCTGGCCGTGGCCCGGCGCGCGGCCGTCGCCGTTGCCGTTCTCGGACGCCACCGGCGTCGCACGCGACCCGCGGCCCCGCCGCGCCGATCCGATGCGCGCCAACGCGTTTGCCGCCGCCGCGCGGATGCGGTCGTCGCCGTGCTCGAGAAGCCGCATCAGCTCGACCTCGGCCTCCACCACTTTGAGCTCGCCTAACAACTCGGCGGCGTTGCGCACCACGTACCAGCGGGAGTCGCCGAGCATGTGGATCAGCGTGCGAATACCGGTGCGCAGGCGGATCAGCGCGTCGTAGAACACGCGACGATCACCGATCGTCGGCGCGGCGATCAGCGACTCCGCCAGCGCCTCTGCGCCCGCCTCCTCGCACCGCGCGATCACGGTCATGTATTCGTCGTGCCGGTCGCGCCGCCGTGGCAGCAGCGCCGTCACGCTGCGCAGAATCGGCGATACCGCGATGCGGCGGATCGCCACGCCGTACTGCCGGCGAATCGCTTCGTCCTGGAGCGCCGTTTCCCGGGCGATGAGACCGTACAAGATGTCGGCAACGACGTCGTGCCGGGCGCGCGCAGACCCTTCGGCGACCACCTTGAGCAGCGCGTCGAGCTCGCGCGCCGCATCGCGTGGCGTCGTGACAGCGTCCAGATGTTGGAACACGGTGGCGGCCGATCCGTCCACGCCCTGGCTGGACGAGAACACGCCGAACATCTCGTTGAGACGCGCCGTGGTCGCGATGTTGGCTCCGACGTCGGGTTCGGGACCGTGGCCGTTCGTCGCGCCGTTTCCGGTTCCGGTGCGTGCGGCCGGTGCGAACACCGCGATGTCGGGAATCATGTCGGTCCCGATGGCCGGCGGAACGGACGTGCGCGCAGGCGGCGCCTCGACGGACACCAGCGAGACGTGCACGGTACGCACTTCGAGTGAATCCAGGCGTGCGACCACGGACCGGCCGCCGTCGCCCGCGATGGGCGCCGTAGCGAGAATGCGCGCTACGAGCAGCGCGTCGGCGGGAGACGACGGCTGGTCGAACGCGATATGGTGAATCGAGTGACCGATCAACTGCGCGACGAGGTCCTCGGCCTCGGGACCACCTTCGCCTAACGGAGCGCCGTTCACGAGCAGCGTCTGGCCGGTCACGCCGATGGTCACGGCGCCCGCGCGCGACGCGCCGACGAGAAGTTGCAGCGACGCCAGTTGCAAGTCGTATGCGTCGCTCTCGTTGAGCAGCTGCCATACAAGGCGAGCGAAGTGTCGCGCGAAAGTCGGTGCGTGATCCATGCCGGAGAAAACTCCTCGAGAGGGGCCCGATGTGGGCACGTCCGTTCTACTTAGGGACAATCGACCCCCGTCGTGCGTAACTCCCAAGCGGACGGTGAGTAAGCCCGTCGAGAGCACGGCTGGTACTGCTTCCCGCAGCGGCATAACATACGCAGCACTTCACACATCGCCGACGCATCGAAGCCTTCATGCTGTTCGCTTGGTCCTCCGCCTCGTACGTGGTGCCCCTCCCGCCCGGACACCGATTCCCGATGGCGAAATACCGTCTGCTCAAGGAGCGGGTGATAAACGACGGCATCATCCCGCCATCGCGCGTGCTCGAGCCGGATCGCGCGCCCCGCGACGACGTGCGGCTCGTTCACACCGAGCCTTATGTGGAGGACATCGACGCCGGCCGTCTCGATGGCGCAGCCGAGCGCCGGTTGGGATTTCCGTGGTCGCCGGCGTTGGTCGAGCGCTCGTATCGCTCGGTCGGCGGCACGATCGCGGCGTCACACGCGGCGCTTGAGCACGGCATCGCCATCAATTTGTCTGGCGGGACGCACCACGCATTCGCCGATCACGGCGAGGGATTCTGCGTGTTCAACGACGTGGCGATCGCGATTCGTACGCTGCAACGCGACGGCCGCGTCAGGCGCGCGGTCGTGATCGATCTCGACGTCCATCAGGGGAACGGCACCAACGCCATCTTCGCCGGCGACGAGCGCGTGTACACGTTCAGCATGCACGGCGCAAAGAACTATCCCTTTCACCGCGTTCCGGGCTGCGTGGACATCGAGCTGCCCGACGGCACGGACGACGACACGTATCTCGGAATCCTGGCCGCCGCGCTGCCTAACGCGCTGCGGTCGGCCGGGGCCGACGTCGCCGTCTACCTCGCCGGCGCCGACATTCTGGCCGGGGACCGCCTCGGCCGCCTCGGCCTAACGCAAGGGGGGATGGCGCGGCGCGACGCGCTGGTGCTCGACGCCTGCCGCGACATCGGCTTGCCGGTGGCGATCGTCCTCGGCGGCGGGTACGGCGCGCGCCTCGAGGACACCGTGGACGGTCACGTGCAGACCGTCCGCCTCGCCGCCGCCTACGCCTAACGCCATATGCCCGTCACGACGACCACCGCGGTTCCGCTCTATTGGACCTCCTACGGACCCGCCGACGCGCCGCGGCTGCTCGTGCTCCACGGCGGACCCGGCGCCTCGCACGACTATCTGCTGCCGCAGATGCTCGAGCTGGCCGACCGATACCAGCTGGTGTTCTATGACCAACGCGGGAGCGGCCAGTCGCGCACCACCGACCAGTCGCCGGTCACCTGGCACACGCACGTCCAGGACCTCACGCGGCTCATCCCGGAGCTCGGCCTCGACCCACTGTCGATCATCGGCTATTCGTGGGGCGGATTGCTGGCGCTGCTCTACGCGATCGAAGCGTACCGCGGCCGTGCGCCTCGCCCGGCGCGCATGGTGGTCATCGATCCCGCGCCGATCTCACGCACGCTGCGCGAGGTGTTCGAAGCCGAATTCGCGCGGCGACAGAGCTCGGACGCCGTGGCCAAGTTACGCGAGCAGCTCGCCGCGTCGGGCTTGCGCGAGCGCGACCCCGATGCGTACCGCCAGCGCGCCTTCGAGCTGAGCGTCGCCGGCTACTTCGGGCGTCTCGAGCGCGCGCGCGCGCTCACGCCGTTCCGCGTGATCGCGCGCGTACAGAAGTCGGTCTGGGCGAGTCTCGGTGACTACGATTTACGGAAGGGGCTCGAGACGGTTGAATGCCCAACGCTGGTCATCCACGGCCGGCTCGACCCCATCCCGATCGAGTCATCGGAGCAGGCGGCCCGTGCATTGCCACACGCTCGGCTCGTGGTGCTCGACGGGAGCGGTCACGTGCCTTACGTTGAAGCACCAGACGCCCTGTTCGCAGCCATCCGGCGATTTCTCGACGAAACCGCGTCCCTCGCTTCTCCTTCGTCACCACCGCCCGAGGCCACATGAGCGCTTCTGACGAGACGGTCCAGCCATATCTCGCGACGATCGAGGTTGGCGGCCGTCGGCTCGACGTATCCGTGCTCATCTCGTACGACGGGATCGAATACGGCGGTCGGCTCTGGTTCGCAGAAACCGACTGGGAGGATGAAGGCATTCCTGACCGTGGCCACCTGCCTGGCCGAAGCCGCCAGGAAGTCGAGCAGACGGCGCGCCGCCTTACGGAAGACGAGTTGGTGGCGCGCTACCGCCGCGCCGCTGCGAGTCGCAGGCGATTCATCGCCCTGCGCTCGGTGACCGAAGACTTCCTGGCGAAGGTGCGCTACCTCAATCAAGTCGCGATCTCGATGCGCGCGGGACTCATCGACACCGAGGGCGCGGCGCAGGAAATCGACTACACGGAGCACCAACTTCACGAGCTCGTGCGTCAGTTCCGCGAAGTGGCCGGAGTCGAACAGCGCGTCGAGGCGTGAACGCGCGACGCACCTCGTCGTGAGCGCAGAGCCGCGCGTCACGCCCTACGAGCTGATTCTCGAACCGCTCGAGCAGGACGCCTTCCCCGAGATTCGCGCCGAAGCGGAGCAGCGCGGACGCGACGCGCTTCGACACGACGACTTTCTATTGTTGGGACTCGTCGGCGCAACGCTCTCGTCCATGATCGCCGATGACGCACCGCCTGAAGCCGTCGATCAATACGGTGAGCTCCTGTGGCAAGGCTACCGGTTCTGGGCCGCGGGGCGACGGTTCTATACGTTCGGCGACGGCATCACATCGACGCTCATTGCGCCGCGGTACGACATGGCGGCATGGCACTTGGCGGCGCCTCCGTCATGCTATCTGCAATTCCCAAATCAGCGATTCTGGACGCGCGTCGCGCTAGATGCGCCGTTCGAACCCGTCGACGGATGCTTCGTGACGGCCGACGAGACGGTTGTCGATGACCGGACTCTCGTCGATCTGCGCATCCTGCTCGTGCTCGGCGTGCGCCCCGAGCGACCCGGCGTGTCGCTCGTGATCGCACACGTCGAGGTCGCGTCGAGGGATGCGGAGGAGCGCGCAGCCGCGCCATGGCGAGCGGGCGAGGACGCCTTTTCGACGTCACTGCCGGGCGGGGAGAAGCGCGGCCTGCGCACGTTGTCCACACAAGGCGAGCTCGAGGCACTCGTACTCCGCTCGCTGCATACGCTCGACACTCGGGGCAAGCTCCTTGTCGCGCACCAGGCGTTGCAGTCGGCGCCGGCCGGTACGTCACGGCTGGCGTACGTCGAGGTGCGCGATGCCGGTGGTTCCGGATGAGGCGACGCCGTATTTTGCGCCCATGCCTCCACGCGCACGCGCACGCACCACCAAGACTTCATCCCGACGCCGCGTCACCAAGCCCCGCGCGCGCTCGAAGGCTAACGCGACGCCGCAGCATGCGGCGGAGATCTATCGCCGTCTCCACCTCGCGTACCCCGATGCGCACTGTGCGCTCAACCACCGCAATGCGTACGAGCTCATCGTCGCCACCATCCTCAGCGCGCAGTGCACGGATGTGCGCGTGAACATGGTGACGCCCGCGCTCTTCGCGAAGTATCCGAACGCCCAAGCACTCGCCAACGCCGATCGCGAGACGCTCGAGGAGATGATCAAGAGCACCGGGTTCTTCCGCAGCAAGACGAAGAGCTTGCTCGGCATGGCGCAGGCGTTGGTGGAGCGGTACAGAGGCCAGGTGCCGCGCACCATGGATGAGTTGACCGCGCTCCCTGGCGTTGGGCGGAAGACCGCGAACGTCGTGCTCGGCAATGCGTTCGACGTGAATGACGGCATCGTCGTCGACACCCACGTTGCGCGCCTCTCCAAACGACTCGGCCTAACGAAGGAGACGGACCCGGTGAAGATCGAGCGCGCGCTCATGCCTCTGTTCCCGCGCGAACACTGGACGATGCTGTCGCATCTGCTCATCGAGCACGGGCGCCGCGTGTGCGAGGCCCGTCGACCCAAGTGCGAGCAGTGCGTGCTCAACGACATCTGCCCCTCGTCACTCGTATGACCGACACGCAACGACGGTGGCTCGTCAAATCGGAGCCGACCTCATTCTCGTGGCAGGACCTGTGGAAAGCACCGCGCCGCACCACGTCATGGGACGGCGTGCGCAACTTCCAAGCGCGCAACTTCCTTCGCGAGATGCAGGTGGGCGATCCGGTGTTCTTCTATCACTCGAGCGCGGATCCCACGGCCATCATGGGCATTTGCGAAGTGGTGCACGCCGGCTACCCCGACGACACCGCGTTCGATTCGAAGTCGGACCACTTCGACCCGAAGAGCGATCGCGCCGACCCGACGTGGTACATGGTGGATCTGCGCGCAGTTCGGCCGCTCGAGCATCCGCCGACGCTGGCGCGCCTGCGCGAGGAGCGCGGATTGTCGAAGATGGTGCTGCTCAAAAAGGGCAGCCGCTTGTCGGTACAGCCGGTCACCGAGCAGGAGTGGAAGATCATCGAGCGGATCGGCGCGACCGGCTGAGGCAGGGTGCGTCGCGCCGCGGCCGTCGCTATGGTTCATCGGTTCCAATATCGTCGCCGTCGCACTGTGAGGTGCGAGCGCGCACGGCTTCAGTCTTCAGGCATCGGTTTGCTATGTCGAAAACCGCAACGATCGAAACGAACCGGGGCACCATCGTGGCCGAGCTCTTCGACAGGGAAGCGCCTGGAACGGTGGCGAACTTCGAGAAGTTGGCGAACAGCAAGTTCTACGACGGCGTGAAATTCCATCGGGTGGTACCCGACTTCGTGGTGCAGGGCGGCGATCCGTTCTCGCGCGATTTGCCGGCGGGCGACCGTCGCATCGGCACCGGCGGGCCCGGCTGGAAGATCAAGTGCGAGACGAAAGGCAATCCGCACACGCACGCGGTGGGCGCGCTGTCGATGGCGCACGCCGGGAAGGACACGGGCGGCAGCCAGTTCTTCATGGTGCTGAGCGAGCAGAATACCAAGCACCTGAACGGCGTGCACACGGTGTTCGGGCAGATCACGCGCGGGCTGGACGTGATGCGGCAGATCCAGCCCAACGACACGATGACGTCGGTGCGCGTGGAGTAGTCGTTAGGCGCGTGCAGCGCGAGGCCGCGCGCGGGCGCCGGATCACAGTCACTTTCTGGAGAGATCGAGCAATGGCTCCCCCGCTTCCTGGAGACAAGAAAGCCGGTTTCACCGGTCTCGTCATCGGTGTGATCGTGCTGTTCTGCATCATGTTCACGATCGTGCAGCTGACCAACCGGCATTACGCGGGGCGGACGGAGCCGGCCGCGACGGCGACGCACTAGCCGTCGCTCGGGGGTCCTGACGCGACACGAGGGAGCGCGACGCCGGGTGCGTCGCGCTCCCTCGTGTCGCGTTAGGCAGGTCCGTCAGGCGGTCAGTGCGCCGGGTGCGGGCGCGAGGTCGCGCGTCGCGACCTCGAGGTCGAACCCGTCCTTCCGGACGCGCTGGTCGTAGTAGAGCACCGTGAGCACGATCAGCAAGAGGGGCGAAACGAGGATTTGCGCCACAGGATTCACGACCTGCCGCGCCAGGGGCGACACCGGCAGGAACGCCACCACTACCTCCAGTCCGATGAAGACCGCCCAGAGAATCAACCATGACAGCAGCATCGTGCCGAAGATGCGCCACTTGAAACCCCGCGACAGGTCGCGCGAGCGATGGAAGGCATTCGTGGTATCCGTGCCCTCAAGCAACAACACGGGCGCGACGGCGAAGTAGCGGAGGTAGACGTAGATCGCGCCGATCAAGATCGCGAACGCGCCGAAGAACATGGCGATGCCTAACAAAATAGCGGCACCCATGAGCGCCCAAGCTCGGGACCAGGTTGTCGCTATTGCGCGACCCGGATCGACCGTGCCCTTGAGGTAGGCATCGGACGCCGCCACGATCACGGCGCCCTTGAAAACGTAGGACCAAAGTAACGTCAAGGAGATCAGAAGCCCCGTCATGGAGCCAAGACCGATCTGCGGGCCGGTAGGCTTGACGCCCGCAACAAGGCTCATGAATCCACTGAGCCACAACACAACCAGATACGGAATAATCGCGATCGCCGCGAGCATGACGAAGGTGGGATAGTGGCGGCGAAAGAGCTGAATCGAGACGTCCACGATCTCGAACGCAGTGCGTTGGCGAAGCTGAGGAGCTACCGCTGTGGTCATGGGGTCCACGCCGAACGAGGAATGTCTAACGGGGGGGAATATGATGTAAGACGAGAGGCTCGAGTGGCAAGCCACACGCTGCCCACGACGCCCCACCGCCCCGGATATCGAGACCGATTGACAAAACGAATAGAGAGAAGCATATTACTGACCGTTCAGTTATCTAATTCCCGCCAGTTGCCGCGATTTCTCCCGCTCAACTCGCTGTGAGCCGACTCATCCGGAAACTATCTGACTGACGGGTCGGTTACTTGAGAAAGACCAATGACCAATGATAGCCGCTCCCCCTGATGAACCCCGCTGGCGCCGACTGCCTGAAGCTAGGCCCCGTCAGATTCTGGACGCCGCCGTAGATGTGTTCGGCGAGTCAGGGCTCGCTGCTGCGCGACTCGAAGACATCGCCAAGCGGGCTGGTGTGTCCAAGGGCACGATCTATCTCTACTTCCCCAACAAAGAGACGCTCTTCTGCGAGATGATTCGCCAACTCGTTGGCGATACGATCATCCAGGCGCAAGAGCGCGCGATCGCCACCAGCGCGTCGGCGATGGACCAACTGGCCGACTACGCGCATTCGGTGTGGCGGCATATTCGCACGCCGATGTTCGAGAAGCTGCACCGGCTGTCCATCGGGGAGCTGCGCAACTTCCCCGCCCTGCTCGAGTTCTTCCAGCGCGAAGTTCCGGGTCGGAACGTCCATGCGATCGCGGGCATTCTCCGTCACGGGATTGCCACGGGTGAGTTTCGCGAGATGGACGAGATGGAGAGCGCCCGGATGTTTCAGGCGTTGATCTTCAGTCACGGGATTTGGTGTGCGCAGCGGGAACGGAATGCCCTCGTCGCGCATCTGACCGACGAGGAGGTGCTGGCGCAGCTCCTCGATTTTTTCTTGGGCGCGGTACGAAAGGACGCCGGTTCGCGTCCGGCCTCGCCCGCTTCTTCCGCAGCGAACGAGGCATGAGCGTGCACGATTACGGGCGCCGGCTGGCCGGGGCCGTGCTGGCGGTGTCGATTATCGCCGTCTCCGGATGGGTGCCCACAGCGGCAGCCCAGAACATGGAGCGGGACACGGTGCTATCGCGCCCGCTGTCGTTAGGCGACGCGGCCCGTCTCGCGGCCCGCCAGAGCGCCGCCGCCGTGGAAGCACGCTTCGAGGCCGCGCAGTCTGCCGCGCAGGTGACGCAGGCGCGCAGCGACCTCTTGCCGAACGTGTCGGCGTACGCGTTGGAGCATGGCGTCACGATCAACACGGCGACGTTCGGGTTCGCCTTGCCGGGGCTGGATCCCGGGGGCGAGCTACTCGGTCCCGTGAAGACCATCGACGTGCGCGGCAAGCTGTCGCAGCCGATCTTCGATTGGGCCGCGCTGAGCCGGGTGCGCAGTGCCAAATCGACGTCCGTGGCAAGCAACGCCACCGCCTCCGATGTCGCCGAGCAGGCCGCGGTCACCGCATCGCTCGCGTACTTGCGGGCGCAGCGTGCGGACGCACAGCTCGAGGCGCGCGAAGCGGACTCGGTGCTCGCCGATTCGCTCCTCGGCATCGCGAACGATCAACTCGCGGCCGGTGTGGGCGTGGCGCTCGATGTGACCCGCGCGCAGGCCCAAGTGGCCTCGGTGCGCGCGCAGCTCATCGCCGCCCGCAACGAGCGCGATCGCGCCCGACTCGACCTCCTCCGCTCGCTCGGCCTGCCGCTGGATGCCCGCGTGGATCTCGCCGATACGCTCTCGCGCCTCGCCCTGTCGGACACGATGCCTAACGAACAGGCGGCCATCACGATGGCGCTCAAGAACCGTCCGGATCTCCGCGCGGCCGACGAGCAGCTGCTCGCCGCGCGCCAGACCTCCGGCGCGATCCGCGCCGAGCGTTTGCCGTCGCTCAGCGCGTTCGGTGACGAGGGATGGCTCGGCACCAACAGCGGCAACAAGCTGAACACGTATCAGTGGGGCGTACAGGTGACGGTGCCCGTGTTCGATGGCCTCCGTCGTGAAGGACGCATTCAGGAATCGGAAGCGCGCGTGAGCGAGATCGATGTGCGCCGCCGCGACCTCAGGCAGCAGGCCGCCATCGAAGTGCGCGGCGCCCTGCTCGATCTCGGCTCGGCGCGCGAAGCCGTGGATGCGGCGCGTGAACAGTTGCGATTGACGGAACAGGAAGTGTCACAGGCGCGCGATCGTTTCCGTGCCGGCGTGTCGGGCAACGCGGACGTCATCACGGCGTCGCTCACCCTGAACACCTCGCGGACGCAATTGGTGGACGCGCTTGCGTCGTATCAATCGGCGCGCGTGGGCTTGGCCCGCGCCGTGGGATCGGTGACCGCGCTGCCGTGAGGCGGCCTAACGTACAGCACACGCACCTCGACGACCGGACGATCAGTACCTCTGACGATGGATAGCACACATGGCGACGATGGTAGATGAAGTGACCCAGGAACATTCCGACGCGACGCCGGCGAAACCGAAGCAGCCGCCGGCCGCGCCGTCGAAGAAGAAATACGTGGTGCCGATTGTCGCGATCGTCGCGCTCGTGGCGCTGGGGTGGGGCGTGAAATCGTACCTCTACTCGCGCGTGCACGAGAGCACCGACGACGCGCAGGTCGACGGCCACATCATTCCCGTGCTGGCGAAAGTGGGCGGCTACGTGAGCTCGGTGCGTGTGCAGGACAACGACTCGGTGCACGCCGGCGACACGCTGGCGACGATCGACGACAACGAGTACAAGGTGAAGGTGGCGCAGGCCGAGGCGGACCTCACGGCGGCGCGCTTCACGGTGGGCTCGGAGCGTGCGCCGGGACAGGCGCGCGCAGCAGTGACGTCGGCGACGAGTCAGTACGCGGCGCAGGGCGCGCAGATCGCTGCGGCACGCGCGCAGGCGGACCAGGCGCAGTCCGACCTCGCGCGGATGAAGGCACTCGCGGCGAAGCAGATCGTCTCCAGCCAGCAGTTGGACGCGGCAGAGGCCGCCGCGGAGGCGGCGAACGCGAACCTCGAAGCGGTGCAGCGCCAGGCCGCCGCGGGTAACGCGGGTGTGACGAGCGCGGAGGCCGGTGTGCGCGTGGCACAAGCGCGCACCCAGGCCGCGCAGGCCGAGTTGGATGACGCGCGTCTGCAGTTGAGCTACACCGTGATCACGGCGCCAGTGAGCGGCACCGTGTCCAAGAAGCTCATCGAGTTAGGCCAGTTGTTGCAGCCGGGGCAGACGCTGTTGTCGGTGGTCGCCGACACCGGGGCGTACATCACGGCCAATTTCAAGGAGACGCAGCTGCCGAACATGCGCGTTGGCCAGCCGGTGGAGATCGACGTGGACGCGTATCCGGACTGCACCGCCGAAGGCAAGGTTCAGAGTCTGAGCGCGGCCACCGGTGCGCGGTTTGCGCTGCTCCCACCCGACAACGCGACCGGCAACTTCACCAAGGTGGTGCAGCGCGTGCCGGTCCGGGTCGAGGTGACGAAGGGATGCGGCGCGGCGCGTCCGCTGCGGCCGGGGTTGTCGGTGGTGGCGCACGTGAAGACGGGCTGATGCGATGCGCCTAACGGAGCGACCTGCACCCACCCCGGACCGATAGCGCATCCATGGCCGCTACACTTCGACCGTTCGCCGGAGGCGCGCGCGGCGACCTCATCGCCGCATGGCCACCGGCTATCGCCGACGCCGATCCGTACCGCAATCGATATCTGATCGCCATCGCCGTGACGCTCGCGTCGGTGCTCGAGCTCATCGACACGTCGATCGTGAACGTCGCCCTGCCCGACATGATGGGCAACCTCGGCGCGACGTTGGACGAAATCGCGTGGGTCTCGACGGGCTACATCATCGCCAACGTCATTGTTATCCCGATGTCGGGCTGGCTCTCGGCGTACTTCGGGCGCCGGAAGTATCTCGCCGGCTCGATCATGTTGTTCGTCGTCGCGTCGTTCCTGTGCGGCGCCGCGCACAGTCTCGTCGAACTCGTCGCCTTTCGCATCGTGCAGGGCGTGGGCGGCGGCGCGTTGTTGTCGACCGCGCAGGCGACGCTCTTCGAGGCGTTCCCGCCCGAAGACGTGGGCATTGGACAGGCCATCTTCGGCGTAGGCGTGATGGTCGGTCCGACCATCGGCCCAACGTTAGGCGGGTGGATCGTCGACAACTATCAGTGGCCGTGGATCTTCTACATCAACGTGCCGTTGGGAATCCTCGCCGCGATCCTCGTGCTCACCTACGTGCGCAACGCGTCGCACCAGGAACGCTCGCGCACCGTCGACGTGGCCGGGATCGCGTTGCTCGCGGTGTGCATTGGCTCGCTGCAATGGATGCTGGAGCGCGGTGAGCGGAACGACTGGTTCGATTCGCGCTTCATCGTCACGCTGCTCGCCGTGTCGATCGTGTCTGGCGTGTTGCTTGTCTGGCGCGAGCTCACGGCGAAGGAGCCGGTGATCGACTTCCGCGTGCTCAAGAGCCGGCAGCTCACGGCCGGCGTCCTCATCGCGGCGATGCTCGGCCTGGCGCTCTACGGCTCGGTGTTCGTGCTGCCGATTTTCCTGCAGCAGCTGCACGGCATGACCGCATGGCAAACCGGCAAGATCATCCTGCCGGGCGCGCTCGCGTCGGCCGTGACCATGGGCTTCGTCGGGCGAAACGCCGGGCGGCTGGACGCGCGCATCACCGTCACCATAGGCTCGCTGCTCTTCCTGCTCTCGATGTGGATGCTGTCGCGTCTGACGCTGGACGCCGGCGCCGGCGACATGTTCTGGCCGCTCATCTGGCGCGGCACGGGGCTCGGCTTGATTTTCGTGCCACTGACTAACGCAACGATGGCGGACCTCGAGACCGCGCGGCTGGCGCAGGGCACCGGCATGTTCAACCTCACGCGCCAACTCGGCGGCTCGTTAGGCATCGCCGTGATGGCGACGCTGCTCGGCCGGTTCGCGGCGCAGCATCGTGCCGCGCTGGTGGCGCATCTGGCGTCCGGCGACGCAGGGTCGGTTGCCCGGCTCGCCGCGCTCACGCAGGGGATGGTGGCAAAGGGCGCATCGCTGATCGTCGCCAAGCAGCAGGCGCTGGCGCTGCTCGATGCGCAGGTGATGGCGCAAGCAAACGTGCTCGCCTTCTCGCGCATCTACCTGCTGAGCGGTCTCCTGCTGTGTACCGCACTCCCGCTTCTATTCCTGTTCAAGACCGGAAAAGGCCGAGGTTCGGCGGGTCCGGCGCACTGATCGGGGAAGCCGGCGCGCGGCAGTTGGTCGGGCGACCTGTCGCTCCTAAGTTTGGGTGGAGGTTTCCCCGCATGTCATCACTCCACCAAGCCGCGCTCATGACCGATCTGCCGTCGCGTGCCGACGCGCTCGCGCTGATGCAGGAGTTCACGCTCAGCGAATCCTTACGCAAGCACATGCTCGCCGTAGAGGCCGCGATGCGCGCGTACGCGTCGCATTACGGTGAGGATCCCGAGCGATGGGGCCTTGCCGGCCTCATGCACGATTTCGACTACGAACGCTTTCCGAACGACGCGCACGACCCGAACGCTGAGCACCCGGCTGAAGGCGCGCGCGTGCTGCGGTCGCGCGGCTATCCCGACGATGTGGTCGTGGCCATTCTCGGACACGCGCCGTACACCGGTGTCGCGCGTACCACGCGCATGGCGCGTGCGTTGTTCGCCGTGGACGAGTTGACGGGCCTCATAACGGCAACCGCACTCGTGAAGCCGTCGCGCAGCGTGCACGACGTCGAAGCGCGGTCGGTGCGTAAGAAGATGAAGGACAAGGCGTTCGCGCGGGGCGTTAGTCGCGAGGATGTCGTGCGCGGCGCGGAGGAATTGGAGGTCGAGCTCGATACGCACATCCAGTTCGTGATCGACGCGATGCGCGCAAATGCGGACGTCATTGGGTTAGCTGGCGTCCCGGGGGGCTAAATGGCGCGCTTCAACGGTTCCCGTGCGGAGCGCGTTACTCACATGGACGTCTGCCGGGACGAGCATGTACGCAGCACTGTCTCTTCATACCGCCCAGCACGTGCCTGAGCCGTCGACGGAATGGTCGGCTCGCACGCGCGAGCGGGACCTGATTGTTGCGGCACAACACGGTGATCGCGATGCGTTCGCGGAGCTGGTGACGTTGCATCAGCGGCGCGCGTAC
>Ga0310811_10004919_pt1 | contig 16819 bp, 12 predicted proteins | sample YCmetagenome_FD_207642 | JGI IMG/M metagenome (GOLD analysis project Ga0310811, IMG submission 207642) | Soil microbial communities from experimental microcosm in Duke University, North Carolina, United States - YC | ecosystem: Engineered > Artificial ecosystem > Soil microcosm > Unclassified ...
GGCGCCTGTTCGATCGTGAAGGCAGGTTGCTGGTCGATAACTACCCCTCGGTCTCCTGCTATCTGCTGCGGGAACAGGTAAAGGACCTCAACGCGGATATTCCTAAGATCGCTTCGGGCCTCCATCTTACGGTCGACCAGATTCAGGCCGCGGTTCGCAGGTTTCAATCTGCGCCCAAATATCAACCCATACCTTTGAAGCAGGATATTACCCCTGACGAGCAGGCCTTCATCGAGGCGCACCGCAACGAACTTCCTGAGCTCGAAACTCTCGAAGAGCAGCGCAGGGTCTATCCTCGCGGCGGCTTTGCCGCTCATCTCATCGGATATGTCGGCGAGATCTCCGAAGAAGATCTCAATAAAGAGAAGTACGCCTTCTATCTGCCCGGCGATGTGGTTGGAAAATCCGGGGTTGAAGCGACCTATGACGCTCTGCTGCGCGGCGTGGACGGCAGCCGCGATGTCATTGTGAACTCCCACGGCAAGGAGATCGGCCATCTGGGAGAGACGATGGCCAAGCCTGGCAAGGATCTTCGATTGACCATCGATCTCGACGTTCAGATGGCCGCCGAAAAGGCGCTGGAAGGAAAGACCGGAGCTATTGTCGCTCTCGATCCGCATACCGGAGAGATTCTGGCTCTGGCCTCTCGGCCGACGTTTGACCCTAACCAGTTTGCGGTCCGACTCTCGAAGAGCTACTGGAATGAGATTCTGAACAATCCGGATCATCCGTTGCTGGACAAGGCAATTCAGGCGCAGCTGGCCCCGGGGTCCACGTTCAAGATCATTATGTCGTACGCAGGCCTGCAGGAGGGAGCAGCTCAACCCATGCACGTGATGTGCAGTGGAGGCGGGACCTTCTACGGTCACTTCTATGCCTGCGACAAGCATCATGGCATGGTGGATATTGAGCACGCCATTCCTTGGTCCTGTGACACGTTCTATTACACGCTTGCCAACAAGCTCGGCATCGACACGATTGCAAAGTATGCGACGGCGCTTGGCTTTTCGCAGCGCACTGGAGTGGACCTTCCGGACGAAGCTGCGGGCACGATGCCGTCGACCGAGTGGAAGATGAAGAACTTTCATGAGAAGTGGTTCGCCGGAGAGGTGATCTCGGTCGGTATCGGGCAGGGAGCGGTGACTGCGACTCCGCTTCAGCTTGCGCGCGCGATCGGAGGTATTGCCTCCGGAGGAGTGCTGCACCGGCCCCACCTGGTCTTTCCGGACGAGGTTCCGCAAGACGAACTGGAGGCGATCCACGAGACCTTCCCGGGCTCGGGCGAAAAGACCGTTCCTCTATCAGCGGAGAACTGGCAGATTATTACCGACGCGATGGCTGAGACCACCGTCACGGGAACCGCGGCTGCCTCGCATCTAGAAGGAATCGACTTCGCCGGCAAGACTGGAACCGCTCAGGTGATGAGCCACACGGCGCTGGCCCGAAGCGGCGGCGGACACAGGACCGTTCCGAACGCCTGGTTCGTCGGCATGGCTCCTCGTCGCAATCCTGATATCGTTGTCGCCGTGCTTTGGGAGAACGGCGATTGGGGAGCGAACTCGGCCAAACTCGGAGCGCAGATCATCAATGCTTATGTCACCAAGCAGCGCCGCAAAGACAACAACATCAAGATCGCCGAAGTTGCTCCGTCTGTGACGCCGGTATCCTCGACCACTCCAGCGGTGAAGACCAATACTGCGGTGGCCGATAAAGTGGACTAAATACTGATGGAATTCTGACAGCGAAGTTAAAAGGCCTTCGCGGCACGAACAATTACACTTTCACTGAAGATGGTTCGGTTCTCCTCTTATCGCGATTTTGACTGGGTCCTGCTTGGGTTCGTGCTCGTGCTGTCGGTCATCAGCGTGCTCGAGATCAAGTCGGCGACGCTGCATACGAAGTTTCACGGCTTCGATCATAAGCAGATCGGCTTTCTCGCCGCTGGCCTGGTGTTAATGTTTTTGATTTCGATGATCGATTACCATCGGCTGCTGGATATCGTCCCCTGGGCCTACGGGATCAGCATCTTTTCGCTGGTGGCGGTGAAGGTGGTGGGGCAGAAGGTGATGGGCGCCCGGCGCTGGATCAACCTGGGCGGCGGCGTTCACTTTCAGCCTTCCGAGTGGGTGAAGCTGGTGCTGATTGTGGCGGTTGCGCGCTACTTCTGGAATCTTGCCGGGCGGGAGTTGACCTGGAGGGATATCGGCAAGGCAGTGGCCCTGGTCTGCGTCCCGATGGTGCTGGTTCTGACACAGCCTGATCTCGGGACGGCGTTGACCTACTCGCCGATTCTGATGGCGGGACTTTTTCTCGGCGGCATCCGGTTGAAGCAGGTGGGAATTATCACGGTGTGCCTGCTGCTGGCGGTTGGAGCGGCCTGGAAGAGCGGCAAGCGGCTGAAGCCCTATCAGCAGGCGCGCATCAACGCCTTCCTGAATCCTGATTCGGATCCGAGGGGGTCGGGCTATCAGATCCGGCAGTCTCTGATCGCGGTGGGCTCGGGCGGCATCTGGGGCAAGGGCGCGAACAAAGGCACCCAGACTCAGGGGGATTTTCTTCCGATTCCTTATACGGACTTCATCTTCGCTGCTTTCTGCGAGGAGCATGGATTCGTCGGGGCCATGGGGGTGCTGCTGCTGTACTTCCTGATCCTGATGCGGCTGATCCAGAATGCTCAGACGGCAGCCGATCTGCCCGGGACGTACATCATTATGGGAGTCGTGGCGGTGATCGTCTTTCAGATCGCCGTGAACATCGGAATGGTTGTGGGCCTGATGCCGGTGACCGGAATTCCGCTGCCCTTGATGAGTTATGGAGGATCTTCCATTCTGTTCACGTTCCTCGCGCTGGGGATCGTGATGAATGTAAGGATGCGAAGGTTCGTCAACTAACCCGGCAAATGATGGCAAAATCTTGATAACAAAATACTTAGCGTGGGACCTCCTCCGCAAGTTCTTCATTCCTCGAGGTTTTGCCTATAAGTCATTTTGGAATGAGTTGTTTGCGTAGGCGCCGAGGTCCGGTGCGGGATTTGTCCTCTTTGTTAATTGTAACGACGGAGATGGAACTGATCGGCATGGTTCAAGTGCAACGGAATCTGTAGTTTGAGCCGTTATCCTGCTTGACAGATGGAGCGGAACCTTATCTACAGGGTTCTCATCCAAATACCTTCTGACGACCTCAGTGCACGATAGTTTTCCGATTGCACGGCGGAACTCTTTTGGGACCATGAGAGTACTGGCGGTTTGCGTAACTTTAGTGCGATACTGAACTCAGCAACCTGACTGGCTGTAGATGCCGTGTCAGCGCTCCATCGAGAGGCGCATTCCGCCGGAGCGGCTAACAAGATTTGATTTGAAAGAAAAGGCCGGCCAGGCGAGAGGGATCATCCGTTGGCCGGACAGGTTTTCCAAAGAAGATGAGTGCATCCGGATGGCAAACGGCCCCGCCTCAAGTAGCACAGATTGAGGCTGTTACGGTCACAAAGTCCGCATGTCCGCACGTTGTTGCTCGAAGATTTCCCTGGCGTACCCCATCTCTATCCTCCTGCCTTCGCCGTGTGAACGGTACAAGGGCGGAGCTGGGGGTCCGTCCGCCTATTCTCCATTCGAGTCTGCACTCGTCTTCCACGCTGTCCGCCGTTCGGTGAGCCGGACCTAGCAGTCTGCCAGGTCCGCTCTCGATCCTCTCTCTGCTGCGCCTGCCGCCCTTACGGGGCAGAAAGAGCAGAAGCAGATGTCGAAAGAAATTTATATCTCGAGCACGCCGCATGAGACGCGGCTGGCTATCGTCGAAAACGACGCCCTCGCGGAGATTTATTACGAACGCGAGAATGAGTACACCCTTGCCGGATCGATCTATAACGGCCGGGTGACGCGTGTGCTTCCGGGTATGCAGTCCAGCTTTGTGGACATTGGCCTGGAGCGCGACGCCTTCCTGTACATCACCGATTTTATGGAGGAGGCCGGGGATTCGGCCGACTTTGAATCTGAGGGAGGCCAGAAGAGCGGACGCCGCGAGCCGGCGACGCTAGAGGGCTCCTCGGGCAGCGACCGCGGTGGACGCGGACGTCGCGACCGTCGGGACCGTGGCGGCAACCGGGACAGACAACAGCAGCAACAGGGCGGTGAGTACGGAACGCCGCAGGACACAGAAGAGAACATTCCGGAAGAGAGCTACTCCGCCGAGACCTTTGAAGCTTCGGAGGAAGAAGGCGTTTCGGAGAGTCTCGGAGAGAGCGTTGGGGAGGGTGCTCCCGGAGCCGATGGAAGCCGCCGGTGGCGTGGTCGCCGTGGCCGCCGTCGCGGGCGCGGGCGGCAGCAACAGCAGCAGGCAGGAGAGCAGAGCGTCGAGACTCCGAGTGGCGAGGTCGAAGGCGAAGAGTATGAAGCTCCGCTGGAGCTGGAGGCTTCGACGGAGACAGAGGAGGAGATCGCTGCTCCCGAGGTAGTCTCCGGAGAGTATCCGCAGGAGAGTTCATCGCGTCGCGAACGTGGAGGCCGTGAGGACCGTGGCCGCGGCAGACGCGATCGTGGCGGACGGCGGGTGCCGCGTGGTTTTGCACCGCGCACTTCGTTCTATGGCCTGGAGGGCAATGAGCCGGAGGAGAGCGTCGCCCTGGAGAATGGAGCCACGCCGATCATTCTTCCAGGAGAGTCGTTGTCGAAGTATCGTACGGGAGAAGAGCAGCCGGTAAGCGCGCCGAAGGCTGCGGCTCCCGTAGTTGCCGCGCCGACGGCACCCGGTTATGAGATTCCTGAAGGCTGGGATGGAGGCCTGACTCTTCCGGGCGAGTCGCTGTCGCGGCATCGCCGTTCGACTCCGGTAGCTCCCGTGGCTTCGGTGATTGCTTCGGTTCCGGAGGCGGTCGAGGAGACGGTGGAAGAAGAGGAGCAGGTCAGCGCTCCTGTTGCGGAGAAGACGGAAGAGGCGAAGGAGTATGAGCCAACCGAGGCCTCGGCTTCGTACCGGTTCGATCCGGTTCCTCCGAGCGAGTTTCGCCAGAGCGCACCGTTTGAGGAAGAAGAAGCGGCGTCTCCGGTTGAGGAGATTGTGGCGCAGCACTCCGAGCTGCCGCACGTAGAGATTGAACAGGCTGAGATGGTGGCGGTAGCAGAGCCTGTTGCTGTGGAGGAAGCCGACCAGCATGAGGTTACTTCGATCCACGCGAGTGGAGAGATGGTCTCTCCGGAGCCTGTAGCCGATCCCGTTGAGGTTGAGGCGGAGCATCAGGCGTTCGAGCCGGGTACGCAAGAGACGACGGTTGAGGTCGAAGAAGAAGAAGCGGATGATTCGTTTGACGAGACCGCGCTCGATCCGGCGACGTTGTTTGCCAGCTCGATTGAGGAGCTGGACGACTTTGACGAAGAAGAGACGCTAGAGGGCGCTGCCGATCTGGGCACGATGATCCGCGAGATGTCGATCGACGAGATTACCAGCGCGAACCTTGAGGACGAAGAGGACTTCGAGGAAGAGGACGCAATCGACGACAGCAGCTTTGTGGCGACAGGCGCAGAGTTTGCTGTCTCCGATGACGCGGAGGATCTGGAAGAGGATCTGACGCATGACGAGTACGGCAGCGAAGAAGGCGAGCCGGTGGCTGCCGACGGAGCGGCTCCGGAGCCGGGGCGTCGCGACTTTGACCGTCGCCGCGGCCGACGCGATCGTCGCTCGGGAGGAAGGGATCGCGGACGTCACTCCGGTGGTGGAGACCGTGAGCGTCGTGGCGGCCGTGGCCGCAGTTCCATGCAGGCGACCGACCTGCCTGCGATTACCGAGCTGCTGAAGCCGGGCCAGGAGATTCTGGTGCAGATTGCGAAGGAGCCGATTGCCAAGAAGGGCGCGCGGATTACCTCGCACATTGCTCTGCCGGGACGGTTTCTGGTGTTCATGCCGACGGTGAATCACACGGGTGTGTCGCGCAAGATCGAGTCGGATTCGGAGCGGCGCAGGCTGAAAGAGATTCTGCTGAGCGAGAAGGGCGATGCTGCGGGAGGCTTTATCGTTCGCACCGCCGCTTCGGGCGCGAGTGAAGAGGAGCTGCGTTCGGACCTGCGGTTCCTGCTGCACCTGTGGGCCGACATCAAGCAGCGCTCGGAGTCGTCGAAGTCGCCGGCGCTGATTTATCACGATCTGAATCTGGTGGAGCGCATTCTGCGCGATCAGGTGACGGATACCTTCTCGGCGATCTGGGTGGATACGGAGACCGAGTATGAGCGCGTACTGCGTTTCCTGCAGCGGTTCCAGCCGAGTTTGATTCGCCGCGTCAAGCTGTACACCAAGGAGACACCGCTGTTCGAGCAGTTCGGTATCTCGGAGGAGATCAACAAGGCGCTGCGGTCGAAGGTGTGGCTGAAGTCGGGCGGATCGATTGTGATCAACCAGACCGAGGCGCTGGTTGCGATCGATATCAACACCGGCAAGTATGTGGGCAAGACGGCGCGTCTGGAAGACACGATCGTGAAGACGAACCTCGATGCGATTCCTGAGATTGTGCGGCAGATTCGTCTGCGCGATCTGGGAGGCATCATCATTATCGACTTCATCGATATGGATGAGCGGAAGAATCGCAACCGCGTGATGGCTGCTCTTGAAGAGGAGCTGAAGCGGGATCGCGCACCGTCGAAGATTCTGCAGTTCAACGATTTTGGTCTGGTGGCGATTACGCGCAAGCGCGTGAAGCAGTCGCTGGAGCGGACGCTTTCGACGCAGTGCTCGATCTGCACGGGAACGGGTATGGTGAAGTCGCCGATTACGGTGTGCAACGACATCTATATCGAGATGCGGAAGATGTCGAAGCATCTGGACCGCGGCGATGTGATGCTGCGGGTGCATCCGGATGTGGTCAAGCAGCTGAAGTCGTCGACGAAGTGGTTGCAGGAGCTGGAGGAGATGGTCGGAAAGACGATTCTGGTGAAGTCCGACCCGAGCCTTCATCCGGAGCAGTTCGATATTCACTAAGAGAATCGTGATGTGATGCAGGGGCATCCCTTCGGGGATGCCCCTTTTTTCGCGAAATACGACAAAACTCGACAGTTATCTGTCATCCAAATTGCCATTTCGCGCGTCCTATACACAACAAGAACATAAAATTCGGGTTACACGAGATCAGTGGATTTTTCACATTCAGGGAGCTAGAAGGATGTATTTGACGAGCCGTTTGATCAGAACGAAAGGTTTCTCCGGAGTGATAGCGCGCACGGCGGCTGTCGCTTTTTTCAGCGTTGCGGCAAGCCTGTGCGTGTCGGCGCAGACCCAGACCGCTCCGCCTGCGGGAAAGGCGATTGATCTGAAGCAGAGCCTGATGGCCCCGATTGATCTGACCAGACCGGCGGAGCTGCAGTACAGCTCGAGTGTGGGAGAGGACGAGATGGCCAAGGTGGAGAGCTTCCTGCCTGAGACTCCCAGCGAGCAGCCGCCACCGCACCGGACCTATGGCCGCCGCACGAACTACAGCGATCGCTGGCATAACGCGGATGGCTCGAACAAGTACACTTTTGAGGGCGGTGCGGGCTTTACGATGCCCACGGGCTCATCAGGCAAGGAGCTTGGAACGAGCTGGAAGTTTCAGGTGGGCGGCGGCTACAACTTCACGAAGAAGTTTGCCGTGTTGTTGCAGTACGACTATGACAAGTTCGGCCTGACCGACGGCAATATCAATCGTCAGTATGGACGCTATCCTCCATTGATTGACAGCAACGGCAATGTGATCGATCTGTCTGGTCTAGGCGGCAATGCGCACATGTGGTCGATTACGCTGAATCCGATGTACACCTTCTATCAGGGTGACGCGTTGGGAGCGTATGTGATCGGCGGTGGCGGTTTCTATCGCAAGATTACGAACTTTACCCTGCCGCAGACCGGTGTATATTGCGATTTCTTCGGTTTCTGCTATCAGTTCACGCAGGACCAGACCTTCGATCATTATTCGAACAACGCGGGCGGATTGAACGGCGGTGTGGGCTTTACTTATCGGCTCTCGCGATTCTCTTCGACGAAGTTCTTTTCCGAGGTTCGTTATGTGTGGGTCGATAACCAGCCCAGCACGAACTCGGAGGTCTCCTTCTATCCGGAGAACAACAAGCGCACAGGATACTTCCCCATTACCTTCGGTATCCGCTGGTAGAGTTTTCTCTGCGGATTCAAGAAGAAGGCCCGGCTTTGTGCCGGGCCTTCTTCTTTGCATGCATGCTACTTCTTCATAGCGGCTTCGACCTCCGAGGCCTCGTGGGGAAGCTTCTCGATCAGGTCGACGAGCTTTCCGTTCTGGTCAACGTAATAGACATCTTCGATGCGGACGCCGAAGCCTTCTTCGGGAAGGTAGATACCGGGCTCGATGGTGAAGACCATACCTTTTTCGAGGGGCTTGGAGTAATCCCAGGGGTCGTGGACGTCGATGCCGACGAGATGCGAGATGCCGTGAACCATGTACTGACCGAGAGGCTGGCCATGGAGGTCTTTGCCGTGTTCGTTGATGTAGTTGAAGGCGATGGTGTCGAGCGAATCGGCACGCTTGTGCTCGGGATCGTTGACGAAGGATTGACCGGCGACGAAGGCCGCGGCTGCGGCGCGCTGGGCTCCGAGAACGAGGTTGTAGATCTCGCGCTGACGCGTGGTGAAGTGTCCGCTGACCGGCATGGTGCGGGTGATGTCGGACGCGTACATGCTGTACTCTCCAGCTTCGTCGATCACGACGAGATCACCGGACTTCATGGTGCGTGAGTTTTCACTGTAGTGCAGCGTGGTGGAGTTGGGGCCGGAGCCGACGATAGGGGGATAGCTGGGACGCTCGCAGCCTTCCTGCATCATCTTTTCGATCTCGATCCCTGCGACGGTGCGTTCGCGGACGCCGGGTTTGATCGCTCGCATGCCTGCGAGCTGAGCGGCGATGGAGGCGTCTGAAGCCTTGCGAAGAAGCTCGATCTCGGCCGGGGATTTGATAGCGCGCAAGGCCATCAGGGGCTGGGAGACATCCTGCGCGATATCAATCGACGAGAGGCGGAGGGTTGCTGCGACGACTCCGAGGATGGCGTTGGTCGGAGACGAGTTCTTCTCAGCCCACACATTGCGCATACGCATACGGTCCGAGAGCGCGAGCTTGTTGAGCACGTCGGGCATCTCGGTCATGGGCAGGACTTCATCGAAGCCGGTGAGCGAGGTGACGTTTGGAGTGGCAGCATCCATCTTCGCCCCGGTGTACTTTTCCATGCGTGGGATGCGAGAGGGGAGGAAGAGAATCTCACGATAGGGCTGTGCGGCGCGCCCTCCAAGACCGGTTCCGGGGGTTTCGGGCTGGGCATCGGCGGGCGGGATGATGACGATGGCGGCGCCGGGCTCATTCCAGCCGGTGAGGTAGTAGAAGTCTTCGTCCTGACGGAAGTCCTGGTATTCGAGCTCCGGCTCTTCGTTGGCGAAGAGGATCGCAACGCCGGTCTTCATCTTCTCGGAGAGAGCGGCGCGGCGCTGGTGATACTCAGGTTTGGGGACGGAGTCGAGTGCTTGTGAAGAACTGCAGGATAGAGTGAGCAGGATTATTGCCGTCCATAAAGAAACCTTCATCTGAGCGATGCTCCTTACTGCTGGGTGAGTCTAAAGCCGGGAACGGAATTGTTCAAACCGCAGCCCCTTCGACTTCGCTACGCTTCGCTCAGGATGACCCTCTGCGCAGGATTCCTGTTAGATTCCCATCGGGTAGGGCTTCTCGTGGAACTCCTGCCCGGCGGTTCCGAAGCGCTCGAAGCGTCCTTGTAGCAAGCTGAGCAGGCCGGTGTACCAGTAGCCGAAGACGAAGAGCACCAGGAACGGAATGGTGAAGTAGTTCTCCGTGGAGAAGGCATACCAGACTGTGAAGGCGAAGTAGCAGCCGATGGCCAGCTCGATCCACGGGATGATGCCGAGACGCTTGCGATACTTTTTGGCCTGGCTCTTTTCGCCCTTCTTGTTGACGCGATACTTCGGCGTGCGGGCGAAGGCCGACTGGACGCCGAAGAGTGCCTCCATGACGGCCTTAGTGTTGGTGATGGTGAGGCCGACGCCGAGTGCCATGAGGCAGGGAAGATAGAGGAAGGTCCGGTACCAGGTCCTGGGGAAGAGTTCTTTCTGGCTGACGAGGTAGAAGCTCGAGACCGACATGGTACTGGCCATGAAGAGCGGCAGGTCGATCAGCAGCATCTGCAAGAGGCCTTGCCAGCTGCGGATGATCATGGCCGGCATCAGCAGCACGCTCAGGATGATCATGAGCGGATAGCTGAGGTTGGCGGTGAGGTGATACCACGCCTCGAGCTTGGTGTGCCACGGCACGTCGCTCTTCATCACGCGAGGCAGAATCTTTTTGCCGGTCTGGATGAGGCCTTTGGCCCAGCGCGCCTGCTGGGTCTTGAAGGCGGTCATCTCGATGGGAAGCTCGGCGGGGCACTCGACATCCTGAAGGTATTTGAACTTCCAGCCGACCATTTGGGCGCGATAGCTGAGGTCGGTGTCTTCGGTGAGGGTGTCGTGCTGCCAACCTCCGGCGCTGCCGATGGTCTCGCGACGCCACATGCCTGCGGTGCCGTTGAAGTTGAAGAAGACCTGAGCGCGGGAGCGGCCGCCGTGCTCGAGGACGAAGTGGCCGTCGAGCATGATGGCTTCGACCTGCGTGAGGAAGCTGTAGTCGCGGTTCAGGTGCGTCCAGCGCGTTTGAACCATGCCGATCTCAGGCTCGGCGAAGTGATGGATCACTTGCATGACCCACTCGTGCGGAGGCACGAAGTCGGCGTCGAAGATGGCGACGAACTCGCCGCGTGCAACCTTCAGGCCGGCATCGAGCGCACCCGCCTTGAAGCCGTGGCGGTTGGTGCGATGAAGATAGACGATGGGCTGCGGTTCCATGCCAGGGAAGCCGTTGGCATAACGCGCGACGATCTGCTGAGCGACGAGGGTGGTTTCGTCGGTGGAGTCGTCGAGCACCTGGATTTCGAAGCGGTCGCGAGGATAGTTGAGGCGGCAGCAGGCGTCGATTAGGCGATCGATGACGAACTGCTCATTGAAGATGGGGAGCTGAATGGTGACGAAGGGAAGCTGACCATCCGGCCAGCGAGCCGGTGGCTCATCCCACTTCGAGGCATTCTTGCGGTTTTTGTAGTAGAGCCAGACCAGTTGATAGCGATGGATGCCGTAGAAGGCCAGGATCAGCATCACGATGAAGTAAGGAACCAGCATCGCGGTGTCGAAGGCGTTCCAGCGGTAAAGGCCTTTGAAGGTCTGGTCGAGGTAATGCGACTTCCAGTAGTGGGTGAACCCATGCGGGACCATCAACAGCCCTAGGGCCGACGTTATCGATGGAAAGGAAGAAAACAGATTCGGTGCTCCAGCAATGGGTTAATGCTTATCGAATACCAATTCTACGCGAAGAGCCACGCGGGGCTGATGTTTCCGCCCGATCGAGAGGGTCTACGGTCATGCGAGCTAGTTGAGGAACATGGTGCGGTAGAGCGTGTCGCGCTGCACGGGCTTGAAGCCTGCATCGCGGATGACGCGGCGCAGCTCCTCTTCGGTGGTGCAGTTGGCGGTTCCGGCTGCTTTGACGACGTTCTCTTCCAGCATGACGGAGCCGACATCGTTGCCGCCGAAGCGCAGGCCCATCTGGAGCACCTTCAGGCCCTGCGTGACCCAGCTGGACTGCACGTTCTCGATGTTGTCGAGGACCATGCGCGAGATGGCAAGGGTTTTGAGGTATTCGACCGAGGTGGCCTCGTCCCATCCACGGCCGCCGAGTGCGGTGTTGTGGGGTTGGAAGCTCCAGGGAATGAAGGCGGTGAAGCCGCCGGTCTCTTCCTGCAGGCGGCGGACGACCTCGAAGTGATTGATGCGCTGCTCGAAGGTCTCGCCGACGCCGAACATCATGGTGGCAGTGGTGCGCATGCCGAGTTGGTGCGCGGTACGGTGCACGCTGACCCAGTCTTCGGTTTTGCACTTGAGGCGGGCGATGCGGTGACGGACTTCGTCGTCGAGGATCTCGGCTCCGCCGCCGGGGATGGACTGCAGGCCGGCATCGCGCAGACGCATGATGGTGTCGCGCAGGGAGAGCTCGGAGTACTCTGCGATGGCGAGGATCTCGCTGGCGGAGAGACAGTGCAGCCAGATGCCGGGGAAGCGCTCTTTGATACCGCGGAAGAGGCGCTCGAACCAGTCGATCTTGAGGTCGGGATGCAGGCCGCCCTGCATGAGCACGCCGGTGCCGCCCATCTCTTCGGTTTCGGCGATCTTTTGGTAGATCGTGTCGAAGTCGAGGATGTAGCCTTCGGAGGCCATCTTGCCCTTGAGCGGACGGTAGAAGGCGCAGAAGGTGCAGTACTCGGTGCAGAAGTTGGTGTAGTTGATGTTGCGGTCGATGATGTAGGTGACCACGCCCTCGGGGTGCAGGCGACGGCGGACCGCATCGGCTTCCATGCCGATGCCGATCAGGTCGTCGCTTCGAAAGCAGTCAAGGGCTTGTTCGCGGCTGATTCCCATGGAGCTATTTTACGCTTCCTGAGGTCCCGAAGAGCTACTTGCGGAGCAGGAGTCCGAGGATGACGAGCAGCAGGACGGTGCTGATGCTGACGCCCATCCTGACCCAGAGGTTGAGCGAGGCGACCTTCTGCTCGAGCGTGCCGACGCGACGCTCGGACTGATCGAGTGCGGTGCGGAGGCTGCGAACGTCGTCACCGACCACGGTGAGCTGCGCGCTCTGCTCCTGCAACTGACGATAGAGCCCGGCATGGGCTTTGGTGACCTGGCCGAGATCGGCCTGCACGCCTTCGGACATCGCGGTCAAGGCGGCCACGTTCGCCTGCTCCGTTGCGGACTTCGAGGCGAAGTAACGGTCGGCGACCGGGATCAACCTTGCTGCGTGGGGCAACAACTCGACTAGCTGCATCAGCACTCGGGGCCACATGAGTTTGAGGAGACCTACCTTTCCACTGCTTTCAGGCGCCGCGTCCGCATGGTCTGGAAGGCCAGCATGATGCCTGTCACGATCAGAATCACGGTCAGGATGCATTGCGACCATAAGCAGTAGATGCACCATTTCTCAAGAACGTAGGCCTCGAGGTAGCTCAAAAAGCATGCGGACATGAAGCCGATGAGCGAAACCTGGAAGGCCAGCCATCGCCATCCGGCCAGAGCGAAGGCGCCGATCAGGATGTAACCGAGGATTCCGACGGTTGCGATGGGAAAGTGGTGACCGCCGGTGGCGGGCTCATCGAAGGTGGTGGGCGGGAAGACGGCGAAGCGGCTGTGATTGACTGCGCCGCAGTCGAACTTTTCAGTTACAGCGCACGGCGGAGCCTGGGAGGGGTCCATGTAGTGCACATGCAAGGCCATCGCCGAGACGACGATGCCTGCAACGGCGAGCAGAGCCACCAGATACTTCATCGCTCGATTCTAACTTTCTTTCGGCGTCAGCGTGCTAAGGTAAGTGCCATGTTTTCCTGGCGAACGCTATGCAGGGCTGTTTCGGTGCCTGGTTTTGTCGTCGTTTCCGGCATGGCCGTGGGGCAGCACCCTCTCTCACAGAATGCTGCGAAGATCGAGCGACACGTCGCGCAGCTTGCGCCCGATGCTAAGGTCAGCGTGATTCCGTATCGCGGCGAGGAGGAGTTCGGAACGTTTGTGTCGAAGACCGCAGAGGGATTTACCTTCCATGATGTCGATACGAAGATCGATGTGACGACGAAGTACGAAGAGGTTAAGGATCTTCGCGATGGTTACGGTGGGTACAACCATATTCGCCATCGGCACACGGACCGACGGCGCTCCATGATCATCGGGGCCGTGGTGATTGCGGGGCTTTTAGGGCTTGTCTTTGCTGTGGCGCTGGCTTCTTAACGAAGAGATTTCTTCATCCTGTTACAAATTGGTCCTAGAATGTGGCGCGTGACTACCCGCCGTGAGTTTCTGACCCTTCTTGGCGCAGCCGGTGCTGCCGCTGCTGCTCCGTCTTCTGTTTTTGCCGCTCCCGCAACGGAGTCGTTTACGTTTCTCTTTCTGACCGACACGCATCTTCAACCCGAGCTGGACGCGGCGAAGGGAACGGATATGGCCTTCAAGAAGGCTCGTGGTCTTAAGGCCGACTTTGCGATTCAGGGCGGGGACCACGTCTTCGATTCGCTGGCGGTTCCTAAGGATCGGGCGATTTCGCTCTTCGAGCTTTATGGGAAGACCGAGCAGGATCTTGGCATGAAGGTTCACCACACCATCGGGAATCACGATGTGGTGGGGATCTATCCCAAGAGCGGCGTGTCGCCTACGGATCCACTTTATGGCAAGAAGCTCTTTGGCGATCACTTCGGCAAGCTGTATTACTCGTTCGATCACAAGGGGCATCATTTTCTGGTGCTGGATTCGATTGGGGTGACTTCGGATCGTGCTTACGAGGGCAGGATCGACGCTGCGCAGATGGAATGGATCAAGCAGGATCTGGCGGCGCTGCCTAAGGGAACGCCGGTGATCGTGTCCGTGCATATTCCGTTGGTGACGGCGTTTTACTCTTACGTTCCGGTGCCAGCGCAGCCGGAGGCGCATCACGGTCTTTCGGTTGCGAATGCCGATGAGGTGATCAAGCTCTTTGAAGGCCACAATGTTCTCGGCGTTCTGCAGGGGCATACCCACATCAACGAACGTGTGGAGTGGCACGGTGTTCCCTACATCACCAGCGGCGCTGTCTCGGGCAACTGGTGGCAGGGAACGCGCATGGGAACTCCCGAGGGCTTTACCGTGGTGACAGTGGCTGACGGCAAGCTGACCACGAGATATGAGACCTATGGGTTCAAGTCAATCGATCCGCACAACACTTAACACTCAACGCAGATAAGTGGCGAGCCGCTTCTTCATGATCCGGACTGCATCAGGGTTCTGATCCACAAGGAGGAAGCGGCGACCGTGCTTTGCTGCGGCCTCGCCTGCGGTTCCGCTGCCGGCGAAGAAGTCGAGCACAGTTTCGCCGGGGCTGGTGTGAACCTTCACGATGCGCTCGAGGATCCCGAGAGGCTTCTGGGTGGCGTAGCCGGTCTTTTCTTTTCCCGTCGGCGAGACGATGGTGTGCCACCAGACGTCGGTCGGAGTCTTGCCGCGCGCGGCTTTCGCTGCGCCGACCAGCCCAGGAGCCATGTAGGGGATGCGGTCGCACTCGTCGAGGTGGAAGGTGTACTGACTGGGATCCTTGGTGTACCAGAGGATGTTGTCGTGCTTGGCGGGCCACTTCTTCTTGGAGCGGGCACCGTAGTCGTAGGCCCAGATGATCTCGTTCTGGAAGCAGTCGCGGCCTCGAAGTCCGTTGGCATTGAAGATCTCGTCGAGCATGACCTTGCAGTAGTGGACTTCACGATAGTCGATGTGGAAGAAGAGCGAGCCGGTCGGAGTGAGGATGCGATAGGCCTCTTCCATACGAGGACGGAGGAAGCCGAGAAAGTCGTCGAACTGATCGTGGTAACCGTTGTTCTCGTCTTTCGGAGTGACGCGTTCGGTTCGGTAACGGCGGCCTCCGAAGCCGGTTCGGTCGCCTGCCTCGTCGCGGATGGTGCGGAGTTGCGGGCGGGTCTGCCTGCGGCCAGTGTTGAAGGGGGGATCGACGTAGATCAGCTCGATCGATTCGTTCTTCATCTTCCGCAATGCCTGCAGATTGTCCCGCAGCAGGATGCGGTTGCCGTTCTTGGTCATCCCTGTGCCCTTTGTCTCTCTTACATTAACTCAGCCTTTGCCTCCGTTCGACCAACGTGTATTGTTTTCTGCGGAACGGATTTTTTTCGAGTGGCAGTCAGGGACCCCATCTTCGCCATGTTGTCAGACCGCGGCCGCGTTCGCCGTGGCAATGAGGATATCTGTATAGCCTTGCCCCAATTCGGGGTTTTTGCGGTTTGCGACGGCATGGGAGGCGCGGCGGGAGGAGAGGTGGCCAGTCATCTGGTGGCCGAGACGTTCGTGACTTACCTTTCGCAGGCTGAGCCGAAGCAGATGCGAATTCCGGCACAGGTTGAGGCCGCGGTGGAGGCGGCGAACCGGGCTGTCTTTCAGCAGGCCCAGCGCACACAGCAACTCGCCGGCATGGGCACAACTCTGGTGGGTCTGCTCTATCGACCGGTGCCCGAGGCGGAGGCTTCCGCAGGTTCGCCCAGGCCGCCGTCATTGTGGCTGGTCCATGTGGGTGACAGCCGGTGCTATCTGTGGAGAAGCCAGCGGCTGGAGCGGCTGACGCGCGATCACTCTCTGGTGGAAGAGCAGGTGCGCGCCGGACAGATTACGCAGGAGCAGGCGGTCGCGTCGCCGATGCGCAACTTCATCACCCGTGCTGTAGGCTCACAGCCCACGGTCGAGCCGGAGATTCATGGCTCCTGTCCGCGACGAGGAGATCTTTATCTGCTTGCGTCGGATGGCCTGACGCGTGAGCTTTCGGAAGAGGAGATAGGGGGCATTCTTGGGAGCATTCCTGAGGGTGTTACCCAGGCAGATCTCTATACCGCATGCCGTGCACTGGTGGATGCAGCCAACGAGAAGGGCGGCGGCGACAACATCACAGTTCTTCTGGTTGCGATTAACCCGGACTGAACCCTGCTACACTGCGGAGCCTATGAGCGAGATCGGAACCATTGCGGTGCTGGGCGCGGGAACGATGGGAAACGGGATTGCGCATGTCGCCGCGCGTGCGGGTTATCGGGTTCTGCTATGCGATATCGCGCAGGACTTGCTGGATCGTGGATTGGCCACGATTGAGAAGAATCTGGGGCGCGAGGTCACGAAGGAAAAACTCACCGGGCAGCAGGCGAGCGAGTCCCGCGCAAGGATTATGCCGACGCTCGATCGC
>Ga0310811_10004920_pt1 | contig 16818 bp, 18 predicted proteins | sample YCmetagenome_FD_207642 | JGI IMG/M metagenome (GOLD analysis project Ga0310811, IMG submission 207642) | Soil microbial communities from experimental microcosm in Duke University, North Carolina, United States - YC | ecosystem: Engineered > Artificial ecosystem > Soil microcosm > Unclassified ...
GCGCTCATCGGTGAGCGACCAGAAGAAGTAACCGACATGAAACGATCCGTAAAAGCCGAAGTCATCAGTTCAACGTTTGACGAGCCGACGGAAGCCCATACACGAGTAGCGGAAATGGTACTGGAACGCGCCAAGCGGCTGGTTGAAAGTGGTAAAGATGTTGTTATCCTGCTGGATAGCATCACCCGTCTAAGCCGTGCGTACAATTTAGCTGTGCAACCAAGTGGACGTACACTCTCTGGTGGTCTTGACCCCAGCGCCCTGATTCCTCCCAAGCGCTTCTTTGGAGCTGCGCGTAAGATCGAAGAAGGGGGTAGCCTGACAATTATCGCGACTGCCCTTGTGGATACCGGTAGCCGCATGGATGACGTCATCTATGAAGAGTTCAAAGGCACCGGTAATATGGAGCTTATGCTGGATAGGAAGCTGGCTGAGCGTCGTATCTTCCCTGCCATCGATATCGCTCGTTCCAGCACACGCCGCGAAGAGCTGCTGCTCGACGAGAAGACGCTCCGCTCCGTGGTTGTTATGCGCCGTATGTTCTCAACCCTTGCCGATCAGCAGAATGGCAAAGGCAGTCTGGAGGCAACCGAAGCGTTACTCCAACATATGGCAAAAACGCAGAACAATACCGAATTCCTGGCAACACTTACTAAAAGCATCCTGTAATTGAACCGATACTGACGCGTGTGATTCTCTCACACGCGGGTATTGTTCACCACCAGCAACCCGCGATGCTGGCAGCAATGAATACATAAACACCTCTATTCTGCGTGGCAATCAAGGAACACAGAATATTTTTTCTGTTGCATGTTCCACAGCTCATTGCTACAATACGATGTAGTATTTGGTTCCTTGAAGTTGGAGCGCAGCATATGGCAATGTCTTCTGCTCATCAAGAGCATGTTTTTGTCGGTCCAGGACTGAGTCCATTCAAGCGCATTGTGACCATCGTTGGCATGGTTGCGCTGGTGGCACTGGTGCTATGGATCGCGGTCTATCAGCATACTAGCCATAATGACGCAAGCGTCATTGGCAGCACTATCGCGGCGATTCTCTTTATCGCGGGATTTATCTGGTATCTACGCATTATAGCTCCTACACCTTTTACGATTACGATCAGCCCACAGGCCCTTGTGAAGCGAAATCGTAACGGCGAGACAATTGAGTTACAGTGGGATCAGATCACGCGTATTAAAGAAGAATTTTTTCCCAATGGGAAGCGCATAGGTGTCAGTGTCTATCGTGAGGTTACCGAACCAGGACAGAAAGCACGAGCATGGTCGATCTATCGCGACGATGTGACTGATCTGGATGGTCTGGCAATTTCTCTGAAAGGGTCTATACCTCCCTCCTGTTCCTGGCAGAGCGAAACGGTTCATGAGTGAGCAGGTATACCCTGACAGTAAGCGGGGGAAACGCAGTCACCCCCTGCTTACTTTTTACGTGTAACGTTCCTTGCCTTAGAGCAAAAAAACATGGTATACTAGACATAACATGTATTCAGTTAATGTACACAATGACCCTGGTACCTTGCGCTGACCAGAGCCAATGGTCAGAAAGGAAATGGTAGGCATATCACTATGGCGACAAAGCCTATTGAATCAGTATCTACCTCATCTGATGTTCCCATCTGTCCTCGTTATGAGCATGCAATACAAGTTCTGGGCAAACGCTGGACAGGTTTGTTGCTTGATGCCTTGATGACAGGTCCTCGTCGTTTCTGTGAATTGACATCGCTGGTAGAAGGACTCTCAGATCGCGTCTTAAGTGACCGTTTACGAGAGCTAGAGGCCGAAGGGGTAGTCAAACGGGTGGTTTACCCGCAAATTCCGGTTCGTGTTGAATATCAGTTAACAGATAAGGGATATGCGTTGAAGCCAGTTGTTGATGCTATTCACGTCTGGGCGACAGACTGGATCGAACCAACCGAGTGCGATAACTGCACCGACGTATAGCTTATGAGGGATAGAGCAAAAATCCTGCATGCATATTACGCGAATAATATAATAATCTTTTGAGGCTATTTACTCATGGAAAATCTATGGGCACCCTGGCGTATGTCATTTATCGAACCAAAAGATCCGCTACCTCCAGGTTGCATTTTTTGTACACAACCAGCCGCACATGATGATGATACATATCACATCCTGTACCGCGGCGAATATTGTTTTATGATGCTTAATTTATATCCATACAATAATGGTCACTTGATGGTCGCACCATATGAGCACATTGGAGCGCTGGATCAACTCAGCCCCGAAGTGCTGGCGGATATGATGGCTCAGGCTCAATTAGCGATCAAAGCAATACGGCGAGCCATGAATCCTGACGGCTTTAATATGGGAATCAATATGGGAAAGGTAGCGGGTGCTGGCTTCGCTGAACACATCCATTATCACATCGTGCCACGCTGGAACGGCGATACCAACTTTATGCCTGTACTGGCCGACATCAAAGTAATGCCAGAACATCTCGACGTTGTGTATCAAAAACTCCTGCAAGCTCTGGCGGAAATACAGCAACAAGAAGCAGACGCCACAACTGTAACCAGCGAAGATAAAAAGAAATAGGGTCTTTGTTTGCGCCTGTAGGCCAGTGCGACAAAGCCTCACTTAGCCGCGAAAGACATAACCCACGCCACGTACCGTCTGAATCAACTTGGGGTTGGCGGGATCTTCTTCTAACTTTTCGCGCAACCAGCGTACATGTACATCAACGGTCCGTGTATCACCGGCATAATCATAACCCCAGACATTATGCAGCAGTTGGTCACGTGTAAGCACGGTGCCACGATTACGCACTAAATAAGTGAGAAGATCAAACTGCTTTGGTTGTAGCTCTAAATCCTGACCGCGACAATTGATGCGTCGTCCCGCCTGATCAATTTTGAGTGGACCCGCAATCAGTTCACCACGCTGCGGTGCTCGATGGGTATCCTGAACGTTATCCTGCTGCTGTGTACGATCTTCATTGGCGGCAGGATAATCAACACGACGGAGCAAGGCGCGGACACGTGCAAGCAGTTCACGACGCCCAAAGGGCTTTGTTACATAATCATCTGCCCCCACCTCCAATCCTACCACCTTATCAATCTCATCACCCTTCGCAGTCAGCATAATGATCGGTGTTGTCGCGGTACGATCCTCACGTCGCAACTGTCGACACACCTCCAACCCATCCATCCCCGGTAACATAATATCCAACACTATCAAATCCGGGTCTTCTCGCCGCGCGGCATCCAGCGCACTTACACCATCAGCCGCAGTTACAACCCGGTAGCCAGATTGCTCCAGGTTGTAACCAATCGTATCAAGAAGCACGGACTCATCATCGACAACCAGTATTGTACGCTCCACAGTAGCCTCCTGCGTGCCTGACTCTAGCCGAAACGTCCGCTGATATAATCTTCTGTTTCTTTTCTCTGCGGTCGCTCGAAGAGTTGAGTCGTCGGCGCATGCTCGATAAGCTTACCAGAAAGAAAGAAACCTGTGAAGTGTGAAACACGAGCCGCCTGCTGCATATTGTGTGTCACGATAACGATCGTATAATCCTTCACCAGTTCCGTAATCAGTTCTTCAATCTTCAGGGTCGCGATAGGATCAAGCGCGGAACATGGCTCATCCATCAACAATACTTCGGGCTGTACGGCAAGCGCACGAGCAATACAGAGACGCTGCTGCTGCCCACCTGAAAGACCAAGCGCGGATGTATTCAGCCGATCCTTGACTTCATCCCACAATGCCGCACCTTTTAAGCTATATTCAACACGCTCTTTAATATAACTCTGTGATCTACCCTGTACACGTAGACCATAGGCAACATTCTCAAAAATGGATTTAGGGAATGGATTAGGACGCTGGAACACCATACCAATGCGCTGACGCAAGAGAACGGTATCCACTCTTTTATTATAGATGTTCTGATTATCAAAAAGCGCCTGACCCTCAATACGTGTACCAGGGATCAAATCATTCATACGGTTGAGGGTTCGTAAGAACGTCGATTTTCCGCAGCCAGAAGGACCAATTAATGCTGTCACCTGCCGCTCACGGATAGGCAGTGAAACATCAAAAAGTGCCTGCTTAGAGCCATAAAAGAAATTCGTATTACGAACATCTATTTTAACTACCGCATCCGCGTTCAGCGTACTTGCAGTATCAAAATCACCGATATGATCCTCAACACCCTCAACTTGTCCAGATGCCGTTTCTATCTGTTTATCCTTCTGAGAAAGATTCGCTTCAGAAGCGAACTCAATCCGTGTTTGTTGCGCTGTCTGTGGATTATTTTGATGATGTTGCACCATCATAACTCCTTAATTTCATCATCATGAAACGTTACAGCTTGTATTTTAACCGAGGGTATACTCTTTATGCAATGGGATGGCTGCATCAACAATCAGGCGGTCGTCCAATACAATCAAACGGATATAACGACCAGCAAGTGCTTTACTGATAAAATATGGGCGTCCCTCATAGGAAATATGACCACTTCGTGCTACCTTGCGAGAATAGATATTCGCTCCCTCTGGAAGAGGCATAGTCTCCGTAGAGATATTTGATGCATTGATCATGTGACAGTCCTCGTTTCTCCTGAAACTGTGTCGATGGTCAGAGTAACTCGATACGGTATAGAATGAGCACTACAAGACGTTCTACAACTACGCAGCCGTAGCCCGACGCTGAATAAAGTTACCAAGCATACGTGCCACGATATTAATCAAAAACAGCAGGATAATGAGCAACGCTGATGCTCCAGCCGAAACCGCATTCGCTACGCTTGGTGGTTCAAAACCAGCACCAATTGTCTTCAGATACCACACGTGGACCGTAAGCGTATCGCCACCAATGAGTGGATTGAGTGTCACAACGTTGGCTGGATTAGCTGTGCCCATTGTATAAATGAGCGCGGCTGCCTCTGCGATAATCTTGCCTGCGGACAACACAATGCCAGTCACAATACCCGGCAGGGCTGATGGCAGAACAACGGTGCGAATCATATGCCATTTCGTCGTTCCCAGCGCCAGACTGCCTTCACGCAATTCATTTGGCACTGAACTCAAAGCATCTTCAAACAAACGTAAAGCGATAGGGAAATTGAGACAGAGCAGAGTTAACGCACCAGCAAGTCTACTAAATCCCATATGCAGTTCACTAACAAAAATCAGAGCGCCAAACAAACCCAGCACAATCGACGGGATACCAGACAGGGTTTCAGCGGCAAAGTGAATTATGCTCACCAGCGGACCTTTAGGCGCGTATTCAATCAAGTAGATTGCCGCCGCCAATGAGATAGGGACCAGAATAATCTCAGTCAGTACCAGAATATAGAGTGTATTGAATATCTGTTGACCGACATCTCCTGTACCACCATTTGCAAGGTAGAAGTCAGGATTAAGCAGATATGGAACACCCTGAACGAGCAGATACACAACAATAGCCACAAAAAATAGTGTTATCAGGCCAGTGATCAGCCAGAGTAGCACGCTCGCGACATTATTACTGCCATGAAGCCGCTTCACAATGCGCTCCAGGGCAGCAAGTTGCGTACGCCCCTGTGCATCAGTGCCCGGAGAAACTTGCTGCTGAGTACTCATCGATAGACACTCCTACTAGCGAGATAGCGACTGAAACAAACAAAAAGAAAAGAGACAACCAGCAGAATAAAGCCGAGCAAAAAGTAACTGTTCCGCTCTGTACCCGATGCATTACCAAAGTACAGCACAATCGGCAAAGTCATATTGATGTTTGGCTGAAAAAAGGCTCCAAGCGAGAATAATTTCTGCGGTATATTCGTACTTCCTCCCAGAACCATACTCACCGCCAGTGCCTCACCAATACCTCGTGTCATCCCCAGTACAACCGCTGTTGCCAGACCAGTTGAAGCCGCTGGAAGCACTGCTTTCCTCATCATCTGCCAGCGTGTCGAACCAAGAGCCAGGCTGGCCTCTCGTACGCTGTTAGGTACTGCGCGTAAGGCGTCAATCGAGATACTGATAATGGTTGGCAGGATCATCACGATCAACACGATGATAGCGGTTGCCCAGCCGGAACCTGCTTCACCCGGATATGGGGAAAGGGGGGCAGCAATAGTACCAATCCATGGTATCAACACAATGATCGCCAGAAAGCCGATAATGACCGATGGCATACCCGTAAAAATTTCTAACAACGGGCGCAGGATATTCTCAAGCCACTTTGGCGTCAGTTCAGTCATGAAAAGTGCCATACCAAAGGATAAAGGCGTAGCAATGAGGACGGAAATGATAGTTGTAACAACAGTACCAAGAATGAAACCAAGCGCCCCAAAGCTCGCGACAGGGGTCCCTTGAGGATTCCAGTTTGTGCTCGTGAAAAAGTTACGTGCGTGTGGATCGCTAAACGTGCTTAAGCCACTAATACCAACGAAGAGAAATACTCCTACAATGATAATAATCACAAGAATAGCACAGGCCATAAAAATCCCGCGTGCAACACTATCACCAACATATTTTCGTTGTGTACTGAGGGTAGATGGACTTTTTTCTTGCAGAGTATCATCTATTGCATTCTCCACCGTAATACACTCCTTATCTGCTTCTCTGCTATACAATATTCCAGCTGCTTATCAGCTTTTTCACCCCCTCTGGAAGCGAGAAGAGTGATTCGATGTGGGGAACACCTCGTTTCCTTAGTGAGGTTCGCAATAATCATCTTGCTAAACCTGACTATAAGAGAGATCGATGTGCTCAACCTCTTGTTATTCAGATACCCTGGAGCAAGGCTGATGTGAACTTTCTCCAGGGTATCTCGGTAAAATGTGTATGTGCCTTACAACTTATTGTGCTGGCTGTTTCGCAGCAATCGCTGCTGAAGACATACTGCTCAGACCGACGAAACCATCCTGAGTACGAATAGACTCAACATCCGAACTTGCCATATAGTTCAGGAAAGCCTGTGTCAGACCACTAGGCTGACCTTTGGTGTATGCATGCTCAACATTCCAGAACTTGTAGGTATTATTTTCAGCATTCGCTGCGGTTGGAGCAACACCATCAATGCTCAAAGTATGCAAGCTCTGCAACTGAGCAAAGTGCAGGGTGTCATAAGAGATCGCACCATGATGGGTGCTCACTGCTGTTGCAACATCACCAGAAGCGCTTGCAGTCAGATGACCTGTGGTTACTTCAGCGGTGTTATTCATCACATACTGACCAAAGGTCGCACGTGTACCTGAACCAACAGGACGATCAACAACAACGATAGGAAGATTTGGACCACCAACTTGCTTCCAGTTTGTCACTTTGTTAGTAAAAATATCCGTGATCTGCTGGGTTGTCAGGTTTTTAACGGTGACATCAGGGCTGATAATCAGTGCAAATACTACGGCTGCAACCTGATGGTCAACCAGACCAGGAGTTGCGGATGCTGTAGCGAAAACGTCTGAGTTACCAATTTGAACCTTGCCGCTGCTGACATCAGTTCGACCCTGGCCGCTACCGCCGCCCTGAACGCTGATACTGGAGCCGCTACACGCTGTCTGATAGGCTTTCGCAACGTCCAGCATCAATGGCTGAAGCGCGGTTGAACCATCAGCAGTGATTGAACCTTTCACACACTGAACATTCGAGGTACTTGCGGTAGCCGTTGGGGTTGTGCTGGCTGTTGTGCCACCAGTGCTAGCGCCACAGGCCGCCACTGTCAAAGCAAGGGCTGAAGTAACAACTACTGCGCTAATCTTCTTGAACATGGGTGCTCCTAACTCTTCTTTCGTGAGCTACAAAGTATCTTGAGATAGAATTCAGTGAAGCTTTTTTAACCTTCACAAAATAAATATATGTTGCATCAATAAATTAGCATGGGAGAATTAACCTTGCTTTATGGATATGTTAAGAGGACGTAAAACTTTCCCAGGGGATAGGTCATTTGTGTTAATGTAGAGTTAAATTTCAACAATGCTATTATAAGTATACAAAAACCCTGCCTTTATACACAATATAAAACAGGGATTAGGAGTTAATGGCTAATCAAAATATGTTATCGCAACCAGTCCAGGCGCGGAATATAAGCCCTTACCCGTTACCTTGTTGTTGCCATTGTTCGTAATCTTGAAATAATCCATCATCAAGAATATACAATCCTGGGAGCGTGATAGTGGAAGCCCCCTTACCGGGACGTACCTTGAGACGGTATAAAGCCAGATCATGGGCCTGTTTACCTGTATAACCAATACGGCGAGCTTCACCACAAATCTGATCAGGAGTGTTCATTGTGGCAACCGGAAGCTTATTCGCGGAATACCGCAATGTGGCTCGGAGGATAGAGACCGCAGGTATATACATATTGCGCGACGATGCTGGCATATGTTCGTTCATTGAACTCAGACCTCTATAAACAGAAATACGAGAATTTATCAACAATCCAGTCACAAATGAAGCAAAGTTATCACAAAACATTCCTTTCTGCATGCCCATTTCCGCTGAATAAATGGAAAAACGGACTCCACAGGGAAACGTTTTTAATGCCCATACATGCGAAATAACGAATGTATGATCGACAATAACAATAACTCATCATATTCCTGGTTACATTTTCAAAAATTCAGCTATCATCCCCATTGTACCATTAATATACGGATGAGCATGAAAAAGAGTGACAGATAAACATTTTCGGGATAGACCATAAACTATGGGATGGTGCCCGGCACCATCCCATAAAACCAATGAAAACAAAGCGAATATGACACAGTATTCCAGAGAATACGCGTATCGGAATAATCCTATGCTTATCGCGTTGAATCAGGTGTAACTTCAGATTCGGAGGTCTGAGCTACTTCATCAGACACTTCTGACTGCGTGCCAGTTGTTTCTTGTGTGGCGTTCCGCTCAGGTGATTGAGCCTGCTCATTAAAGTCGTAGGCGCCATTCCCCTGCAAAATATCTTGCACTTCGCCATCACGTCCATCCGGTCGCACCGAAACAACGATGTTGCCGGATTTATATTCCTTATCGTAGTAATGAGCCTGCTCCTGTGGCACACCTAGATTCATCAAATCCACACTCAGATCGGGTGTGGCGTTTGAGGACCCCTGAATTGCTACCCCTAATTGATCATAACGAAAACCCGCGCCCCGTAACGTTTCGACCGCACTCTTCGCATGATCCTCGTCATTAAATACTCCTACTACGAGTGGTGTCTGATATGTTGTCATAATGAACTCCTTTCTGATGTTCCTCTGCGGTCAGTTCCACCCCTCCTCATCCGGTTATCCCCTTGACATAATGTATTGTCAAACTGATCTTTACCACAAGGACCGAGAGGTGTCTTTTCCACTGCGACTTACATTCCCTTTCGATACTTTTTTCTAGCACGTACTTGTTGAGAAAAAAGATACAAAACTACAAAAATGTGCCAGTGCAGGACACATAAAAGTATGTAAGTATGTTACTTGAGAAACATCTGCCGGGAGAATTCATAGCTCTTTTCTCCTACGATAAAAAGGAGAAAATTAGGATTATATGGTCAGAAACCCTTTATTTCACTGGTTATAACACCAGTTTTTCATCCCAGTACCAGAGTTGTACAGTTTTATCGCTGGCAGATGCCACGATATGACTGTCAGGTGACCAGGCGATAGTGCGGACCCACGATTGATGTGCTGTGAGGCTCGTTATCTGTGTACCTGATGAAGGAGACCAGATCTGTACCGTCTTATCATCACCACCGGACGCGATATAGCCACGTTGAGCAGCCCAGGCCAGGGCTTTAATGGCGGCATGATGACCACAGTATGTACACACAATCTGCTGCGATGATGTTGCATAGAGCCTCACAACCCCTTCCTCACCAGCACTCGCCAGCAGCGCGGTATCAGGTGACCAATCCACAGCATACAACGGAGAACCTTGCTCCTCATATGCGATATACGATGACTGTGGTGTGGTAAATGGTGACCAGACATGGAGTTTGCCATCGAAACTACCGGAGGCGATCGCCGTACCAGCAGGCGACCAGCAAGCGGCAAAGATACGATACTGATCATTGCGAACGATCAATGTTTTGCCAGTGAATGCCTCCCACACGCGCACACTGCTATCACCATAATCTCCACCCGACGCGATATAGACGCCATCAGGCGACCAGGAGAGGCTACGCACAAAGCGGACATGCTGATGATATGTGGTGACGATTCGCCCTGTAGCGGCCTCCCACACATAGACCACACCATTCGTACAGCCAGAAGCAAGATAACGGCTATCAGGTGACCAGGAGACGGAGAGCACATAGGCATCATGAGCGGAAAAAATCTGGATTGTATCGAGGGTTTCAGCCTGCCAGACATGAACGGTACGATCACGCCCACCAGAAGCAGCCCACACGCCATCAGGCGACCAGGCCACCGCGAAGACATAATCACGATGACCTTCATATGTCTTCAGTACGGGAACCTGATTAGTCATACCTAATGTTCCTTTGGCCCCTCTACCAGCAGATTGATCGCATGGGGAAGCGTGGGGAGCACATACTCCAGACATTCCTGCACTGCCTTAGGGCTACCGGGCAGATTAATAATGATGGAACGTCCACGTATACCAGCAAGACCACGCGAGAGCATCGCCATCGGGGTAAACTTCAGACTATTGATCCGGATCGCTTCCGCAATGCCCGGAGCATCGCGTTCAATCACCTCTCTGGTCGCTTCTGGCGTTACATCACGGGGCGCAAATCCAGTACCACCAGTGGTCAGGATTAAATGCAAATGCTCTTCATCACTCCATTTACGCAGTAGAGTCGCGATCTGGTCCCGCTCATCAGGAATTATACTACTTGCCTGAATAGTTGCTTGAGGCAAATATTGAGCAACCAGCGTGCGAATACGTTCTCCACTGAGATCCTGACGCTCCCCTTTAGCTGCTCCATCGCTAATTGTCAAAACACCAACTGTGATCATATCCTTATCCTCGTGGCGCTAGATCGCGCATGAGAGCGCCAATTTGACGGCGTGAGCCATACAACCAGACGGTATACTCATCGGGAAGATCTTCAACCTCGATGATACATCCCATCTCAGTAGCAAGCTTACGAGCAATATCATGAAACTGACCACGCGCAGCCTCACTACGATTCTGCGTACTCAGAGCCAGACGCCCCAACTTCTCTTCTGGATCAAGTAGAGCGTTCAAAAGCTCGTTGAGCTGATCAATACCAAAGATGACCTGCAAGGATGGCACATCAGGATCATCAAAGATCTCAGGCGTCGTCCGCTGTTCATCCTCTTCTGACTGCTCAGATTGTGACCCATCAGCTTTTTTCTGTTGCGCACGAATCTTATTCGCATCGACATACGCTGAACGCAACTGCTCCAGAATGACCATACGCCCCTCTTCAGGAACATTCGGGTCTGGATGGACGTAGGCCAGCAAATGATGTTCAGGATCAGAATAGATAAATGGTGTTGAAACTGCGGCATGTCGTCCGCAGTTGGGACAGATGGAAACATTGATCAATCCCGACATGACAATATAGCGTAGCTGAGGATTATCAGCGACATTGACATGTTCATAGATCTGTCCGGTAAACTCATGTCCACAAGGACAGGTAAATGTATGTGTAGTCGAACGTGACATAGGCTTTCTAATTGAGATTTCAGGCTAGTTAACGAACGCAAATTTGTATCAGTATATCACACACCAACAAGATTGCACTCATTATCTATTATTTCTTTTTCTACAGCGATAACACTAATGATTCCGATTCACGTATGCAATATTACAACCTACAGCAATATAACACAAAAATGAATCCTCTTCATAAAAACCCATCATTTGCGAAAGCAGGATATAAATGCCTATAGATTCGTCGTATAGCTGCTCTTTTGCCCTTTAGCGACGGCGATTCTTACTCAGTGACTTGGTAGAATAGTTGAACCGCACTCCCTGGTGTTGCATAAATGCCTGAAAATGTCCGTAGAATTCGCTACGATCCTGCATGGTAATAACTGATACGGCATCTGCGGTTTCGATTGCATACGGATACCCATTCCCAATAATAATCTCCGCACGCACGATATCCAGCACCGAATCCACAATGCCATCATCAATCATCCAGCGCGGAAATTCCAGACGAGCGGGCGGGCGACTGGCACCTGTCTGTAAATAACAAAAAGCGACTTTATCACGATATGTGCCATAGCTTTCCAGAATATCCTTACGGGCACAGATCATCGCCGGAGTACGATCCCCCCACTGCAATTGATGCTGCCAGAGCAAAGCATCATGAATACTTTTCGTATCGCGCAATACAGGTTTAGGAAGCGTATCATCAATCCTGCGCAACATCGTGATCATATCACGAGCATAGCTCGTGTCAATGTAGCCAATCAGAGGTATACGTAGCTCCTCAGAGGTTTGTAGCAATGAGATAGCCGCCTGGATATAACGTTCTCGATAGGGATCAGGCATGGTGAGGGCAAATGAGACAACAAGCGAACCATCAAAGAAAACAACCGGACTATAGACAGGATCGTCGGGCTGACGCTGAGCGGCACTTTGTTGCATCAAATCACGCAGCGTTTCCACTTCAAGCATATATCGTCGCAAAGTAACCTGCATGTCTGAATATGGAAAGCTATCAGATTCCGCTTTCTCTTCGCTGGACGCTTCCTGAATATCCTCTGGTGTAAGTACGTCGAGATGGACATCTTTTGTATAGGGTTGTCCAGACTGATGTGGATTAATAAAAAAGCCAACCTGAATCAGACCAACCGGGATCGAAGCATCACGCCACGGCAGCAACTGGCTACCATCCACGGCAATCGTTGTGATACCTTCAATACATTCAGCCCATTGTCGAGCCTGTTCATGGTTCTGGAACTCACGCCCAAAGGGAAAAATGGGACTCTGATGCCCCTGCTGCATCGACTCAAGCAACCAGTGGTCAAATTCAATATCGGGCCGAGCGCCCGCCGGGGGATATCCCACCCCATCAGGCGGTAAAGCCGTAAGGAGTTCCAGACTCGAAGCATAGCGTTCTGATAGAGATGCGAGCGTTTGCCGATACCGTTGTAGTTGCTCATGAAACGAACCATCGAAGTGACTGAACTGATCGCCTTTTGCCCGCAAGGCAGCTTGCAATTTTCCTTTATGCAGCATAGTTGTGTCTCACTCCTCAATTAAAATGCCACCGTACTGATTTCACTTATCTCTTGCCGCCCGATCTGCTCCGCGCTTTCATCATCAAGCAATTTTGTTTCACCACGCACTTTGTTCAGACGAATCAAGCTATCCAATCCCTGCTCAAAAGTATCGTCATGACTGATCACGATCAACTGATCAAAACCACGTACGCGGCGTATCTGTTCAGCCAGATTCATACGGCGCATCTCATCCATATTCTGAGTTGGCTCGTCAAAGAACGCAACATTTAACGTTGAGAGCTTCTTCAACAGTGCGAGGCGAACGGAGAGCGCGGCACTCATCTGTTCCCCACCACTCAACTGCGCGAAACTGCGATCAACGCCCTGACGACGCAGGATAATTTCATAATCATTATGCCAGGAAAGCTGCGCACTGCGATCTCCCATGACTTCACCAAAGATACGATTGGCCTCAGCAGAAATATCTGTCAGCATCGCCCGCAAGACATGCGGCGCGGCATCTTTGATCAGACGACGGAACTGCTCTGTCATTGTCTGTAGATCGGTGAAGGTGTTATATTCATTCTGTGCCGCCTGAAGCTCAACACGTAGTTCCTCTGCTCTGGCAATCTTCTGCTCTAACTCTCTGATATCCTTTTGCAATTGCTCCTGACGTGCCAATAAGGCGTTCTGTTCATTTTTGAGACGGTCAATTTCCTGTTTCAGTGCATCGCGTTCCTGCGGATCAAAGGCGGCATTGGCCTGTTCAAACTCCTGTCCCAGCATTTGCCGTCGTTGCTCTGCCTGCTGACTGATCTGTCGCTGTTCCTGGTAAGCATGCTCTCGTTCGGGAAGCTGTTGCGCAATTTCATCAAAGCGCAGATATTTGTTATGCTTCGCAAGCGTCTGTTGCGCAATCACTTCCTGTTCTACAATTTCACGATCGAGGGTCGCATATGCTGCAAGCTTTTGTTCCACAGCCTGGATCTGCTGTGAAATTTCTAGCTGTTCACGCGTGGCGTTTTCAAATTGCTGTAAGAAATAGGGTTCTCGTGCAATAGTTGCCTGCTTCGCTCTGCTCTCCGAACGTGGATCACCAAGCTCGGCGCTTTCACGCAGAATCTGTTCAACCTGTGCTTTCCCATCTTTATATAGAGCGGCTTCTTGACGCAGATCCTGTAGCTTTTCATTGAGCTGTTCGATTTCTTGCTGATACTGGTTCACCTGACGCGCAAGTGCTTCATGTTCACGAGTCTTTACGTCGGCACTCCGGCTTTCATTATATGCCATCTGTGCCTGCCTTACCTGCTGATCGATAGTTTGCAGATTGCTTATTTCATCGCTTAAGGTTTGTATATCGCCTTCAATGCGCTGCATCTCGTTCGACTGTTCCTGTGCTAACTTTTCATAATAATCACGATTTTCGCTATATTGCTCCAGTCGATTCAGTTCGTCCGCGAATGGTCGTATCTTTTGTATCTGCTGCTGAAGAATACTCTGACGCTGTTGTAGCGCGGTGAGCGCATCGTGTTCGTCGGTGAGCAGATTATCAAAGTAGGATTCAAGGCTGGTGATGCCATGCTGCCGAATATTCAGACAACTTTCATTGAGGAGGGGACATTGACCACCAGCGGATTGCGCCCGCGAACGCACATAACCCTCAATATTGCCTTCCAGCCGATGCATCCGCGCCAGCAATTGTTCCAATTCACTTTGCAGAGATGGGAGTTCCTCGGCTTCCTGACGATGAGCTTCGACAGCGGCAATATGCTTTTTGTGAGAACGCAATTGCTCCGCGAGTTGATTGCTCTGTTCTTGCTTTGCACGCAGGTTGTTGCGCTTCTCCTGCAATTGTCCCTGTTTTGTCACGCGTTCCGCTGCCTGTAAGCGTACCTGATTCAGGATATTGAGCCGCTCCTCTAATTGATTAGCGAGTGGAATTAATGGCTCGATCTCACCTAGTTTTTGTTGGGCTTCTTGCTGGGCCTGCAAAAATCTATCATATTGCTCACGCAGACGTTTGCCATCTTTCACAATATTCTCGTATTGCACAGCGCGTTGTCTGGCCTCAGTCAGGTGTTGTTCAAGTTCTATCTGCTTATCTACTAAAGGTGCCAATCTCGCAACTTCACGATAAGCCTCCTTCACCTCATCCAGTCCATCCTGCCAGCGGTGTAATTTACCCGCAATCTCCGTCTGTTGATTCTTCAACTCCGCCAGTTGTGAACGCAGAATATCGCGTTGTTGAGCACGCTGCCGTAAAGCCCGCAACAACGTTTCAGCCTGCTCATATCTACGATGATCCTCCTGCGTTTCCAGCACCGCTTGCTGTGCCATTTGAGCTTCATGCCAGGTACGCTCACGCACAGAGAGAAGATTCAGCGCGTTGCTAAGCGTTTGTTCCGCTGTATGAAAATGCATTTCCAGAGCCTGTAGATCCGCATACTGGCGATCCAACGTATCTTTACGCTCCTCGTCACGCAATAACTGCTGACTCTGCCGGGCAAGTTGCAACTTCTGTTGCTCATCCAGCAGGCGTACTTCCTGCAACTCCGATAGCCATGACTCAAGATCACGTGTCTCATATTCCAGACGCTGGATGTTCAAATGCTGTAGCTGAGCCTGATCCTTATAGTAGCGCTGTGTCTCTAACAGGTTATCAGCAGCAACCTTATAATCTTCTATCTGTAAAAGCGTATCAAACGTCTGTTTCCGTTTGCTGGCTGTATCCAGAAAAATAGCAGTAAAAGTGCCCTGCGGAACGCCCAGAGCATCACGAAAGAGTGAATCCAGCGGACGCTCCCGATCAATGCCAAACAGATCGTGCAACTTATCAATCACATCGGCACGTTGTTCGAGACGTACATTGGCTTCTTCATCATGAATCAGCCAGCGCGAACCCGAACCACAGCGCCGCTCGACAGTATATGGACGGTCATCACTCCCGATGAGATGGACAACAATCTTCCCGGTTTTTTCACCCTCACGCACAAATTGATTACTGTTATATGGTAAATAACCGAATAGCGCATAGCCAATAGCCTCTACCAACGTGGTTTTACCAGCACCATTTACGCCACTAATCGCGGTTGTGCCACGTTGTAGATGAATCGTAACCTGTTGATAACTTTTTATGTTTTCTAATTCAATACTGGTAATAAGCATAATAGATAGTGCCAGCCTTCCCTGCATAGAAGCAATACGCGGACGCTCTCAATTTCTTGTTCCCACAGGCGGTAAGAAACCTGGAAATATCAGGCATTATATCATGAGTGTACGCTGTCAATATCCTCATAACCAGCCAAAAGCAGTAGTTTGCTGCCTTTTTTCGCTGGTCTATATAGTACTAATAGATGTGGTGATGGTTATAACAAAAAGGGCTACAAAAATAAAAAAACAGGCAAAAGAGAAGTATGATTTTCTTCTCTTTTTGCCTATGCTGTTCTTGATTATACTTCTTTTTTAACTTCGGTATCCGTGCTTTCCGACTCTACCTCGTCGGCGGAAGTAGCAGCAGATTCTTCTTCCTGTTCAGTTTCTTCTGTTTCATCGAGAGCAGGCTCATCGGCGACTGCTGCTGCTGTCTCATCGCTTTCATCAGTAGCGACTGGCATCTCATCTTCTGTCTGATCCTCAGCTTTCGGCAATTGCGGAATACCATACGTTATCGCTACCTCACCGACCGGAACAGGTTTTGAGATG
>Ga0310811_10004921_pt1 | contig 16816 bp, 10 predicted proteins | sample YCmetagenome_FD_207642 | JGI IMG/M metagenome (GOLD analysis project Ga0310811, IMG submission 207642) | Soil microbial communities from experimental microcosm in Duke University, North Carolina, United States - YC | ecosystem: Engineered > Artificial ecosystem > Soil microcosm > Unclassified ...
TCCCCCGCGGCGCCGGTGGCGGGATGCGAGGACCTGTGCGTGATCACGCGGGATGACGGGCGCGTCAGGCCAGTTCGAGGGCGGAGGCGGCCGCGAAGGCGTCGACGGGGATCGTCACCGGCGTCGGAGCACCGGAGATCGCCCAGTCGGGGTCCTTCAGGCCGTTGCCGGTCACCGTGCACACCACGCGCTGCCCGGGCACGAGCATTCCCTGTCCATGCGCCTGCAGCAGGCCCGCCACGCTCGCGGCCGAGGCGAGCTCCACGAACACGCCCTCCTCCTGTGCCAGCAACTTGTACGCCGCGGCGATCTGGCGGTCGGTGACGGCCTGGATGGCCCCGCCCGACTCGTCGCGCGCGGCCTCGGCAAGGCGCCACGACGCCGGGTTGCCGATCCTGATGGCGGTGGCGATCGTATGCGGGTGGGTGACGGGGGCGCCGCTGACCAGGGGCGCCGCCCCGCTGGCCTGGAATCCCAGCATTCTGGGCCGCTTCGTGGCGATGCCCTCCTCGGCGTACTCCTTGTAGCCCATCCAGTAGGCCGAGATGTTGCCCGCGTTGCCGACGGGGATGCAGTGCACGTCGGGCGCGTCGCCGAGTTGGTCCACGATCTCGAAGGCGGCGGTCTTCTGCCCCTGGAGCCGGTGCGGGTTGACCGAGTTCACCAGAGCGATCGGGTAGTTCTCCGCCAGCTTCCTGGTCATCTCCAGGCAGTCGTCGAACGAGCCCTCCACCTGGAGCAGCCGGGCGCCGTGGACCAGCGCCTGGGCCAGCTTGCCCATCGCGATCTTGCCGCGCGGCACGAGGACCGCGCAGGTCAGCCCGGCCCGTACGGCATAAGCCGCCGCGGAGGCGCTGGTGTTGCCCGTGGATGCGCAGATGACCGCCTTGGCGCCTTCCTCGAGCGCCTTGCTGATCGCCACGGTCATGCCGCGATCCTTGAAGCTCCCCGTCGGGTTGAGGCCCTCGACCTTGAGATGGACCTCGCATCCGGTCAGCTGGGAGACGCGCCGGGCCGGCACGAGAGGCGTTCCGCCCTCGAAGAGGGTGACCACCGGCGTCGTCGTGGACACGGGAAGCCGGTCACGGTACTCCTCGATGAGGCCACGCCAAGCCCTGGACATGATTACTCCCTCCACGCGCTGCATACGCGTGCCACCTGGGGTATTGGCCACCGAGTCTACGGCCTCCCGCTCGCCATGTGGGAAACTTTGTCCAACTGCTGGACATATCGAGCATCGCGGCGCAACCCCCTGCGTTCCCCTCCACCGAGCCGCGCCGAAGCGATCCCGCGGAAGCCGCCCCATGAACCGGCGGCCACACCCGTTTCCCGTTTCCGGGATCGACATCCCCGGTTATTAACGATCTTGTTGTGGGCGCTCAGAGTCGATACATGACAGAGGTCCGTGGTGTACTGTCTCGCCCGAAGAAGTGGGTTTCGCCTTTATTTGACCGCACATTTCTGGTTCCAGTTTGCCAGGCGAGGTCGATGTCAGGCCCCGGACCCTCGTAGATCATTAGGGTGACAGTGCGATGAGGGGTCAAGCGGTGAGACGTCGAGTCCTCCGTGCGCAAACGCCCTCCACCATCCGGGCCCGCCCGCTCCCCCCGCGAGGACGGCCTCGCCGGCGAGGCTTAGCGGAATCCGCGCAGGCCTCGGGCGAAGGGGACCCCACCCCACGCAGCGACCTGCCCGCCGGCACCTCGCGTAACAACCTCCCCGCCGGCACCCCGCGCAGCAACCTCCCCCACGGCCCGCAGGCCGTCGGAGGTGAGCCGACACCCGCGAGAGACGGCCCCCTCTCCTCCCCCAGCGGGCCACTCGCACCCCGGGGACTCGTCGTGCTCGTCCTTCAGACAGTTGGTCATCCCCTCGCCCATCGCTGAAGAGGGGTACGCGGCGGGCCAGGACTACGTACGGCAAATGGAGATATCACTAACGATGTGGCCTAATGAGCGTCTCTGAGTTCCCACCGCCTGTGACTAGTCAGGCATCTCTCGCCACCGCGACCGACGCGCCCTCCAGCCAGCATCGAGGCTCGGCCCAGAACGGGGCGTCGTCGGGTGAAACGCGGCGTCAGCGCGGCGACATCGAGGGCCTCCGGGCGATCGCCGTCACCCTTGTCGTCCTGTACCACGCCGGAGTTTCCTTCCTTCCCGGCGGATATGTCGGCGTCGACGTCTTTCTGGTGATCTCCGGATTTCTGATCACGTCACAGCTCGTCTCCGAATTGGAACGCACAGGGTCGGTCTCGCTGACGCGGTTCTACGCCCGCAGGGCCAAGCGTCTTCTGCCGGCCGTGGCCGTCGTCCTCATCGTGACGGCCGCACTGACCCGCATCTTCATTCCGAAGACGCAGTGGGAGGCCGTCGGCGGCGACATCGTCGGTTCGGCGCTGTACGTGGTGAACTGGCGCTTCGCGGCCCGGTCCGTCGACTACCTGGCCGAGGGCACCGCCCCGTCGCCCGTTCAGCATTTCTGGTCGCTCGCGGTCGAAGAGCAGTACTACGTCGTGTGGCCCCTGCTGATCATTTTGGCGGCTCTCCTGGCGAGGATGCTGAGCAGGCGCGCGAAGCCAATCGTCTGGACGCTTCTCCTCCTGGTCGCGGTGCCGTCCATCGTCTACTCGGTCATCGAGACGGCGCACTCCCCCGAGAGCGCCTTCTTCGTGACGCCCACCCGCGTATGGGAACTGGCGATCGGCGCGGGGCTCGCCCTGAGCGTGTCCCAGTGCGCGAAGCTCCCCCGGATGTGGGCGATCGTGATCGGATGGGCCGGGGTCGCGTGCATCGCGGCGTCCGCGCTCGTCTTCAGCGGCGCGACAGCCTGGCCGGGTTATCACGCCGCTCTGCCCACCCTCGGCACGGCGGCCGTGATCGCGGCGGGGTGCTCAGTGGTCCGCGGCGGGCCGGAGTTGCTGCTGGGGACCGCCCCGTTCCGATGGATCGGTGGACTTTCCTATTCGCTCTACCTGTGGCACTGGCCGTTGCTCGTGGCGGCGACCGCCTACTGGAGCGGCACTCTCACGGTCGGCCACGGGCTGCTCGTGGCACTGGTCGCCGTCGTCCCGGCCTGGCTCACTCATCGCCTGATCGAAAACCCCCTTCGGTATTCCGCGGCGATATCCAGCTCTCCCCGGCTGGCACTCAGCCTGGGCGCCAACTTCACCTTCGTCGGCGTCGTGGCGGGCATGGCGATCCTGCTGGGGGTGACGAGTTCCACCGCGGTCGCGGGCGGCCCGGCCCGGCAGGCGCCGGGGGCCGCCGTGCTGGCGGCCGACCCCCGCGACGACCCCGCCGGCGCTCCCACCGACCACGTCGAGTACATGGTGCCGGATCCGCTGCAGGCGACGAAGGACCTGCCCGACGTCTACGCCAACGGCTGCCACCAGAACGCGGATGACGCGAAGGTGCTGTCCTGCACGTACGGCAACCCGAAATCGAAGATCAGGGTCGCCGCAGCCGGGGACTCCAAGATCGCGCAGTGGCTCCCCGCCCTCCAGTTGCTCGCGACCCAGAACAACTGGCGCCTCACGGTCTTCACGAAGTCGGGCTGCACCCTGACGTCCGCGCAGATGATGAAGGCGGACGGCACGAAGCAGCCGTATACGTCGTGCACGGAGTGGAACTCCCGGCTTCTGCCCTATCTCATCAACACCGAGAAGCCGGACTACGTTTTCACGTCCCAGCTCGCGTCGAGTGCGATCGACGCCGCCGGCCAGGTCACCCCCGAGGCGATGGTGGCCGGGCTGCGGAAGTCGTGGTCGGCGCTCACCCGCGCCGGCATGCGGGTCATCGTCCTCGCGGACAATCCGGATCCCGGCATGGAGGTCTACGAGTGCGTCGCGAAGAACCCTGACCACCTGTCCGCGTGCGCGTTCGACCGGGACAAGGCGCACAGCGGAGCGCCGGTCCAGAAGAAGGCCGCGGCGGGGATGGCTCGCGTGTCGTTCATCGACCTCCACGACGCCATCTGCCCGACGGCGCGATGCTCGGCCGTCATCGGCAACGTCCTCGTCTATCGGCAGGGATCTCACCTCACGGCGACATACGTCAAGACGCTCACGCCGCGCTTGGCGAAGGCGCTCCCCAAGGCAGGTCTGCGGGCGAAGTTCGACGCGGCCGCCGCGACCGGGCCCACCGGTTAGGACTCCGCGCACGGAGCAGCCACCGGGTGGGTGGCGGGACGCCCCGCCACCCACCCGCGCCATGCCTACTAACCTGGGGCAACGCGTCCGAAAGCGACTTCAGTCACATTGGTGATCCGGGAAGGTTGAACCGAGTGTCGAATAACAGCCCTCAAGAAGGGAGGGCGAGTCTGGTGCGGCGGGTGAGAGATGTGCCGAAACGTCATGCCCTCAAGCTCTTGGCCGTCGTGGTGCTGGGAGCCGGCACAGCGATCGCCGCTCTTCTAGGGCATCCGGAGCTCGCGACCGCACTGATCGGAGTACTGCTCGCCACCATCGCCGTCGTCATCGTGCGTCTCGGACCCCGCGTCGCTCAGCAGATCCGAACGCAGACGCTCGAAAACAGGAAATTGGCCAATCGCATCGAGACGGCACAGCGGCAGACCCTCACCGCCGTGGAGAACGAGCGGGCGGTTCTGGCCAAGCTGGACAACCGGCTGAACACGAGCCTGTCCACCCAGCGCCAGCTCCTCGCCTCTCTGGAGCGCCAGCTCGTCTCCGCCGTGGAGGACGAGCGACGCTCGGGAGCGGAGCGCCAACATGAGTTGCTGGCCGGGTTCAAGCAGACGCAGAACAAGATCGAGGAATCCGCACGGCCGCTGAGCAGCCTCGGCAGCAAGATCACTGCCGTCAGCGACAAGATCACCTCCGTGCAACGGCATTTCGACGCGAAACTGGTCACTCTTCGCTGGGAGGTCGTGCGGGAGAACGAGGCGCTCCTGCAACTGTTCGAAAGGTTCGATCCCCGCGCCCCCATGCCGACGTCCGGTGGCTGGGCACTGAGCCCGACCGGGCTGCTGGAACTGCTCACTCTCATCGACCGGCGGCAGCCTCGGGTCCTCCTCGAACTGGGCAGCGGAACGTCGACGATCTGGATCGCCTACGCCCTCGAGAAGACCGGTGGCCGCCTCATATCGATCGACCACGACGAGGAGTACGCCGCGCGAACGAGGCTCATGCTCCAGATGCATGGCCTCGACCACGTGGCGGAGGTTCGAGTCGCACCTTTGTCCCCGCTCGACGTCGCCGGCGAAAGCTACAACTGGTACGGCGTGGAGGCGTTCGAAGACGTGGAGGAAGTCGACCTGCTGCTCGTCGACGGACCGCCCGCTGCTGTGGGCCCCAACTCGAGGTACCCGGCCCTCCACGCCATCGCGCCGAAGCTGGCGGCGAGGTCTCTCGTCCTTCTCGACGACGTGGAAAGGGCTGACGAGCAGGAGATCGCCCGGCGCTGGGCCGAGGAGTTCCCCGGGCTCACGCGGGAGACCTCGCTCTTCAACCGCCAGGCCATCTTCACCTACACGCCGCCGCAGTCGTCGGAGTGACCGCGGCCGCTCGTAAGATTCGGAGGCCCTGAGGGGCCGATCAGCTCGACGGACCGGCGGGACCGGGCGGGGACGTGACCCGCCGGCTCCCGCCGGCGTACGGGCGGCGTCTCGGAGTGTCCGTCACCCGATCACTTAGGGGGCGACTGGTCGCTCAGCAAGCCTCGAATACGGCGAATACCGCTCCGCGTGATCCGTGTGAGGCCGCGGCCACGCTTGAGCACGCTGATTTGCCTGCGCAGAGTGCCGATCTCGCGGCGGAATTGCACGGCGCTGGTCCGCCAGCGCTGCGCCTCCGCACGCGCCTCGGTGACTTCGCCGTTGAGACGCTCGACTTCGCCGTCGCGGCGTTCGGCCTCACCGTTGAGACGCTCGACTTCGCCGTCGCGGCGTTCGACCTCACCGTTGAGACGCTTGACCTCACCGTTGAGGCGCTTGACCTCGCCGTTGAGCCGCTCGCCTTCCTTTTTCAGTTTTTCCAGCTCACCTTGCCACGCCGACCTTCTCTTCTCTTCCTCGGCCTTCTCCTTGAGCCGGCGACGATAGGCGCTCCTGCGAGCCTCCAGAGGGCTCGCGTCGGCCGCCGGAACAAGCCCGTACGTCTCCGGGTCCACCCACATCGACCCGTAGACCTCGGTCACGACCCCGTCGAGGTCCTCGCCCTCCTCCGCCAGCATCTCGGCTCGGGCGAACGCGGCGGTCCGTTCGACGCGGGCCGCGACGATCCCCTCGGGCCGCTCGGCCAGCAGCACGGACACCAGCCCGAGGCTGCGCTCCGTCATCAGGTCGATCAGCTGAGCCACCGAGTCCTCGCCGGGGACCCAGCCCGGCGGCAGGCGCAACACGTACGGCGCCGGCCCGGCGCCGCCGCCGGCCCGCACCCGAGCTTCGCCGTCGTAGTGGCCACGGATCAGGACCAGGTCGAGGCGAGGATTGGTGAGCGGCGCGCGGTACTCGGGTTCGACCTCGTCCCAGGGGCCGACGAGGACTACGGACAGGTCCGGGATCGTCCCCGCCAGGAGGTTGTCGACCGTCGCGCGGACGTCCTCATAAGAGGCGTCGGTCACGTCGATCTCCACCTCGACGTAAGGCGTCAGGTACTGCCGGGTCGGATGTTGCCGCAGCCAGCGATAGTGCGGGATGCGGTCGGGGGTGAACGCGTGGCTGACGCGGCTGATCGGCGTCCTCTCGCGCATCCGCATCGTGGGCCCCAGGTGGTAGCCGATGGACAGGGGCTCGGGAATGAACACCGCTCCTGCCTCGGACAGCCGGTAGCCCATCTCGGTGTCCTGGCCGAGGATCAGCTCTTCGTCCATGGGGCCGGCCGCCTTGATCAGCCCGGCGTTGACCGACGTCGACCCTCCGACGTGAAGCGGGAATGCGCCCTGCGCGGCGGAACGGAGCTTGTCGGTGCTCTCGACGAGATTCACGATCCACTCGTGCGGATCTGCGGGCTCGAACAACTTCGCCCGATCGTCGGCTGCGATCACGTCCGCCGGGGTCGGCGACTCCACCGTCGTGAACCGCAGGTAGCTGGTGACCGACAGGTACGGCGCGAGGTGGTGCCAGCGCATGTGCGCCTCGATCGCCACCCGGTCCAGCACCACGTCGGAGTCGAGCCAGTGGATGACGTCGCCCGTGGCCACCTGCAGGCCTGCGTTACGCGCGTTGGCCCTCCCCGGGATCTCACAAAGGATCAACCGGGTGTTGACAGGGCGGATCTCGGGCAGGCGCAGCGGCTGCTCACTGCCGTTGTCGACGACGATGACCTCGATCAGGTCGGCCGGATAGCTCTGCTCGGCCACGCCCGCGAGCGCGAGGTCGAGCTTCTCCTGTCCGTTGTACGCGGGCACGATCACGCTCACCCGCATGGCGGGTGTCCACGCACCGATCTCGGGCGGCGTGAGGCTCGAGTAGTCGTTGCCACGGATCCTGGGGATCGAAGGAGTGACTCGCGGCGTCATGGCCGGCGCACCGGGGAGTGTCGAGGGGCGATTCACGAACCCTCCAGGATCCGAGTCGGGTGGAAGCCCCGCCACTGATTGGCCGAGCCTCGAATGAACTCGGAGAGCGGTGGCTGCCAGGTGTGCTGTGCCGTCGCGGCTCGCCGGACCAGCAGGCCCATCCCGTGGGTCCGGTAGATGGTGCCGCCTGCCGCCTCGATCGCCTTGAGCAGTCGGGTGTCCCCCCCTTGGGGCACCGGCTGGAACCCGCCGATCTCCTGAAATGTGGTCCGCTCCAGCAGCAGTGTCGCGCCTGATACGAGGTCGGCCGTGATCTCCGTGCGCCAGCGGCCCCTGCGGACCGTGATGTCCAGCGGTTCGAGGTAGTAGAACTCGGTGGGCATGCCGACCACGTCAGCCCCCGAATACTCCTTGGCGAGCAACAGGTCCGACAGATGGTCCGGGCTATACCAATCGTCGTCATCCCATTTCGCGATATAGCCGCCGTTGGCCCGCGCGACGCCGGCGTTGATCACCTCGCCGAACACGGTCTCGCTTCCGAGCTCCACGATCTCGATCGGGAAGGGGAAGTCTCTCGCCTCCTGCCGTACGACCTCTGCTGGAAAGCCGTGAGCGGCGTAGACGACCTCCAAGTCGACATGCCGCTGGCGGGCGATCTGCGCCAGCGTGAAGGCCGTCAGCGCCGGCCTTCTGCTTGCCACGATGACGCTGACCAGGCCGCGTTCACTCGTGTTCATCGAGCGCCGGAGCCCAAGGCGGCGCAGCCGCAGGCTGTGTTCTTCTCGCCGGAGATCGGCCAGCGACGCGCCGGTGCCGTCGATCTCAGGCTCGAGCCACCGGGCGTCGGTGACGAGGTCCCTCAGATCCGGATCGAGCCAGTCGGGCGCCGCGGCCGAGTGCAGCGGCACTCCGGCCGACGCGAGCTGATGAATGACGTCCAAGGGGGCGCTGGACTGAGGCCATTCGATGCGAACGTCTCGAAGATCACGTAAGCCGGCCACGTCCCCCTCGGTGAGCCCATCGGGGAAGGCTGTTCCGGAGATGATCCACTGGCTCCCGTCCCAGCGGGCCTCCGCCGTTTCCGCGCTCGGAGCGCGGAGGAAGCCCTGAGGGCTGATCATGAAACCTCCCCTGTACATCACGAATGCGCTCAACAAGAACCCGCATTCTGGCACAGTGGGGTCAAATCAATCCCCGTCAACCACAATATGTATGAGCTCATGCGAACTTACGGGGTGTCGTCTCCTTCGACGCGCATGACGCTCGCCACCGCGCGCACGATGTCGAGGTCCTGCAGGTCTTCGATCGTCGCGGAAAGCGCGGCGTCGTTCGCCCGATGGGTCACCAGGACGAGTTGGGCGTCGTCCCCGCGGCCCTCCTGCCTGACCGTCTGGATCGAGACGTCGTGCGTGGAGAAGATGTCGGCGACCCGGGCGAGCACGCCGGGCTTGTCCGCCACGTCCAGCGAGACGTGGTACCGCGTGATCGTGTCGCCCATCGGGTGGACCTTCAGGTCGGCGTACGTCGACTCCTCGGGCCCGCGGGTGTCGGCGATGCGGTTGCGGGCGACCGCCACGATGTCCCCGAGGACCGCCGAGGCCGTCGGGGCGCCGCCGGCGCCCGCGCCGTAGAACATCAGCCGTCCGGCCGACTGCGCCTCCACGAACACCGCGTTGTACGCCTCCCGGACGCCCGCGAGGGGATGGGTCCTCGGGATCATCGCGGGGTGGACCCTGACGCCGATCGAGCCTCCGTCGTCGGAACGCGCGCAGATGGCCAGCAGCTTGATGACGTACCCCATGCCCTTGGCCGAGGCCACGTCAGCGGCGGTGATCTCCGTGATGCCCTCGCGGTGCACGTCCGCCGCCGTCACCCGGCTGTGGAAGGCGATGCCCGCGAGGATGGCGGCCTTGGCCGCGGCGTCGAAGCCCTCGACGTCGGCCGTCGGGTCGGCCTCCGCGTACCCGAGCGCCTGGGCCTCCTCCAGGGCGTCGGTGAACGACGCGCCCGAGGAGTCCATCTTGTCGAGGATGTAGTTGGTCGTGCCGTTCACGATGCCGAGCACGCGGTGGACGTGATCACCGGCCATCGACTCGCGCAACGGGCGCAGCAGCGGGATCGCGCCCGCAACGCTCGCCTCGAAGTACAGGTCGGCCCGGTTCTTCCTGGCCGCGGCATGGATGGTCGCGCCGTCCTCCGCCAGCAGGGCCTTGTTGGCGGTCACCACGGACTTGCCGTGGGACATCGCGGCGAGGATCAGCGACCTGGCCGGCTCGATCCCGCCGATCACCTCGACGACGATGTCCACGTCGTCGCGGGTCACCAGTGCCTCGGCATCGGTGGTGAGCAGCGCGGGGTCGATCTCCGTGTCCCGCCTGCGACCCAGCCGCCGTACGGCCACGCCCGCCAGCTCCAGGGGAGCGCCGACCCGTGCGGCCAGGTCGTCGGCCTGCTCGCCCAGCAGCCGCACGACCTGCGACCCGACGACGCCACAGCCCAGCAGCGCCACCCTGAGCGCCGGTTTGGCGTTAGTCACGAGCCCTCCTCGTCTCGCCGCGTGGCCCCGCGCCGATTCCGGTCACAGCTGCCCCCGCAACAGATCTTCCACCGTCTCCCCGCGCACGATCACACGGGACCGGCCCCCGGACACCGCGACCACCGCGGGCTTCGGGAGGTAGTTGTAGTTGTTCGCGAGGGAGCGGCAGTACGCGCCGGTGGCCGCCACCGCGATCAGATCGCCCGGCACGAGGTCCTCGGGCAGCCACAGGTCACGAACGATCATGTCACCGCTCTCGCAGTGCTTGCCGACCAAGCGGGACAACATCGGCCCCGCCTCGGTGTCGCGCGAGGCCATGACGGCCGTGTAGTCCGCTCCGTAGAGCGCGGTCCTGATGTTGTCGCTCATGCCGCCGTCGACGCTGACGTATGTCCGCAGGCCCTCGACGTCCTTGACCGTGCCGACCTCGTAGAGCGTCACACCGGCGAGGCCGGCGATCGCCCGGCCCGGTTCCACCGTCAGGCGCGGCACGGGCAGCCCCGCCGCCTGGCAGGTCTTGGTGACGATCTCGTGCAGGCTGTCGGCGACGACCTTGATGTCCGGAGCCTCGTCCCCCTCGACGTAGGGGATGCCGTAGCCGCCGCCGAGGTCGAGCTCCGGCAGGACCACTCCGTGCTCGTTCTTGACGTCGACGAGGAGCGTCGCCAGGCGGCGGGCGGCGACCTCGAAGCCCGCGGTGTCGGTGATCTGCGACCCGATGTGCGAGTGCAGGCCCACGAGCTCGAGCTGCGGCAGGGCGAGGATGCGCCGCACAGCCTCCGCCGCCGCGCCGCTGCTCAGCGACAGGCCGAACTTCTGGTCGTCGTGGGCGGTCGCGATGAACTCGTGGGTGTGCGCCTCGACGCCCACGGTCACCCGGATCATGACCCTGGGCCGCCGGCCGTGCCGTTCCGCGAGGAAGCCGAGCCGGGCGATCTCCTCATAGGAGTCGACCACGATGTGCCCGACTCCCACCTCGACCGCGCGCTCGAGCTCGGCGAGCGACTTGTTGTTGCCGTGCATCGTGATCCGCTCGGGCGGGAACCCGACGCTGAGCGCGACCGCGAGCTCGCCGGCGCTGCACACGTCCAGGCCCAGGCCCTCCTGGTCGATCCAGCGGGCGACCTCGCGGCACAGGAACGCCTTGCCCGCGTAGTGGACCTCACCGCCGTGGAAGGCGGCCTTGTGGTCGCGGCAACGGGAGCGGAAGTCCTCCTCGTCGATCACGTAGAGAGGCGTGCCGTGTTCTTTCGCCAGGTCCCGGACGTCTACACCGCCGATCGTGATCACACCACCGGTCCGGCCGGACGTTCGCGGCCAGATCGCGGGGTCGAGGGCGTTGAGATCGGCCGGCGCATGGGGAGGTCGCTCCTCTGGCAGCACTTCGGCATGCCTGTCACCGGCGGGATGGGCGAATCGACTCACCCGAACGAGGCTATCCGACCACGCAGCCCCTGCGAGACGGCCGCCCACGTGGCGAGACGGGCCCACAGGACACTCCAGGAGCATCCATCACAATCTGCTCGGCAACTCACCGTAAAGATCCACCAGAACGACCTGGACGGCTCTCGCCAGCCAGATCCGGGCGGTGTGCACCTCGCCCGGAGGACGATCTCCCATCGGGACGGCGGGAGCGTGTTCGTGCGCGTCGTGATAGACCAGCGCGAGCCGTTCGGCGTAGGCCTCCCACGCCGGGTCGCGGCCGGCCGTACGGCTGGGCAGTTCCGCGAGCGCGCGCAGGACCGCCCGGTCACGGGGGTCGTCCAACGCCTCGGGCCGGAAACCCTCCCACGGGACGCCGAGATCGCGGGCCCACCTGAGGACGGCCGACGCGCGCGCATGCGCGAACCGCACGACGAAGCCGGGGTTCTCCCATGTTCTGGGGAAATCCGGAAGACCGGAAGGGGGAACGCGAGGCGTTCCCGGGGAACCCGCCGTCACGATCTCCCGGGCGATCTCGCCGGGGACGCCCAGCACGATCTCCAGGAAGGCGTTGGGCCGGACCCGCACCTCGGCGACGCCCTCACTGCCGCGCAACTCCCGCGCGATCTCCTCCGCCACGTCCCCCGCAGGGCGCCCACGGGCGGCACCGAGTGCGGCCGCGGAAACCACGAGGGCCTCGCGTTCCCACGATCCCTGGGGCGCGGGCGGTGCGCCCAGGAGCAGGCCGAGCCGGGCAGGTGTCACGCCGCTCACCCTAGGCCGCCGGGGGCCCCGCGGCGCGTTTCCGGGTCGGCACTCCGTGATCACTCGGAAACAGGTAAAAAGTTCCCCTTACCAGGAAGTAAGCAATTACGGTCAGGCGTTATGCAGTGGTAGGTTTGGTCAAATAAGGCCAAACAAGACGGCGTGAGCTTCAAGGCTCGGGCGTGATCTGGCCGCACGCCCCATTCTTTTCCTCAAGTGAGACCAGATGAACGCTGCTTCGCCATACCCAGAGCCGCTTCCGCCGGTGTCTGCAGCCGATACGGCCGGCGATCTGATGCCGGATGCCGAGATCGATATGTCCAGGGATCTCAAGCCTATGGATGAAATCACGGAGTACACGAAGCAGGACCCCTACTGGTACAAGCAGGCGGTCTTCTACGAGGTGCTGGTCCGCGGTTTCCGGGACTCCAACGGCGACGGCACCGGTGACCTGCGCGGGCTGATCGAGAAGCTCGACTACCTCCAGTGGCTGGGGATCGACTGCGTCTGGCTCCTGCCGCTCTACGACTCGCCCCTGCGTGACGGCGGGTACGACATCTCCGACTACCTCAAGGTCCTGCCCGAGTTCGGCGACCTGGGCGACTTCGTCGAGGTGATCGAGCAGGCGCACGCACGCGGCCTTCGAGTCATCACCGACCTCGTCATGAACCACACGAGTGACAGGCACCCGTGGTTCCAGGCTTCCAGGGAGGACCCGGAAGGTCCGTACGGCGACTTCTACGTCTGGTCCGACGACCCCACGAAGTACGGCGACGCGCCGGTCATCTTCATCGGGGCGGAGGAGTCGAACTGGACCTACGACCCGGTGCGCGGCCAGTACTACTGGCACCGGTTCTTCCACCACCAGCCGGACCTCAACTACGACAACCCGGCCGTCCAGGACGCGATGATGGAGGTCATCCGGTTCTGGCTGGACCTCGGCGTCGACGGTTTCCGGCTCGACGCCGTGCCGTACCTCTTCGAGCGTGAGGGCACCTCCTGCTCCGGCCTGCCCGAGACCCACGAGTACCTGCGGCGCATCCGGGCCGAGGTCGACCGGCTCTACCCCGACCGCGTGCTGCTGGCGGAGGCGAACGGCTGGCCCGAGGACGTGGCGGAGTACTTCGGCGACCCCACGACCGGTGGCGACGAGTGCCACATGGCGTTCCACTTCCCGCTGATGCCGCGCATCTTCATGGCCGTGCGCCGGCAGAGCAGGGAGCCGATCTCGGAGATCATGTCCCGTACGCCCAAGCTGCCCGACAGCGGGCAGTGGGGAATCTTCCTGCGCAACCACGACGAGCTGACGCTCGAGAGCGTGACCGAGGAAGAGCGCGACTACATGCACGCCGAGTACGCCAAGGATCCGCGGATGCGGGCCTACCTCGGCATCCGGCGCCGGCTCGCCCCCCTGCTCGACAACGACCGGGACCAGATCGAGCTGTTCATCGCCCTGCTGCTCAGCATGCCGGGCTCGCCGGTCTTGTACTACGGCGACGAGATCGGCATGGGCGACAACATCTGGCTGGACGACCGCGACGCGGTCCGCACCCCGATGCAGTGGAACCCCGACCGGAACGCCGGCTTCTCCACGGCCGACCCCGGACGGCTCTACCTGCCGGCCGTGATGGACCCCGTCTACGGCTACCAGACCGTCAACGTCGAGGCGCAGCTGAAGAGCGAGTCGTCGCTGCTCCACTTCACCCGGCGGATGTTGCAGATCCGGCGCGAGCATCCCATTTTCGGCACCGGCGGCTACAGCGAGCTGTGGTCGTCCAACCCCAGCGTGCTGGCCTACATCAGGGAGGAGGGCGACGACCGGGTCCTGTGCGTCAACAACCTCTCCAAGTTCGCGCAGCCGGTCGAGCTCGACCTTCGCCGGTTCAGCGGCCTGACGCCGATCGAATGCCGCGGCGGCGTACCCTTCCCCGCGATCGGCGAGCTCCCCTACCTGCTCACCCTTCCCCCGCACGGTTTCTACTGGCTGTCGATCCAGTAGGGGTCGTGAGCCCCCGCTGAGCCGGTCCCTGGACTCAGTGGGCCGGCGCTGCGCTCAGCGGGCCCGGTCCCTGGGCTCAGCGGGCGGCGACGGGCACCTGCGCCCGGGCGGCCCTCCTCGCGGGGATCAGGGCGACCAGCAGCGTCGCCCCGATCGCCACGAGCAGGGCGCCGGCGAACATCCCCGGTGTGGGGGCGCGGCCGATGCCCGCCCCCACACCGCTGCCGCGGCCCTCCAGGTCGATCAGCCCCTTCGACAGGAACGCCCCCGCGGAGCCGCCCAGCACCACCCCGGCCATCGCGAGCAGCCCGGTCCCCGTCACCAGCGTGGCCATGACCTGACGCGGGGTCAGCCCCATCGCCTTCAGCACGGCCAGGTCGAGCAGGTGGTCACGCAGGCCGAGCGCGCTCGCCGTCAGCAGATTCGCCAGGCCGATCAGGGCCAGGACGACGACCAGCGCGACGATGATCACACGGATGATCGACAGCCGGTCGGCCGGGTTGACCGCCTGGTCCACCTCGAGGGACTGCGTCTGCAGCCGCGTGCGCACCTCTCCGGGGTCGGCGCCGGGCCGAAGGACGAGGCTGTAGAACTGCGGCGGCGTCGCGTCCTTGGCCGCCAGGCTGTCGATGCCGAATGAGAGGACCTCGCCGTCCTGCTCCGGCTCGATGACCCTGCCGACGATCTTGACGATCAGCGGCGTGCCGCCGATGGTCATGCGCACCCGGTCGCCGATGCGCAGTCCGAGCAGGTCGAGCAGGCCCTGCCCGGCCACGGCCTCGCCGCGGTCCCGGAACATCCTGCCCTCCGCCACCGGGAACGGGTACGGATCAGAGGACATGCCGAGCGCCCGGGTGCGCACCGTCCTGGTCTGCCAGGGCACGAGGGCGTCCAGTTCCACCCCCGGATAGGCGGTGACGACGTCGGGGTCGGCCATCGCCCGGCTGAGCGCCTCGCTCGCCGTCAGGTCCCCCGGCCGCACGGACAGGGCCGCGGCCTGCCCGACCTGCTCGGGGTGGCGGATGAACCCGTCGAGCGTGGCCCAGCAGCCTAGCCCGATGGTGATCATCATCATGGGGATGGCCACGCCGGTCAGCGTGAGGACGGCGGAGGCCGGGCGGGTGAACGCGTCCCTGGCCCCGAGGACGAGCGCGGGCGGGAGCCGTACGAGGAGGGCGACCCTGGCCAGCCGCGACAGGCGGCCGTGCGGAGGCGCCGCGGGGGCCGCCGGGATCGGCGGTGTCCCACCGCCCCGCCAGGCGGGCAGCCAGACCGCGACCAGGACCACCAGCGCCGTGCCCGCCGCGATCGCCGCGAGCGGCCCTGAGGAGAGGGGCACGACGACGGTTTCGGAGAGCGCGTACGTCGTGATCAACCGTCCCGCGACCAGGCCGAGCGCGATGCCGGCCAGCCCCAGGGTCCCGTGCTCGGCGAGGAGCATGCGGGTCACCTGGCCCCGGGTGAACCCCAGCGACTTCAGCGTGGCGATGTCGCGAAGCTGGGTGAGCACCCGCCCGCCGGTGGCGTTGGCGAGGGCGAGGGCGGCGGCGACCAGGCCGGCGAGGCCGAACAGGGCGAGCAGCAGCCCGAGCAGCCGGTTGTCGAGCGCCATGGAGGCCCGGACCTCGCGCCAGGTGGACACCCGCTGGACCTGGTTGCGCAGCGTGATGACGGCCTGCTGGACCACGATGTCGGTGAATCCGGCGTCGGCCAGTCGCAGCCCCGTCACGGTCTCCGTGCGGCCGGGCGCCGGTTCGACCAGGGTGAGGGTCTGGGAGAGGGTCCAGGCGAGCCCTGGGGTCCACTCGGGATAGAAGCCCTGGTCTCCGCTCTCGGCCAGCCCCGCCACGGTCAGCGTGTGCGTGGCCCCGTTCAGTCCCGTGACGGGGAACGGGCTGCCGGGATGGAGCCCGAGCGCCTTGGCGAACGACTGCTCGACCACGACGCCGTCGGGATAGCGCGTGTCGAGCCAGCGTCCCTCTCTCAGGAGGGGACGGGCGACGGAGGGGAAGGCGGCCGGCGTCTCCTGGAGGGCGATCGGGACCTTCCTGCCGTGCTCCACGAGCGTGGCGGGGGCGCTGCGATACGGCCCGGCGACGTCGGTGACCCCGCCCAGGGCCCGCAGCGCCGGGACGTTCGGCGTGCCCTTGGTGTGGATCCAGACGTGGGCGCCGCGCCCTCGCTCGAACAGGCCTCGCCAGGGGTTGGTGCCGTCCTCGAGGAGCGTGGCCGCGGTGATCAGGGCCGTGACGATCCCCGCGACCGCGATGACGGTCAGCAGAGCCTGCCCCCGCCGCGCCCGGAGATCGGCCCGCACCCACCTGACCTCAGCCCGCACACCCACCCCCGTGATCATGCACAGATTCGCGGATAGACGCCTGACCTGGGCCCTCTCCGGGCGTGATCATGCATGGGTTCGTGATCATGGCCGCTGACCAGCTCCTCCACTCGCCGTGATCATGCACAGGTTCGGCGCCGTACGGTCCGACCTGCGATTACACGGTTCGTGATCATGCCCACTTTCGGGATCATGCTGTCCGACCTGGGGCGATGCTATTCGTGATCATGCACCTCGTCTGTGTTCATCCGTGCAGCTCCACGATGTCGCCTGCCGTACCG
>Ga0310811_10004922_pt1 | contig 16815 bp, 15 predicted proteins | sample YCmetagenome_FD_207642 | JGI IMG/M metagenome (GOLD analysis project Ga0310811, IMG submission 207642) | Soil microbial communities from experimental microcosm in Duke University, North Carolina, United States - YC | ecosystem: Engineered > Artificial ecosystem > Soil microcosm > Unclassified ...
CGCTGGCGGGATCGGTCGGCCTGTTCCTCATCAACCAGGTGATGGTCGCCTACCTGGGAGGGGTGACGAACTCGCCGACCGGGGCGCTGTTCGGGCCGGTCCTCGGTCTGATGGTCTTCATCTTCACAGTGTCGAGGTTCCTGCTGTTCCTGACCGCGTGGGCCGCCACCGCGAAGGAGAACGAGATCGTGATGCCACCCGAGCCCCCGCCGCCCGCGGTGATCCAGACCGACGTCGTCGTGCGCAGCGGGGCCGACCCGGGCACCGCCGCCGGCCTGATCGGTGCGGGCGCGGTCGCCGGGCTGCTCGGTGGCGGCATCGTCGGAGGCCGGTTGCTGCGCCGCAAACGCTGCTAGGAACCGACCGTGTGCCGCCCGCCCGGCCGGCGCCGTCGGGCCAGGAGCACCGAGAGCGCGATCCCGAGCAGCACGCCTCCACCGATGGTGAGTAGCGCCTTCGTCCGGTTGCTCCGGTCGGCGGGAGTCCCGGGCGAGGCCTCGGTCGCCGCGGAGGAACCGGTGGCGTCGTCGGTGGTGTCCGACGGCGCCTGCTCGACCAGCTGACCTACCGGCGGTGTGGAACGCGGCAGCGCGAAGCCGTAGTCGAGCAGCCGTGCGGCCTGGGTGTCCATCGCCACCGGATGCTGTTCACCGCGCATCAGCACCACCTCGAGCCGACGTCCGTTGCGCTCCGCCGCCGCGATCCGGGTGTGGCGGGCGTCGTCGGTGAACCCGGTCTTGCCGCCGATCGTGCCCGGATAGGTGGTCAGCATCTTGTTGTCGCTGCTGACCATGAATCCCGGCTGGTCGCCGTGGCCGGGCCACTGGAAGAGCCTGATACGGCTGATCTCGGCGAACTCCGGGTTCCGCATGAGCACCCGGTAGAACACCGCGAGGTCGTAGGCGGAGGTGGACATGCCCTGGGCGTCGAGCCCGGACGGTGTGGCCGGCCGGGTGTCCAGACCACCCAGCTCCCTGGCCTTGGCCGTCATCGCCGCGAGGGTCGCCGGGACACCGCCCATCTGGCGGGCCAGGGCGTTGGCGGCGTCGTTGCCGGAGTTCATGATCAGGCCGGTCAGCAGCTGGCGCACCGTGTAGTGGCCCTGGGGACCGACCCCGACCCGGCTGCCGTCGACGTTGGCGTCCTGCTGGGTGCCCTCCACGTCGGTGTCCAGGTTCAGCTTGTCCAGCACCACCAGCGACGTGAGCACCTTCAGGCACGATGCGGGACGCTCGCGGGCGTGCGGGTCGCGTGCGGCCAGGATCGCTCCGCTGTCCATGTCGGCCAGCACCCAGGACGCGCTGGTCTCTCCGGCGGGCAGCGGCGGAGCCCCCTCCGGCAGGATGTCGGCGCACCCGGCCATCCTCGGACCGCCGACCGGCTTGGCCGGGACCGGCAGCGGACCCAGGACGGGCTGCCCGGGCTTCGGTGTCTCGGAGTGGTCGATGGCCGGCGGTGGTGCCGTCCGGACGGAGCATTCGGTGGATCTGTCCGGGGGCACCGGGGGCAACGGGCGCACCGGGGGCACCGGGGGCTTCGCGGGCTTCCGGGGCTGAGGTACCCGGGCGGGCGACACCGCTGGAGTCCGGGCGGGCGAGGTCGAGGGGATCCGGGCGGGCGACCCTCCCGGGGCCCGGGCGGAGGACCCCGCTGGTACCCGGGCGGACGACGCGTAACCGGGGGTCGTCGGGATCGGAGTCGAGGCAGGCGAGACAGACGAGTCGGAGGACGGACGCTGAGCGGCGGGTGGAATCCGGTCCGGGGGCGGCAAGGCGAACGCCGGCTGTGCCGAACCGAGGACCACGGCCGAGCCGAGCAGTGCGCCTGCCACCGACAGGCATGACGTCGCGACGAACGCGGTGACTCTCGACCTGCCCACGAGCGCCCAGGGTAATGGCTGTCGGCGGATGCGGCGTACGGCGCCGCCCGCCGGCCTCAGATCACCGGCCGGATGGCGGTGGTCGCGCAGCGTACGCCGCTCCTACCGTCTCAGGCGCTCTGCTCCGCCTTGGCCTTGATGGCGGCGAGGGTCTGCTGCATTCCCTCGACCATCTCCTCGTCGACCTTGCCCCGGAACAGGACGGTGGCCACCGCACGAACGGGGGCGATCGGCAGCTTGTCCCGGTCGCGCCACTGGGTGAGCACCGTGCCGCCGTCGCCGGTCGGCTGGAGCCGGAAACCCCACTTCATCTTGTTCTCGATCACCTGGAACGCGAAGCTCTTCGGCTGCTCGCACTCGATGACCTTGCAGGTGGTGAACCAGCGGGCGAAGCCACGCTTGTTGAACCCCAGGAACTTCGCCCCCACCTGCGGGCCCTTGGCGCCGAGGATCCACTTGCCCCCGGTGTTGCCCGGGCTCCACTCGCCCATCCTGGTGATGTCGCTGACCATCTCCCAGACCTTCTCCGGAGCGGCCCCGATCGTCACACTGGTCTCATCCATCGCTGTCTCCCCGTATTCGTACACACGTGTGGTGGGCATGCCGGTAGGGCATACCTCTGGTACGTGAACGAGCGGGCAGAGCCACGGTCACGCGCGGACGGCGACCCGGCTCGCCCGCGCGTGACCAGCGAATCAGTGGTCCTCGACCTCGGACTCCGCCTCGGCGTCCGCGGGGGAGGAGCCGTTGCGGGACGTGGCGGCGACGCCGGCGGTCCGCTTCGGCCGACGCTGCGCGGGACGCGGGGTCGGCATCGGCATCTGCGCGGCGTGGCTGCCCGGACCGCGGCCCAGGATGATCTCGGCGAAGGTGGCCATCGCCTCGTCGAGCTGGCCGGCGCTGCGCCGCTCCGACTCGTGGTTGGCCCGGGTGACCAGATCGGTCAGCGAGGCGGTGTCCGGACGGTTGCCCAGCGTCGAGTCGACGGTGTCGAGACGACGGGTGACCTCCTCCAGTCGGCCGGCGAGGTCGTCCAGGCGGGCCGCGAGCGAGTTGAGGTGGTCGGTGGGGTCGACGGCCGGGCGCTCACCGAGCTCGGCGAGCTTGCCGTGCAGGCCGGTTCCGGTGGTCTCGAGGTGGCCACGCAGGTTGGCGGCGGTCTGGTCGAGCTGTGCGCGGACCCCGTCGTGGCTCTCGTCGATGGACTTGCGGACCTCGTCGCGGCCCACGTCGAGCTGGTGGCGCACGCCGGAGTCGACCTCGTCCAGGCGGTCGCGCAGCGCGGACTCGGTGCCGGCGAGGCGTTCCTTGACCGGGCCGGTGATCGCGGCGGGCATGCTCTCGAGCCGCAGCTCGTGCCGGTCGAGCCGGTTGTCGAGGTCGTCGAGGCGCTTGTGCAGGCCGCCGAGCTTGTCGTCGAGGCCCTCCATGCGGCCGGCGATGCCCTCCATGCGACCGCCGATGCCGTCCAGGCGTCCGTCGAGCTGCGCGAACGGCTTGGCCAGGCGGTCGACGAGCGCGTCCACGGAGCGACCCACCGAAGCCACGGCCGCGTCCTGCGCGTCGAGCTTCGCGACGGTCTCGTCCAGGCGCTCGGCCAGTACCGAGACCTCGGTCCGGTCGGGCAGCTCGGCGAGCCGCTTGCGCATCGAGCCCAGTGCGTCGAGCGCGGCGAGACGGGCGTGGATCTCGTCGAGTGAGTCGAAGATCTGCTGCTGCTCACTGTCGCGGATCTCGGCCGCGCGGTTGAGCATGCTGCGCATCCGGTCAAAAGACAGGCTGGTTTGGTCGCTCATGGCGGAGACGCTTTCGTCGGACGGACTGGGGGAGCGGAGCACGTCACAGATTAGCGAATCGCACAGAGTCACCCGCACGGGTCGGCATTGCGCGTTGCACCACTCGATCGTGTGCTGTAGAGGGCCGATATCGTGAGATCGATGACAGGCGTGTACCAGACAACGGGCGCGGCGCAACCGCCGCCGAGTGGGTCTGCGGTGGCTGAACCGACCGGGGTAGAGACGACCGGGGCGATCGCGCCACTGGACGCCGAACGCGTCCGGACGGCCCCCAAGGTCCTGCTCCACGACCATCTCGACGGTGGCCTGCGCCCGGCGACGATCGTGGAGCTGGCCGAGGCGGGCGGCTACGGGCAGCTGCCGACCCTCGACCCCGGCGAGCTGGCGGCCTGGTTCACCACCTCCGCCGATTCCGGCTCGCTGGAGCGCTACCTGGAGACCTTCGCGCACACGGTGGCCGTCATGCAGCGCCGGGAGGCACTGGTGCGGGTGGCGGCGGAGTGCGCCGAGGACCTGGCCGCCGACGGGGTGGTCTACGCCGAGGTGCGCTACGCGCCCGAGTTGCACGTCGAGCAGGGTCTCGGTCTCGACGAGGTGGTCGAGGCCGTCCTGGAGGGTTTCCGGCTCGGCAGCGAGCGGGCCGGGGCGGGCGGCCACCGGATCCGGGTCGGGTGTCTGCTCACCGCGATGCGCCACGCCGCCCGCTCCCGGGAGATAGCCGAGCTTGCGGTGCGCTACCGCGACGACGGGGTCGTCGGCTTCGACATCGCCGGAGCCGAGGCCGGGTTCCCGCCGACCCGGCACCTGGACGCCTTCGAGTACCTGCGTCGGGAGAACGGCCACTTCACCATCCACGCCGGCGAGGCTTTCGGGCTGCCCTCGATCTGGGAGGCGTTGCAGTGGTGTGGCGCCGACCGGCTGGGCCACGGGGTGCGGATCACCGACGACATCACCGAGCTCGAGGACGGGACGGTGAAGCTCGGGAGGCTGGCGGCCTACGTCCGTGACCGCCGGGTGCCGCTGGAGATGTGTCCCTCGTCCAACGTCCAGACCGGGGCGGCCCGGTCGCTGGCCGAGCATCCGATCGGGCTGCTCACCCGGCTGCGCTTCCGGGTCACGGTGAACACCGACAACCGGCTGATGTCGGGGTGCTCGATGACCAGCGAGATGATGGCGCTGGCCGAGACGTTCGGCTACGGCTGGCGCGACCTGCGTTGGTTCACCGTGAACGCGATGAAGAGCGCGTTCATCGGGTTCGACGAGCGGCTGGCCCTGATCGAGGACGTCATCAAACCCTGGTACGCGGAAGTGGGGGCCTGATTCACGGCCGGCGCAGGCGGGCGGTGAGCTCGTCGACCAGGGCGTTCCAGCGGCCGGCCTCGGCGTCGAACGGCGGGCTGGGCGCCAGCCGGGTCGGGTCGGGACGCAGTACGAACGAGGTCAGCCAGCCCAGGCTCTGGGACGAGCCGAGCGCCAGCTTCGGACCGTCGTCACCGGCCCACTCGCCGACGTCGAGCAGCAGCTCCACCGCGAGGTCCAGCTGGTGCGGGTCGACCGCGACCGGTCCCTCGGCGAGGTCGTCGCCGATCCCGGTGAGCTGGTAGGTGTTCTCCGGGTCGACCTCGACGGCGACCTCGCCCGCCGCCGCCGCCTCCATGAGCTCCGGCCAGGTCGAGGCGCGGACGAGGTCGTGGCCCTCGGCACCGGCGACGGTCAGGTGGCGGGCCAGGGCACGGGCCGACGGCAGCGCGTCGATCCGCCCCCCGGAGCCCAGGAAGACCGGCTTGTCGTCGAGGTAGCAGCGCAGCGTGTAGTACTCGCCCTGCGGTGTGCTGATCAGGATCGGGTCGATCCCGATGTGCTCCCAGAACGCCCCGCTGTCCTCTCCGGCGGGGCCGTCCTCGGCGGTCTCCACGGCACCGGGCCGGGCCGGGGCCCCGGGGGTGGGCTCGGCATCGGGGTCGGCACCGGACTCGGCCGCCAGCTCGCGGCGCGCGGCGGCCAGGGCCGCCTCATCCACCTGCGGAGTGACCACCAACGCGTCGAGCGCGTCCAGCACCTCGTCCCAGCGCGCCGCCACCGTCCTGGTGAGCTCGGCCCAGCGTTTGCTCCCGTCGCGGCCGCTGAACGCGTAGCTGCCCTGGTCGAGCACGCTGAACCCGGCGGCGGAGTCCAGGACGTCCTCCACGGCCCGCAGGCCGCAGGTGTCGGCGAGCGACCGGGTCATCCCGACGATCTCGGCCAGCTCGCTGACCGTCCAGGTGTCGGGGTCGTCGGCGACGATCGCGGGTGCGCCGACCAGGTCGTAGCAGTGGGCCTCCTCCGGGACCAGCTCGGCCACCGAGAGCTGGCGGACGATCGGCCAGGCCGGGTGGTCGCACAGGTCGTGCCCCTCGGCGGTCCGCACGAACGCGGCCAGTGCGGCCGTGTCGGGGAAGGCGAACAGCGAGTCGTCGTCGCCGAGGAATGCCTCCCATTCCTCGCCGTCCTCACGCCACCGGGGTGCCCAGAGAGTGATCAGGTCGCCGGAGGTCAGGGAGAGCTGGATCGGGACGATGTCGGAGTTCGGTGCGGCCACCAGCCAGAGGGTAGTGCCGACGTGATCCGGCCCGGGTGCGTGGCCTCGTGCTGCTCGCCTCGTCCCGCTCGAGCTCGCGTGGATTCCCCGCGGACCGGTTCCGTCGCGCCGCCCGGCCACGACGGGCCGGGCGGCAGGGCCACGGGCTACTGCGTTGTGTGCAGACGGACCACGCCGACGCTGACGTCGGTGAGGCCGCCCTCGTCGAACTCATGACGGAGGCGGTCGGCCTTCATGGTTGCCGCAAGGCCGTCGTACGGGCCGTGGGCGTCGACCTCGCCCGTCTGCGGGTCGACTGCGAGCACGATGTATCCGTCGCATCGTGCGAGCTGCTCGGCCGCGGCGACCAAGGCCGCCTCAGCGGGTGCATTCTCCGGCACTGCCCATCACCTCCTGACTACTGACTCCTGACCAGTAGAGCGTCGCGGCGGCCCGAAGCGTGTCACTCGGAGCCGGATACCACCCGTTCGAGTCACTCCACAGCGTCACTGTGGGTGACTTGACGAGAGGGGGTCATCCGTGCAGTGTGAGCCACGTCACTTCAGATACCGCCGTCGCACTCGATGCTACGTAATGCATTCTCCCAGGTAAAGGGTCTACCTGCTAGATCGTTACGGTCAGTAGGGAGACTTTAGGCGGTACTGGAAGCGACTTTAGATGTGGGGTGCCCCTTAAATCCCACCTTTCACTTCAGTAACATCATGGGCCTTGAATGATTACTGAGCGTGGCTGGTCGTCACTGCTTGACGGATCACAGATGGATCACAGGGGATGGCATGATCGCGGACCATGCAGACGCTGCGGACGCCCGACGAACGATTCACCGATCTGCCCGGCTTCGATCATGAACCGCGCTACGCCGAGGTGCCCGACGGAGAGGGCGGGCAGCTCCGGATGGCCTACGTGGAGGCCGGGCGGGCCGACGGTCCGACCGTTCTGCTCCTGCACGGCGAGCCCACGTGGTCCTACCTGTACCGCTCGATGATCCCGGTACTGGCCGAGGCCGGGCTGCGGGTGGTGGCGCCCGACCTGATCGGGTTCGGCCGCTCGGACAAGCCGGCCGCGATCACCGACCACAGCTACGCCCGCCACGTCGAGTGGGTCCGGGCGCTGATCTTCGACGCGCTCGACCTGAGCGCCGTGACCCTCGTCGGTCAGGACTGGGGAGGGCTGATCGGGCTGCGGCTGGTCGCCGAGCACCCCGGCCGCTTCTCCCGTGTGGTCGCCGCCAACACCGGCCTGCCGACCGGGGACGTCGACATGCCGCAGGTGTGGTGGCAGTTCCGCCGGGCGGTCGAGGCCGCCGAGCGCCTCGACATCGCCAGGCTGGTCGCCGGCGGGTGCAGCAAGCCGCTCACCCCCGAGACCCTGGCCGCCTACGACGCCCCGTTCCCCGACGAGCGCTACAAAGCGGGACCCCGGGCCATGCCGTTGCTCGTACCCACCCGGCCCGACGATCCCGCATCGGATGCCAACCGGCGGGCGTGGGCCGAGCTGGCTCGGTCGGACATCCCGTTCCTGTGCCCGTTCAGCGACGGAGACCCGATCACCGGGGGGATGGCGCCCATCCTCAAGCGCACGATGCCAGGGGCCGCCGGCCGCACCCACCCGACGATCGCCGGGGCGGGCCACTTCCTCCAGGAGGACGCCGGACCGGAGCTCGCGGCGGTCGTGGTGGACTTCGTCAGAGCCGAGGGCTGACCGGTGGAGCTGCTGATCGTGGACCACCCGCTGGCCCGGACACGTTTGACGACGCTGCGGGACGAGGGAAGCGACAACGCCGCCTTCCGGGCCGCCCTACGCGACCTCACCGTCATGCTGATCTACGAGGCCACCCGTGACGCGGCCCTGACCGAGCTGGCCATCCGCACCCCGATGGTGGCCGCCACCGGCCACCGGCTGGCCGATCCGCCCCTGCTCGTGCCGGTCCTGCGCGCCGGGCTGGGGATGGCGGACGCGGCGCTGGGCCTGATGCCGGAGGCCCGGATGGGGTTCGTCGGGATGGCCCGCGACGAGCACACGCACAACCCGGTGCCCTACATGGAGTCGCTGCCGGAGTCGTTGCGCGGGCACCCGGTTCTTGTCCTCGACCCCATGCTGGCGACGGGCGGTTCGATGGCCTACACCCTCGAGCTGCTGGCCAACCGCGGTGCGACCGACGTCACGGCGATCTGTGTGCTCGCGGCGCCCGAGGGACTGGCCAGGTTGCGGGAGATGTCCAACCTGCAGGGGCTGCCGGCGAAGGTGGTCACCGCCGCGGTCGACGAGCGGCTCAACGAGGTGGCGTTCATCGTCCCGGGACTCGGCGACGCCGGTGACCGCCAGTTCGGCCGGGTCTAGGAGGAGCGGGGAGTCGCCCAGCCCTCGCCCATCGCGCGCAGGGTCTGGCGGTAGATCTCGGTCGCTTCGCCGGCCGCCTCGGGTAGCAGCCCGCGCAGCTCCAGCGAGACCAGGCCGTGCACCGTGGCCCACATCGTGGTGGCGACGAGGGTGGGGTCCGCGTCGCGGATCTGGCCGGCGTCGATGGCCCTGCGGACCGCCTCCACCAGCGGTTCGAACGTGCCCTCGGCTCGGGTACGGGACTCCGGGCTGGGGGTGACCGCGCCACCCACCGGACCGAACATCACCTGGTAGAAGTGCGGCTCGGCCAGCGCGTTCGCCCGGTAGGCCAGCCCGAGAGCCATCATGTCCGTGCGCGCGTCACCGCGGAACTCGACCTCGGCCAGCCTGCGGCCGAACCGGGTGAACGCCTCGTCGAAGAGAGCGTCCAACAGGCCGGGCTTGCCGCCGAACAGGGAGTACACCGCCGTCGTCGAGGTACCGACGTCGGCGGCGAGCTTGCGCAGGCGCAGCCCCTCCGGCCCGTCCTCGGACAGGGTGCGCACCGCCTGCTCGAGCAGCCGCACCCGCAGGGCGTCGTCATGCAGCTTGGGTCGAGCCACCGGCGCAGGCTATCGCAACACCGTTTCGGATGGACGCGCCGGAGACACGGTCCGTTCCGACTTGACCTGGAGTCCACTCCAGCTCCTACGGTCGTGTGCGTGACGAGTGAGGCGAGCGAAAGCGTTGGGCACGGCCTGTCGATCGCGGAGGCGTCCGCCCGCAGCGGGCTCTCGATCGACACCCTGCGCTACTACGAGCGGATCGGCCTGATCGACGCACCGGCCCGGGACAGCGCGGGCCGGCGCTGCTACCAGGACCAGGACATGGAATGGCTGGCGTTCCTGCTGCGGATGCGGACCACCGGCATGCCGATCAAGGCGCTGCGTGAGTACGCCGGGCTGCGGCGGGTGACCACCGAGGCCAGCGCGGTGCGGCGCAAACAGATCCTGCTGGAGCACCGGCGTGACATCCGGGCTCGGATGGAGGAGCTGACGGCCTGCCTGGACGTGCTCGAGTACAAGATCAGCAACTACGAGATGGTCGAACGCTCGCTCGCCGCCACATCAGCACCGCGACACCCGCTACTGGAGGAGGAGTCCGCATGACCGAGTCCAACGCCGCGTCGAGCAACACCGAGCCGTCGAACCGACTGCCCACGCGCCGCCTCGGTGACCTCGAGGTGGGGGCCCAGGGACTGGGCTGCATGGGGATGAGCGAGTTCTACGGGGCCGGCGACGACGCCGAGTCGATCTCGGTGATCCACCGTGCCCTCGAGCTCGGGGTCACCCTGCTCGACACCGCCGACATGTACGGCCCGCACATCAACGAGGAACTGGTCGGGCGGGCCATCGCCGACCGCCGCGAGCAGGTCGTGCTGGCCACCAAGTTCGGTGTCGTGCGCGGCGAGGATCCCGCCGCGCGGTCGGTCCGCGGCGACGCCGCTTACGTCCGGGCCTGCTGTGACGCGTCGCTGCGACGGCTGGGGGTCGACCACATCGATCTCTACTACCAGCACCGCGTCGACCCCAACACCCCCATCGAGGAGACCGTCGGCGCGATGGCCGAGCTGGTCGAGGCGGGCAAGGTGCGCCACCTCGGGCTGTCGGAGGCCGGGCCCGACACGATCCGGCGGGCGAACGCCGTGCACCCGATCGCCGCGCTGCAGACCGAGTGGTCGCTGTGGTCACGCGATCTGGAGGCGGAGATCGTGCCCACCGCCCGCGAGCTTGGCATCGGGATCGTGGCCTACTCGCCGCTGGGCCGGGGTTTCCTGACCGGGCGGTTCCGCACGGCCGACTCGTTCGGGGAGGGCGACTTCCGCGGCGTGGCCCAACCGCGGTTCGCCGAGGGCAACCTGGAGCGCAACCTGGGCATAGTCGACGTGCTGGAGAAGCTGGCCGGCGAGCGCGGCGTCACCGCCGGGCAGCTGGCGTTGGCCTGGGTCGGGCACCAGGGCCAGGACGTGGTGCCGATCCCGGGCACCAAGCGCCTGAAGTACCTGGAGCAGAACGTGGCCGCCGCCCGGCTGGAGCTCTCCGAGGCCGACCTGGCCGAGATCGCCGCTGCCGCACCGGCGGACGCGGTCGCGGGCCTGCGCTACCCCGAGGAGGCCATGCGGGGCCTCGGGCGCTGACCCCGGCGGGACCGAACCGGACATCGGGCGGTTCAGCCCATGAGGGTGGCGGCCACGGTGGCACCGAGCTCCCAGCAGGCCTCCAGGGCGGCCTTGTCCGGCGCTCCCGTCACCTCGACGGGGGCGGCCGCCCGCCGCCACTTCAGGCCGTCGGCGATGGACTCCACGGCCTTCACCGCACCCTCGATTCCGAGGTTGCCGTGGACGTAGAGCCCGTACGGCCGGCCCTGGGTGTCGTCCAGGACGGGGTAGTAGATCTGGTCGAAGAAGTGCTTGAGCGCACCGGACATGTACCCGATGTTCGCGGGTGTGCCCAGGATCAGCCCGTCGGCCGCCAGCACGTCGGAGGCGGTCGCGGCCAGCGCGGCGCGGCGCACCACCTCGACGCCGGTGATCTCCGGGTCGGACGCGCCGCGCACCACGGCCTCGAACAGCTCCGAGGTGGCCGGCGACGGGGTGTGGTGCACGATCAGCAGGGTGGCGATGGCGGGCCTCCGATCAGCGTTGCGGTCTCGGCGACCAGCATGGCGAGCCGGGCGCCGGCCCGCTGCCTGGCGGCGATGAGGTCGGGCTGACCGGCCACCGGCTCCACGACCTCGAGATAAGCCTTGAGCTTGGGCTCGGTCCCGGACGGCCGCACCGCGACGCGACTCCCCGGACGGTGGATGACCAGCAGCTCGGGCGCCGGCCGCTCGGCATCCCAGGCCCGGGCGACCCGATCGAGCGCGGCCGCGCATTCGTCCGGTGTCATCGGGAAGGTCAGGGACCGCGTCGTGTGCACGCCGTGGCGGACCGCGAGCTCGTCCAAGGCCTCGAGCAGCGAGCTCCCGGCGTCCGCGCGGATCGCGGCCAGGTCCGCCGCGAGTACGGCGGCCGAGATCCCGTCCTTGTCCCGGACGGCTCCGGGGTCGACGCAGTATCCGATGGCCTCCTCGTAGCCGTACACCAGCCGGGTCTCCTCCGGGCCGCCCGCGCGCATGATCCATTTGAAGCCGGTCTGCGTCTCCGCGTGGCGGGCCCCGTGCGCGGCGGCCACCTTCGCCAGCAGGGAGGACGACACCACCGTGCTGGCCACCAGCGGGTCGGACCAGGTGCGGGTGCTCAGCAGGTGCTCGCCGAGAAGCGCCCCGACCTCGTCGCCGGTCAGCATCCGCCACCCGGTCGCGGTCCCGGGTTCGAGCCTGGGTTCGGTTGCGGTGCCGGTCCCGGGTTCGGGCACCCCCAGTGCGCACCGGTCGGCGTCCGGGTCCAGCGCGATCGCCAGCTGCGCCCCGGTGACCGCGGCCAGCGCCAGCAGCGCCTCCGTGGCGCGGGGATCCTCGGGGTTCGGGCTGCTCACGGTGGGGAAGTCCGGGTCCGGGTCGGCCTGCTCGGCCACCACGTGCACGTCGCTGAACCCAGCGGCTCCCAGAGCGGCCACCGCCACCGCGCCGCCGACCCCGTGCAGCGGTGTCAGGGCGATCCGCAGGCCACGCGCGCGGCGCGCGCCGCCGCCGTCCCCGCCGTCCCCGCCGCCGGGCAGGCCGGCCACCCGGCGCAGGTACGCGGGCAGCGGGTCGTAAGCCGTCCCGGCGGGCTCGATGACCGGGATCGCGGCGGCCGGTGGCGCGTCCGCGATCGCCGCCTCGATCTCGGTGTCCGACGGTGTCACCAGCTGCGCACCGTCGTGCAGGTAGACCTTGTAGCCGTTGTCCGGGGCCGGGTTGTGCGACGCGGTGATCTGCACCCCGGCGACCGCCCCGAGCGCCCGCACGGCGAAGGCCAGCACAGGGGTGGGCAGTGGCCCCGGCAACGTCCGAACGTCGAACCCGGCGGCGGCGAACACCCCGGCGGTGGCGGCCGCGAAGGCCTCCGACCCGTGCCGGGCGTCCCGGCCGACCACGACCGTGCCCCCGCCGTGTCCCCGCGCGCGTAGCCAACCGGCCAGCCCCGCTGTGGTGCGGCGGACCACCGCGACGTTCATCCCGTTCGGACCGGCGCGGACGGGCCCGCGCAGCCCGGCGGTACCGAAACGCAACGGTCCCGCGAACCGTTCGGTGAGCTCCCGGGTCGCGGCCCCGGCACCGGCTCGGCCGGCCTCAGGCGCGCCTCCGCCGGGCTCCTCAGCGCCGGGCTCCCCGGCGTAGGCGTCGAGCAGCAGCCGAAGCTCCTGGCGGGTGGCCGGATCGGGGTCGTCGGCGATCCAGCGCGAGACCGTCTCGGCGAGGTCCGGGGGGCGGACGGCACTCACACCCTGGTGACCAGCTCGCGCAGCAGCTCGCCCATCCGGCCCGCCGCCGCGTCACCCGCCGCGATGACCTCGTCGCCGTCCAGCGGCTGACCGCTCAGCCCGGCCGCGAGGTTGGTGACCAGCGAGACCCCGAGGATCTCCATCCCGGCGGCCCGGGCCGCGATCGCCTCCAGCACGGTCGACATGCCGACCAGGTCGGCGCCGAGCGTGCGCAGCATGCGGATCTCCGCCGGGGTCTCGAAGTGCGGACCGGGCAGGCCCGCGTACACCCCTTCGACCAGCGAGGGGTCGATATCCGCGGCGAGCCGGCGCAGGCGGGGGGAGTACAGGTCGGTGAGGTCGACGAAGTCCGCCCCGGTCAGTGGTGAACGGGCGGTGAGGTTGAGGTGGTCGGAGACCAGGACGGGCTGCCCGACCCGGTATCCCTCGCGGATCCCGCCCGCCGCGTTGGTCAGCATCAGCACCGAGCACCCGGCGGCCGCCACCGTCCGGGTGGCGTGCGCGACCGCGGCCTCCCCGTGGCCCTCGTACAGGTGGGTACGCCCGAGCAGCACGAGCACGTGGCGCGCCCCGACCCGTAGCGATCGGACGGTTCCCCGATGCCCGTTGGCCGTGGGCGGGACGAATCCGGGCAGCTCGGCCATCGGGAGCTCGATCGGGTCCGCACCGAGCACGTCCGCGGCCGGCCGCCAGCCGGATCCGAGCACGACCGCCACGTCGTGGCGCGGCACCCCGGTCCGCTCGGCCAGGACCGCGGCGGCCCGTTCGGCGGCCTCGTCTCGACCCGGAGTGCTCACCGGCACCTCACAGATGGAAGCCCTGGACGAACGACGTGAACAGCGCCTGGCTGGTGTCACCGGCCGCGTCGGCCGGGACCGTCAGCTGCACCACCCAGAGGTCGGTCCCGGACGGGGTGAGCTGCGCATACCCGACCCGGCTGGACGTGCCCTGCGGGCCGACCCGGTCGGCGCGGTAGCGGACCGTGTTGGCCGTGCGCTCCTGCACGGTCACCGCGGCGACGCCGAGCTTGGCCGGCGTCAGCGTGTCGACGAAGTCCGAGACCTGGGCTGCCCGGGTACGGGAGCCCTTGATCTTGTCCACGCGCAGCTCGCGCGACCCGTCCGGGCTGACGAACAGCACCGACAGCGCGTCGTTGTCGCCGGCGACCCGGTACTCCTCCCAGTCACGGGGGACCCCGACGGTGAACCCGAGCGCGCTGGGGCCGTAGACGGTCGGGGAGTCGACGTGCGTCTTCATCGCGCTGGCGGGGCTGCCGGCGCCCGGGCTGATCAGCGAGGTGCTCATCGGGGACTGCCCGACCAGTGTCCGGGTCCCGGCCCAGCCGCCGGCGGTGCCCACGATGACCGCGAGCGCCCCGGCGACCAGCAGGGGCACCGCGCGCGAGCCGCCGCTCTTTGCGGCGATCGGTGGCGGCTTCGAGACCTGGGGCGGGCGGGGTGGCAGCGGCGGCCGGGTCTGGCCCGTCCCCTGCACCGGGTAACCGCCGGTGTGCGCCGCCCCGTACTGGTCCTGCTGGTAGGCGTCCTGCTGGTACGGGTTCGGCTGGTACCCGCCGGTGCGTAGCGGACCGGTGGTCTGGACCGGCGGGGGACCCTGCGGGCCGTGGGTGACCTGGGGCGAGCCCCAGCCGGTACCGCCGGGCATGGGCCCGGGATCGGCGGCCAGCGGTGCCGGGTTACCGGGTGGCTGCGGGCCGATGGTTCCGTAGGACCCCGTGGCCGGGCGTGGGCTCGGTCCGAACGTGCCCGGGTTGTTGGTACCGGTGTCGATGGTCGGAGGCCCCGGTGCCGGCCTGGGGGACGGTCTGGGGGGTTGCTGGGGAGGCGGTGGCTGGGTCGGTGGACGCTCTCCGGAGTCCGGACCCCGAGAGGCGGCCACGGCACCCGAGGACTCGGCGCGGCGGTCCGGGCGTGGCGGTTCCTGGGGCAACGAGCCGCCGCCGTCCTGGGCGGGCGGGCGTGACACCGCCGGGGAGGGCGGCATGGTGTAGGCCTCGGGGGAACCGGGGAACAGCGGGTCGTCCGGGTCGGCGAGCAGCGGTCGCAGGCGCCGCCGCACCTCGGCCAGCGGCAGCCGTCCCGCCGGGTCCTTGACCATCAGCGCGCTGATCACCTCGGCCAGCGGACCGGTGAGTGTGGTCTGGGGAACCTCGTCGTGCACCACCGCCGTGACCGTCTTGACCGGGTCGCCCTCGACGTCGTAGGGCGGGCGGCCCTCCACCGACGCGAACAGGGTGGCCCCGAGGCCCCACAGGTCGGCGGCTGGTGTGACCGCCTCGCCGGCGGCCACCTCGGGGGCGATGTAGGCGGGAGAGCCGAGCACCAGGCCGGTCGCGGTCATGGTGAGGTCGTCGCGCTTGCGGGCGATCCCGAAGTCGGTCAGCTTGATCCGGCCGTCGTGGGCGACCAGCACGTTGCCCGGCTTCACGTCGCGGTGGGTGATGTTGGCCCGGTGCGCGGCCTGCAGCGCGGCCGCCACCGCCAACCCGACGGATGCGGCCTGGCCGACACTCAACCGGCCCTGATCGGAGATGACCTCGGAGAGGTTGCGGCTGGGCAGCAGCTCGAGCACCACATACGGGTCGCCCGACACGTCGACCACGTCGTAGAGCGTGATGACGTTGGGGTGGGAGAGCCCGCCGAGGGTGCGCGCCTCGCGCATCATGCGCTCGCGCATCGCGACCATCTCGCCGGTCGGCACCCCGGGTGGCACCCGCAGTTCCTTGACCGCGACGGCGCGGTGCAGCACCTCGTCGTAGCCCGCCCACACCGTCCCCATCGCGCCTCGGCCAAGTGGGTCACTCAGCCGATAGCGGTCACCGATGCGCCGTGGTTCGGCGGTTCGGTCTTCTTCGCGGGCCTGCTCGGGTGCCGGCATGTCCGCCATTCTCCCGATACGGGCTGAGGCCTCGACGGCGCGGTCGTTAGTGACGGATGATAACGACCTTACCGGTGAGCGATGTCACATACCGCTCGTCCGCTCCGGATCGACCGTTGGCTCCGCATACCCACCGTCCGCAGCAGCGCGGCGGCACTTTGGCGCCGGAGGGTCCGTTTCGCCGCACCGTCTGGTTTCTGATGCCTCCGACTGGGGCAACATAGTGTCCAGCGACACCGAAAGCTCGCCGTCCCGCCCCTGAGCGGCCGGTGGGTGTCCGAGACCCAGACGGTGTCCCACGAATGATGGATCGGTGGTGGTTCCCGGTGACCGTGCTCGACGCACGCACCGAGCTGCTGGCCTCGCAGGCCCTGATGCCGGTCAGCCCGGTCGTAGACCTGGGCCGCGGCCGCGGACCTGCCTGGTTGGACAGCTGGATGGCTACGCACAACCGCGAGCTGGTCGGTTGGCGCCGGTCCCTGCACGCCCGCCCCGAGCTCGCCCGCGAGGAACGACTGAGCACCGCGCTGGTGGCCGCGCGGCTCACCGAGGACGGCCTGGAGCCCAAGATCCTGCCCGGTGGCACCGGATTGATCTGCGACGTCGGTTCCGGCGAGCGTTGTGTGGCGCTGCGTGCGGACCTCGATGCCCTCCCGCTGCGGGAGCAGACCGGTCTGAGCTTCGCCTCTGGGGTCGACGGCGTCATGCACGCCTGCGGCCATGATGCGCACACCGCCATGCTCCTGGGTGCCGGGCTGGCGCTCAACCAGGCTCCCAACCTGCCCGGACGAGTCCGGCTGATCTTCCAGCCGGCCGAAGAGGTCCAGCCGGGCGGCGCGATCGACATGGTCGAGTCCGGAGCCCTCGACGGTGTCGAGCGCATCTACGCCCTGCACTGCGACCCCCGGCTGGCCGTGG
>Ga0310811_10004923_pt1 | contig 16815 bp, 19 predicted proteins | sample YCmetagenome_FD_207642 | JGI IMG/M metagenome (GOLD analysis project Ga0310811, IMG submission 207642) | Soil microbial communities from experimental microcosm in Duke University, North Carolina, United States - YC | ecosystem: Engineered > Artificial ecosystem > Soil microcosm > Unclassified ...
TGGTGGAACCCACCGGATCGATGACTACGCTGGGGGCCATCACATGGGTATGACGGCGCTCCAGTACCGCGAGCAGCTGCGCAACCTGCTGCCTCCAGGCCGCGCGCTGGACGATGGTGGCCAAGGCGTACTGACGCAGCTGCTAGATGGCATGAGCCAGGAGTTTGCGCGCGTGGACGCGAGCGCGTGGGACCTGATCGACGAATCCCTGCCGGATAGCACCGTACAGCTGCTGCCCGACTGGGAGCGCGTGTGCGCGTTGCCGGACGACTGCACGCCGGCCGGTCAGACTATCAGCCAGCGGCAGCAGGCGGTGGTGGCGCGCTTCCTGGGCAACGGCACGCCGTCGGCGCCATACCTCACCGACCTTGCGGCACAGCTCGGCTACACCGTGACGATCGTTCGCCGCCACCCGTTCCAATGCGGCATGACCTGCGGTAGCCCATTGGGCGGCTTCGACTGGAACTTCGTGTGGGAAGTCCATGCCGCGCTCTACACGGTGAACCACTTCCTCGCTGGCCAAAGCCATGCCGGCGATCCGCTGGCCAGCTGGCAGAACGATGTACTGGAGTGCGTGATGCGGCAGCACGCGCCGGCTCACACCATCGTCAATTTCATCTACACCTGAGGTACCGAAATGGACTATCCAAAAACCGTAGACAACGTGAACCTGCTCAATGGCAAGTTCACGGATGGCAACCCTGGTGCTGGCGTGCCGGCGTCGCTGGTCCCTGCAGAGTGGTGCAATGGGGTCACAGACGAGATCCTGAATCTCCTTGCCAGCGTAGGCATCGTCCCGGATGAGTTGAATACAAGTCAGCTCGTCTCCGCACTTGCGGGACGGCTTCTTGGCATCAAAGTCTTTATCGCCTCTGGGACCTACAACCCCACCCAAGGCACGACATCCGTCGTTGTTGAGGTTCTTGGTGGGGGCGGTGGCGGAGGCGCCTCCATCACAACCTCTTCGACGCAAAATTCATTGGGCTCCGGTGGTGCTTCTGGAGCCTATGGCAAAGGGCGCTTCACAAATGCGTTTTCCGGTGTCGCTGTAACCGTAGGTTCCGGTGGTGCTGGCGGCATTGCGGGTGGCGCATCCGCTCAAGCCGGTGGCACCTCGAGCTTCGGTGCATTGCTCTCATGTCCCGGAGGCGGGGCTCCTCCTAATCCAGGTGGCGCCGTCACGCCGCCGCTTGTCTCCACTGGCGGCGTCGGCATGCCGGGAGGATCTCCTGCCGGCGCAAACCTCGCTGCCACCTCAGGGCAGCCTGGTACTACCGGTTTGGCACTTTCTTCGAACTCTGGAGTGTCAGGTTCGGGCGGATCATCAATCTATGGTGTCGGCGGTTCAGCTGTATATGCGAGTGCCAGCCAGACGGGCAACAACGCTTCCAGTTACGGCGCAGGCGGCGGAGGTGCAACCAGCGCAACGAGCAGCGCTGGAAAGAATGGCGGTAATGGAAGCCCTGGCATTGTTCTCGTTTGGGAGTTCGCATAATGAAACTCTACGTTCGCGTCAACGATGGGAGCATTGCCGAGCAGTTCTCTACCGACGGCGACATCACGGAGATGTTCAACCCGGCGCTGGTATGGGTCGATGTAACTGGCGTTGCCCCGCAGCCCCAGGTCGGATGGCAGGCATCCAACAATGGTGGCGTCTGGTCATTCACGGCTGTAGAAGCTCCGGCTGCCCCTACGCTCGATCAGGTCAAGGCCACGCTTTGCGATCAGGTCGATTCTGCCGCTGACGCGGTCTACGTCGAGATCGGGGGGCCTAGTCCAGGGCGCATGGCCGAGTACCAGCAGGCCAACACAGATGCTGCAGCTTTCAAGGCCGCCGGTTACGCCGGCAATGCGCCTCCGACCGTGGCCTGCTGGGCAGAGGCAAATGCCGGGTGGACGAATCAGCAAGCCGCCGACGACATCATCGCAACGGCTGCCAGATGGACCGCAGCGCTGCAAGCGATCCGCTCAGCGCGTCTCCTCGGCAAGGCGTCTATCAACGCAGCGACGACTACGGACGCTGCTGAGGCTGCCGCTGCCACCGCCATCTCCAACGTTCAGGCCGCTGGAGAAGCCGCGTGAGCTCGCTGCGGCTGCTCTTTTGCACCAACCCGATCAATCCGCTTAGCTGGCTGATCCGTGCTGGGAGTTGGTCGCATTGGTCGCATGTGGCGCTGATCGACGGTGATTCCGTGATCGAGGCCATCGCCATCCACGGCGTGGTGCGCACACCGCTCGCGGCGCGCCAGGCGCAAGATCCGCGCTGGTCGATCAGTCCCTTGCCGTGTGCCAACCCTGCCGCGGTGATCGCCGCCGCATCGAGCCAGATCGGCAAGCCCTATGACTACACCGGGGTGCTTGGCGTCGGTTTGCACCGCAACTGGCAGGAGGACGACAGCTGGTTCTGCAGCGAGCTGGTTGCTTGGGCGTTCGATGCCGGCGGCAGTGCGTTGTTCCGGCCGAACGTCTCCCATCGCGTGACGCCGCAGGATCTGTGGATGCTTCAGCCAAGCATGGACGCACTGCAGGCTGCATGAAATTCGGGGCATCGGGCTGCGTCAATAGCCCGATCCTTTCCACGACAGGACGTGGATCAGCAAGGCCCCTAGCCGACGTCGGCGCAGGCACCTTACCGACCCAACGTCTCAGGAGTGGAGACAATGCTTCAACCTATCGTTCCGTGGCTTGGCGGCAAGCGTCGCCTCGCTGGTCGCATCCTGCCGTTCTTTGACAACTCGCACCGCTGCTACGTCGAGCCTTTTGCCGGCGGCGCGGCCTTGTTTTTCGCCAAGGCGCCCAGCGAAGTGGAAGTTCTCAACGACATCAACGGCGACCTGGTCAATCTCTACCGGGTGGTCCAACACCATCTCGAAGAGTTCGTGCGGCAGTTCAAGTGGGCGCTCAGCAGCCGCAAGGTGTTCGAGTGGTTGAAGGCCACCCGATCCGAGATGCTGACCGACATCCAGCGTGCGGCGCGCTTTTACTACCTGCATCAGAGCGCCTTCGGCGGCAAGGTGCAGGGGCAGACCTATGGCACGGCGACCACCACGCCGCCCGGCTTGAACCTGCTGCGCATCGAGGAGACTCTATCGGCCGCGCACCTGCGGCTGGCCAACGCCTACATCGAACACCTGGCCTGGCAGGACTGCGTGGCCAAATACGACCGCCCGCATACCCTGTTCTTCATGGACCCTCCGTACTGGGAAACGGAGGGCTACGGCGTCGACTTCGGCTGGGAGCAATACCAAGCGCTGGCCACCACGCTGACCAGTCTCCAGGGCCGTGCCGTGTTGACGCTCAATGACCACCCCGCCATCCGCGAGCTGTTCGGCGGCTTCCACATCGAGCGCGCCGAACATACCTACACCGTGGGTGGCGGAGCCAGGGCAAAGGACGTCGGCGAGGTGCTGATCTTCAGCTGGGACGTAGCCGCCCAACCTCCCGGCCTGTTCTAGCCGCCTTTCACCGGCCCCTGAACGCCCTTAAACTGCCGCTTTCGGCCTCTGCATTTCATGTGTCCCGACTTTGCAAACCAAGTTGCCGCTTACAAGTTAGCTAGGGCGAGCCCTCTCCCCCGGCCCCTCTCCCACAAGTGGGAGAGGGGAGCAGTGCTAGCCAGCGAGCATGGCGCGGGCGGTGGGCAACGCGGCCTCGGCCCACAGCGTGTACTGCGCAGCCGAGGGGTGCAGGCCGTCGTCGGCAAGCAGGGCGGCGTGGCTGCGCGAGATCGGCGTGATGTCCACCCAGCGCGCGCCGAGCCGCAGGGTCTCCTCGCGGGCGGTGGCGTTGTAGGCATCCAGTTCGCCGGCGATGCGCGCGACATCGCGGCCACTGTCGCGCGCGAACGGGGTGACGCCCCAGTCCGGGATAGCCAGCACCAGCACGCGTCCGGCGCGCGCGCCGCCCAGCGCGATCGCGCGTTGCAGCAGGCGGCGGAATTCGCCGCGGTATTCCGCCACGTCGCGGCCGCGGTACTGGTTGTTGACGCCGATCAGCAGGCTGACCAGATCCCACGGCGGCGCGAAGCCGGCCGTGTCCATCGCAGCGGACAGCTCGTCGGTGGTCCAGCCGGTGGTGGCGAGGATGGTCGGTTCGCCCAGCGGCACGCCCTCGCCGCGCAGCGTGGCGGCCAGCTGCACGGGCCAGCGGCCTGCCGCCGGCACGCCTTCGCCGATGGTGTAGGAGTCGCCGAGGGCGAGATAGGTCATCAGGGACATGCGGGGTCTCGATATCCTTCTCCCGCCGGGAGAAGGGGCGTGAAGGGCCGGGTCAGGGTATCGGTGGAGTGTAGCGGCCGGGATTCAGCGCGAGCGTTACAGCGGCGCGTCGAAGCACGGCGGCCGGCGCAGGTATTCGCGCCGCGCCGAGCTCCACACGCCCAGCCCGAAGCCCAGCGTGACCAGCAGCAGGAGGCCGCCACCGAGGGCATGGCCCAGCGCGCCGAGCAGCCAGTAGCCGCCCCAGTACGTCGCCATCGCACCCAGCGTCACGACTATGTCCACCAGCCCGCGCCCGAAGCTGCCCTCCGGGCCGATCAGGTGCACCGCCAGCGCGGTGAGGCTGGCGCCCACGCTCACGATGGCGGCATCGAGCAGCATGCGCACCGGCTCGGCGGCGTGGGTGAGCACGATGCCGAGGCCGGTGTACGCCACCGTGCTGAGCACGGTGATCGGCGCCAGCACGGTGAGCGCGTCGAGCAGGGTCTGCTGGTAGTCGGCACGCGTCGGTGGCGCCAGCGTGAGGTAGAGGTCGGCGAGGTTCGGCCGCATCTGACGCATGCCGCGGCCGAGCTGGGGGAAGCGCGACAGGCCCAGCAGGATCGCGTAGGCGCCCACCACCGCCGCGTTGAAGCGCTGGCGATGCATCACCGCCACCACGTAGAACGTCACGATCGCCGCCACCAGCAGCAGGCGCAGCGCGATCGCCTGCGGGTTGTCGTGCGGCAGCAGCAGGCGCCGCACCAGCACCATGCGCAGGTGCCACGAAGGCTTGCGGCGGTAGCGCGCCAGCGCCTGCTCCATTGCGCGCTGCGAGGTGCCGTCGAAGATCGCGGCGATGCGCCGGCCCAGCTTGCCGCGGCGCACCGGCGTGCCGTCCAGGTTGCGCGCTCGCGTACGGCCGAGCTGGACGTTTTCCAGCGGCGAGCTGTCCGCCTCGCGATCCTCGATGCGCAGCATCGCGCGCAGGCTGAGGCTGGCGACCAGGACCGCCAGCAGCAGCGCCAGCGGCACCGCCCACGGCGAGGCGACCAGCGCACGGCCGATCTGGCTGGCCAGCCCCGGCTGCCAGCCGGCCAGCACGAACAGGCCCCAGACCAGGAGGTTGATGTAGCGCGCGGCGCTGGCCGCCAGTCCCAGCGCGGCCAGCAGCAGGATCGCCGCGCCGCCCAGCAGGGCATGCGGCACGCCCAGCAGCAGCGCGGCCAGCGTCGGCAGCAGCGCCCACTGCGCGAACTGCAATGCACCGGCGATGGCGAGCCGCTTGCGGAAGTCCGGCAGCAGGAAACTCTCCGGCCGGCAGAGTCCGCGCAGGCTGAGTCCCAGCATGGTGAACCAGAACCAGCTGCCGAAGCCGAACAGCATCGCCGCCGCGCCGGCCGCGCCCGTGCCGAACGCAGGGATGCAGCCCAGCGTCACCGCACCGCCCAGCCACGCCAGCTGCATCAGCACCGCGATCACGGTGGTCTGTCGCCAGGGTTGCAGCCACAGCTGCCACACCGCCCTCATGCCAGTTCCACGAACAGGTCTTCCAGCGTGGGCGTTTCGATGCGCAGCGTGGCGCCTTCGCGCGCGGCCAGCGCGTGCAGGCTGTCGAGGTTCGCGTCCTCCACCAGCAATTGCGCCTCGTCGCCCTTGAGCGTGGCCTTCAGCAGGCCGGCGACCCCTGGCGCCTGCGGCCAGCCGCCTGCGCGCACGAGCACCGCGCGGCGCATGCGTTCGCGCAGCTCGGCCAGCGGGCGGGTGAACTGGATCGCGCCGTCGCGCAGCAAGGTGATGTCGGCGTCGGCGCGCTCGAGGTCGGCGGTGATGTGGGTGGAGAAGATCACCGTCTTGCCCGGTGCCTTCATCAGCTCCAGCAGCTCGGCCATGAAGGCGCGGCGCGCCTGCGGGTCGAGGCTGGCGACGGGTTCGTCCAGCACCAGCAGGTCGGGCTCGGGCGCGATCGCGCGCACGATCGCGAGCTTCTGCCGCTGGCCCTGCGACAACTCGCCGATCTTCTGCTTCGGGTCGAGCTCCCAGTCGCCGAGCAGGCGTGCGGCCAGCGCGTGGTTCCAGCGCGCGTAGAATGCGGCGGTGAAGTCGAGGTAGGCGCGCACCTTCATCCACGGGAACAGGTCGAAGGTCTGCGGCACGAAGCCGATGCGGTGCATGCGCTCGCCGCCCGGTTCGGTCATGGCCTCGCCGAACAGCTCCACTTCGCCGGCGTCGATCGGCGAGAGGCCGAGCAGGCAGCGCAGCAGGGTGGTCTTGCCGGCGCCGTTGCGGCCGAGCAGGCCGACCACCCGGCCGGGCGGCACGTCCCAGGCTATGCCGCGCAGCACCTCGCGCTGCTTGAAGGACTTGCGCAGGCCGCGCACGCGCAGCACGGGTTCGGCCTGCGTGTCGGCGACGGGTGCCGTCGGTGCGGTGGCGATGATCGACATCCTTGCGCATGCTCCCTTGGGCGAGGCGGCCAATGTGCCACGCCCGAACGGCGCGCACGAGGGGCGGAACCGGTTTCCCCGGCCCTTCGGCTTGACCGGACGTCGCGGAAAACCGACTCTGCCCCCTCATTGCCTCAGCTGGCCCGGCCCATGACCACCCTCAGCGGCAAGACCCTGTTCATCACCGGCGCCTCGCGCGGCATCGGCCTGGCGATCGCGCTGCGCGCCGCGCGCGACGGCGCCAACGTCGCGATCGTCGCCAAGAGCGGCGTGCCGAACCCGAAGCTGCCCGGCACCATCCACACCGCGGCGGCGGCGGTCGAGCAAGCCGGCGGCAAGGCGCTGGCCCTGCAGTGCGACATCCGCGAGGAGGCCGAGGTGCGTGCCGCGGCGGCGCAGGCGGCCGAACACTTCGGCGGCATCGACATCGTGGTCAACAACGCCAGCGCGATCTGGCTGGCCGGGGTGGAAGGCACGCCGATGAAGCGCTACGACCTGATGCACCAGGTCAACACGCGCGGCACCTTCCTCGTCACCCAGAGCTGCCTGCCGTACCTGAAGCAGGCGGTGAATCCGCACGTGCTGATGCTGGCGCCGCCGCCCAGCCTGGCTCCGAAATGGTTCGCGCCGCACACTGCCTACACCATCGCGAAGATGGGCATGAGCCTGTGCGTACTGGGCATGAGCGCGGAATTCGCGCCGCTGGGTATCGCGGTGAACGCGCTGTGGCCGCGCACGGTGATCGCCACCGCGGCGATCGGCATGATCGCCGGCGTGCGCGCCGAGCAGTGCCGGCGGCCGGAGATCGTGGCCGATGCGGCGCACGCCATGCTCTGCCGACCGGCGCGGGAATACAGCGGCCATTTCGCGATCGACGAGGACGTGCTGGGCGAAGAGGGCGTGCGCGATTTCGACCGTTACGCGGTGCAGCCGGGCGCAGCGTTGCTGCCGGATCTTTTCCTGGACTGAACCGGCGCTACGACGTGCACGGTGTCCGCAGCAGGTCGGCCGGACGCAGGCCCAGCGCCACGATGGTGAGGGTGGGGAAGACCCGGCCGCCGGTGGGAAACACCGAGCTGCCGGCGGCGTGCAGGTTGGTCACGCCCTGCACGCAGCAGTGTGGTCGACCGCGCCAAGGCGCGGGTCGTCGGCCATCCGCGTGGTGCCCAGGCGGTGCGCCGACGGCACCGTCCAGCCAGGGCCCCGGTTCGAAGCGGCCGCCGCAGATGCCCGCCGGCTCCTCGCCGAACAGTGCGGCGGCGGTGCGGAAGGTGGGTCGAGTGCGGTCAGGCGCCAGTCGATGCGCAGCTTGCGCTGGCCCAACGCGTCGCGTTCCGCGGCCAGGCTGATCCGGTTGTCCGGATTCGGTGCCTGTTCGAAATAGTCGACCAGGTCGATGTGGCTGGCGCACAGGCTGCGCAAGGCATGCAGGCCGCGCGACACTCGCCCCTCCACCGCGAACGAATGCACGCGCGAGGCCGGTTTCCTGGAACGGCGACGCCGCGCCCTTGTCGCGCATGCAGTCGCAGGGGCGCGCCAACTGGTCCGCGCCGTGCGAACGCAGCGTGCCCAGCTTGCCGCCGGGGGTGATCCATGAAACAGCGGCCGACCAGGTCGTGGCGGTTGCGTTGCTCGCCGCCGGGCCGCCGCTTTCGAGCAGGCAGACCAGCGGCGTGCCGCCGATGAATGTGCGCGCCATCGCGATGCCGTCGCTTCGACGAAATCGATGAACAAGCCCGTCTCCGTCCCGGCGTGCCTCCCTGGCGAGGCGGAATACAGGGATGGGCCGGCACAGGCGGGGCAGCAGTCGATGGGGCGCGGCACCCGCCCGTTTTACACTGCCCGCATGGCTGGACGTTCCTCCCGCGCCGAGCTGCCGTTGTTCCCGCTGTCCACCGTGCTGTACCCGGGCGGGCGGCTGGAGCTGCGCATCTTCGAGCCGCGCTACCTGGACCTGGTGCGCGAGTGCACGCGCGACGAGCGCGGCTTCGGCGTCTGCCTGATCCTGCAGGGGCGCGAGACCGGTGAGCCGGCTTTGCCGGCCGCGGTGGGCACGCTGGCGCGCATCGTGGATTTCCATTACGACGCCGACGGCCTGCTCGGCATCGTGGCCGAGGGCGGCCAGCGCTTCCGGGTGAGGCGCACGCGGGTACGTGCGGACGGCCAATTGCGCGGCGAGGTGGAGTGGTGGCCGGAGGAGGCGCACGCGCCGGTGCCGGTCGAGCTCGCCTTGCTGCAGACGATCGCCGAACGCCTGGTCGAGGTGATGGCCCCGCAGTGGGGGCAGGTGCCGCGCGAGTGCTACGACGACGCGCGCTGGCTGGGCTTCCGGCTGGCCGAATTGCTGCCGCTGGGCGGCGACGAACGCCAGCGCCTGCTGGAGTTGACCGATCCGCTGCAGCGCCTGGCCGAGCTGCGCGACATCCTGCCGCGTTTCCAGAAGGCCTGACGCATTCGCGCGCGCCGGTGGGCGGGGCGGGCGCATGTCGATCCGCATCGTCGAAAGATCTTTCGGAGCGCCGCGTGCGCAAGGCCAATGCCGTCATCGACGCGCATGCATCCGCCTGTTGCTGTCATATCCGCGCCGTCCGGGCGGGATTACAATTCGCGCCGAATCACTTGCCTGCATGGATCCGCCACACGGGTGTCGCGAAGGGGGAGCGACACGTGGCGATCAAATCCGGGGGAGGGGAGTATGGATGCCACAGGTGCGAAGCCGCTGGGGTGCGTGGTCTGGTTCGGACAACCGGACGCCCGCGAACGCAAGGGACTGGCTGAGGCCGGATGGCATCTTCGTGTGGCCGGGGTGGACGCCGACGCTGGGGTGCGCGAGGGCGGCGACGTGGTGGCGCTGGCGGATTTGCGCCAGTGCGATGCGCGCGCCCTGCAAGCGATGCGGCGCCTGATGACGGGGCATCCCGCGCTGCCGTGGATTGCCCTGATCTCGTTCGACACGCAGGCGCGGCATCCGCAGGTCAAGCGCATCCTGCAAGGTTGCCGCGATTTCTTCAGCGTGCCGCTGGACCTGCCGCGCCTGCTCGCGGCATTGGCGCGCGCCGCCGCGGGTCCGCCGCCCGTGCCGGAGGCGGCGGTCGACTTGCCCGAGCTGGTGGGACGCAGCGCCGCGATGGCGGCAGTGGCGGCCAGCCTGCGCAAGTACGCGCCGATCGACCTGCCGGTGCTGATCACCGGCGAGACTGGCGCCGGCAAGGAAGTGGCCGCCCGCGTGCTGCATCGGCTCTCGCCCCGCGCCATGCAGCCGTTCGTGGCGATCAACTGCGGCGCGCTGCCGCTCAACCTGGTGCAGTCCGAGCTGTTCGGCCACGAGCGCGGCGCGTTCACCGACGCCACCGCACGGCGGATCGGGCACATCGAGAGCGCGGCGGGCGGCACCATCCTGCTGGACGAAGTCGGCGACCTGCCGCTGGATGCGCAGACCAACCTGCTGCGCTTCCTGCAGGAGGGCGTCCTGCAACGCGTGGGCAGCAGCCGGCCGATCGAGGTCGACGTGCGCGTGATGGCCGCCACCCATCTGGACCTGGAACACGCCGTGGCGACGGGGCGCTTTCGCGAGGATCTGTACTATCGGCTCAACGTGCTGCGGCTGCAGATACCGCCGCTGCGCGAGCGCGGCGACGACGTGGACCTGCTGGCGCAGCATTACCTCGAACGGTTCCGCGAACGGCAGGCCTGCGCCGCCCGCGGTTTCGACGACGCGGCCATGCAGGCGATGCACCAGTACGCCTGGCCGGGCAACGTGCGCGAGCTGCGCAACCGGGTGCAGCGCGCCGCGGTGCTGGCGGAGGGCGTACTGATCAGCGCCGCCGACCTCGCCCTGCCGGTCAGTGCGGCGGAGCGTAGCGATCCGGTCGGCGCCAGCCTTGGTGTCTCCCGCGCCTCGGCCGAGCGCGAGGCCATCGCCGCCTGCCTGCGCGAGTGCCGCTTCAACATCAGCGAATGCGCGCGGCGCCTGCGGATCTCCCGGGTCACCGTGTACCGGCTGTGCAAGAAACACCGGCTGGAGTTGCAGGAACTGCGCGCGCACTAGACCGTGCACCAGGCCGTGGAGGCGTGAGGTGTCACGCGATCCGCGGCGGCCGCTTTCGGGTGGATAGGCTTCAGCTTCGGCGGCGGCCCGTGGATAATGACGGTCTGACGCGCATCACCGGACCGGATCGTGCGATCACGGGCGTTTCGCAACGCGCCGTGACGCACGGAAGCCATGGCGGGGGCGCAAGCCGGAGTGCCTCATGCCGCAACACGATTCGACCCCGCCCTCCCCCCTGATCGGTCTCGGCCAGCGCTACTGGCTGCCGGTCTACAAGCCGCGCGAACTGGTGCTCGACCACGGCAAGGGCGCGCGGGTGTGGGACACGGAAGGGCGCGACTACATCGATTTCGGTGCCGGCATCGCGGTAAACGCGCTCGGCCATGGCGATCCCGAGCTGCTCGCCGCGCTCACCGCACAGGCCGGCAAGCTGTGGCATGCCAGCAATGTGTTCTACACCGAGCCGCCGCTGCGCCTCGCCGAGGAGCTGGTGCAGGCCAGCGGTTTCGCCGAGCGCGTGTTCCTCTGCAACTCCGGCGCCGAGGCGAACGAGGCGGCGATCAAGCTGGTGCGCAAGTGGGCGGCCGCGCAGGGGCGCCCGCCGGAACGGCGCGTCATCGTCACCTTCAAGGGCTCGTTCCACGGCCGCACCCTCGCCACCGTCACCGCCACCGCGCAGCCGAAGTACCAGGCCGGCTACGAGCCGTTGCCGCAAGGCTTCCGCTACCTCGATTTCAACGATGCCGCGGCGCTGGAAGCGGCGTTCGGCGCCGGCGACGTCGCCGCGGTGATGCTGGAGCCGGTACAGGGCGAGGGCGGCGTGCTGCCGGCCGCGCCGGGCTTCCTGCGGCGCGTGCGCGAACTGTGCGACGCGCACGGCGCGCTGCTGGTGCTCGACGAGATCCAGTGCGGCATGGGCCGCACCGGCACGCTGTTCGCGCACGTACAGGATGGCGTGAAACCCGACATCGTGACCCTGGCCAAGGTGATGCAGTACGGCGCCCACGGCACCACCTTCGGCGGCAATCCGATGGCCGCCGCGGTGGCGCGTACGGCATTGCGCAAACTGGGCTCGCCCGAACTGCTGGCGAACGTGGTGGCGCAGGCGCAGGCGTTGCGCGACGGGCTGGCGGCGATCGATGCGGAACTGCACCTGTTCGACGAGGTGCGCGGCCGCGGCCTGATGATCGGCGCGGCGCTGGCCGCGGCGCATCGGGGCAAGGCCGGCGCGATCCTCGACCACGCCGCCGCGCACGGCCTGCTGCTGCTGCAGGCCGGCCCGGACGTGCTGCGCTTCGTGCCGCCATTGACGATCAGTGGCGAGGAATTGGCCGAGGGTCTCAGGCGCTTGCATGCCGCGCTGACGGCTTTCGCCGCGGCGTGAGGAGCGCCTGCCCGTTCTGCGAAATCGCGACAGGCACCACGCCGGCCGCGATCGTGGCGGACGACGGCGTGGCGCTGGCCTTCATGGATCTGCGCCAAGCCGTACCGGGCCACGTGCTGGTGGTGCCGCGCCGGCACGTGCCCGATCTCTGTTCGCTGGCTCCCGATGAAGCCGCAGCCGCGATGCGCATGGCGCAGCGGGTGGCGCAGGCGCTGCGCGACGCCTTCGCGCCGGCGGGCCTGAACCTCTGGCAATCGAACGGCCGTGCCGCGGGGCAGGAGGTGTTCCACTTCCACCTGCACGTGCAGCCGCGGCGCGCGGGCGACGGCCTGCTGCACGTGTATCCGCAAGGTGCGCCTGCAGCGGCGAAGACGGACGAACTCGACGCGCTGGCGCAGGCGTTGCGCCCGCACCTGCACCTGCACGGCTGAGCCGCACCACGGTTGTTATCATCGGCCGTTCCCCATCGACGAACTTCGGGTGAACCCCATGAAATACCTGCACACCATGGTGCGCGTGCGCGACATCGACGCCTCGCTGCGTTTCTATTGCGAAGGCCTGGGCCTTGAGGAAATGCGTCGCATGGAGAACGAACAGGGCAAGTTCACCCTGGTCTTCCTTGCCGCGCCGGACAGCCCCGAGGCCGAGATCGAGCTGACATTCAACTGGGGCTCGACCGAGGATTACGGCAGCGCGCGCAACTTCGGCCACCTCGCGTTCCGCGTGGAGAACATCTACGCCACCTGTCAGCGTCTGCTGGACATGGGCTACACCGTCAACCGTCCGCCGCGCGACGGCCACATGGCCTTCGTGCGTTCGCCCGACCTGGTCTCCGTGGAGCTGCTGCAGGACGGCCACCTGCCGCCGGCCGAGCCGTGGGCCTCGATGCCGAACACGGGGCAGTGGTAGTCAGCTTTCGCCATGTGGCTTGCCGATGCGGAAGCGGCAGGCGTGGCCGCCGCGCAGCAGGCATTCCATGTGCTGGATCGGCCGCCCGGTAGCCGCCTCCATGAAGGCGAGGTCGAAGCGGCACACGTCCGGGTGCCGCTTCGCCAGCGTGTGGAACACGCAGTTGTAGGCCTCAACCTGGGTTTCGCCATCGCGCTGCACCGTGGCGGCCTCGTAGCCCAGCGCATCGAGCTGCTCGGCGAGCCGCACGGCGATGGCGGCTTCGTTCGCGCCGTCGATGCGGCTGGCCGCGGAGTTGCCCAGCTCCTGCCCGATCGACGCCAGCAGCGCCTGCACGCCGGCCTTGCCGGCGCTGGCGTACAGGTGCTCGAGGATGCCGGTGGCGATCAGGCCGTAGTTGCGCGGAAACAACTCACGGCCCGCCGGCAGCAGCAGGTAGCGCGCCTGCGGCCGGCCACCGGTGGGCTGCGCCATGCCGCGCTCGACGTAACCCGCGGCGATCAGCGCGGCAAGGTGTTGCCGCACTGCGTTGTGGGTCACGCCCAGTGTCCGGCACAGCGCTTCCACGCCGGCGCCCTGCGGCGCGGCCAGCAACGCCCGCAGCAGTTTCTGCTGGGTCTGGCCGAGCTGGCGCAGGGCGCTCACCGGTTTCATTGCACCTTGGCGGGGAACTGCGCGGCGATGCCGCCGGCCAACGCATCGGCGATCATGTTCATGTGCTCCTGCATGCGCGCCCAGGTCTGCGCTTCGGCTGCGCTGTCGTCGCCCATGATCTCGCCGATCTGCGCGTGGTGGTCGGCCACGTGTTCCAGCAGCAGGCCCTGCACCGTGGCCTCGGGCCAATGGTCGGGGTTGGCGCCGTGCAGGAATTTCGCGATCTCGCCGGCATTCGCGGACAGGTCCTGCATCGCCTTGTCGCTGGCGGCCTCGTCGCCGGCGTGCCCGGCGTCGGTCAGTGCCTTGACGCCGGCCCAGTGCCCGGCGAGCAGCTTCAGCATGCCCTTGCCGGCATCGGCGCCGTAGAAGCCGGCCACCGCATTGGCGATCTGCTTCGCGTTCGCGACCACGTCGCCGGCAGCCTTCGTGGCCGCGGCCCGGTTGCCGGCCTTTACCGCCATCGCATAGGCGCGGGTGTGCACGATGTGGCCGTGCCACAGGCCGCGCAACGCGGCGTGGAGTTTCGGTGCGGCCGGTGCCGCGGCGGCTTGTGGCACGGCTTGCATGGCCGGCATGGCCGGTGCTGTCGTGCCGGCGAACGGCAGGCCGAGACCGAGCGCCAGGGCGCAGGCTAGGGTGAGGGATTTCATGGGTTGTGCTCCTGTGGCAGGCCGACGGATGACGGCTGCGCACATCCTGCGCGCTCGCCACAGATAGTAAAGTCACATATGTGTAAAGCTTGTATCTCCTTGCCGCTACCTGGGCTCAGCCAGCCTCGGCCAGCGCCTCGCGTGCGGCCTGCAAGGTGTCGGCGATGTCCTGGTCCGTATGCGCGCTGGACAGGAAACCCGCCTCGAACGCGCTGGGCGCGAGGTACACGCCGCGCTTCAGCATGCCGTGGAAGAAGCGGTTGAACAGCGCCGTATCGGCCGCCGTGGCCTGCGCGTAGCTGGTGACTTTTCCCGCACTGAAGAACAGGCCGAACATGCCGCCCACACGGTTGGTGCTGAACGGTACGCCCGCGCCGTCGGCCACCGACTGCAAGCCGTCGCAGAGCAGGCGCGTGCGTGCGGCGAGCGTGTCGTAAAAGCCCGGCACCTGGATCAGCTCCAGCATCGCGAGGCCCGCCGCCATCGCCACCGGATTGCCGCTGAGCGTGCCGGCCTGGTAGATCGGGCCGCTGGGCGCGATCTGTTCCATCAGGTCACGGCGGCCGCCGTAGGCACCCACCGGCATACCGCCGCCGATGATCTTGCCGAAGGTGCTGAGGTCGGGCGTGATGCCGTAATGCGCCTGCGCGCCGCCCAGCGCCACGCGGAAACCGGTCATCACCTCGTCGAAGATCAGCAGCGCGCCGTACTGCGTGCACAGTTCGCGCAGGCCTTGCAGGTAACCGTCCGCCGGCGGGATGCAGTTCATGTTGCCGGCCACCGGCTCGACGATCAGTCCGGCGATCTCGCTGCCGTGTTCGGCGAACAGCGCCTTGGCCGCATCGAGGTCGTTGTAGGGCAGGGTGAGCGTGAGATCGGCGCTCGCCCTGGGCACGCCGGGCGAGGTGGGTACGCCGAAGGTCAGTGCGCCCGAGCCGGCCTTCACCAGGAAACTGTCGCCGTGGCCGTGGTAGCAGCCCTCGAACTTCACGATCTTGGCGCGGCCGGTGGCGCCGCGCGCGAGGCGGATCGCCGACATGGTGGCCTCGGTGCCCGAGTTCACCATGCGCACCATTTCCACCGAGGGCACCAGTTTCACGATGGCTTCGGCCATCGTCACTTCGGCCGGGCAAGGTGTACCGAAGGAGAGGCCGTTTTTCACCGCGCGCTCCACCGCTTCGCGCACCGCGGGGTGGTTGTGGCCCACGATCATCGGTCCCCACGAGCCCACATAGTCGATGTAGCGCTTGCCTTCCACGTCCCACAGGCAGGCGCCGTCGGCGCGCGCGGTGAAGAACGGCTCGCCGCCCACCGACTTGAAGGCGCGTACTGGCGAATTGACGCCGCCGGGCATCAACTGGCGGGCGCGCTGGAACAATTCGTGGTTGGTGCTCATCGGTGGCTTCTCAATCGGCGGGGTAGAGGCGGGCGAAACGCTGCGCGGCGGCGCACACGTCGGGCGTGGCGAACACCGCGGAGATCACGGCGAGGAAGTCCGCGCCGGCTTCGACCAGGGATGGGGCATTGTCCGGCGTGATGCCGCCGATCGCCACCCGCGGCAGGCCCAGCGCGGCGCTTTGCTGCAGCAGGTCGAGCGATGCGCGTACCGCATGCGGCTTGGTGGGCGAGGGGAAGAACGCGCCGAACGCCACGTAGTCGGCGCCGGCCGACGCGGCGGCGCGCGCGCGTTCGAGTGAGTCGTAGCAGGACACGCCCACGATCACGCCGGAACCCAGCGCAGCACGGGCGGCGGCCACGTCGTCGTCGTCGCGGCCCAGGTGCACGCCGGCGGCACCCACCGCGACGGCCAACGTGACGTCGTCGTTGACGATCAACGGCACGGCGTGCGTGTCGCACAATTGCCTGAGCGCAGCGGCTTCGGCGTGGCGTCGCGCGGCATCGGCGGTCTTGTCGCGGTACTGCAGCACCCGCGCGCCGCCGGCCAGCGCCTGCGCGACGACCACCGACAGGTCGGTACGCGGGCCGTCGGTGATCGCGTACAGGCCGCGGTCCGGGAATCGGGTGTGGGTCATGGCGCATGGCTTCCGTGCGCCCGCAGAGGGCGATGGTGGGCGCCGCGTGCTTTCGCAACGGCAGTCGAGTTGCGAGAATGCACTATTCACCCTCGCACGAAGAAGCCCGACGATGAGCCAGAGTTCCACCGAAACCACCGCGCTGCGCAAATGGATGTGCGTGGTCTGCGGTTACATCTACGACGAGGCGCTGGGTGTGCCGGAGGAAGGCATCGACCCCGGCACGCGCTGGGAGGACGTGCCCGAGACCTGGACCTGTCCGGATTGCGGCGCCACCAAGAGCGACTTCGAGATGATCGAGGTCGACTGATCGCCGATGCCTGTCCGCGCACGGCCCGTTTTCGCCATCTTTCCGCCTGCGAACGGGCCCGCCGATCCGCTGTGATGCTTCCATGCGCAAGCCATGCGCGTCATGCGGAAGCATCACCATGCAGCAGTTCATTCCCTTCGAAGACGACTGGGACATGCTCGACGCGATCCGTCCGGAAGCA
>Ga0310811_10004924_pt1 | contig 16815 bp, 24 predicted proteins | sample YCmetagenome_FD_207642 | JGI IMG/M metagenome (GOLD analysis project Ga0310811, IMG submission 207642) | Soil microbial communities from experimental microcosm in Duke University, North Carolina, United States - YC | ecosystem: Engineered > Artificial ecosystem > Soil microcosm > Unclassified ...
CCGTCATTAACGATCACGCGAAACGGCTTCGCGGCTGACGTGCAGTTCCAGTCAAGATAGAACGAGTCCTCAACACCAAGGCGGTCAAAAGTACACTCGCCATTTGGCGTCATGAACGTCACATGGCCCTCAACGCGCCAGTGGGTCTTGCGCTGGCCGAAGTCGCCGCCAGGCAAGAACTCGAAGAGGATCTTGTTACTCTCGTTGCTGACCTCGAGCGCGAAGTAGTCGCGCCAGTCGCTTGACCTTTCCTCAGCTACCTTTGCGTAGCCAGCGGGCGGCTGGTACGCGTCACACAGCGTACGAACCTCCTTCAAGAAAACTTTTGAGAGTGGCTTTTTTCCCATCGTCATTTCCTCCGTTCAATGATTTCTGACCTCGTCAGCGGACGACTCACGTCCGGACAGCCGCGTTAATCCGCGCGGCCGTTTCGGTCTCACTTCTCGAGGTCTCCTTGATCATCATTTCTTGCCTTGAGTTTGATAACAATCTGACCTTTCAAAACGTCGATGCGCCCGCTTGACATTCGAACCTTGTTCAATAAGCAATCAAGGTGAACATATGTCTCAACCTCAATCGGATTTGTTCCGCTTCGTGTTGGCACGATCATCACCATCCTGGCCATCAGCCCGCCCTTCTTGTCGCAAGCTGAGCAGGTAACAAACTCCGTATATTCATTGATCGTAACCGTAGTTTTCGTTGAGCTCCTCATTAGTCACGCTCCTCAAGTCAAGATCTGACCTCATCAGCGGACGACTCACGTCCGGACGTGGAACGCTCGCGCGCTCCACGTTTCGGTCTGGTTATCTCCAAAAGTTTCGCCAAACGTTGCGTAACGCGACCCAACGGCTAGCCGAGTACGCTCTGGCGATCCTCCAAGTTTTCAGCGCCAATTTTAATCGGTTACGCCGCAACGGCCGCCACCTCCTCGCTGAACTTCTGCCATGCCGGTTCGGGCATGTTTAGGATGTCGCCGCCCAGCCGCGAGAGCTCGATTGAGCGGTCGTAGCTGTCAACGTCCTGCGCCATGCGCGTCACGGCGTTCGACAGTCCCCACTGGCTCAGGTCGTTGCCGCGCATGAGCCAGCTGACGATCGAGTTGGCCTCGTCGCCAGTGGTCTTGAGCGAGCGCGCGGTGACCTCGACGACCTTGCTGATCGGCGCCTTGGCACTGATCTCGAGGCGGTTCTCCGTTGACGCCTGCGCGCGCTCAACGATTGACTGGAACTTGGCCTCCTCGAAAGCGGCGTCCACGGCGTCGCGCATCTTGAGCATGAACGCCTGATCGTCCGCCCTGATCGTATCGTCCTTGAACACCTCGTACGCCTCGTCAGCGCTGCCAGTGTTCCGGCCAATGTGAAACTTCCTGACGGCCATGTCCTGGACGATCGCGCCGTTCAAGCACGCCAGGATGAAGAGCAGAGGCTCAATCCTGACGGACCCGTATCCGATCTCAGAGTTGGACAGCGTGATCCCCATCTGGACCACGATCTTCTCCGTTGGCTTACTGTGCGAGCCAGGATGGTTGGCGCGAGCTGCGTCGATCCTCGCCTGCATCTTTGGCGTCGTGGCGCTGACGTAGAGACGCGAGTCCGTCACGTCCGCGCTGACGACCTGACAGCCAGCCTTCTGGATCGCGGGGAGCGCCGCGCTCGCCACGTCAAAGTTGTCGATCATCCGGTAGCGCGGGCTCAGGAACGCGCGCGCCTGACCGTCGAGCGTGCGCACGAGCCGAGTTTCATTCGTCGCGTGCAGCCACTCGTTGACGTTCTCCGCGAGGAGCGCGGGTTTCGTAGCGCGCATCCGATCGTAGTACTCCTTGGGGATCTTCAGGTGAGACGCAAGCTGTGCGTGCGCCGTGTCTCTGATCCCAAACATTCCGACCCCTTTTAACTCAAGGTCAGGATCATCCGTCACGTTAATGCCATTGACCACCATCGTCAGGTCTTTGGTAGGCGTCCTAAAGTCACGTTTTGAATCATGCTGGCGCGTGAGCTCCTGCGCCAGATCCAACAAACTTTTTCCTTCTTTCATGTGCGTTCTCCTCATTAACTTAAATTCTGACTGACCTCATCAGCACGGGCTCTTACCCGTGGACGGGCGCTGGCGCGCCCGTTTCGGTCTCAGCAGCACTCGTCAAGCGCGGACGCCGGAGCGTCGTCAGTAAGCGTGACTGAGCACGTTTCACCGCACGAGCAGGTAATTACGACCTCGAGCGACACGCCATAATAGTGGCGCTGGTAACGTGCCGGGCGGCCAGGGTTGTCCGTGCGTTCAGTCTGCTCGACCGTTTCCTCATCAGCCTCGAGCAGATGCTTGCCCTTGCCATCGTCATGGTGCTCGTCGTAGAACTCTTTGGGAACGTCGCCCTCGAGCGAGAACGTGATCTCCTTGAGCTCCATTCCGCACTCAGCACAGTCCTTGTGAAGTCGCACCTCCGCGGTTACCGTGCCACTGTCAACGTCAAGGTCAACACTCTCGACCTCTGGCTCTTCGTCGCCAGAATAGGGCACGAACTTGTTGCAGTCAGGGCATCTCATGATTCTCCTCCTTAACGCTAAATTTCTGACTGACCTCGTCAGCGCCAGCCTCACTGGCGGACGCTCCGCAGCGCGGAGCGTTTCGGTCTTTATGTTTGGCGGCGGTCAAGCACCTCATCAGTAGCGGTATCAATCGCAGTCTCACGGCGCTGCCTGCGCGCCGTGATCTCCGTCTGGACCTGCTTCTCGAGCCGCTCAAGGTTGTGCGCCGCGTTCTCCGGACTGAAGCCGATGGCCACTAGCCCGTGAGGCACGTCGTCATAAAATGCCGCGTACAGCTGGCCAGAGTCGGAGCTCTCCCAGCCGTCCTCTATCGTCAAGTTACCCCGTTCAATCGTGATCGTCATGTTGCCTCCTCTTTAATAGTCTGATCTCATCAGCGGACGCGTTACGCCCGGACCGGGCGTTAGTTCGCCCGGTTTCGATCTCCTGAGATGATTGAGTCGACCAGCCAGTGCGTCTTAAACTGTTCGTAGTCGACATACAACCTGAACTCATAAAGATAAAAGTCGGTCTGCGACGAGACGACGATCGCGATCGTCGTCTCGTCACGATAGAAGTTCTCCTGCATTTTTTTGAGCTGCGGCACGTGGTTTTCAATGGTCATCGTTTGTTACTCCACGTGGTCAGCCGCGTGCCGGATGATTGCGGCTAACTCAATGAGCGCGTTCTGCCAAGCGCCGTCTGTCGAAAACGCGATGCCCTCGACGATCTTCTCTTGGCTCAGGTCGTTCTCGACGAGCTCGACCGCAAGCGCGCCGAGCTCGTAGCCAACGATAAACTCGCGTCCCTCCGTCAGCCGAAAAGTTTTGTGCTCAGCTTGGGCATTTTGATAATAGGCCACGAGCGCGTTCAACGACTCAAACGTGATCGTGGTGCTCAACGAGCCCTCGACCGCGCTGTTATGGTATTGGAGCGCGTACTCAATCCCGTCAGGGTTTTCAAGCTGGATGATCTTTGCGTCAATCATTTTTTTTACCTCGCTCAAAGTTAAGTTCTGACCTCGTCAGCGGGCGAGTAACGCCCGGACGCTGGCTGGCTGGGCCAGTCAGCGTTTCGGTCTTTATACCGAGAGCATCTCAGCCAGCTCAGCGTCAGTTGGCTTAGCGCCCGTCAGCGCTTTGAACACCGCGGTTACCGCGTTTTTCTCGCGCCGCTCAACGGTCTTGGTCACGCCACGTGCCGTGTTGTATTGCTTCACGACCTCAACCTCCGCCTCAACTACTTCATGAATCAACTTGACTGCTTCTGCTGTCGTCATGGTGGCCTCCTCTTAAGTTCTGACCTCGTCAGCGCTGGTCTCACCAGCGGACGAGCGTGCTCATTGGCGCGCTCGTTTCGGTCTTAAGCTGGAATATACGGCTTGCAGGAGGTCCATAATTGCAATCTCATCTGGCGTTCTTTATATAGCCAGCTTTGACCCCTAACTTTCTCAATACCCAAACATCTATCGATTGTGAAGAGTATCCGCCGGTCAGCTTTCGAATTTCTGGATCGCCTATCTGAACGCCTCTCTCGCTGTGATTACGAATGAACTCTTTCGCTTCACCGTTGCTCATTTTCCCAATCGCGTAACTGGCAGCTTCCTTCCAAGTTTTTGCGCGCCGCACTTTCTTTTGCGATACATTCATGGCCGCCTCCATTCCCATAATTAGATTCTGACCTCGTCAGCGTGGGCATTACCCACGGACGAGCGCGTTCTTGAGCGCGCTCGTTTCGGTCTTTATTTCAGCTGCTTGTGATCAGGGCCCGTGCGCTCGACGACTTTAGGCGAGAGGTTCACGCGGTCCGCGGCGTCGCGGCCGCGGCGGTAGCCCTCCGCGTTGCTGCGGTTCATGTGGACGCTTGCCGCGCGGCCCTTGTACTTCTCCATGTACTTGTCGACCTCCTTGAGCGCGGTGCTCAGGCGAACGATCGCGGTTGACGTGGTTGGCGCCGACTTTTCGACACGGCGGAGCTCCTCGCCAAACCGCTGGTGCAGGCGCGTGATGAAACCGCGCAGGAAAGCCTCACGAAAGCCGCGTGAGCGCGTCACGTCGCCCTCCTCTTGGCACTGGTGATAAAACTTGACATACTCCTGGCCAGCGAGCCCGTCGCTCTTGAACTGCGTCAGGTAAAAACGCCACAACGCGCTTGGGATCCTGCTTGGTTGTGAGAGGAGCTCCTGGACCTTGGCAGCGAACGCCTGCGCCTCAGCCTCGTTGCCAATCTTCTGCGCGCTCTCCGCGTGCGCGCGGAGCTTGCGTAACTTGTCGATAATCGTCTCAACGTCGCTCATGATTTTTTTTTTACCTCGTCGTTTAATTTCTGACCTCGTCAGCGCCAGCCTAACTGGCGGACGCTCCGCGTTGCGGAGCGTTTCGGTCTTCAACCCTTGAGCGAGTCAACTGCGTCAATTAGGATGTTCATGGCGTCGCCCAAAGTTTCCCACTCAGCACTGAACATCTTTTCCTCAGCGCACTGATCATTGAGATACCCAATCGCGTTCTCAAGCCGCTCCTTGACGTTGTCCTTATTCCAGTCGTCGAGCGCGTCAATCTTGTTGAGCAGCTCGTCAAGGTTGTCAGTCGCAATCAGCGTCTCAAAATTATCCCTGAACTCACGCTCCTCCTCAGTAATGCTGATGAGCGTGAACCGTCTTGCCGTTGAGAACTCGCGGGTCTCTTGGTTCGGGTGGTCGCTCCAAACCTCAAGCTCACCACGACGAAAGTGCGGGCAGATGTCATTGTGCCATGACTCGTCCTTAAACCCGCGCGCCTCGAGCTCGTCGCTGGGAGCGGCGTACTCACTTGGAAATTCGCGTTGCCAAAGTTTGTCCATGCTTTCCTCCTTAAGATCTGACCTCGTCAGAACCAGCACCACTGGTTGACGCTCCGGAGTGCGGAGCGTTTCGGTCTTCAAAGTTTTTGAAGCTGCTTGATCAGGAGCAGCTTCTTAGCCGTTTTGAACCCGAGGCCGTGGAACGTGACGCTGAACTCGGGCGACTGGCCGTTCGCGGTCTCAACGAGGTTGCTGAGTTGAACTGAGACGCCCTCATACGGAACGTGCTCTTGAAGCTCCGCGGCCCACGACTGCGCGATGTTAATCAACCTCTCGCGCTCATTCATCTTTTTAATAGCGAGAAGGCGGCTGCGCTGATACGCCTTCACCTCGTCAGCAGTCGCGAGCTTAGTGATCCGCGCATGGTTGAACATCCCAGCGCCGCCAACCTGCCAGCCAGCGTTGTCGCCAGCGCGCCAGTACCTCTCATCTTTACTGATAACGATTTGAGACGGCGTCACGCGCTCGACCGTCACGATGCGCTCAGTGTCGCCGTAATTGTTGCCGATCCAAACGTTGTCGCCGGATTTGATTGACGCGCTTGTTTCTAACTTGATTATCATGCTCATTCACCTCGTTGCTAAATTCTGATCTCATCAGCGAGCGCCTAACGCTCGGACGCTCCGGAGCGCGGAGCGTTTCGACCTTAATTTTTCAAATCATGAATGATCGCCACGGTTGGATGGCTGGGCGTATAGCTGAACTCAGCTTCATCAGTAAACGGCTGGTAGCGGTACATGAGCGGCGCTTTCGCTACCCTGGCATTGTGACTCTCAATGTATGAGTTGGCAACCTCGAGCGCCTCCTCGTTGCTTGAAGCATCAACGACGACCTTGACCAGCTTTGAGCTTTCATATTTCCTGACCGCGCGCGTAATTCCGGTGTACAACATGTCAATCACCTCACTACTTAAGATCTGATCTCGTCAGCAACCGCATAACGGTTGGACGTACGCGCGCTTTCGCTCGCGTACGTTTCGATCTTGTCCGCGGTCAGCTTCGTCCCGTGGGGCTCTTGTCACTGCCGCGTTGTTCGCGCTCACGATGATATTCGCCGGGTTCAACTCCGCGTTCTCACAGCGGTGCCGGAGCTTGATCGTGTCGCGGACGGAATCGGTCCGTTGTCCGTCGTGCTTCCCTCCTGGACGTGAGCTTCCATGCGCTCGCGCTGCCCTACCTTCGTTCGGGCATTATCCTCGTGACCCCTCGTTCCGCTAGCGGCCTGACGCTCATGTGCTCGCGCACCGCGCAGGAGCTTATGCTAGTTACTCCGGGGGCGAATCATGACGGCCACGTCAATCGTTGCCAGCGCGCACATAACCACTGTCCCCGTCGCCGGGTGTTGGGCTCGCGCTGAGCGTGTTTCCGCGTGGTTGGCCATGAGACCGGACCGTCTGAAGTTGCGGCGGGCTGACTGCTTCCTTCCCGCGCCCTCGTCAATTTTGCCGCTCAACTTCATGCTCATAATAGTAACAAAATGCAACACTCATGTACAATTTTTCCAAAAAGAGCTCGGCTCTAAACTACTGAAAACTAAGCAACTTATTGGTCATAAAAAATATTTTTAAGATGCTTTTGATTTTCAGTGGTCGAGCCAGTCATTTTGGCGCTCTCCGCGCTGTTGCCTGATCAAGAAACTCGCGTCAAACAAGACGTTTCAAAATGGATAACACTGGCCGCTCTCACCAGTGAGAACGACCAGCTGCACGCGCGCGCGCGTCGCCGCCACGTACCACACGCGGTGCTCGTCATCAGCGTCCGCGCCATACAGGCTCTCAAAACTTCGCCGCGCCATCGATGAGTCAACTATGACCGTGTCTGCTTCCATCCCCTTGGCCTGGTGGATGCTGAGCAACCTGACGCGCGGGCTCAGGAGCGCGCTGAGCTTTCCGCCCGCCCTCCTGAACGCACGCTCGAGCTGCGCGGCGCGTGGAACTCTCACGAGCGCGCGCGGCCACTCGTCCTCGCGCGGCTGGCGGAGCATGAGCTCAGAAAAATTAAAATATCGACGGTCACGCGCGTCTCTCAAGAGCTGGCGCGCGCTCGTGCTGAGCCACTCCGGGCCCGTGAGGTCTACGAGCGCGCGGGCACGCTCACGGTCGACGAGCCGGCCCGCGGAAAGTTCCGCCCACGCCTCAAGCGCGGCGCGCACGCTCCGCGCCACGAGCGGCGATCCCGCGCCGTCAAACAAGACGCCAAGCTCCTCGAGCCTGGCGGCCAGTGCGAGCGCGCGGTGGTTGTTTCTGAAGAGCACGAGCGTCTGTCCCTCAAGCGCCTGCGCCGTGACGTCTGAGACGCCGAGCCTGACACTCCCGTCCGCGTCGCGCGGCTCGTAGTTCTTGACCACGCGCGCCTTGACTCGCGCGATCACCTGACTCGCGAGCCTGAGGACCTGGCGCGGCAACCGCCTGCTGACGGGCAGGATGACCTCCTCGTCACTTGGGAGCGAGGTCAGGAGCTCAGCGCGCGCGCCAGCCCAGTTAAAGATTGCCTGGTCGTCGTCGCCCGCCACGGTCAGCGAGCGCGCGTCACGCGCGAAGCGCTTGACTACCTGCCACTGGAGCCACGAGAGGTCCTGAGCCTCGTCAACGAACACGTGGTCAAGCTCTGGCACGCGGCCCGACCTTAAAAACTCAACGAGCAGGTCAGTATAGTCGAGCATGCCCTCGTTTGCCTTCCACGTCTCGTACGCCTCAACGACCCACTCCGCGTAATGCGTCTGCACGGTCGCGGGCAGGACCTGGCTGAGCTTCACGCCGCGGTGCCTGGCCAGGTGCCACGCCTGAATAATCTGATCGTCACTGGTCGCGCGTCCCCACTCGCGGTCGCCCGTCGCGTCGTTGAACCACGGATCGCGAACGGTGCCCGTGAGCTCGATCCCGTGCGCCTTGCCGAACTTCTTCACGTCGAGCGCGGTCACGACCTGGTCGCGCGTCGCGCTGAGCGCGCGGAAACACGCGGAGTGGACCGTGCGCAGCCACGGCAGCTCTGTGGCCGGCCGGCCCGCCCGCTCGAACGCCTCTAACCGCGCGGCTCGCGTGAACGCGAGGAGCGCCACGCGCTCTGGCCGGGTTGTCCGCAGCGCGCCAGCAAACTCATTGATCAGCGTCCACGTCTTACCCGTTCCCGGGCTTCCATAAATTTTCTTCACGACCACGCTCAGAGCTCCTTGGCCAGGTCGGCCTTGATCGCGCTCACGAAGCTGCTCGTCTGCTCATTGGCAATACTCCGCGGCACGCTCCACGCAAAAAACTTTCGGCCGTTGATCGACACGCGCGCGTGCTCGCAACCAACGTGCTTGAGGATCACGAAGATCTCGCTCGCACTCATCTTATCGAGCCGGCGCGACTGCAGGTAGCGCATGAAGTCGCCGATCCTGAAGCAGATCTTTCCATTGTCCTCGATCGGTGAGCCCTTGAGCAGGTCCTCGCGCGACTGCGAACGGTCGCGCAGTGCGAGGAAGTCCCAAAACGCGTCGAGGAGCTGGCCCTCAGGCGACGCATCGGGCGGCGCCTCGAGCTCGCGCTTGCCGCGCAAGAGCTCTTTGATGTGCAGGTCCCAACGAGCCTGCTTCATTGGTCGAGGCATCAGGTCAAGTTCCATGATGACCTTGTTCCTGAAGTGGCCAACCTGCGTAAACTCGGTGAACGTCAGGCTCAGGTCGTGACCGTTGACCTCGAGGAGATAACGCGGCGGGCTCGTAAGAATCTTCCGGAGGTTAGCAAACGACAGCTCGTCATACTGGTCAAGCTCCTCCCAGGGCTTATTGCCCACGCCGAATTTGAGCTTGAGACACTCGTGGCGCTGGCAGAGCTCGCGGATCGGCGACTGCTCGCACATGTACTGGTACCGCGTCTGTGACAAACTCTTGGCGATCGTCTGAAACTCTCTGAAGCTCAGCGCGGGCTTGACGTTGATGAGGTTAAACTGCTGGAGCTGATCCTGCCAGCCCTTGGGATTAGACTTCCTAAAGAACACGCCGAAGTTGAACAGGCCCTGGTTGCGCATCCCCTCTGGCAGTCCAGAACGCGCGAGCGCTCGCAGGCACGGCGGCATCTCGAGCTCGTCAAGATTCTCAACGGTCTCGTTCACGTCGCCATTCGCAGGGTCGTATAGCCTTACTGATTCAATGAACTGCGCGAGCGAGAGCGCGCCCGTCGGTCCCACGGCGTAGCGCGTGGTCTTGTCGCCGCCAAAGTACGGCAGGTTAATCCAGTTGCCGAGATTCTTCCTCGACACGCGATTCTGCTTGGGAAAAATTTCCACGCTTGGATAGCCTAGGAGCGCGGCCCAGAGCTTGAGGCGATCTCTGACCTGCGCAGCGGGCATCCCAGGTTCAGGGAGAAAGAGGTAGAGGTGCGCGCCGCCAGACTTTGACCGGCAAACGCTCAAGGGCAGCCGGCGCGCGTCTACTTTTTTGAGGAGCTCCGCGTGGTCAATCGTGTCAACGTCGACATCAATCGCGGCAAACCGACAAACGTCGCCCGCGGCCACCGGCACGAGACCGATCCCGACCTCACCCTTCAGGTGGCGGTCAAAATCTTCCTCACCAGCGGCCGCGTGGACGGTCTCGCCCGTGTTGCGGTCGGCATGCCAGATTCCGTGCGACAACTCAGACCCGACGAACAACGCCATGAACTTCTTTAGGAGCTCTTTCACCAGTCAACTCTCCGCGATCAGGTTGAATTACATTCCGGCGTCGTCATGCTGTTCAGTAAACTCGTCCTCGACGCCAGCCACGTCAACCTTCAGCGGCCGCTGCTTGAGGTTCTCAAACATCGTCTTGGCCGCGCGGTAGATCTCCTCCGGGACCCAGCCGAGCGGCTTGATTGAGAAGTTGTAGAACTCGCCCATTGAGTTGCTCTCAGGAACGCTCGCGACCTCGTAGTAACGGCTGAACATGGTGCTGTTCCCGTACATGCGCACGAGCGAGTTGAACGTTTTGGCGACCTTGAGCTGGCTTGACTTCATGCTCAAGACCGCGGGCGCGCCAAAGTCGTCGTTGACAACCACGAGGTAGTTGTAGAAGAGGTTGCACGCTGGGCGCTCCGTGCCAGACTCGGTCGGAACCCACTGGTTAAACTGGCATCCCGCGCACACCTCCGCGTGGCGGCCGCCGTTGATCGCGTTAAACGACTGGCAGTCGATCCCGCCGCCCTCGTCAAGCGGATTAAATTTAATCCGCGTCTTATAGACGAGGAGCGGCAAGATCTTGACCGGGCCCTTGTACACCTCCTGAGAGATCGTATTGAACAGCTGGCCCTCGCTGAGCCCCTCGATGAACAGCGGTGACGACGGCTTGCGCTGCCTTGTCATTGACTGACAGAGCGCGAGGCGCGGCAGCGTAAAGTCGTCGCGCGTCATGTCCTCCGTGCCCAACCCGGCGTCGGGCATCATGTACTCAGGAACGCGAGACACGGCCAGCGCGGCGGCGTCTCCTTGCGTGGCGAGCGCCTGCTCGTCACGATTCTGTTTCTTGTCTTTTTGAGCCATGGTCCTACTCTCCTTTTTGATTTTTTCCACGATAGCTGATCGTGGTCTTCATAAAAACGTCAACGCCCTCGGGCAGCCGCTTCCCCTCCTCGAGGAGCTGCTTCACGAGGCTCTCCAGGCGCTTGTGGTGCACGCTTAAGAGGTACGCGTAGCGGTTGCGCTTGATCCACTGGAAAAAAACCGGCTGGTTCTTGACCTGCGGGTACACGTCGTCCTTGAGCGAGATCAGTACGCCGCTCCGCGTCCTGAATTGAGTCTGGTCCGTATTCTCTAGGTACTCGACGAGAAGCTGCTCGTGCGCGGCGATCTCAATGTTCATCAGCCTGATTTTTTCCTCGAGCTTGGCCTTGTTGCGCTTGGTGCGTCCGAGCTGGAGCGCCAGCGCCACGTGGTCCTTGCCCAGCAACGGTCTCTTGACCTGGTCGACGAGCGTCTGATACTCGGCCTCGACGGGCAGCTCCTTGAGCTGCTTCTTCAGCTTGGTCCACTTTCCCATGACGGTTCTCCCTTCGTCATTGAATGAATTTCAAACAACCCTTGGTCGTGCACGCCGCGGCCACGTGGCCGTTGTACCCAGAGACAGAGTAACGAATCTTTCCGGTCTGGCAGCACGGGCAGTCGACCTCACCAGTGCCGCCGTGGCCGCGCTTGAGCCCGCGAACTCGTACGTCGTCAATCGCGGCAGCGAGCGCGGCTAGCAATTTTAACTGGCGCTCGCCTTCAGATTGCTGATCTCGTCGAGGATCAGCTCTGTCTGCGTCTGGAGCGCCTTTCGCGCTACCCTGACGCGGTCGAGGATTTTTTCGCTGGCCTTGGTGATCGTCTCTGTCCACGTCATAATCTCCTCAAGCGACTGAGTTCTCTTCTGGACCTCGAGCGCCGCGCGCTCAAGCTCGTCAGCGTTGATCGTCTTGTGCCCGTTGTTGGCCTGCGCGTTCCTGACCGCGAGCGCCAACGCGACAGACCACGCCGCGCTCAAGTGGAGCTCGTCGCCTGGAGCCCACTTGAGGACAACCGTCTCGCCGTGGCGGGCGAGCGCGGGCCACGCGGCGTCAGCATACTGCGGGTCAATGACGAAGATCGTCAGTTGAGCCTGGCGGTTGTCGCGCGCCACCTTTGCCTCCTCGAGGATCTTGGTGAGCGTGTAGCCTCCTGCGCTCTTGGCCTCGACCACGACGCGCGCGCCAGCGCCGGCGCAGTCGTCAGAGAGTGTCAGCATGAAGTCGCCAACCTTACAGTTTCTAATAACTCCTGTTGTCATTCCAGTAGCTTCACAGACGTGGCCGCCAGCGCGCGCGAGCCGGCTGAGCGCGCTCCCGACCTCATCCTCATAGATGAGCCCGTGGCTGGTCGTCTGAGCACGCTCCTCCTGGCGCGCCTCCAGGCGCAACAGGATCCCGCGGACCTCCTCTCTAAACGACGCTTGCTCCGTGGCCATCTTAACGAGCCGCTCACCGAGCTCACGATTGATCCGCGCGAGCGCGGAGCCGGGGTCGTTAAGGTCAAACGCACGCACGACCTCGAGCTGAGACGTTTGGACGATCGTCTTGAGCCGGTTGAGCGCGGTGTTTGGCTGGTCGATCGAGAACTGGCCGATGACGTGCTCCTGGACGTTCTTAACGAGCTCATTGAGTAGTTGCTGGTTGCGCTGCTCAATCGTGTGGATGATGGCGGTCGAGTACTCAGGCGAGATCAGCTTCATCAGCGCGCTGTTGTGGCCAACGTTGAGCTCAACGACGGAGTTAAACTGGCGCGAGCCCTCCTCAATCATGGCATTAAGCAGTTGAGCCGCGTCAGCCTTGAACCGGTCAAGGTGAAGCGGCATCATGCCGCTGTTTGGCCTGAAGTATCCCTCGAGCTCATCCGTCAGACCCCTGAGCGTCAAGGTCGCGTGCTCACGGAGCATCGTGCTGAGCGCCGTGAGCGCCGCGTCAAGCCGTGCCTGGAGCGCCCGCGCGTCAACCTCGCCGCGCGCCGTGCGCAACGCCATGATGCCAATCCGCATCGCTTGGAGCGCGCGCGTCGCGCGCTCGTCAGGGTCAATGAAAAGCTCAAGGTCAGCTACGACCTCCGGGTCATCAACGTTCAAATTTAAGATCAAGTTGTCCTCCCCCTTTTGCGCTTAAGATAAAAGTTACTTTCACCACACCTTACCAGCTTGGAGAGCGGCTCGCGGACATAGCAGTTGTGGCGGTTGTTCAGCAGCGCCACGCCGTTGAACAGTCGCTTCACTCGCCAGATGCCGGCACGGCCGTTGACCGTGACAAAGTCGCCCTCTCTCAGCGACACTTGAATCGCTCGTCGTGAACGTGACCGCATGCCGTGCACGTCTGCCCGTAGAGAGCCTCAAAAAATCCTGGCGGCTTGCGCGCGTGCTGGCGCGCCGCGCGGTGCTCGTAGAGCCAGATCACGGACATCATCAGATAAATGCTCAGTCTCGTCTGCCAACATGGCCGCTGGTTGCTGACGTAGATCGCGCGGTCGACAAGCGCCCTCAGCACCTCCTGCGAGTTGGTCCCGGCGTAGCTCGTAAGGTTGCCAGGATATTTCTCGCCCTGGCGCTTGACGAATCTCAACGTAGCTGAGCTGCCGAGCTCGCCGTCATAAACGTCTAATGAGTAGCGATGTCCCAGGTCTTCAACTCTCATACTCCTCAACCTTTCGTTCGAACGATCTAACCTCTTGCCGTAGCTCGTCAAGCTGACCCTTTAACTTTTCTTTTTCTTCAGTCAGCTGCTCAATCTTGTCAGCGGCTTCCTCAAGCTCGCCGCAAGTATTGGTAAGACCCTCGCGCAGATCCTCGCGCGCTCTCACGTCCGCGTCATAGAAGTCGTTGAGCGCGCTAATCGCCGTCGCCGCGAGCTTACCAAGGTCATCAGCAAATTTCTCAAGCTCTTTAAGCCTGTTTAGTGCGAACTCGTACTTCGGATCGACGCGCGGACACGTCTCAGGAACGGTTGTGAACGAGTCGCGACGCGCGCTCATTTTTTTATCGCCTCTTTAAGCCAGTGATTTTTATCTACGCTCATGGTTGTTCTCCCTTCAGTCTTCCTCCAACTCTTTGCGCCAGCGCGCGCTCGTCCAGCGCGCCAGGTCCTCGCGCTTCTCGAGGACGCGCCTTATCGTGTGGTCAATCGTGCGCTGGCCCTCCGGGCCCGTAGCGAGCAGGTCCATCCGCATGATCCCGCGCTTCTTGAACGCATGGTCAGTGCGCGCGTCAGACTGCCAGCGCGTCAGCGCGTTAAAGTCCTGGCTCATCCTGATTACGCCCGCGGCCGCCGAGAGGTCAAGACCGTAGCCGCCGACCTGCGGCTGGCCGAGCAGGACGCGGAACCCGGGCGCGCTCTCGTGCCTGAACGCCTCGCGCGCCAGGTCGCGCTCCTTGGCGCGTTGCGCGCCGTACAGCTGGAACAAGGGCCAGCCGCGCTCTTTGACCTCGCGCGCGAGCCGCTCGCGCTCCTTGACGAACCGGCACCACACGATCACGGCCTCGTCGTTCGCGCGGTACTCGTCGAGAATCGCCAGCACCTCGTCGTGCTTTTCGCGACTGACCTCGAGCGCCAGGCTCTCGCCCTCCTCGCCCATCATGCCCAGATATCCTGACGCGAGCTGCGCGAGCCTGAGGCTCTTGACCGCGCCCGAACTCGCCACGAGCGTGGGCTCAGTTTGGTCTAACCACGCGATGAACTCCTGCTTGACCGTTTGATAATGTCGCCACGCGTCAGCGCCTAGCGCAACCTCGCGAAACATTGGAATGTCCTCGGGCAGGTCAAAACAGTCTTTGAGCGTGCGCCTGAGGCAATAGGGCCTGACAAGCTCGCGCAGCTCCTCAAGGTTTTCAAATTTTACGACCTGCTTGCGCTGCCAGCCGCCCATCAGCGCGTAGCGCGCGCGAAAGTGATAAAAATTTTTGAACGGTAAAATCCTCCAGCTGAGAAACCGGAGCTGCGGCCACAGGTCAAGTGGCGAGTGAGACCACGGCGTGCCGTTCAAGATCGTCCGCCGCTTAGCCAGGTCAGCGAGCTCAAGGCACGCGCGCGTCTGCGCGGCCTTGTGGCTCTTGATGAACGAGCTCTCGTCAAGCACGACCCACGCGCGCCGGTCGCGCATCAACTTCTTGAGCACGCGGCGCTTGTCGTCGTCGCGCAAATACTCGTAGTTGGTCACGATCCACTCGAGGCGCGGCGCGCCGTTGTCGTCAGCCCACGTGATCCGGAGTCCTGCCTGAGAGCTGCGCGGCAGGCGGTGGAACTCGCTGACTTTTGACGGCACCCACGCGTGCTTGCGAATCTCGCCCGACTCCGCGCTCGCCCATACTGGCCTGACCGCGGCGGGCGCGACCACGACCACGAGGTCGATCTGCTTCTCCTCAAAGAGGACGCACGCGGCGTCAACGACCTGCTTCGACTTGCCCAAGCGCATCTGGTCAAAGAGCGCGAAGTTTGAGTACTTGACCAGCGCGCGGATCCCCTCGAGCTGGTGCGCGAATGGCCTGGTTCTGAATTTAGTCTCGTCAATCATCTCTTTCGTCTCATCCGCTCGTCAATGATCTTGCTGAGCCTTTGGCCGGCTCCCGGACCGCGCGCGTGGACCACGCGGAACGTCTGGCCGCACGCGGGGCACGTGTACACGGAATAACCAACGTGGAGCGGGCGCGCGCCTGAGTAGCAGAACGGGCAGCGCACGATCGTCCGGGCCTTGAACGCCTTAGCCACGCTTCTCCCTGACCGTCCAGATCTCCTCAACTGGCTTCTCATAAAACTGCGCGAGCCTCAGCGCGAGCTCGAGCGACACGTCCGCGCCACGCTCAATCCGGCTCAGCGTGGGCACGCTGACCCCGACGTGTCTGGCCACGTCTTCCAGCGTCAGCGGCGGGTTGAAGAGCCGGCGCATGACGCGCATCGAACACTCGAGGAACGTGCCCAGGTGGCGGCCGTCAGGCCTCCCGCGCCTCATCCCCACCGGCCTGACCTTTGAGATCGTGGTCATCGGCCAGCCCTCCGCTCAGCAAGGTTTCGCTCACGGATGAACCGGCCCAACCGCCTGGCCGCCTCACGATGGTGGACGAAGCTGCGCACGGCCGCGCGGAGCACCGCGTCCCTGCCCAGCTTCTTAACTTTTGGACTGATTAACGCCTCAGTCTGATGATGCTCAACGAGCAGATACAAGTTCTTCCCCAGGCTCGACAAAACTTCCTCCTCAGCAACTGCTCAAGATCATTGACAGCACGGCCGCCGCGAGGAGCACGACTGAGGTCAATAAGGTATCGCGATAAAACTTCAGACCCGTTACGTAGCCGAGGCTGGCGGACGCGCTCAACGCCACGCCCGCCAGGATCAACATAAATGAGTTAAAAGCAGCCATGTCCCCACTCACTTCACCTGAGCTAGTCAATCTCAGCGATGTGACCGCAAACTGCCTGAAATATTTTAGAGCAGTTGACGAACGAGCCGTCAGCAAGCTCCGTCTTGATCACGGTGAACAACGGCGCGCCGCAATCAAGCCCGCCAAGATACTCGCTGCGCTCTGGCAGACAAATGATCTCAGCGCGAACGGTCTCAAGACGCTGGAAGCTCTCCTGGCCGATCTCTCTGACCGCCGCGTCGAGCGCCGCCAGGTGGTCAGCAGGCCACTCGTTACGCGGCCTTACCCGAACCCACGTCGTTAACATCTCGCCGTCCTCCGTGCGCGCTCAGCCACACGCGCGTGAGCTCGTTGATTTGGTAAGTAGATAAACTCAAATCTTTTCTTTGATAGTTCTAAGATAGCTTCACATTCATGATTGCGACCGTTACCATGCTCTTCAAGAAATTCTTTATAACGAGTTAGAAAATCATGAACATTCGACTCATTAATTTTGAAGAAATGAGAATTGAAATCCCATGCCTCAAATCCAAATGTCTCAGCTAGGTCCCTACTTTCTGTGGTCGTATCACAATGATGGATAATAGCTATTACCTTAG
>Ga0310811_10004925_pt1 | contig 16813 bp, 15 predicted proteins | sample YCmetagenome_FD_207642 | JGI IMG/M metagenome (GOLD analysis project Ga0310811, IMG submission 207642) | Soil microbial communities from experimental microcosm in Duke University, North Carolina, United States - YC | ecosystem: Engineered > Artificial ecosystem > Soil microcosm > Unclassified ...
TCGTCGAGGGCGAGGCGCTGCGCGCGGTCCTGCCCGACCTGCAGCGCATCTCCGACGAGTGGCTGGACCATCACGCCGGCGGCGAGAAGGGCTTCTCCATGGGCGGCTTCTCGCCGGCCTACGTCGCGGAGTTCCCGGTCGCCCTGGTGCGCAACCAGGGCCAGCCGGTGGCCTTCGCCAACATCTGGACGACGGCGCAGCGCAGCGCCTTCTCCATGGACCTCATGCGCTACGCGGACGCAGCGCCAAAGAACATCATGGACTACCTGTTCGTGGAGCTCATCGCCTGGGGCCGCGACCAGGGCTACGCCGGGTTCGAGTTCGGCATGGCGCCGCTGGCCGGCCTGGAGGACCGCCCGCTCGCGCCGATCATGTCGCGGGTCGGCAACCTGCTCTTCGAGCGCGCCGAGGAGATCTACAACTTCCAGGGCGTGCGCCGGTACAAGGACAAGTACGACCCGCTCTGGCAGCCCCGCTACGTGGCCGCGGCGCACAAATGGTCCATCCCGCTGCTGATGGCGGACATCGGCCTGCTCTCCTCCGGCGGCGTCGCGGGGCTCTCCAAGCGGCCGAAGCGGGGGGAGGAGGCTTAGCCTTCTGTTTCAACCGTCATGGCCGGGCCTGTCCCGGCCACCCATGAGCGCAGGACCAAGAGGGCTCATCGCCCCGTCGTGACGCCCAGCAGGTTCACCAGGTGGGCGGCGAGGTAGAGCAGCAGCGCGCCGCAGAGGATCATCAGGAAGCGGTAGGGGATCAGGCGCGGGCCGCGGTGCGGGTTGGGCGGCGCGGCGCCGCGCCAGGCGCAGAGCAGGCCGAGCGCCAGCACGCCGGCGGCGAGGCCCAAGGTCAGGGTGAGGCTCATCTGCGACGGCCTATCGCACTCCGCTCCCGCAACCCCAAGCACGACCGGCGATTGCAGATGGCTCGTCCACAGGGAAAAGGGCGCCTGATCAAGATCTAGCGTGTCGGTTGCGTTTACACCCCCAGCAACGGTGGTTAGCGTTCGTTAACGGTGGGAGAACGATTCGATGACGGCGGGGGCGCCCTGGAGCGTCAAGGGGATCGATCCAAGGGCTCGTGAGGTCGCCAAGGACCTTGCCCGCCGTTCCGGAATGACGTTAGGCGAGTGGCTTAACTACGTCATTCTCGAGGACGATGTGCCTGAGGAGATCACCTCGGAAGCCGAGTTCCAGGCTCGGCGCTTCGCCGATGCGCCACGCATTCGGCTGGCGAGCGTCGCTGCGCCCGGCCGTGGGAGCGAGATCCCGGCGGGCGATATCGGACGCGTCGTCCTGGCGCTCGACCGGCTGACCGACCGCATCGAGGCCTCCGAGACCCGGACGGGCCTGGCCATCACCGGCGTCGAACACTCCGTCCGCCAGGCGGTGGCCCGCATCGAGGCCGCCGAGCGGCAGGGCCTGGCGGTCTCGGCCCGCATCGAGGGCATGGCCGATCGGCTCGACCAGGACCCGCTGCGCGAGGCCGCAGGGCCGCGCTCCGCCGAGGCCATGCGCGCCGTCTACGGCGACGCCGCCGAACCGCCGGCCGCATTGGTCGACGAGGTGGTGGAACGGCTTTCCCAGCGTCTCGCCCGCGCCGAGGCGCGCACCTCCGAGGCGGTCGAGGGGCTGCGCGGCGCGCTGATCGCGCTCGAAGGCCGCCTGCGGAGCGTCGAGGGCGGCTCGGGCGTCGACCTCGACCACCGGCTGGAGGCGCTGGCCGCCGAGCTGGGCGCCCGCGTCGAGGCCGCCCGCGCCGAGGCGGTCGCCCGGCTGCAGGCCTCCTCGGCCGAAGGCGTCGAGGAACGGCTCGGCGAGATGGCCGCGCATGTGCGCGCCGCCGAGCAGCGCTCCGCCAGCGCCATCGAGAAGATGGGCCGCGAGGTCCTCGCGCTCGCCGAGGGCCTGAACCGCCGTCTGACCGCCGCCGAGCAGCAGAGCGCCCAGGCCATCGAACAGGTCGGCGGCGAGATCGCCCGCGTCGGGACCGTCGTCGAGCAACGTCTGTCGCGCGCCGAGCAGGCCCAGGCCGACGCCTTGGAGCGTCTCGGCGCCGAGATCGGCCGCGTCACCGAGCGCCTCTCCGATCGGGTCATCCAGTCCGAGCGCCGCACAGCCCAGGCCATCGACGACGTGGGCGAGCAGGTGGCCCGTGTCACCGAGCGGATGGAGCATCGCCACGAGCAGCTCGCCAGCGATCTCTCCGAACGGCTGCGCGAGAGCGAGACGCGACTGGCCGAGCGCCTCGACCAGGCCCGCGACGGTCTGGCGGCGGCCCGCGGGCGGCTCGCCGACGGCAGCGGCGACGACCCGCCGCCGGTCCACGCCTTCGGCCCGGAGCTGTTCGCCCGCGCCGAGACCGCCTCCGCCGACTTCGAGGCGGCCGCCGGCGACGCGCCCTCGTCTTTCGCCGACGACGACGATTTTGCGCCGCTGGCCGAGGCCGAGGCTCCGTTCGTCGAGGACGACGCCGCCGACGAGATCCAGGAGCTGCGGCCGCTCTCCACCCGCGAAGTGATCGAGCAGGCCCGCGCCTCGGCCCGCGCCGAGGCCGCCGGCGGCCGTGGCCCGCAAGTCGCCGCCGAGCGCCGGGCGGGCCCGCGGGCCGGCGCGCGCCGCGTGTTCCCGGGGCTCGGTTTCCGCGCCAGCGCGCGGCCGCCGTCCACCTGGCAGACGGCCCTGATGCTGGCGGGCGGGGCGGCCTTCCTGAGCGTCGGCGCAGCTGGCGTGGTGCTGGTGGAGGGCCCGGGGGCCCGCCCCGTGCCGGAGATCGCGCTCGCTCCGTCGCCGGACACCGCCCGCGCGGCGGTCGCCCTGGCGCCGCAGCCCCTCGGCCCGACGGCGCCGGCGGTCGGCGAGGAGACCCGTGAAGAGGCCGCCGCGCCGCCGCCGGCGCCCGCGCCGCGTGCGCAGCCGTCCGCGGACTTCGCGGCCGCGGTGCGCGACGTCGAGACCGGTCAGGCCGGCGGCCTCGCCAAGCTGAAGGCCATCGCCGAGACCGGCTACGCGCCGGCCCAGTTCTATCTGGCCAAGCTCTACGAGAGCGGCGTCTCGGGCGTGGTGAAGAACATCGCCGAGGCCCGTCGCTGGACCGCCCGTGCGGCCGAGGGCGGCGATCGCTCCGCCATGCACAACCTGGCGCTCTACTACTTCCGCGGCGAGGGCGGAGCGCAGGACCTGGCGACGGCGGCCCGCTGGTTCCGCAAGGCGGCCGAGGCCGGCGTCGTCGACAGCCAGTACAACCTCGGTCTGCTCTACCAGTCGGGCTCCGGCGTCGAGCGCGACTACGCCGAGGCTTATCGGTGGTTCGCCATCGCGGCGAATGGCGGCGACGCCCAGGCCCGCGCCAGCGCCGTCGAGCTCGAGGCCAAGCTGTCGCCCGCCCAGCTCGCCGCCGTCGACCGGTCGGCCGCGGCCTTCCGGCCGGGCAGCGAGATCGCCCCGCAGGCCCAGGCGAGCCGCGACACGACGCAGAGCATGGCGCATCGCATCCTCGGCCGGCTCGGCTACTACAAGGGCCATCCCGCCGCCGGCTCTCCGGAGATGAAGGTCGCCGTGCAGAACTTCCAGCGCGACCACGCCTTGCCGCCCACCGGCGCGCTGGATCCGGCGACGGTCTCGCAGTTGTCGGTCTTCACCCGCTAGCTTGGCCGCTCTTTACCATCCGGCCTCCGGCGGGCCATGCTCCCCGCGTCGAGCTGCGGGGCCGGAGCGGGCGGCCGCGCGGCGCGTGGGGGCGGACGGCTGATGGACGAGAGCAACATCGTCTCGCGCGACGAGGCGCCGCCGGTCGCCCTGTGGCTCATCGCGCTGCTGGCGCTCGCGCCGTTCCCGTGCGCGGCGCTCGGCTACGGCTATGGCCCGCCCGGGCTGACGCAGCTGGCGCTGGGCGTGCTCCTGACCTGGTCGGCGGTGGTGCTGTCGTTCCTGGGCGGCGTACGATGGGGGATGGAGACGGCGCTCCGGGCGCCCCGGCCGGCCCGGCAGGCGATCTCGATGCTGTCCGGCGTCGTCGCCTGGCTGCTGCTGCTCGCCCGGCATCGCTTTCCGGATACGTGGATCCTCACGGGCGCCATCGCCGCCTTCCTGCTGCAGTGGCTGCTCGACCACCACGGCCCGGACGTGCCGGCCCGTTATCCCAAGCTCTCGACGGCGGTGACCGCCGCCGCCTGCGTCTCGCTGGCGATCTGCCTTGACCAGGCGCTGCGCCGCTAGGGGAACCCGGGGCCTCGCCTCTTTCGACCCATTCTGGGCTGTCGCGTCAAATTGGCCAATTATCGCCACCGCGCCGTCTCGCTAAGCGAAGGGATTGGATCGCCGAAGGCGTCCGTCCTGGGTCGCCGATGTCCGCAGAAGAGTACGCCCCCGACCCCCGAGCGCCCGAAGCGTTGCCCATCCTGCCGGCCGGCCTCAGCTGGCGGCGGGTCGCGCTGTCGACGTCGGACGAGGGCAGCGAGGGCATGCTGGTGTTCTGGGCGGATCGGCTGATCGCGGTGCTCGGCCGCGTGGAGCTCGAGCGTCGGCGGCCCTCGCAGCAGTGGCACCTCGAGGTCGGCTTCGGCGATTGCGCGCCGCCGCCCTCCGGACTCATCTTCCCGAGCCTCGCCCAGGCCCTGCGCTGGCTGGCCGCGCGCAGCGACCGCTCGCCCCCGCCGTCGATCTAATCCGCGGCGAGCGAGCGCCAGCCGATGGCGTGCACGCGCGCCTTGCCGAGCGCGCCGGCCAGCGGCGGGCGGGCGAACAGGCCGGCGAAGGCGTCGTCGCGCACGTTCAGCCCGCCGGCGTAGGCGCCGAACGCCGGCAGGACGATCCGCTCGCCGTCGGTCACGAAACAGCGGCGGCGGACCGTGCCGCGCGCCGCGCGCACCTTGGCCGCCGGGTGCAGGTGGCCGGCCGCCTCGCCGGGCGCCGGCCCTGCTGCGGGTTCGTGGCGCAGGGCGAGGCCGGCGAGCGACAGCTCGTCGGCGATCTCGCCCGGCAGGGTCTGCGGCCCGTCGGCGTCGTGGTTGCCGACCACCCAGACCAGGGTCCGCCCGGCCGCCAGGGCGCGCAGGCGGTCGGCGTCGTCGGCCGCGATCCGCGTCTCCGACTTGCGGTCATGGAAGGTGTCGCCCAGCAGGACCACCGCGCGCGGAGCGAGCGCCGCGACCTCCGCCTCGAGCCGCGTCAGGGTCTCACGGGTGTCGTAGGGCGGCAGCATCTGGCCGCGGGCGGCGTAGGCCGAGCCCTTCTCGAGGTGCAGGTCGGCGACCACCAGCGCGCCCTCGCGCCCCAGCCACAGGGCGCCCGACGCGCGCAGCATCACCTCGCCGGCCGCCATGCCCAGGCGCAGCGAGCCGCACGGGCTGACGGCGAAATCGTAGTGCGGCGCGATCTCGGGGGCTTTGGGGGACGCGGTCACTGCAGGGCCTCGGCGATCAGGTCTTCCTCGGCGTCACGCAGGATCAGCTCGCCCGCCTGGCCGGGCGACCGCTCCTTGCCGATCTCCAGCAGGATCGGCACCGAGAACGGCGACAGGTGGTCCAGGCGCGCGTGCCGGATCCGGCCGCGGATGCGCGCCAGCATCTGGCTCAGGCGCGCCACGTCGATGAGGCCGGTCGCCGCATCGGCGCGCGCGCAGCGCAGCAGGAGGTGGTCGGGCTGGTGGCGGCGCAGGACGTCGTAGATCAGGTCGGTGGAGAAGGTGATCTGCCGGCCGGTCTTCTGCTGCTGGCCGGGAAAGCGCCGCTCGATCAGGCCGGCGATCACCGCGCAGCCCTTGAAGGCGCGCTTCATCATGAAGCTTTCGGCGAGCCAGGCCTCCAGGTCGTCGCCCAGCATGTCCTCGTGGAACAGGGCGTCGAAGTCGAGGTCGTCGAGCGGCTCCAGCGCCCAGACCGCCAGAGCGTAGTCGTTGCAGACGAAGCCCAGCGGCGCCGCGCCGGCGCGCTCCAGCCGCCGCGTCAGCAGCATGGCGAGGGTGGTGTGCGCCAGGCGGCCTTCGAACGGGTAGCAGACCATGAAGCGCCGCTTGCCGCGCGGGAAGGTCTCCAGCAGCATCTCGTCCTCGCCGGGGATCGCCGAGCGGTCGCGCTGCGCCTCCAGCCATTCGCGGACGTCGGCCGGCAGCACCTGCCAGTGCGCCTGGTCGGTCATCAGCTGGCGCACGCGCCTGGCGAGGAAGGTGGAGAGGGCGAACTTCGAGCCGCCCCAGGACGGCATCTTGGCGTCGCGGTCGTTGGCCGGGGAGACCAGCACGTCGAGGTTGGTGATCCCCTGCAGCTGCCAGGTCTGGCCGGCGAAGACGAAGGTGTCGCCGGGGTCGAGCATTTCCAGCATGCCCTCCTCGATCTCGCCGATCTTGCGCCCGCCCTGGCCGCGGCGGGTGGCGATGCGCACCGCCAGCATGGCCGGCGAGACGATGGCCCCGGCGTTCAGCCGGTGGCGCTGGGCGATGTCGAGGTTGCGCACCTTCCAGAGACCGTCCTCGGTGCGCACGATCCGCCGGAAGCGGTCGTAGGTCTTCAGCGCGTAGCCGCCGGTGGAGACGAAATCGACGACCTGCTCGAAGTCCTCGTAGGGCAGGTCGCGGTAGGGGCCGGCGGTGGTCACCTCGTCGTAGAGCTTCAGCAGGTCGAACGGCTCGGAACAGGCGCAGCCCATGACGTGCTGGGCGAGCACGTCGAGCGCCCCGTCGCGCGGCGGGTCGCCGTCCAGGTGGTTGGCGGCGATCGCCTCGCGGGCCGCCTGGCACTCCAGCATCTCGAAGCGGTTGGCCGGCACGAAGAGGGCATGGCTGGGCTCGTCGAGCCGGTGGTTGGCGCGGCCGATCCGCTGCACCATGCGCGCCGCGCCCTTCGGCGAGGCGAGCTGGATGACCAGGTCGACGTCGCCCCAGTCGATGCCAAGGTCCAGCGTCGAGGTGCAGACCACGGCGCGCAGGGCGCCGCGGGCCATGGCCGCCTCGACCTTGCGCCGCTGCTCGGCGGCCAGCGAGCCGTGGTGCAGGGCGATCGGCAGGGCGTCCTCGTTGAGCCGCCAGAGTTCCTGGAAGGCGAACTCGGCCTGGAAGCGGGTGTTGACGAACACCAGCGCCGTCCTCGATCCCTTGATGGCCTCGTAGACCTCGGCCATGGCGTGCTGCGCGGTGTGGCCGGCCCACGGCACGCGGCCTTCCGACAGCAGCATGTCGACCACCGGCGGCGCGCCGGCCGGGCCGGTCACCAGGTCGATGGCGGCGGGCCCCTTCGGGCCGGCCATCCAGCGCTTGATCACCTCGGGGTCGTCGACCGTCGCCGACAGGCCGACGCGGCGCATGTTCGGCGCGAGCTGCGACAGGCGCGCCAGGTCGAGCGCCAGGAGGTCGCCGCGCTTGCTGGCATGCAGGGTGTGGATCTCGTCGAGGATCACGCAGCGGAGCGACTCAAAGAACAGCCGTGCGCCTTCCCAGGCGCACAGCAGGGCGAGCTGCTCGGGCGTGGTGAGCAGGATCTCCGGCGGCTTCACCCGCTGCCGCTGGCGGCGCGAGAGGCCGGTGTCGCCGGTCCGGCTCTCGGCGGTGACGGGCAGGCCCATCTCGAGGATCGGCGCGGTGAGGTTGCGCTCGACGTCGACGGCGAGCGCCTTCAGCGGCGAGATGTAGAGGGTGTGGATCCCTTGCGGCGCGTTGGCCGGCGGCCGCTCGGCGAGCTCGATCAGCGAGGGCAGGAAGCCGGCCAGGGTCTTGCCGCCGCCGGTGGGGGCGATCAGCAGCGCGTCCGCGCCGTCGCGGCCCTTCTCGATCATCGCCAGCTGGTGGCTGCGCGGCGCCCAGCCACGGCGTTCGAACCACGCCTGGAAGCGCGGCGGCAGCAGGTCGGAGAGGGGCGCGCCGGCGTCGGCCATCCGTCGCCTATAACATGTTCCCGTTCCGTTTCACGAGCCGTCACCGCCGGTGAAGCCGAGAGGGGAGATCGGGAGCGGGGCGGCTCCGAGCCTCAGCCGTCGGGGCGGTTCAGCCGGCTGATCCTGGCGGCGCCTCGAGCGGCGGCGGGCCGTCCTGCGCCGCCCCTCTCCCTGCCCTCTCCCCTCTCGGCTTCGCCGGGGGGAGAGGAGATTGCTTACGGTGTCAATTTTAGGCAAGCTCCGCAGCCACGCAACCGCCAGGAGCCCGCCCATGAACCCCGCAGCCGAGTTCGACGTCATCGTCTATGGGGCCAGCGGCTACACCGGCCGGCTCGTCGCCGAGCACCTCGCCCGGCGCTACGGCGTGGGCGGCGAGGTCAAGTGGGCGATGGCCGGCCGCAGCGCGGACAAGCTCGCCGAGGTGCGCGACGCGATCGGCGCGCCGAAGGAGACGCCGCTGGTGGTCGCCGACGCCGACGACCCGGCGGCGCTGGACGCCATGGTCCGCCGCGCCAAGGCGATCGTCACGACGGTCGGGCCCTACCAGCTCTACGGCGACGCCCTGGTGGCGGCCTGCGCGGCGGCCGGGACCGACTACCTCGACCTCTGCGGCGAGGTGAACTGGATGGCCAAGGTGATCGCCGAGCACGACGCCACGGCCAAGCGGACCGGCGCGCGGCTCTGCCTGTCCTGCGGCTTCGACTCCATCCCCTTCGAGCTCGGCGTGTTCTTCTGTCAGGAGGCCGCTAACAGCCAGCTCGGCGGCCCGGTCCCGCGCGTGAAGGGGCGGGTGCGGGCCATCCAGGGCGGCCTCTCCGGCGGCACGGCGGCCTCGGGCGCGGCGACCATGGCCGCGGTGCAGAAGGACCCCGCGGTGCTCGGCGTGCTCATGAACCCGTTCTCGCTGACCCCGGGTTTCACCGGCCCGGAGCAGCCGCGGGGCGACCAGCCGCACCACGATCCCGACCTCGACGCCGAGGTCGGGCCGTTCATGATGGCGATGATCAACACCAAGAACGTCCACCGCTCGAACTATCTGATGGGCCACCCCTACGGCCGCGACTTCGCCTACGACGAGATGACCATCCTGGTCCCCGGCGCGCCGACCGAGTTCACCGGGCTGGGCGAGGGCGGCCCGAAGCCGGGCGAGGGGCCGAGCAAGGCTGAGCGCGAGGCCGGCTTCTTCGACATCCTGTTCGTGGGCGTGGCCGCCGACGGGCGCCAGGTGCGGGTCTCGGTCAAGGGCGACAAGGACCCGGGCTACGGCTCGACCTCGAAGATGATCGCCGAGGCGGCGCTCACCCTGGTGCGCGACTGCCCCGAGGTCGCGGGCGGCGTCTGGACGCCCGGCGCGGCCATGCGCGCCAAGCTGGTCGAGCGCCTGCAGGCCAATGCCGGGCTGACGTTCAGCGTAGAGTGAGCCTTCTCCCCTTGCGGGAGAAGGATAGGTGGCGTCAGCAGGCGTAGTGGCTGGTCACCAGCACGCGGCGGCCGATGTAGGGGTCCCAGACCCAGCGGCGGCTGACGCAGGTGGCGTAGCCGCCATAGCCATAGTCGTAGCCGGGCGCGTAGCCGTAGCCGTAGCCGCCATAGCCGCCGTAACCGTAGCCGGGCGCGTAGCCGTAGCCGCGGTTGTAGTAGCCGCGGTTGTAGTAGCCCGGCGACAGGGCCGCGCCGAGCGCCAGGCCCGCGACGCCGGCCACGATCGCGGCGGCCGCCGCGTCGTTGCCGTGATGCCCGCCGTGGTAGCCATAGCCGCCGCCGTAATAACCGCCGCCGCCATGGCCGCCGTGCCACCCGCGGCCTTGCGCCGCGCTCGGCGTGGCCGCGGTCAGCACCGCCCCGCCGAAGGTGAGCGCCGCCATGCCGGCGGCAAGCACTTTGCGCATCGTCCGACCTCCACTTCGCCCGGTCAGAACCGCACGCGACCGGAGCGTGGCCGCCATGAAACCGCCTGCGATCTGAACCCAGCCTGAATATTCGCGTCAGATTGGGTCGCCGGCCGTTGCGCCGGCCGTGCGGCTCCGCTTCAATCCGCGGCTTGTTGGGGGAGTTCCACCGATGCGCCGTTCCGTCCTCGTCGCGCTCGCCGGCGTGTCCTGTCTTGCGCTGTCCAGCGCCGCCGCCGCCCAGGCCGACCGGCCGTCGACCCAAGACCGTCCGGCCAGCGCCGCGCAGAGCCGCCGCGACCCGCCGGACGAGCCGCAGACCGGGCCCGTCGTCGAGCGTCGCTCGGCCCGCGGCGAGCAGGCCGGCGAGCACAAGATCACCGACGCCGACATCGCCAGCGCCCCGGTGCGCGAGGTGGCCAAGTCGACCCACCACACCCTGAGCCTGAACGGCCGGACCATCGGCTATACGGCGACCGCCGGCACGCTCACGCTGCGCGACGACGAGGGCAAGCCGATCGCCTCGATGTTCTACGTCGCCTACGTCGCCGACCGGGCCAAGGGCGAGGCCGACCGGCCGCTGACCTTCCTCTACAACGGCGGCCCCGGCTCGGCGTCGATGTGGATGCACATGGGCTCCTTCGCGCCGGTCCGCGTGCGCACCGCCGCGCCGAACCCGACGCCCAACCCGCCGTTCACGGTCGGCCCGAACCCGGACAGCCTGCTCGACAAGACCGACATGGTGTTCCTCGACGCCATCGGCGCCGGCTATTCGCGGCCGCTCGGCGACACCAAGGGCGAGAAGTTCTGGGGCGTGGACGAGGACATCGACGCCTTCGCCCGCGGCGTCACCCGCTACATCAGCCTCAATCGCCGCTGGAATTCGCCGAAGTTCCTGTTCGGCGAAAGCTACGGCACCACCCGCTCGGGCGGCCTGGCCTATGCGCTGACCAGCCAGGGCGTGCAGCTGAACGGCGTGCTGCTGCTCTCCTCGGTGATGAACTACGGCATCCGCGACGCCGGCTACGACCAGGACTTCATCCGCTACCTGCCGAGCTATGCGGCGACCGCCGCCTACCATCACAAGATCGCCGCGCCGGCCGATCTGCCGGCCTTCCTGCAGGAGGTGCGGGCCTGGGCGCGCGGGCCCTATCAGGCCGCGCTCGCCAAGGGGCACAACATCTCCGACGCCGAGCTCGACTCTGTGGCCAAGCAGATGAGCGCCTACACCGGCATCTCGGTCGGTTACCTGAAATCGGTGAACCTGCGGCTCGACCTGGCGCGGTTCCGCAAGGAGCTGCTGCGCGACCAGCGCAAGACGATCGGCCGCTACGACAGCCGCTTCACCGGCTTCGACTCCGACGCCGGCGGCGACGCGCCGGAGACCGACCCCTCTGACACCGCCATCTCGGGGGCCTTCATCGGCGCCGAGAACGACTACCTGCAGCGCGAGCTCGGCTATGTCACCGACATGACCTACCGGCCGTCGGGGCAGGGCATCAACCAGGCCTGGAACTGGAAGCACAAGCCGCCGGGCCAGAACCGCCCCTCCCAGGCCGCCGACACCGCCCTCGACCTCGCCGCGGCGATGCGCGCCAACCCGCACCTGAAGGTCTATTCGCTGAACGGCCTCTACGACATGGCGACGCCGTTCTTCGGCACCGAGTACGACCTCGGCCACATGTGGCTGGAGCCCAGCCTGCGCGGCAACGTCCGCTTCGCCTACTATCCGTCCGGCCACATGGTCTACCTGAACCCCGACGCGCTGCGGCAGATGAAGGCCGACGTGGCGCGGTTCTACGACGAGGCGACCGCGAAATAGGGAAATCCCCACAACCCGCTCATCCCGGCGTAGGCCGGGACCCAGGTGAAACCCAGGAGCTCCTCAAGCTAGAGTGCTCGGGAACGCTGGATCGGCGCACAGGCTGGATCTGGGTCCCGGCCTTCGCCGGGATGAGCGGAATAGGGGAAAGCTTTGTTACGGACGTTATTTGCAGGTTTCAGCGCCGCCCTCGCCCTGGTCGGCGCCGCCCAGGCTGCGCCGGAGCCGGTGGGGCATGACTTCGTCCTCAAGGACTTCCGCTTCGCCTCGGGCGAGAGCCTGCCGGAGCTGAAGATCCACTACTGGACCCACGGCGCGCCGCACCGCGACGCGTCCGGCCAGATCGACAACGCCGTGCTCATCCTGCACGGCACCGGCGGCTCGGGCCGGCAGTTCAGCGCGCCGCAGTTCGCCGACGTGCTGTTCAAGCCGGGCGGCCTGCTCGATCCGGCCAAGTACTTCGTGATCATGCCCGACGACATCGGCCACGGCGCCTCGTCGAAGCCGTCGGACGGCCTGCGCGCGCGGTTCCCGAAGTACGACTACACCGACATGGTGGTCGCCGAGCACGCGCTGGTGGCCGAGGGGCTGGGGGTCAAGCGGCTGCGCCTGATCATGGGCACCTCCATGGGCTGCATGCACGCCTTCATGTGGGGCGAGATGTATCCGGACGGGGCCAAGGCGCTGATGCCGCTCGCCTGCCTGCCGGTGGAGATCGCCGGCCGCAACCGGCTGTGGCGGACCATGGCCGTCGAATCGATCACCGCGGATCCGGCCTACGCCGGCGGCGACTACACGGCGGAGCCCGCCCTGGGCCTGCGCGGCGCCGAGAACATCCTGCTGATCGCCGGCGCCTCGCCGCTCCCGATGCAGATCGCCTATCCGACCGGCGCGGCCGTGCGCGGCTGGTACGGGAGCGAGCTGCCGCGGCGGCTGCAGAGCCTCGACGCCAACGACCTGATCTACCAGCTGGAATCCTCGCGCACCTACGATCCGTCGAAGGCGCTGGAGAAGATCACCGTGCCGGTCACCTGGGTGAATTCGGCGGACGACTTCATCAACCCGCCGGAGCTCGGCCTCGCCCAGACGATGGCGCCGCGCCTGAAGAACGGCCGCTTCGTGCTGATCCCGGCCAGTCCGCAGACCCACGGCCACGGCACCCACACCTGGGCCGCGCTCTGGCAGGACGAGCTCGCGGCGCTGCTGAAGCGGTCGGAGTAGGAGGCTCACGCCCAGCCTCTCCCCTCTACGCTTCGCGTGGGGGAGAGGGGAAGGAACGGCCGCACCCTCGATCGAGGATGCGGCCGCGGCGCCGGGTCGGCTTAGTACGGGTAGCGGCTGTAGCCGTTGCTGTAGTAGCCGTTGTTGTAATACCCGCTGTTGTAATAGCCGTTGTTGTAGGTGCGGTTGTTGTAGCCGTAACGGCCATCGTAGCGGCCATTGTAGTAGCGGTTGTTGTCGTAGCTGCTGTAGGCCGGGGCGCTGTAGTAGCGACCGTTGTTATACCGGCCGTCGTAATGGCTGTAGCCGTCGCACCTGGCGGACGAGCGGCCGACGCTGTTGCCGATCAGGGCGCCGGCGATGCCGCCGATGACCGAGCCCTCGGTCCGCGCGCCGTGGCCGGCGACCTGGCTGCCCAGCACTGCGCCGGCCAGGCCGCCGACCACCGCGCCGGCCGTGCCGTTGGAACGCGCGTGACAGGGGTCCTGCGCGAAGGTGGGGGTGGCGATGGCTCCCGCCGCCAGGGCGGCGACCGCGCCGGTAATGACGGCGATCTTCATATCTCGCTCCAGTCCTCAGACTTCGGGTCTCGCCAACAGCGGCGCTACCTCATGGAGCGGATTAAACACCTGCGGGCCTGAATGGCTCCGCGTGCGGCTCGTTATGTTCCGTTCATCTAGAGATGGCGGCCGGTTTTCTCTGGAGATGTTTGGTCGCGGATGAACGAGACTTCAGAAACCTGAAGCTCTACCGTCAGCGGACGAAGCTCGCCCCGTTGATGTCGATCACCGCGCCGGTCATCGACGCCGGCGCCTCGAGCGCCAGATAGGCGACCGCGCTGGCCACCTCGGCGGGGTCGGCGACGCGGCCCAGCGGGATGTCGGCCAGCAGCTTGTCGCCGCCGCGGCTCGCCAGATAGTCCTCGGCCATGCCGGTCATCACGAAGCCCGGGCAGACCGTGAAGGCGAGGATGTTCTCCCGCGCGAAGCCGCGGGCGATGGACTTGGTCATGCCGACCATGCCGGCCTTCGACGCCGCATAGTGCCAGTGGGCGGGGCTGTCGCCGCGGTAGGCCGCCCGGCTGGCGACGTTGACGATCCGCCCGCCGTCGCCGCGCGCCCGGAAGTGGAGCACCGCCGACCGGCAGAGGTCGGCCGAGGCCTGCAGGTTGATCTGCATCGTCTTGCCCCAGCCGGCGTGCCAGTCGTCCAGCGCGGCGTCGACGGCGATCGGCTCGAAGATGCCGGCGTTGTTGACGATCACGTCGATGCGCCCGTCGAGCCGCTCGAGCGCCGCGGCCCACAGGCGGTCGGCGCCGGCCGGGTCGGAGAGGTCGGCGGCGATCACGCTCGCCGAGGCCGTGCGGCCATGCCCGATCACCCGCGCGCCGCGCTTGTCGAGCGCCTGGACGGAGGCGGCGCCGATGCCGCGGGTCGAGCCGGTGACGAGGATGTGAGTCTGGGTCATGCGGCCTCCCTAGCGAAGTTGTCGGCGCCGCGCATCCCTGTTCGTCCTAGGTTTGGGCCCACATCAAGGAGGACTTCATGCGGTTCCTGTCGATCTACCGTCCGACCGCCAGCGAAGAGGGCGGCATGCCCACACCCGAGCACATGGCGGCGATGGGCGCGCTCATCGAGAAGATGACCGCGTCCGGCCATCTGATCTCGACCGAGCCGCTGACCCCGCGCGAGGCCTGCGCGCGCCTGACGCTGAAGGACGGCCAGTTCACGCTCGAGCCGGAGACGGTCCGGGCCGGCGGCTTCGCCTTCCTGCAGGGGGCGTCGAAGGAAGAGGTGATCGAGGCCTGCAAGGAATTCCTGACGGTGGCCGGCGACGGCACGGTGGAGCTCCGCCAGATCCTCGAGTTCGCGCCGGCTCCCCAGCCGGCGTGAGGCGAGGCTGGGGTTGGAGCCCTCCCCCTCCAACCCACGACCGTCATCCCCGGCCTTGTGCCGGGGACCCATGATCGCGGGCTTCCCCAGATCGATACTGAGACTCGGTGTTCATGGGTGGCCGGGACGAGCCCGGCCATGACGGCTCGTCTGGGGATCACCGCCTCGGGAACGCCCCGGCGAAGTCGATGACGCACATCGAGCCCCACTCGCGGTGCGGCGCGCAGGAGACGCCGGCCGCCTGGTAGTGGGCGCCGAAGATGTTCTGCCGGTGGCCGCGGCCGGGCACGCGGCTGTCGATGATCAGCTGGCGCACCACCTCGCGCGGGTCCCGGTAGCCGTAGGAGATGTCCTCGGCCGCCAGCCCGGCCCAGACGCCGTGCGCCTGCAACCGCTGCGACAGGGTCGCGCCGTTCGGGCTGACGTGGCCCACCTCGTAGGTGCGCCCCTGCGCGGAGGCGTGGGCCCGCGCGGCCGCGGCCAGGGCCTCGCTCGGCGACAGCGGCGGCAACGGCCTCTGGCGCATCAGGAATTCGATGGCCTCGGAGACCGCGCCGGCGTCCTCGTTGCCCATCTCCGATTCACCGACCGCGCCGCCGACGTAGGCCTGCTTGCGCAGCTCGCGGGCGTACTCGCGGGGATGGGTGCGGGCGTAGTTCACCTCGGCGAGCACGCGGCTCTCGAGGCCGGCGGACGCCCGGGCCGGCTCAGACGCGAGGAACGCCGCCAGAAGGGCGGCGAGGACGGCGCACACTCTGCGCATGGATGATAAGCCCCAGTCGACACGTCCCTCACGGCCCAGCTAGCACGGCCGCGGGCGCCGTTTCGCGAACAGCTTCGCCGCACCCCTGCGACGTGGCGGCGCAGGGCCCGGGCTTGTGGAGGGAGAGGCGGCGGCGTGGCCGTGAATCGGCTCCCGGCTCGCGGTCTTGGCTTCGCCAAACCGGGATGACAGGGTGGAGAAAACAAGCAGGAGAGCGCGCCATGAAGGACTTCACCGGCCGGTTCGCGGTCGTCACCGGCGGCGGCACGGGCATGGGGCGCGAGCTGGTCCGCCAGCTGGCCGCCGAGGGGGCCAGCGTCGCCACCTGCGACGTCTCCGCCAAGACCCTCGCCGAGACCCTGGCCCTGGTGGAGGGCGACCGGCCGCCGCAGGGGGTGCGCGTCACCAGCCACATCGCCGACGTCTCCGACGAGGCCCAGCTGATCCGCTTCCGCGACGAGTTCCAGGCGCAGCACCAGACCGACCGGCTGCACCTGCTGTTCAACAACGCCGGCATCGGCGGCGGCGGCAGCCTGTTCGCCGACAGCCGCGAAGCCTGGGAGCGGACCTTCGGCGTCGACTGGGGCGGGGTCTATTACGGCGTGCGCACCTTCCTGCCGCTGATGCAGGCGGCCGACGAGGCGCACATCGTCAACACCTCCTCGGTGAACGGCTTCTGGGCGAGCCTTGGGCCGCGGGTCAGCCACACCGCCTATGCGGCGGCGAAGTTCGCGGTGAAGGGTTTCACCGAGGCGTTGATCACCGACCTGGCGCTCAACGCGCCGCACATCAAGTGCTCGCTGGTCATGCCCGGCCACATCGGCACCTCGATCGTCGCCAACTCGCGCAAGGTGATGACCGGCCGCGACGAGGACGCGCTGAGCGCCGAGGACATCGCCGGCGCCAAGCAGCGGATCGCCCGCATGGGCCTCGACGTCGCCCAGCTCAGCGACGAGCAGGTGCAGGCGCTGGCCGCCGAGCAGCACCGGCGGTTCCTCGAGGAGGCGCCGACCACCGCCGCGGAAGCCGCCAAGATCATCCTCGACGGCGTCAAGGCCGAGCGCTGGCGCATCCTAGTGGGCGAGGACGCCCACATCATGGACCGCCTGGTCCGCGAGGATCCGGAGGCGGCCTACACGCCGGAGTTCTTCCAGAAGCTGGCCGGCGCGACGGGGTGGAAACTCGGCGGGCTGTGACGGCGCCGGAGCGAACTCCGCCTTCTCCCGCAAGGGGAGAAGGGCCCTCCGTGGAACGGTTCGCTCGTGCTACCCTCGGCCGTCATGCGCGCCCTGGCTCTCGCCCTGATCCTGGCGCTCGGCGCGGCTGCGGCCGTCGCCCAGGCCGCCGGCATGACCCTCGCCAGC
>Ga0310811_10004926_pt1 | contig 16812 bp, 10 predicted proteins | sample YCmetagenome_FD_207642 | JGI IMG/M metagenome (GOLD analysis project Ga0310811, IMG submission 207642) | Soil microbial communities from experimental microcosm in Duke University, North Carolina, United States - YC | ecosystem: Engineered > Artificial ecosystem > Soil microcosm > Unclassified ...
CAAAGTAAATGAGCAAAGTAAAGATAGGCCTCGTGCAGATGAGCTGTACGGCTGATAAAGCCGCCAATCTGCAGAAGGCGATGGACAAGATCAGGGAAGCCGCCGCCGGTGGGGCGCAGATCGTCTGTCTCCAGGAGCTGTTCACCTCCTTATATTTCTGTGATGTAGAAGATTACGAGAACTTTAAGCTTGCAGAAGCCATACCCGGGCCGTCTACGGACGTCCTTGGAAAACTGGCTGCCGAGCTGAATGTCGTGGTCATAGCTTCTCTTTTTGAGAAGAGGGCGCAGGGGCTATATCATAATACAACCGCCGTGCTGGATGCCGACGGTACCTACCTCGGAAAATACCGGAAGATGCATATCCCGGATGATCCTGCCTATTACGAAAAATTTTACTTTACTCCGGGGGATCTCGGGTATAAGATCTTCAAGACCAAATACGCTTCTATCGGCGTATTGATCTGCTGGGACCAGTGGTATCCTGAAGCTGCGCGGATCACGTCGCTGATGGGAGCAGAGATCCTTTTTTATCCTACGGCGATAGGCTGGGCGACGAGCCAGGATGAGGGTACCAATACCGAACAATACAATGCATGGCAGACCATTCAGCGGAGTCATGCCGTAGCTAATGGGGTGCATGTGGTCAGCGTGAACAGAGTGGGTTTTGAGCAGGACGGAGCGATGAAGTTCTGGGGTGGAAGTTTTGTTGCAAATCCATTTGGATCGCTGATCTATAAAGCTTCCCATGATACAGAAGAGACGACGGTTGTGGAAGTGGATACTGCTGCGACTGATCGTTACCGTACGCACTGGCCTTTTATGCGGGACAGACGAATAGATTCCTATCAACCTATTACGAAGCGATATATTGATGAAGGATAATATGACTCCTAAAGATTCTGGTTATTATTTTCCGGCAGAGTTCAGCAGACATGCAGCGACGTGGCTTTCCTGGCCGCATAAAGAGGCTTCCTGGCCGGGCAGGATTCAGGCCGTTTACCCGCACTACAGCCAGTTTGTAAAGGAACTGGCCAAGGGCGAGGCCGTTTGCATCAATGTCGTGGATGAGGTCATGAAGGCGTCGGCCATCGGTCATCTCGAGGCTGCCGGTGTGGACATGCAAATGGTATCTTTCTTTTTACATCCGACGAACGATGCCTGGTGCAGGGATCATGGGCCTGCCTTTTTGATAAATCCTGCGGCTCCGAAAAAGAAGGTCATCGTCGACTGGAACTACAATGCCTGGGGTAATAAGTACCCGCCATTCGATCTGGACGATGTAATACCCACGCTGGTAGGAAAGGCGCTGAACCTGCCGGTATACTATCCGGGTATTGTAATGGAAGGCGGGTCGGTGGAATTCAACGGCAGGGGAACGTTGCTCACCTCTACCTGCTGCCTGCTCAATCCAAACCGCAACCCTGAATCAGACCAGGAGCAGATAGAGTCCTATTTACGCGATTACTATGGTGTAGAGCAGGTGTTATGGGTAAAGGAAGGAATTATAGGAGACGATACGGATGGACATATCGATGATACGGTTCGTTTCGTGGATGAGGATACTGTCATTACGGTCATCGAGGAAGATAAGCAGGATGAGAACTATACGTTGCTACAGGAGAATCTCAGAGACCTGAAGAAGATGCGGCTGCTGAATGGCAAACAGCTCAATATTATCGAGCTGCCGATGCCGGAGGCTGTCATTTATGAAGATCAACGTCTGCCGGCTTCCTATGCCAATTTTTATATAGCCAATGAATCGGTCATTGTGCCGACCTTTCGGTGTGACCGGGATGAAAAGGCACTGCGGATCATACAAGAGTGTTTTCCTGCCCGTAGAGTGGTGGGGATCGATTCGACGGATATTATATGGGGATTGGGCAGTTTTCATTGTTTGAGTCAGCAGGAACCGGAGGTGTAATCTCTGAGGATAAAATGATAAAAAAAGGGCGGTTAACCGCCCTTTTTTCTTTTATGCGGTGATCGCAACGATCGGTACGTGGCTATGATAGGCCAGTTTGGTTGTGCTGGTCGTTTTGAAGACATTCGAAAGGAAAGAATGTTTCCTGGGGAAGGTCAGGATCAGGTCGATGTGGTTGTCGGCTACGAACTGGTTGATCGCTTCCACGAAGTCGAAGAGCCGGATGAAATAGAAATCGGGTTTGTAATCACTCAATTTTGCTTCCAGCTTGGTCCTTTCCGCCTTGTATTCCTCGGTTACCTGTACATAATGTTCATGGTCGACATTGACGATGTGCAGGCGGGGGTTGAAAAGGTTGAGCACTTCTTTTACGGTCTCTACCGGGATAGTATCGTCAATATCCTTAAAATCAGTCAATAACATAACATTTTTTGCTGACTGGGAATGCGCATCCGGGGGCACGATGATCACCGGGGCGATGGCTCTTTTGACGATATTGAGGGTATTGCTGCCCATAAAGATCTGGCCCAGGCGGGTGGCTCCGGTGATCCCCATGATGATCAGCTGGATATTGTTCTTGACCACATAAGCTTCGAGGGTATCCAGGAACCGGTTGTTCTCTTCTGCCACCAGGGAGATCTTCGCGCTGGTAATGGTGGCGAGCTCGGTCTGAACGCTGCCCAGCGCCAATTCGACGATGGCTTGTCTGCTGGCGTCCTCTTCTGCGTCTGTACCAAGGGGGCTACTGTCGGAACCGTATTCCAGGGCGTCAAACACATTATAAAGAATAATATGAGCATCTGAAACCAGGTTGGCGAGATGGGCTGCATACCGGGCAGCATTCTTGGATGCGTCGGAAAAATCGATTGGGACTATAAAATTATTCATATATGAGCTGTTTGATCTGTCAGAACAGTAAATATATACAATTGACAACTTTTTTTTACGCTCAGGGCACAAAAAAGTTGTTATTAACCAGTTTTCAACAAGGGACACCCGGTGGGGATCATTTTGGCAAAGATTACATATTTTAATGTAGGTTTGTCGCCCGACCAAATTGAATGGGCGCTGCGTGGGTGTCATGGACGCATCCGCATTGGTGCTGGCGCTGGAAGGATTATCATAAGTAAATTATATAAACCGTGCGATTAAAGAGCCTTGAAATAAAGGGATTTAAGAGTTTTGCTGATAAAACCCTTATCAGCTTTGACGAGGGCATTACGGGCATTATCGGACCGAATGGCTGTGGGAAGAGCAATATAATCGACAGTATCCGCTGGGTGATAGGGGAGCAGAAGATCAGTCACCTGCGATCGGAGAACCTGGAGAGCCTGGTGTTCAACGGGAGCAAGACCCGTTCGGCATCCGGTCTTGCCGAGGTGAGCCTGACCTTTGAGAATACGAAGAATCTCCTGCCTACGGAATTCAGCACGGTTACGGTCACCCGTAAGTTCTATAAAAGCGGGGAGAGTGAATATCGTCTTAATGACGTCTCCTGCCGGTTGAAGGATATCCAGAACCTTTTTATGGATACGGGTGTCAGCACGGACAGCTATGCCATTATCGAGCTGGGGATGGTGGATGATATCATCAAGGATAAGGAGAACAGCCGTCGCCGCATGCTGGAGCAGGCTGCAGGGGTCACCATTTATAAGACCCGGAAGAAAGAGGCGCGGCAGAAACTGGATGCTACCGAACAGGATCTGGCCCGTATCGAGGATCTTTTATTCGAGATCAACAACCAGCTGAAAAGCCTGGAGAACCAGGCGAAGAAGGCGGAGAAATATTACGAGATCAAGAAGGAGTACCGCGAGCTCAGCATCGAGCTGGCAAAAGCGGCCCTGGAAGGGTTCAATCTTACCTACCGTGAGCTGAACGAGAAAGCCGATGCCGAGACGGATAAAAAGATCAGGCTGGAGGCGATGATCGCGCAGGAAGAAGCCGATGTCGAACAGCAGAAGGTGGGTTTTATCGAAAAGGAGCGTGCGTTGCAGTCGATGCAGCATGAATTCAACGACCTGCTGCAGGCGTTGAGGACGAAGGAAAATGAGAAGAACCTGGCTTCTCAACGGCTGAATTTCCTGAAAGAGAAGGAAAGCTCTTTACAGGAGTTCCTGCAAAAAGGGGAAGGGCAGCTGAGAGGACTGGAAGAAAGTATTGTTTTTACCCGTCAGCAGGTGGGCGAGGAAGAGAATAAATTATCCGGTTTGCAGGAGCAGCTGGAATCCCTGAAGGATTCGGTGGATGAGACGCGGAAGGTGTTCGATGAAAAGAGAGTGACGGTCGATGCGCTGCGCAGGGAAAACGCGCAGATCCAGCGAGACCAGTTCGATGCGGAAAAGAAGGTCGCAGTGGCCGATACGTCGATACAGAACCTGCAGCGGGGGATCCGCCAGCTGGAAGAAGAGCGGACGGTCCGGGACAGCCAGCTGAAGCAGTTGGAAGAAGAGCGGCAGCTGAAGGAACAGGAGCTGGAATCCAAGCAGGCGGGTTTGCGCCAGCTGCAGGACCACCAGGAGCGTACCAAGGAAGCTATCCTTCAGGCACAGGGGCAGATGGAAGTGTTGCGGCAGCAGCTGGCAGACGAAAGCCGGAAGCTGGATGCAAAGAAGAACGAGCATGACCTGCTCAAGAGCCTGGTCGATTCGATGGAGGGTTATCCGGAGAGCATCAAGTTCCTCCATAAGAACAAGGGCTGGAACCATGAAGCGCCGATACTTTCCGATATCATTTATGTAAAGGAAGAGTTCAGGGCGGCGGTGGAGAACGTTCTTGAGCCATATCTGAACTATTATGTGGTAAATAACCTGCAGGAGGGCATGCAGGCGGTACACCTGCTGGATGATAATAAGAAAGGCAAGGCCAATTTCTTTATGCTGGACAGGGTTTCGGGCGCTGCGGCGGACGCATCTCATGGTGGAGAAGGATTGGTGCCGGCGATGTCGGTTATTGAAGTGGACGATACGTACCGGAAGCTGGCGGAACATCTACTTGGGAATGTCTTTATTGCCGAGAATGAGGAAGCATTGGAAAACAGCAATGGGGCTGTCGTGCTGGAGAAGAGTGGTAAATATGTAAAGGGGAAATATACGCTTACCGGGGGCAGTGTCGGTCTTTTTGAAGGAAAGAAGATCGGCCGGGCCAAGAACCTGGAGAAGCTGCAGAAGGAGATCGAACAGCTTCAAACCACGGTCGGTGATCTGAAGACGTCCATACAGGACAAGCACAATGAATTAGCCGGATACAACGAACAATTGAAAGAGCAGGTTATTCGTCAGACACAGGATGATATCAACCGGCTGACGAATTTTGTCTTCTCTCTTCAGAATAAGGTGGAGAATCTCCACTCCCAGCAGGAATCCTCTCAGGGCCGGCTGGAAGAGCTGCAGCTCAACCTGGAAGAGACCATTGCGGGTATCGAGGATACGCGAAATGCCTGGGCCGAGCTGGTGCGGATAGTGGGTGAGCTAAAAGAGAAGGCACAGGCGGCTGAGGAAGATTACCGGTCGGCGGAACATGCGTATAACAGCAGCTCGGCGCAGTATAATGAATTCAACCTGCAGGTGACCCGTCAGCATAGCCGGATCAATGGCCTTAAGCAGGAATTGGATTTCAAGAGCAAGCAGCTGAACGATCTGCATAACCAGATCGAAGCCAATGCTTCCCAGCTGAAGCAAACCAACGAGAGCATCAGCGAGAGTGAAGAGTTGCTGGGTAATTCAGAAGGCGCATTGCTGGAATTGCTGCGTAAGAAAGAAGAAGAAGAAAAGAAATTGAATGAAGCCGATCAGGCCTATTATAATCTGCGTAATGCCCTTGGCGAGCGGGAGACCGATCTGCGGCATAAAGTGAAGGAAAAGGAAATGCTGGAGCAGATGCTCAGCGGCATTAAGGACCGGCTGAACGAGCTGAAGCTTCAGCTGGCGGGGATGAAGGAACGATTGAATGTGGAGTTCCGGATCAACCTGGACGATATTATCGATCAGCCCCGTACAGGTGAGACGCCGGTGGAAGAGCTGCAGGAGAAGGCAGACAGGATGAAGAAAAGGCTGGAGAATCTCGGGGAGGTCAATCCCACGGCGATAGAGGCATTCACGGAAATGAAGAAGCGGTATGAGTTCATCCTTGAGCAGAAGAATGACCTGGTGAGCGCGAAGGATAGCCTGTTGCAGACGATCCAGGAAGTTGAGGCTACGGCCAATCAGCAATTTCTCGATACTTTCAATAAGGTGCGGGAGAACTTTCAGCGGGTGTTCAAGTCGCTGTTTACAGAAGAAGATACGGCTGATATGGTGCTGGAGAATCCGGAGAACCTGGCGGAGACGGGCATCGATATCGTCGCCAAGCCCAAGGGGAAACGACCTTCGTCTATCAGCCAGCTTAGCGGTGGAGAGAAGACACTGACGGCTACGGCATTGTTATTCTCAATCTATCTGATCAAGCCGGCGCCATTCTGTATATTGGATGAGGTGGATGCCCCGCTGGATGATGCCAATGTCGGCAAGTTCACCAATATGATCCGTCAGTTCAGCGAGAACTCTCAGTTCATCATTGTTACCCATAATAAAATGACGATGAGCACGGTGGATGTGATCTACGGGGTGACGATGCAGGAGCCTGGGGTGAGTAAGCTGGTGCCGGTGGATTTCAGGGGATTGAATTAGCGCTATGCACCGCCGTTACAGTGCCAGTTTTGCGACACGGCCGCCAGCGCCTGCGAGGAAGATCGTTTTTCCTTTCTTAGCCTTGCGGCAGACGTGGAAGCTGGTGGAGGCAATGAGCTGCCAGTTCATGCCGTTGTCCTTGGAGATGTCCACTCCGGATGTGCCGCAGCATATGACATTTTTTTCTCCGAAATATTCTACGCAGCCCCGATAGCCATGTGGGGGAGTAGTGGGGCGGATCCAGGTGGTACCGCCGTCCAAAGTCAGAAAGCAGTTGCCTTCCTGGACTGTATCTTTTGCAAAGTCGCCGCCGGTGACAATTATAGTATGCGGGTTTTTTACGGCAACAGAATTTGCGCCCGTGCTCGCGGCGCCGCGGAGCAGGGGTAGTTCGATCGCTTTGTCGCGGATGAAGAGACGGGAGCGGAGAGGGCCGCCGCTGACAAAACAGGCTTCTTTCAGATCGAGGGCGCGGACGTTGGTGCCGCTGGTGGCGAAACAGCCTTCGGTGGAATCGGCTTTTGGCAGTTCCATAAAGGGTATCTCGTGCCAGCTGTTGCCGCCATCAAAAGTCCTTGCTACAAAGAAACGTCCGTTTATCGGGTCGCCGACGACAATGCCGCTGTCGTGATTCCAGAATTCCATTGCATCCATGAACATTCCTTTTGTCGTATTCTCATAGACGAGCTTCCAGGTCTTGCCACCATCTGTGGTCTTTAGTATGTCGGCGGGCTCGGAGATGGCCATGATGATCGCTGTGTTCTCATCAAAGGCTTCGATGTCGCGAAAATCCCTTTTTTCATAACCCGGGACGGTGATCCAGTTCCAGGTCTTGCCACTATCGATGGACCGGCCAACGGTGCCGCTGCTGCCGCTGACCCATACTATCTTATCACTGACCGCGCTGAGGCCACGGAGGGAGACGTGAGGGCCTGTAGCGAGGATCTGGATGGAGGGCGGAGCCTGTGTCTGTTGGGCAATTGCAGGGGACACAAATGGGGTAAAAAAGCAACAGATCAGCAACATGCAACTGCCAATACGGGTAAAACTGCCGGAGCCAGCCGTCTTTGTAAGGGGATGTTTCATACCTGAAAAATAGCACAATATTGGTATCCTTTAAGGTATGTCTAAAGGTTTAATTAGCCTCTTTTCCCTGTTTATTCCGTTGTGCCTGTCGGCTCAGACCCCGAAAGATATGCTTGTGGCTCCGGCCAGTTCGCTTGAAAGGGATACGACGGGACAGCGTGACCTCATCGGAATATTCCTTGATGTCACAAAGATCCAGATCCATCATCCCCGGCAGGAGAGGGGGCGAAGGGTATATTTTACCGTTCTGCCGTTAAGCACTTCTGTTCCGGGGGGTGGGAATGCGCTGATCACCTCTACAACGGCGGGCTTTTACCTGGGTGACCGTAATGATACTTATTTATCTACGGCCACTTTTTCTCCCAGCTTCAACTTCAGGGGACAATTCAATTTTCCGATCCGGGCAAATATATGGTCGCCTTCGAATAAGTGGAATTACCAGTTGGACACACGATTCTCCATTTACCCTCAGTATACCTGGGGGCTGGGGGGCAAGCAGCCGGAGAATGATAAGATCCTGGTGCGATATAGCTACGCCCGTTTTTATGGGAGCGTGCTGAAACGCATAACGCCCTATCTGTTGTTTGGCCCCGGTCTGGATATCGACTACAATATTCATATCCGTCCTGATATAGATTCGGTGAACATACCGCAGTTCACAAAATATAATTATGGGACGGATAATCATACCAACTCTTTTTCGCAGGGTATCACCTTAAACCTGCTGATCGATACAAGATATAATTCCTTCAATCCTTTGCCGGGAGCTTATCTGAACGTTGTATTCCGGGAAAATCTAAAGGCATTGGGAAGTAATACAAACTGGCATTCGTTGTACATCGATGCAAGGAAGTATATTGCCTTCAGCAAAAAAGGGCAGAATATGCTGGGTATCTGGAGTTATTTCTGGACAACGATGTATAGCAATGCGCCTTATTTCAACCTCCCTGCTATCGGTACAGAGCCTTATCAGCGTAGTGGAAGGGGATTTTATCCGTTCCGGTATATGGGCAAATCGTTGTTCTACCTGGAAACGGAGTATAGGAAAGATATTACGAGGGACGGCCTCTTTGGGTTTGTGCTGTTTGCGAATATGAATACGGTGACGGAGCCTGCGTCACATCAGTTTGCGTACATCCATCCGGCCGGCGGCGGCGGGTTGCGGATCAAGTTCAATAAACATTCGGGGTCGAATATCGGGATCGATTATGGGATGAGCAAGGGATATCATGCGATCTACTTCAATTTGGGCGAGACGTTCTAATAAGGTTTAAATGTAAAAAAGGTCTCCACCGGGAGACCTTTTTTGTGTTGTTATGCGATAGTGATGCTCTTGTCGAGATAAACGTCCTGGATGGATTGTATGACCTCAACGCCTTCGGCAAAAGGATGCTGGAAGGCTTTGCGGCCTGCGATCATGCCCATTCCGCCGGCGCGTTTGTTTACCACGGCGGTGAAGACGGCGTCTGCCAGGTCGGAAGCTCCCTTACTTTCTCCGCCGCTGTTGATCAATCCTACGCGACCGTTGTAGCAGTTGAGCACCTGGTAGCGGGTGAGGTCGATGGGATGATTATCGGGATGTGTCAGCTGGGAGTAGACGAGAGGGGAAGTGCGGCCATGTTTGGTTGCGAGATAACCGCCATTGTTGGTCGGTAGTTTTTGTTTGATGATGTCGGCCTGGATGGTGACGCCCAAATGATTGGCCTGCCCGGTAAGGTCGGCGGAAGTGTGGTAGTCGACCCCATCTACTTTAAAGCCTGCGTTGCGGGTATAACACCACAGGATAGTCGCCATGCCCAGTTCGTGAGCCTGTTCGAAGGCCTCGGAAATTTCCTTTAGCTGGCGGTCGCTTTCTGCGCTGCCCCAGTATACCGTAGCGCCTACGGCAACGGCGCCCATATTCCAGGCGTCCTTTACTTTACCAAAGAGGGTCTGGTCGTAGCGATTGGGCAGGCTGAGAAATTCGTTGTGGTTGATCTTCACGACGAATGGAATGCGGTGCGCATATTTCCGGCTCATGATCCCCAGCACGCCGAAGGTGGATGCTACAGCGTTGCAACCGGCTTCCACTGCTAATTTGATAATATTTTCCGGATCGAAATACATGGGGTTGGGGGCGAAGGAGGCGCCAGCGCTGTGTTCGATGCCCTGATCCACGGGAAATATAGAGAGATAACCGGTATCCGCCAGTCTCCCGTGACTGAACAGGGTTTGCAAACTTCTTAATGTCTGGTTGCTGCGGTTGGAATAGCTCCATATTTCTTCCACGTGTTTCGGGGAAGGGAATGCGCTGAGTGTCGATTTGTCAATGACGGGCTTGTGATCTAAAAGAAAGGAGGCTTTATCGCCGAGCAGGTCGAGAATTTTCTTAGACGCCATGATTTTGACTTTTTGATTGTATTGCAATTTACCGTTCCTGGATCAAAAAGAAAAAAATGCCCTTTCAGTCACCAAAAGGAACCTTAATATGTACAACAAATAAGGTACTTTGATGGTTAAACAGGGAATATGGAAATAGGAATAGACAGCTTCGCTGCCATGTTTAGCAAAAATAGCGGCAGGGAATTAAATGATGCGGACGCGATGGCGCAATTGCTGGAAAGGATGGTTCATGCGGACCAGTCGGGTCTGGACATTTTTGGTATCGGGGAACACCATCGAAAGGGGTTTTTGGATTCGGCGCCTGCCCTTATTTTAACGGCCGCTGCCGCCAGGACGGAACGTATCCGGCTGACGAGTGCGGTCACTGTGCTGAGCTCGGCTGATCCGGTAAGGGTGTTCCAGAATTTTGCGACGCTGGACCTGATCTCGCGGGGGCGAGCCGAAATGGTCGTGGGGCGGGGTTCATTCGTGGATGCTTATCCGCTGTTTGGGTTTAACCTGGAGGATTATGATGAACTTTTTGTGGAGAAGCTTGGATTATTATTGTCGATCAGGCAGAATGAGTTTGTCACCTGGTCGGGGAAGTTCCGGCCGGCTTTGAAGAACCAGCCGGTCTATCCGCGGCCTTTGCAGCAGCCATTGCCTATTTGGCTGGGGGTGGGGGGAACGCCGGAGTCATTTGTCCGGGCTGGCAGCCTGGGCTTGCCGTTGATGGTGGCTGTCATTGGCGGGGAAACGCACCGGTTCAGACCATTGATAGATCTTTACCGGGAGGCGGGGAAAAGAGCCGGATTTGCGCCCGAGCAATTAAAAGTGGGATTGCATTCGTTGGGATATGTGGCTGAGACGACGGAGCAGGCGGTGGAGGAGTTCTATCCCGGATATGCCGCCAGCATGACGCAGGTGGGTAAGGAGCGCGGCTGGCCGCCGATGACCAGGGGCCGGTTCGAGGCGCAGAGCGGTCCTTTGGGCGCGTTGCTGGTAGGTGGACCAGAGGAGGTGGCGGAGAAGGTGCTGAGGCATGCGGAAGCGCTTGGAGGGATATCGAGGCTTACGTTCCAGATGGATAGTGCGGAGCTGCCACATGAGAAGCTGATGCGGGCGATAGAATTGATCGGGCAAAAGGTGAAGCCGCTGATAAATAAATAAGCTAAAAAAAACCACCCGGAGGGTGGTTTTTTTATTTATGCGTTGCGGTTGATGCAATTGAGGTCTTCAAAGGCTACCTCGAGGCGTTTGCTAAAACTTTCCTCGCCTTTGCGCAGCCATACCCGGGGGTCATAGTATTTTTTGTTTGGCTTTGCAGGTCCGTCGGGGTTGCCGAGCTGGCCCTGGAGATACGCTTCGTTCTTGACATAATACTGCTGGATACCTTCCCAGAATGCCCATTGCAGATCGGTGTCGATATTCATTTTGATGGCGCCATAGCCGATGGCTTCCCGGATCTGATGCTGGGGGCTGCCACTGCCGCCGTGGAAGACGAAATAGACGGGTTTGGGACCTGTCTTAAAGGTCTTCTCGATATAATCCTGGCTGTTTTTGAGAATGATGGGGCGCAGCTCTACGTTGCCGGGGCTGTATACGCCATGTACATTGCCGAAGGCGGCTGCCACGCCAAAAAGCCTTCCGACCTTGCTGAGCTCGGAATAGGCATGTGCCACGTCTTCTGGCTGGGTGTATAATTTATGATTTTCAACACCGCTGTTGTCGACGCCGTCCTCTTCACCGCCTGTGACGCCCAATTCGATCTCGATAGCCATGCCCAGGGGCTGCATGCGTTTGAAGAACTCTACGGAAGTATGGATGTTCTCTTCGAGAGGCTCTTCGGAAAGGTCGAGCATGTGTGAGCTGAAGAGAGGTTGTTTCTTTTCTTTAAAGAATTGTTCGCCGGCGTCGATGAGTCCGCTGACCCAGGGGAGCCATTTTTTTGCGGCGTGGTCCGTGTGCAGAATTACCGGAACGCCGTAGTATTTGGCAACATTGTGGACGTGGAGGGCTCCGGAGACCCCGCCGGAGATATTACCCTGGAGCTTATCGTTGGGCATTCCTTTTCCGGCGATGAACTGGGCGCCGCCATTGGAAAACTGGATAATAACGGGGGAATTTACTTTAGCTGCAGTTTCGAGAACGGCGTTGATCGTATTGGTTCCGATGGTATTGACAGCGGGCAGGGCGAACTGGTTGTCTTTAGCGTCGTTGTATAAGGCTTCCAATTCTTCGCCGAAGAGGACTCCTGCTTTGTATTTTTTCATGTTTACTGAGCTTTGAGGCCGCAAGATACGCCACGGGCGTATTAATCTTCGAATTTGCTCAGGTTTTTTTGGAGGAGGGAAAGGTTCTTTTGCAGGGTTTGTTTTAGCTGTCTTTTTACTACCTGGCCCATCGAGCGGCATTTGAGGAAGGCGGGGTTTTTGAAATAACCGGCCAGTTCGGTCTTAAGCTGGGTGAGCTTTTCGGGACTGGAGATGGCATGATCCCGGGACATGATGTTGAGCAGCTCCATCAGGCGGAACCGGGAAGAGGCTACACGGAACGCCATCATGGTCCTTTCCTCTGTCTGATATTGTTCGATCGAGTCTTTGTTCAGGTATTTAAGGCTGAGCTCGACGAGTGCTTTGTTCTCTTTAAAGAACTGGGGGATGTAGAGATTTTTCCGGCCTTCGTAGGATTGCTGGTCAAAGTCGATGGCGCGGATCCGGTATTGGTAATCTTCTATGTCGGGGGTGATGTCGATGACAAAATTGTAGGAACGCATGTCGCCCAGGAGGCGGACAAAACAACGTTCGTTGAACTTGACGAATTCTTTTGAAAAGCGGATCTTATTGGTTTGGGGGTCGTCGAGGAAATTCTTTATGAACAGGTCGCCGGGGATGCCGGGAATATGTTCTTCCACGAGGGTATTGTGATGTGTGAAATAGGTGATGCGATTGGGTGACAGGAGGTGTTCCAGCTCCAGTCCGTAAATACGTGAAGCATCGGCCTGTTTGATATAATAGTGATCATAGTTGTCGTTGAACTTATTTACGATACGGATGCGAAAGGGGTGGGAGTTGGCAAAGCTGCAGAAGTCTATCCGCGCTACGTCGAGGTGCTTCGTATAGCTGAGGTCGCCTTCTGTTTTGAGGATCGCATACATCTGGACGAGCCCTTCGCGGATGAAGTCCCAGTGACGCATGTCATACAGGGCTGTTTCCCAAAGGGTATCCTGGCCGTTCTTGTCTTTTAAAGGGACGGAATAGGTGATATGCTGCAGCAGGTCGCGGTAGGACACGGGGAGCTTCACTTCCCGGCCATGATTTTTCAGGTAACTGCGTAAGGGGTCGGTGACGGGAAAAATGGGCTTTTTCCGGGAGGGTTTGTTGGACTCACCGGGTGAAAAAGAAAGCTGGTCGCTGAACTGCATGGATCAAAGGTCGGATTTTTGGGGCTAATTTTTGTCTTCAGGGGCCGGGCTCTCCTTTTGGGATGAAGAGCCGGGCGCCGAAGTTCTGTCAAAAAGGGTGCTGAACTGGGCGGTCATAGAGACAAGGCAGGTAAGGAGACCGGTGAGTTTTTGGAACAGCGCATCCTGTGTAAAAAAGAGGAATAACCCGAATGCGGTGAAAAGGATCATCAGGGGCATTTTAAACGACAGCCATTCTCCTTTGTTCCTGCTTTTTCTCCAAAGCGCTACGACATCGGGGTCTTCTGCTTTTTCAAGCACGTATTCCCGGAAGCTCCTGGTTATGAAATTGAGCTGACCGTTCTCACGGAATACCAGCAGGCCGTCTCTCAGGAGGCCATAGATGATATTACCTGTCCGGTAATTGGAGAAACCATCGCGGGACAGATCATAGAGGATGAATTTTTTTTGCGGTGTCAGGGTTTTCCAGGTCTCGTCGAATCTTTTCTCAAAGTTGAGCCGGTTCTGCAGGATCTGTTCGGCATCGGAGGGAATGTTCTCCCGCAGTGCCTTTTCATTCTCCCGGATATCGGAAAACGGTGAGGCGGTAGAAATGCTGAGCTGGCCTGCCACCGGGCCCGCCAGCTGATGTCGGGAATGGAGGCCATCGCTGAACATATCGACAAGAAAGATGCGGGTGGCCATCGCCATCGTCAGCTTATAAACGAGGAACAGCGCAAGTAGCTGGCCGCCAAAGAAAAGTAAAAAGAAGATTAGGCCGGCGGATCGGGTGGTGTTGTATATAAGCCTTATGGCAGACCATTTTGCTTCGTCGCCGGCTGCCAGCCGGAAGGGACCGGGATTGCGATGGTCGCCGGAAGATGCATACTGCAGCAGGATATGCGAGGTTCCATTCCTATCGCTGTCGGTTGGGTTTACCGCAAAGAATTTCCATGTCCCATCGGTGGCGGAGTCCGGTGGGATAGCTGATGCGAGGATGTTGGTGTCGCTTGAAAAGAACATCCGGTGAATATTACTGTACTGGGTAGTAAAGGGCAGGGAATGGCCGCTAAAGGCTCCGCTGGGGTAATAGATCCTGTCATCGTTGAGAAAATAGATCCCGTTATCGAATTTGAGGGAGGCAAGCGTTCTTTCGCTGCCTGGGGTAGCGGTATCAGCGAACTTGTATGTCATCGCCGCGGTGTTGAGGTCCAGTCTTCGATTGTGGATGGCTCTGGCCTGCTCTATTCGTGAGCTGTTGCGCTGGATACTGCTCTCCTGTCTCATCAAGAGCCAGAAAATGCTGCAGCCTGGTATTATGCTTATGACGATCACGCCGGTGATAATAGCAATGGAATAGAGCTGAAGGCAGCGGAGCTTATGAAGACGGTTATACAGTCGCCAATAGATCCTTCGGGGCAACTGGCAAAAATTGCGGATGCGCCGGTCAGCGGGTGTGATGAAATTCTGCAGAGAGTGGAACCAGTTGGGCAGCCCGGAAGGATGATAAACGATATAACGGCAAACGGAGGAAAGATAGATCCAGAAGAAGACGATCTGGGAGAGTAAAAAGATAATGGGAATCGCAGGCGCTGACGAAGCATCGTAACAGGAGAAGAGGAAAAGCAGGATAAGGATCAGGAATAAAAAGTGCAGGAGGGGAGCCAGCTGGCGGGCTGTCCGGTCTCTGCGCCGCCGTTTTTCCCTGAGGGTAAAATAATAAAATGCTGCATAAAAAGGGAGCGATACAGAGATATAAAAAAGGGCAAATTCGTATTTGTGCGGGGGGAGGGAGAGGATCAGCGCCATGATCAGCCAGGCGATGATCAGCCGTAACATACCGCGGATAAGATAGCGATAATATTGTTTTTTACGGGGGATGGGTCTCAGCCATTCGAAATGTCGTGAAGGGAGCAGCAGAATCCCCGGTTTTTTACCAGTCCATTCGTTGATGACGGCGGACAGGATGATCAGCACGATGATACATAATGTGAAAAAGGCCGAGAGCCCGATGATATGGATCTGGAAATCGTCAGCGTTGGAAAGGTCGCTATAGGTTAACAGCGTATAGGGCGTCGATGCAAGAGGAGTGATGTCCAGCGCCATTTGCCGGCCTCTGATGCCAAAGCGATGGAAATAGCGGTGGTCACGGAAATGAAGACATTCCTCGATGGTCGATGGATCTTCGCTTTCGTTGAGTATGTTGGAGACCAGGGCTCTTCCGGGTTTTGAGTCATACAGTACGGAGCCTGTTTCGTCTATGATGCTGAAGTTATAACCCGTGGGGAGAATGGTGCGGGTGACGGAGTACATTTGGGAGGAAAGTCCGATGGCAACGGGCTGGTCTTTATTCGCCGGGTGATCGCTTCTTATCGTTACCGTTATCGTGTATTCTCCATCCAGTCTTGAAAAGGTGGGCAGGATGGTGAAATCAGATGTATCCGTACCGTCCACCAGGGATAAGTAGCGTCCTTCCATAAGGTCTTTAAAATAGCCGCGATCGCTGACATCGATGAGAGGTGGCGGAGGTCCTTTTTTCCCGCTCCAGGTGCCGAGCCATTTACCGGAAGAACCGATCCAGAAACCATAGTCGACATAGGGGTAGATCTTCGGGTAGAATTGATCGTCCACTCTGATACTGTCTTTTGAAAGAGAGTCCTGGCCGCGTATCGCTTTGAAAAGAACGGGGTCTTTGCCAGCGACCTGGAAGGTCTGATCCCACTGCTTGAGCTGCCGGTGGATCAGGCCGATCTCACCGATGAATTTTGTTTGTATCGAATCGGACAGGACGCTGAGATTGTTCTGTGTGCTCACTGCCTGGGTCCGGTCGAGAAAAAGCCAGGAGAAAAGAAAAAAGCAGGTAAAGGCAATGGCAAAATAGGAGCCGATGATCAGCCGGATATTACCATCGTTGATCCTTTCACCGGAGCCGAGTATGAAGATCTTCAGGATGGGCAGGCTGATCACGAGCAGGAGAATGATGATCAGCGCCGGCACGAAAAGCCGGAGCGGGAAATCCTTGTATCCGGAGGTGTAATCACTGGTATTGATCAGGCCCGTCAGCAGTAATTGCTGGCCGTTTAGCTGAAACGGATAAAGGAACATCTTTTGGCTTACGCCTTCGATGCTGACGTCATGGACATAGGGGAGGCTAAGTCCATCCTGTTTTTTTAAAAGAGAATCCAGTCCGAGGCTTTTACCAAGCGGGAGATTGTCGGAGTTAAAGAGGATCAGACCTTTTGACTTTAACGAATCATCCATTTGGATAAGCAGGTAGTGCTGGAAGATGTCCTGGTAGGTGAGGACAATAGGGCGCAGGAAGGAGTCTATGCGTAACGAGAAAGATGATGCGTCTGAAAGGGGATAGGTAATGCG
>Ga0310811_10004927_pt1 | contig 16811 bp, 16 predicted proteins | sample YCmetagenome_FD_207642 | JGI IMG/M metagenome (GOLD analysis project Ga0310811, IMG submission 207642) | Soil microbial communities from experimental microcosm in Duke University, North Carolina, United States - YC | ecosystem: Engineered > Artificial ecosystem > Soil microcosm > Unclassified ...
TGGCGATATGCACTTTGTCGCCCAGTTCCTTCTTCAGCTCGGCCAGGCGGTCCTCGCGGCGGCCGGTGGCGATGACGCGGTGGCCATCCTTGACGAAGCGGCGGGCGAAGGCGGCGCCGAAGCCGGCAGTGGCGCCGGTGACGAGAATCGTTTTCATGAACCTCTCCAGATAGATGCGTGTGTCAATTAAGCTCATAGCCTCGCGGCGCAAGACGCGTTCCGCTGGTCTTCGGGGGTGCGCGCGCGGAATCAATTGTCCGGTCGGGCGGTTGCCGTGCAAGCCGCACATGGCTACATCCCATGCATGCGCTGGACCTGGACCCCCTGCCTGCTTTTTCTCGGTTTGACCGCCTGCGCCTTGCCGGGCCGTCAGACATTCGCCGCCAAGCCCGCCGGCGCGGATACCGCTTCGGTCAACGCGACGCAGGCCTTTTCCGGCCGCATTCCGCTGGTGACGATCCTGCCGGGCACGCAGGATTTTGCCCAGCCGGTGCAGAATGCGGTGAGGGAGGCCCTGGCGATCAAGCCGACGGCGCAGTTCGAGGTCGAGGCGCAGACACCCGTGGCGCCTTCTCCGGAGCAAAGCGCCGAGGCGCTGTCCGGCCTGTCCGGCACCGCTGCCGCCGTGGCCAAGTCGATCGTCGCCGATGGCGTGCCCGCCGACCGTGTCAGCCTCACGGCGCGGACCGCCGGTCTGGATGCCGGCATTCTCGTTTACGTGAAGTGATTTTCCCGCTTCTGATGCCGTTGATGCGGCGGCTCGACCCGGAGACCGCGCACGATCTGGCGTTGCGCGGCTTGCGCGCGGGCTTTGCCGGCGCCGATCATACGCCGGACGACCCTATCCTGGCGGTGCAGGCCTTCGGCCGGACGCTGCGCAACCCCGTTGGCCTTGCCGCCGGGTTCGACAAGAACGCCGTGGCGGTGAACCCGCTGGGGCGGCTGGGGTTCGGTTTCGTTGAAGCCGGTACCGTGACGCCCCGGCCGCAGGCGGGCAATCCGCGCCCGCGTCTGTTCCGCCTGCCCGAGGACAGAGCGGTCATCAACCGCATGGGCTTCAATAATGGTGGGATCGACACCTATCTCGCCAATTTGCGCAGGGTCGACCGCACGTTCGTGGCTCTGGGGGCGAATGTCGGCATCAACAAGGAAGGCGCGGACCCGGAACGGGATTACCCGGCTTTGGTCTCCGCCGTTTCGCCGTTCGCCGATTATGTCACCGTGAATATTTCCTCGCCCAACACGCCGGGTTTGCGGGACCTGCAAGGGGAGGCGCGGCTTTCCGCGATCTTGAGCGCCATCGCCACGGACAAGCCCATCTTCGTGAAAATCGCCCCGGACCTCGCGCCGGAAGGGCTGGAAGCGGTGATCGGCGTGTGCCTGGCGCGCAAGGTGAGCGGGCTGATCGTGTCCAATACCACCATCGCCCGGCCGGACACGCTGCGGGGCGCGGCGCGAACCGAGGCCGGCGGCCTTTCCGGCGCGCCCTTGCTGGCGCCCTCCACGGCCATGCTGGCGCAGGCCTACCGGCTGGCGGGCAAGAAACTCATGTTGATCGGCGTGGGCGGGATTTTCACCGCCGAGGACGCGCTGGCGAAAATCCTAGCCGGGGCCAGCCTCGTGCAGGTCTATACCGGTTTCGCCTATCAGGGGCCGCCGATGATTCCAAAACTTAAAATGGGCCTCGCGCAATTGCTGCGCGCCCGCGGGTTCCAGCACATCCAGGACGCGGTGGGGGCGGGGGCATGAGCGGGTTCGGGCCTTTAAGCGCAAACTATGACGGGTTCATCGTCGATCTCTGGGGCGTCGTGCATGACGGCGTCAAACCCTATCCCGGCGTGCTGGATTGTCTGGCCCGGCTGAGGGGCGCGGGCAAACGCGTCGTTTTCCTTTCCAACGCGCCGCGCCGGGCGGACAAAATCGCCGAGGCGCTGGCCGACATGGGCATCACTCGGGACTTCTACGACGCCATCATGTCGAGCGGCGAAGCGGTGTATCAGGCGCTGCGCGACCGCACTGACGAGTTCGCTGCCCTCGGCGACACGCTCTACCATCTCGGGCCGCCGCGCGACCGCGGGGTGTTCGACACGCTGCCCTTGCGCGAGGCGAGCAGCCCGGCCGCGGCGGATTTCATCCTCAACACCGGGCCCGACGACATTCTCGGCCCACAGGATCCCTCGGTGTATCAGCCGGTGCTCGATGAAGGGCTGAAGCACAACAAACCGATGGTCTGCGCCAACCCGGACCTGGAAGTGATCCGCGACGGGCAGCGCATCATCTGCGCAGGGCTGCTCGCGGAAATCTACGAATCGGCCGGCGGCAAGGTCATCCAGCGCGGCAAGCCCGACCCGGCGATCTACGCTCCCACCCTGGCGCTGCTCGGCACGGAACGGCACAGCACCCTGGCAGTGGGCGATTCGCTGCGCACCGACATGGCAGGCGCCAAAGCAGCCGGAATTGATGCGTGCTGGGTGCTCTCCGGCATTCACGCGCTGCGGCCCGAGGAAGCGCCGCAGGAGGCGGAAATGGCGGGGATTACGCCACGAGCGATTTTGCCGGGATTTGCCTGGTAAGGAAGCAAGCAGGCGCTTTTTGAAAAAAGCGCCGCAAAAACTTTTTTGAAACTGGGCCGGGGGCGCTGAAACCAGCACGGCCCAAAGTTAGCAAAGTTTTTTGCTACTTTTTGTTCACAAAAAGTAGCGCTTCCTTGTCTTACGCCTTCGCTAACTTATCAAACGCCATCAGCCGTTCGATCAGCGCCGGCATGTCGCGCAGCGGGATCATGTTCGGGCCGTCGGAGGGCGCGCGGTCCGGGTCCGGGTGGCATTCGATGAAGACAGCGGCGCAGCCCACGGCCAGCGCGGCGCGGGCCAGGACGGGGGCGAAGCGCCGGTCGCCGCCGCTGGAGGTGCCCTGGCCGCCCGGCTGCTGCACCGAATGCGTGGCGTCGAACACCACGGGGTAGGAGGTTTCGGCCATGATCGGGAGGGAGCGCATGTCGCTCACCAGCGTGTTGTAGCCGAAGCTCGCGCCGCGCTCGCAGAGCAGGATGTTTTCGTTGCCGGTGCTGGCGATTTTCGCGGCGACATTCTTCATGTCCCACGGCGCCAGGAACTGGCCTTTTTTCACGTTGATGGCGCGGCCCGTCTCGCCGGCGGCGAGCAGCAAATCCGTCTGGCGGCAGAGGAAGGCCGGGATCTGCAGCACGTCCACGGCCTGCGCCACGGGGGCGCATTGCGCGGCGTCGTGCACATCGGTGAGCACCGGAAGCCCGAAACGCTGCCGCACCTCGGCGAGGATTTCCAGCCCCTGCGCCATGCCGATGCCGCGCGCCGCGTTGGCGGAGGTGCGGTTGGCCTTGTCGTAGCTGGATTTGTAGATCACGCCGATGCCGAGCATCTCAGCCATCTCGGCCAGCGCGCCCGCCACCTCCAGCGCGTGCTCGCGCGACTCGATCTGGCAGGGGCCGGCGATCAGCGTGAAGGGCAGGTCGTTGGCAATCGTGAGATTGCCGACCGTGACGCGCTTCATACCAGCCTCGACTGGTGCACCGCGGCGGCGATGAAGCCCTCGAATAGCGGGTGCGGCGCGAACGGCTTGGATTTCAGCTCGGGGTGGAACTGCACGCCGATGAACCAGGGATGGTCCGCATATTCGACGATCTCCGGCAGCACGCCGTCGGGCGACAGGCCGGAGAACCGCAGGCCGGTGGCCTCCAACTGCTCGCGGTAATGGACGTTCACCTCGTAGCGGTGACGATGGCGCTCGGAAATTTCCGCCGCTCCGCCATAGACGGAACGAACCAGCGATTCCTGGGCGAGGATTGCGGGGAAGGCGCCGAGGCGCATGGTGCCGCCGAGATTGCCGCCGGCCTGGCGGCGCTCGATGTCGTTGCCGCGCGCCCATTCGGTCAGCAGGCCGACCACGGGAATCTCGCAGGGGCCGAATTCGGTGGAGGACGCGCCGCGCAGGCCGGCCAGGTTCCGCGCCGCCTCGATCACGGCCATCTGCATGCCGAGGCAGATGCCGAGGAACGGCACCTTGCGCTCGCGGGCGAAGCGCACAGCCTCGATCTTGCCTTGGGTGCCGCGCTCGCCGAAGCCGCCCGGCACCAGAATGCCGTCCACGCCGTCGAGCTGCTGCACCGTGTCGGGCTGTTCGAACACTTCCGAATCCATCCACTCCAGCCGCACTTTTACCTTGTTGGCGATGCCGCCATGCGCCAGCGCCTCGGCCAGCGATTTATAGCTGTCCAGCAGGTTGGTGTATTTGCCGACCACGGCGATCCGCACCTCGCCTTCCGGCGCGACCACGGTGTTGACGATGCGGCGCCAGCCGGACAAATCGGGCTGGCTCTCGAAGGGCAGGTTGAAATGCCGCAGCACTTCGCGGTCCATGCCCGCCTCGTGGTAGGAGATCGGCACGGCATAAATCGTGTTGACGTCGAGCGCCGGAACCACGGCCTCGGTGCGCACGTTGCAGAAACTGGCGATCTTGCGCCGCTCATTGTCGGGGATCGGCCGGTCGCACCGGCAGATCAGCATATGCGGCTGGATGCCGACATTCTGCAGTTCTTTCACCGAATGCTGCGTCGGCTTGGTCTTCAGCTCGCCGGCCGACTGGATATAGGGCACCAGCGTCAGGTGCACGAACATCGCGCGCTCGGTGGTCAGCTCGTTGCCGAGCTGGCGGATCGCTTCGAGGAAGGGCAGGCTTTCGATGTCGCCGACCGTGCCGCCGATTTCCACCAGGACGAAATCGAACGCAGCCGAGTCGCGCAGCACCGTTTCCTTGATGGCGTCGGTGATGTGCGGGATCACTTGCACCGTGGCGCCGAGATAGTCGCCGCGCCGTTCCTTGGCGATGACCTCGGAATAGATCTTGCCGGTGGTCGCATTGTCCAGCTTGTTGGCGGCGACCCCGGTGAAGCGCTCATAATGGCCAAGATCGAGATCGGTCTCCGCGCCGTCATCGGTCACGAACACCTCGCCATGCTGGTAAGGGCTCATCGTGCCGGGGTCGACGTTGAGATAGGGGTCCAGCTTGCGCAGCCGGACCGAGTAACCACGGGCCTGCAACAGGGCGCCCAGCGCCGCCGAGGCAATGCCTTTACCGAGAGACGATACCACGCCGCCGGTGATGAATACGAACCGCGTCATGGAATCCGTTCATACATCATGAATCGTAGAAAAAAACGTGGGGCGAGCGGAATTATTGTCCGCTATGTCCCGGAAGCTTGGGTGCGGGGACGGAAGGCGCGGGGGCGGCCGGTCCGCCGGTCGGTGCCGCCGGGGCGGCGGGCGCGGGCAGCGCGTCGGCCGGGGTCTGCGGCAACGGCGCCGGGCCGGGCGGGGCGACGGGCGCGGGCACGGTCGGCCCGCTGCTGAGGATCGCCGCCGCGCCGGTGCTGGCGCTGTTGTGGTAAAGCACGGCCAGGCCCAGCGAGAGCGCGAAGAACAGGGTGCCGAGGATGGCGGTGGCGCGGGTCAGAAGATTTGCCGTGCCCCGCCCGGTCATGAAGTTGCCCATGCCCTGGCTGGCGCCGAGGCCGAGGCCGCCGCCCTCACTGCGTTGGATCAGCACCACGCCGATCAGCGCGATGGTGACGAACACGTGCAGCACGAGAAGAACTTCAATCATCCGAGACCGAGACCCTGTAAAACTGTCCGCTGGCTTCTAGACGCCTCGCGCGCCGGCAGCAATGGCCAAGAAATCATCGGCCTTCAGGCTGGCGCCGCCGACCAGCGCGCCACCCACCTCAGGCAGGGCCAGCAGGCTGGCGGCGTTGCCCGGCTTCACCGAGCCGCCATAGAGAATTTGAATGCCGCCGCCGCCGGCGCCCAGCTGCGTGACCAGGGCGGCGCGGATGGCGCCGTGCATCGCCGCCACGTCGGCCTCGGTCGGGGTCTTGCCGGTGCCGATGGCCCAGATCGGCTCGTAGGCGATGACGCCGGAAAAATCCTGGGGCAGGCTGTGGCGCAGCTGGGTGCGCACCACGTCTTCAGCCGCGCCCGCCTCGCGCTCGGCCAGGGTCTCGCCGACACAGACGATCGGGATCAGCCCCGCCGCCATCGCGGTTGCCGTTTTCGCGCAGACCACGGCGTTCGTCTCGCCATGATTTTCCCGCCGCTCCGAATGGCCGAGGATCACATAGACCGCGCCGGCCTCTTTCAGCATGGCGGCGGAAACGTCGCCGGTATGGGCGCCCTGGGGTTGGGCGTGGCAGTCCTGCGCGCCGAGCGCGGCGCCGCCCTTGAGCGCCCCGGCAAAACGGTCGAGCAGCGGGAAAGGCGGGCAGATCACCAGGTCGGCATGGCTGGGCGCCTGAAGCAGCGCCGCCGCATAGGCGGCGATGTCCGCCAGCTTGCCGTGCATTTTCCAGTTACCCGCGATGAGCTGCCGCATGCTTTAGTTCCTTTAAGAGTGCTCCCGTCGCTCTAGAGCATTCCTCGTTGGAGAAGGAAGAGGCCGCTTTTTTGAAAAAAAGCGGCGCAAAAAACTTTTGTTATGCTGGACCCGTGCCGGTGAAACCAGCACGGTCCAAAGTTAGCAAAGTTTTTTTGCTACTTTTTGTTCACAAAAAGTAGCGCTTACTTACTTGTTTCCTACCGCCAGAGCAGCACCACGATGATTTCGGTAAGAAAACCGATGGTGAAGGCGATGCCGCCCACCGGCTGGAGGATTTTCGCCATTTCGCGGCGGATGATCTGCCGCGCGAAACCGGGGCCGCTGCGCGCCGCGATCGCCTGCTGCAATTGCCGCTCGATGCGCGGCAAGGAGAGGCGCTGGAACCCCCAGATGATGGCGTTGCAGAGCAGCAGCGCGAGCAGCAGCGCCAGCAGGTGCGCACCGCCTTGCTGGGCGAAGCCGCGGGTCGAGACGCCGATGACGAGGCCGGCGGCGAAATACAGCCCGGCGACCATCCAGGTGGCGACGCGGGTCGCGTCGGCATAGTCGGTCGGCGATACGCGCATGCTCAGACCCTTCCTTGTCTCGCAATTGCCCGATCCTGGTGGTCTAGCTATAGAGGCGACGATTTGGGGTAAAGAGAGCGCATGCTGGTCTCGGTTCGCAAACTGCTGGAAAACTGGATCGCGCGGATATTTTTCGCGCTGCTCGTGTTGGTGTTCGTGTTCTGGGGCATCTCCAACGTGGTGACCATGATCGGCAGCAACACGGCGGTGGCCGAGGTCGCGGGGCAGAAGGTGGACATTTCTGTTGTGCAACAAGCCTATCAGGCGGCTTTGGCCCGGGCGCAACAATCGGGCCAGGGGCAGCCGGACGTGGCGGCGCGTGAGCAACTGGCCGAGACCGCGCTGAGCGGCGTGCTGCGTGAGCGGGTTCTGGGGCTCGAGGAGAAGCGGCTCGGCGTGACGGTGCCGGATGCGGTGGTGCGCCAGCAGGTGGGCCAGATCCCCGCTTTCCAGACCAACGGCGTGTTTGACAAACAAAAATTCGCCCAGGTTCTGGAGCAGAACAACACCACGCCGGATCAGTTTGTGCACGATCTCACAGCGGAAATCGCCGGGCAGCAGTTGGTGGCCCCCCTGGTCTCCGGCGCCGCGGCGCCGCAGGAGCTGGTGAACCGGATTTTCCACTTCATCTCCGAGCAGCGTTTCGCGGACATGGTGCAGATCCCGGTCGCCGCGCAGCCGCGGCCGGCGGCCCCCGCCGAGGCGGTGCTGCAGCGTTATTGGCGCAATCATCCGGCCCAGTTCACGGCGCCGGAATACCGTACGATCCAGCTGGTCGTGCTCTCGCCCGCTTTGCTCGCCGCGCACGAAACCGTGTCGCAGGCCGATGTCGATGCCGCTTATGCGCGCATCGCCGCGGCCAACCCGAGCCAGCCGCTGCGCAGCGTGCAGGTGATCGTGGTGGGCAATCTTGCCGCCTCGTCGCAGCTTGAGGCGGCGTGGCGCTCAGGCGCGAATTGGGCGCAGATGCAGGCGATGGCCAAGCGGTTCGGCGCCAACCCGGTGGAGATCGACCGGACGCAGGAGAACCAGATTCCCACGCCGAGCCTCGCCGCGGCGGTGTTTGCCGCGCCCGCGGGGCAGGTTACCGGGCCGGTCGCCGGGCCGGCGGGCATGTATCTTTTCAAGGTGACGGACATTGCCTCCAACACTCCGGACGCGGCGACGCTGAAGGCGCAGATCGCCCAGCAGCTGCAATTGCAGCAGGCGCAGGCCCAGGTGGCGGCAAGCGTGAACGCGCTGCAGGACGCGCTGGCGGGGCAGACGCCGCTTGACCGGCTGCCGGGTAATCTCGGCCTGGCGGCGGTGGAGGGCACGCTGGATGCCAACGGCGACACCCCGACGGGCGATAAGGCGCCGTTGCCGGGAAGTGCGGCGTTGCAGGCGGCGGTGCTGAAAACCGCCTTCGCCGCCCGCCCGCACCAGCCGGCGCAGCTCGTCAACGGCCCGGATGGCGGTTATTTCGCCCTCACGGTCAATGCCGTCACGCCGCCGGCGCAGCAGCCTTACGATCAGGTGCGTAACCAGGTGCTGGCCGCCTGGACCAATGATGCGCAGATGCGCGAAGCGGAGATCAAGGCGGCCGGCCTGTTCCATGCCGTCAATGCCGGCCAGACGCTGGGCGCGGCGGCGCAGGCCGCGGGGTATCAGGTGAGCAGCTCTGCGGCCTTCACCCGCAACGCGCCGGCCAGTGGCGCGACCACGCAAATGCAGAATGTGCTATTTTCGCTCAAGCTCGGCCAGGCGACGATGTTGCAGACCGATACCGGTTTCACCGTCGCCACGCTCGCGAAAATCGTGAATCCGACTCCGGCGCAGGACCAGGCCGATTATAACGAAGCGCGGCAATCGATGACGAAGTCGTTGCAGGATGATGTCGGCGGAAGCCTCCTGGCCGGGTTGCAGTTACGCGACAAGGTGACAATTAATCAGAAGCTCTTTTCACAAATTTACCAGTGATTGATACCGTACCATGAATGCTGTGCCCGACCGTTTTGACGCCTTCCGTGCCGCCTATGAGTCCGGACGCGGCGCGCTGGTCTGGCGGCACGATAGCGCGGATCTGCTCACTCCCGTCGCCGCGTTCCTGAAGGCGGCGCACGGCAAGCCCTTCTCGTTCCTGCTGGAAAGCATCGAAGGCGGCGTGGTGCGCGGCCGCTATTCCGTCATCGGCATGGAGCCGGACCTGATCTGGCGCTGCGAGGACGGCGCGGCCTTCATCAACCGCGACGCCGCGACCGACCCGGCGGCCTTCGTGCCCGCCGGCGTGGCGCCGATCGCCAGCCTGCGCGCCTTGGTCGAAGAGACGCGGCTGGACGTGCCGGACACGCTGCCGCCGATGACCGGCGGGCTGTCGGGCTATCTCGGCTACGACATGGTGCGGCTGATGGAAAAGCTGCCGGCGACCAAGCCGGACGTGCTCGGCATTCCCGAGGCGATCCTGGTCCGCTCCGGCTTGTTCATCATTTTCGACAACGTGACCGATGAGATGACGATTGCCGCGCCGGTCTATCCGCGTGCCGGCATTTCCGCCGAACAGGCCTATGCCAATGCGCAACGGCGCCTGAACGAGGTGGTTACCGCACTGGAACGGCCGGTGCCCAAGCTCACCGGCACGATGCAAGGCAAGCTGGAACAAAGCTCCAACATGGAGGAGCAAGAGTTCTGGGGCGTGGTGGAGACGGCGAAGAACTATATCCGCGCGGGCGATGTGTTCCAGGTGGTGCCGAGCCAGCGTTTCGAGGCGCCGTTCCCGCTGCCGCCGTTCGCGTTGTATCGGAGCCTGCGCCACATCAATCCGGCACCATTCCTGTTCTACCTGGATTTCGACGGCTTCGTCGCGGTCGGCTCCAGCCCGGAAATCCTCGTGCGGCTGCGCGACGGCAAAGTGACAATCCGTCCGCTCGCCGGCACCCGCCGGCGCGGCGCCGACAAGAAAGAGGATGCGGCGCTGGAGGCGGATCTGCTCGCCGACCCGAAGGAGCGTGCCGAGCATCTGATGCTGCTCGATCTCGGCCGCAACGATGTCGGCCGGGTTGCTGAGATCGGCTCGGTGCGGGTTGCGGAGAGTTTCGCGATCGAGCGTTTCTCGCACGTGATGCATATTTCCTCGACCGTGGAGGGAACGCTGCGCGCCGATTACGACGCGCTGGACGCGCTGATCGCGGGCTTCCCGGCCGGCACGCTTTCCGGCGCGCCGAAAGTGCGGGCCATGGAGATCATCGAGGAACTGGAGCCTTCGCGGCGCGGCCTCTATGCCGGCTGCATCGGCTATTTTGCCGCCAACGGCACGATGGATACCTGCATCGGCCTGCGTACTGCCTTGGTGAAGGATGGCACGATGTATGTGCAGGCCGGCGTTGGCGTGGTCGCCGATTCCGATCCGCAGGCCGAATATGCCGAGAGCGTGCAAAAGGCGCGGGCGCTGTTTCGTGCGGCCGAGGATGCTGCCCGCTATGTCTCGCCGGAGCCCACCTGATGATTTTGCTGATCGACAATTACGATAGTTTCACCTTCAATCTGGTGCATTTTTTCGGTGACCTTGGCGCGGAATGCGTGGTGCGGCGCAATGACACGCTCACGCCCGCGGAGGCGCTGGCGATGCAACCGGAGGCCATCGTGCTCTCACCCGGGCCCTGCACGCCCAACGAGGCGGGGATCTGCCTCGATCTCGTCACCGCGGCGGCGGGCAAGATCCCGCTGCTCGGCGTCTGCCTCGGCCATCAGGCGATCGGCCAGGCTTTCGGCGGCCAGGTGATCCGCGCCAAGGAGCCGATGCACGGCAAGACCAGCCAAGTATATCACGACAACACGGATATCTTCGCCGGGCTGCCGAACCCATTCACGGCGACGCGCTACCATTCGCTGATCGTGCCCCGGGCGACGCTGCCCGAGACTCTGGTGCCGACCGCCTTTACCGAGGACGGCATCATCATGGGGCTGCGCCATACGGTCTACCCGGTGTTCGGCACACAGTTTCATCCCGAGAGCATCGCCACCAGCCACGGGCATGAGATTCTGAAGAATTTCCTCGACATCGCCCGTGGCCGCAACGCCCCGCCTCAGGCGGCATGAACGACGGGCTGAAGCCGTTTCTGGCGCGGCTCGCCCGCGGCGAGACACTCGATGCGGCAGCGGCGGAAGACGCGTTCGGCATCATCATGGATGGTGCCGCGACGCCGGCACAGATCGGCGGGATGCTGATGGCGATGCGCGCCCGTGGCGAAACCGTGGCGGAGCTGACCGGTGCGGTGACGGCGATGCGCCGGCGCATGACGAAAATGGTGGCGCCGGCGAACGCCATGGATGTGTGCGGCACCGGCGGCGACGGGGCGGCCAGCCTCAACGTGTCCACCGCGGTCACGTTCGTGCTCGCGGCCTGTGGCGTGCCGGTGGCCAAGCACGGCAACCGCGCGCTTTCCTCGCGGGCCGGCGGCGCGGACGTTCTGGCCGCGCTGGGCGTGAACATTGAGCCGGATCTGCCGCGCCTGCCCGACATATTGCGCGCGGCGGGGTGCGTGTTCCTGTTCGCGCCGCGCCACCATCCGGCCTTGCGCCACGCGGCGCAGGCGCGGGTCGAGCTGGGCACGCGGACGATTTTCAATCTCACCGGGCCGATGGCCAATCCCGCCGGCGTGAAACATCAGCTCATCGGCGTGTACGACCCGGCCTGGGCGCGCCCGATGGCGCGCACGCTGAGCGAATTGGGCACGGAGAGCGCCTGGATCGTGCATAGCCAGGGGCTGGACGAGCTGACTCTGGCCGGGGTCAGCCAAGTGGTGGCGCTGAAACATGGCGAGATCACCGAGTTCACGCTCGAGCCCGGCGATGCCGGGCTGGCGCCGGCGCCGCTGAGCGCGCTGCGCGGCAGCGACGCGGCGGAAAATGCGGCTTCGCTGCTGACGCTGCTCGAGGGCGGACGCGGCGTTTACCGCGACACGGTGTTATTTAATGCGGCGGCGGCGTTGATTGTGGCCGGGGCCACGACAAGTCTCGCCGAGGGTGTTGGGCTGGCGGCCGGCGCGATCGATCGGGGGGACGCAAAACGGGTTCTCGACCGGTTGCGCGCGGCATCGCAGGCGTAAGGGGCAAAGATGGGCGCGACGGAGAGCGATAATATTCTGGCGAGAATCTGCGCCGACACCAGGGCCGAGACGGCGCGGCGCAAGGCGGCGACCAGCCTGGAGGCGATTCGCGCCCAGGCGGTGCAGGCGCCCAAGCCGCGCGGCTTTGCCCGGGCGCTGATGGATGACGCCGTGCGCGGCCGCACCGGCCTGATCACCGAAATCAAGAAGGCCTCACCCTCCGGCGGCCTGATCCGCGAAAATTTCGATCCGTCGGCGCTGGCGGTTGCCTACCAGGCGGGCGGGTCCTCCTGCCTGTCAGTCCTGACCGACCATAAATATTTTCAAGGGACGCCCGATCATCTGCGGGCGGCGCGCGCCGCCGTCTCGCTACCGGTGCTGCGCAAGGATTTCATCCTCGAGCCCTGGCAGGTGTTCGAGAGCCGAGCCATGGGGGCGGATTGCATCCTCCTGATCATGGCGGCGCTGGGTGACGACGAGGCGCGCGAGATGGAAAGCCTGGCGCTCGACCTGGACATGGACGTGCTGGTGGAAGTGCATGACGAAAACGAGCTGAGCCGCGCACTCGGCCTGCGAACCAAGCTGCTCGGCATCAACAACCGCGACCTGAAGACGCTGGTGACCTCGTTGGAGACGACCGAGCGTCTCTCGCGTTTTTGCACTCCCGACCGGTTCCTGATCTCGGAATCAGGCGTGAAGACCTATGAGGATATCGTCCGCCTGCAAAAGGTTGGCGTGCAGGGTTTTCTGGTCGGCGAGTCGCTGATGCGCCAGCCCGACGTCACCGTGGCGGTGCAGAAGCTGCTCGGGGCATGACGGGGGGAGCCCGATGAACAAATTGACCCATATTGACGAGACCGGCGCGGCGCGCATGGTCGATGTCTCCGCGAAAGCGGAGAGTGTGCGTGAAGCCACCGCCAAAGGCCGCGTGGTGATGCAGCCGGAGACCGTTGCGCTGATCGGCGCGGGCCAGGCCGCTAAGGGCGACGTGCTGGCCGCGGCCCGGCTGGCCGGCATCATGGCGGCGAAGCGCACCTCCGATCTCATCCCGCTGTGCCATCCGCTCGCGCTCTCCTCGGTGGCAGTGGACCTGTCCGTGACCACGGACACGGTGGAAATCGCCGCCACCGTGCGCACCACCGGCCGCACCGGGGTGGAAATGGAAGCGCTCACGGCGGTGAGCGTGGCGGCGCTGACAATCTACGATATGGTCAAGGCGGTGGACCGCGGCATGCGCATCGAAGCTGTGCGCGTGGTGCGCAAATCCGGCGGCAAATCCGGGGATTTTACGCAGGAATGATCAGCGTCGAGGAGGCGAGACGGCAGATTCTCGAGGGCCTGCAGGTCACCGGCAGGGAGACCGTGCCGCTCGCTGTCTCCCTGGGGCGCGTGCTAGCCGTGCCGGTCGCGGCGCGGCTGTCGCAGCCGCCGGCCGACGTGTCGGCCATGGATGGCTATGCGGTGCGCGCCGCCGATGCGGTGCAGGGCGCCGTTCTCAGCATCATCGGCGAAGCGCCGGCCGGGCACCCGTTCGGAGGTAGCATCGGCGCGGGACAGGCGGTGCGCCTGTTCACCGGCAGTTTTATGCCGCCGGGCGCCGATGCGATTCTGCTGCAGGAAAACGCCACCGCCGCGGAAGGGGCGGTCACCGTCAATGAGAGCTGCACGGCCGGGAAGCATATCCGCCGCGCCGGCCAGGATTTTCAGCTTGGCGCCGAGCTGATCGCTGCCGGGCGGCGGCTGACGGCGCGTGATGTCGGCCTCGCGGCGGCCGGCAATCATCCCTGGTTGCAGGTCCATCGCCGGCCGCGCATCGCCATTCTCGCCACCGGGGACGAGATTTCCCTGCCTGGCGAGGCGATCGGGCCGGGCGGCATCGTCAGCTCCAACGCGCATATGTTGGCTTCGTTCGTCACCGCGGCGGGCGGCGATCCCGTGGTGCTGCCAATCGCCGGCGATGATCTCGCCGCCATCGCCGCCGGCGCCGATGCGGCGCGCGGCGCCGACCTGCTGGTCACCACCGGGGGTGCGAGCGTCGGCGTGTACGATCTGGTCCAGCCGGGGCTCCAGGCGCGCGGCCTCGCCCTGGATTTCTGGAAAATCGCCATGCGCCCGGGCAAGCCGCTGATGTTCGGCCGGTTAGAGAGCCAGCCGCTGCTTGGCCTGCCGGGCAACCCGGTTTCCGCCTATGTGTGCGCGGTGCTGTTCCTGGGCCCGGCCATCGCGCGTATGAGCGGCCTGCCGGCGCAGCCGCCCGAGACGGAGCGGGCGCGCCTGACCGCGGCGATGGCGGCGAATGACCGGCGTGAGGATTATGTCCGCGCCCGGCTCGAGCGGGGGGAACATGGGTGGCTCGTCACCCCGTTCCCGGTGCAGGATTCCGGCATGCTGAGCACACTGGCCCGCGCCGACGCGCTGATCCGCCGGCCGGCGCACCAGGGGGCGCTGGTGGCCGGGGCTGAGGTGGAAATTCTGCGTTTTTAGGAAGAAAGCAGGCGCTTTTTGAAAAAAGCGCCGCAAAAACTTTTGTTATGCTGGGCCATGGGCTTTGTCGCCGACACAGCCCATGGCCCAGAGTAAACAAAGTTTTTTTGCTACTTTTTGTTCACAAAAAGTAGCGCTTCCCTTGTCTTTCTTCTGTTTTCGCGATGCTTGACGCGACAACGAGAACTAAACTAGAACATCGGCGCGTTTGTGCTTTGTTCTTATCAGAATTTCTCGCGTCGGAGACATCAATGTTAACAACCAAGCAACATGAATTGCTGGTGTTCATCGACAAGCACCTGCGCCAGACTGGCTGCAGCCCGAGTTTCGAGGAAATGAAGGGGGCGCTCGATTTGCGCTCCAAATCGGGCATTCATCGGCTGATCACGGCGCTGGAGGAGCGCGGGTTTCTCAAGCGCCATAAGCATCGCGCCCGGGCCCTGGAAGTGGTGCGGCTTTCCGAGGATCTCGATCCGCCGACACGGGAAATCCCCAAATTCGCGCCGACCGTGATCCAGGGGGATTTCACCGGCAAGCTGCCCGGCGTGCGCGCCGCGGCGGCGGTCGAGGCGGTGACCTTGCCGCTTTACGGCCGCATCGCCGCTGGCCTGCCGATCGAGGCGCTGCAGGAGAATGACGAGGAGATCGAAGTGCCGGCGAGCCTGGTCGGGCTCGGCGAGCATTTCGCATTGCTGGTCGAAGGCGATTCCATGGTCGATGCCGGGATCCTCGACGGCGACACGGTGATCATCCGCAAGGGTGAGACCGCCGAGACCGGGCAGATCGTCGTGGCCCTGATCGACCGTACCGAGGTGACGCTGAAACGGTTGCGCCGGCGTGGCCAGTCGATCGCCCTGGAGCCGGCGAATGTCCGCTACGAAACGCGGATTTTCCCGCCCGAGCGCGTGGCGATCCAGGGCCGGCTGGTGGCGCTGCTGCGGCACTATTAACCAAGTAAGTGGCCGCTTTTTGAAAAAAGCGGCGCAAAAACTTTCTTGAAACTGGGCCTGTGGCGTTGAAACGGCGCGGGCCCAAATTAACAAAGTTTTTTTGCTTCTTTTTGTTCACAAAAAGAAGCGCTTCCTTCCTTCTTTATCCTGCCCGCTTTGCCTTGTTTGCCCGGCGGCGCTGCTGTTCGTTCGGTTTGCCGCCGAACGGCCGGGGCGGTTTGTCGGCGCCGGCCCGCGGCGGGCGCGGGGCATGGGGCCTCGGGCCGCCGCGGCTGGGGCCGGCGCCGGGCGGGGTGGAGGGTTCCAGCGGCAGCTCGGCGTTGCTGTGCGCGGCGATGGCGGCGGCGAAGCGTTCGGCGGCGTGCGGGGCGATTTCGAATTTCGTCTCGGTGTCGAAAATGCGGATCGCGCCGATTTCCGGCTTGGTCACCCCGCCCTGGCGGCAGATCAGCGGGATCAGCCATTTCGGGTCGGCCTTGTCGCGGCGGCCGACCGGGGCGCGGAACCAGCTGCCGGTGCCGGCCTCGCCGCCATAGGGGGCGGCCAGCTCGCGCGCGGCGCGGCGCGGCGCTTCCGGCGGCAGGATGGTGACTGGCGCCGGCTCCGGCAGGCGCGCGCGGTAAAGCCGGATCAGCGCGGCGGCGATGGCTTCCGGGCTTTGCCGCGCGAGCAGCTCTTGCGCCAAAACCAGCTCATCGCCTTCGGGCGGGAGGGAAAGCCGTTCGTCGGCGAGCAGGCGCTCCTGGTCGCGGGCGCGGATCTGTTCCGGTGTCGGTGGGTCCTCCCAGGTCGCGGTGATGCTGGCCGAGCTGAGCAGCAATTCCGCGCGCCGGCGCTTCGAGGCGGGGACGAGCAGCAGGCTCAGCCCCTTGCGCCCGGCGCGGCCGGTGCGGCCGGAGCGGTGCAGCATGGTCGCCTTGTTGGTCGGCAGCTCGGCGTGGATCACGAGGTCGAGCTCGGGCAGGTCCAGGCCGCGCGCGGCGACGTCGGTGGCGATGCAGACCTGGGCGCGCCCGTCGCGCAGCGCGCTTAAGGCGGCGTTGCGCTCGCTTTGCGAGAGTTCGCCGGAGAGGGCGACGGCGTTGAAGCCGCGCGCCAGCAGGCTGGCGTGCAAATGCCGCACGGTGTCGCGCGTGGCGCAGAACACCAGGGCGCGGGCCTCATGCAGGCGCAGCAAATTGACCAGGCCGTTCTCCAGCTCGTGCCCGGAGAGGCGGATGGCGCGGTATTCGATGTCGGCGTGCGGCTGGTTGCGGGCCACGGTGTCGATGCGCAGCGCGTTCTGCTGGTAGTTGCGCGCCAAAGCCGCGATCTCGCGG
>Ga0310811_10004928_pt1 | contig 16809 bp, 17 predicted proteins | sample YCmetagenome_FD_207642 | JGI IMG/M metagenome (GOLD analysis project Ga0310811, IMG submission 207642) | Soil microbial communities from experimental microcosm in Duke University, North Carolina, United States - YC | ecosystem: Engineered > Artificial ecosystem > Soil microcosm > Unclassified ...
GCATGAAGCCTCCAACACAAACTCCTACTTATGAGGAGCCTAGCATGGGAGGAAGCGGCAGCAGGTTAGCTTGGCTGGTGCGCGGCAGTAACTTCAGTCACGTCGTTGAAGCCGGAACTCTCGGCGTGATAGTCTCTATCGTTCCAGCCCAGCAATCACCGACCCTGAGGCCCATTTGTCCCCTGTTGAAACCACCCCTACAGTCCGAAAAACTGCTCTGAACGCCGCCCATCGCAAGCTGGGCGCAAAGATGGTCGAGTTCAACGGCTGGGACATGCCGGTCGAGTATCCTGCCTCGATCGGATGCGGAATTATCAACGAACACATGGCGGTGCGGACCGGTGTGGGAATTTTCGACGTCAGCCACATGGGCGATATTCGGCTCGCCGGTCCGCAGGCGCTCGCAGCCGTGCAGCACATCTCCATGAACGACGCTTCGCGGCTCGCGGTCGGACAGGCGCAGTATTCGGCGCTCCTCTATCCGCAGGGGACGTTTGTCGACGATGTCATCGTCCACAGGCTCGGTGAAGATGAATACCTGCTGGTGATCAACGCTGGAACGCGTGAAAAAGATTTTGCCTGGGTTCGCGACAACACGCGGGAGTTCGATTGCGCGGTCGAAAACCTCTCTGACGACTTCACCCAGATTGCCATTCAAGGCCCGAAAGCTGTCAACCTGCTGCAGAAACTCACGGATGCAAACCTCGCAGCCGTAAAGTTCTATTGGGTTACCCGTGGCATGGTTTGTGGGCTCCCGAACACCTTGATCGCAAGAACCGGCTACACCGGCGAAGATGGCTTCGAAATTTATGTCCCCAGCGACGAACAAACCAGTACGCGGGTCTGGAACGAAGTGCTGGAAGCTGGCAAGGAGTTCGGTGCAGTGCCCTGCGGCCTCGGCGCGCGGAATACGCTTCGCCTCGAAGCCAAGCTGCCGCTCTACGGTCACGAAATTTCCGATACGATAAATGTTTGGGAAGCCGGGCTTGATCGCTTCTGCAAGATGGAGAAGCCGGAGTTTGTGGGCAGGGAAGCGCTTCAACAGGCGAAATCTGAGGGCCTGAAGCGGACGTTGGTCGGCCTGGAGATGGTCGAGCGAGGAATTGCTCGTGACGGCTATAAGGTACTCGACGATGCCGGCACGCCAATCGGCTACGTGACCAGCGGTTCGCCTGCGCCGTTCTTAAAAAAGAACATCGCGCTGGCCTATGTGCCGCAAAAGTTCGCCGAGCTAGGTACGAGCATCAATATAGAGATTCGCGGACAAAGCGTGAAAGCCAAGGTTGTACCAACGCCGTTTTACAAGAAGCCGAAGAAAACCGGCACTTAGAATTTGGTCGTTAGTGTCGGTCGTAGCGGTATGTGGAAGAGCGGCGCTTTCAGCGCCGCGTTTGATCGATATGAGGCTCTTACGCGGCCCTGAAAAGGCCGCTCTTTCACGAAGAACCGGAAAAGCGCATTTAGCAATTGGCATTTGGCGAGCGCCGTCCGCTACGACTAAATGCCAAATGCCGGGTGCTAACTGCTAAACCAGGAGCGAAGATGGGGTATCCCGCAGACTTCAAATACACCAAAGAGCACGAGTGGATCAAAGCCGACGGTGGCACGGCCACGATTGGCATCACCAGTTACGCGCAGGAATCGCTGGGCGATATTGTGTTCGTTGATCTGCCGAAGCCCGGCACGGAACTCTCGGCCGGGACGACCTTTGGCAGCGTGGAATCCGTGAAAGCTGTCTCCGACCTGTACGCTCCCGCTTCCGGCACCGTGACCGAAATCAATAACGAACTCGCGACTTCCCCAGAAAATATCAATAAGGATGCCCACGGAGCCTGGATGCTGAAGATGTCGCTCAAGAATCCGGGCGAACTGAATGCACTCCTCTCCGCGGGCGACTACGAGAAGTTCGTTGCCGAAGAGGGAGGTCACTAGATCCAGCTATTGACTGTTGGCTCTTGGCTCTTTTTGCCAACAGCCAATAGCCAACAGCTGATTCTTATGCGTTACTTACCCAAATCGCCTGCTGATCGCGAGGCCATGTTGAAGAGTATTGGCTCGCGTTCCATTGATAATCTCTTTGCTCCCATTCCGTCGGAATACCGCCTGAACCGCGATTTGAAGATTTACCGGCAGATGGCAGAGTCTGAGATCGTGGATTGGTTCCGCGAGCGCTCCCGTGAAAATGGCGAGAACCATGCCAGCTTCCTGGGAGCCGGAGCTTATAACCACTATCGTCCCGTCATCATTGACTCGCTGATCTCGCGCGGTGAATTTCTCACTGCCTACACGCCTTATCAGGCGGAAATTTCGCAGGGAACGCTGCAGTCGATCTTTGAGTTCCAGACGATGATCTGTGAACTGGCCGGCATGGATGTTGCGAACGCCTCCATGTATGACGGCTCAACCGCCGCGGCCGAAGCGGTGATGATGGCCGTTCGCCTCACCGGCCGCCGATCGGTTGCAGTCGCGAGCAGCGTGCATCCCGAGTATCGCGAAGTGCTCTCAACTTACGCATTTCACCAGGGCATGCCGCTCTCAATCGTGCCCTTCGCGGATTCTGGCAGAGTAGATCGCCAGAGACTGGAAGAGAGCCTGACCTCGGACACTGCTTGCCTGCTGATTCAGTCTCCCAATTTTTTCGGCACGATTGAAGATGTGGAAGCTCTGGCTGAAATTGCCCACCGCAAAGGCGCAATGTTGGTGGTCTCAATCGCTGAGGCTATCTCGCTTGGTATTGTCGAGCCGCCGCGAAAGGCCGATGTCATCGCGATGGAAGCGCAGTCTTTTGGCGTGCCGCTCGGATTCGGTGGTCCCTACTGCGGCGTGATCGCGACCCGCGAGGCCTACGTCCGGCAAATGCCGGGACGTCTAGTCGGACAAACCACCGATCATAACGGCAAACGCGGATTTGTTCTGACTCTCGCCACCCGTGAGCAGCACATCCGGCGCGAGAAGGCTACGTCGAACATCTGCACCAATCAGGCGCTGATTGCGCTCATGGCGAATATTTTCATGACGATTTACGGCAAGGTTGGCCTCAAGGAGCTTGCCAAACACAATCTCGCCAAGGCCGCATACGCGATCCAGCAGTTCGGGAAGCACTCGAATGTCCTATTCGAGAGTTCTCCCCGTTTCAACGAATTTGTAATTCAGACCAGCGAAGATCCGTACGCAATCAACTCGCGATTGCTAGGACACAAGATCGTCGGCGGGCTTCCGTTGAAGAAGTTCTATCCGGAACTTGGCAATGCGTCAGTATGGTGCTGCACCGAGCTGACGACGCGGTCAACCATCGACACAGCGGTCGGATTGGTCGCCGAGAGTGAGCGGTCAGTGGATGGTGCGGTCGAGGAGAATGTGGAAGAGGTGGCGCGCTAATGTCGAAACACATGACCCGCAAGGCCACGCGCCACGTCAATCAAAACGAAGGATTGATCTTTGAAAAGTCCTCACCGGGAAAAGCCGCCTGGAAGCTGCCCCCGCTTGATGTGCCTGAGGTAAATACAGCGGCAGAGCTGGGTGCGCAGGAGCGCAAAGACCTCGGCAATATGCCCGAGGTGAGCGAGATCGAAATCATCCGCCACTTCACGCGGATGTCAACCTGGAATTATGCGATCGACCTCGGCATGTATCCGCTTGGGTCCTGCACGATGAAGTACAACCCGCGAGTGAACGAAGTCGTGTCACGGCTCGAGGGAATCGCGAATGGTCACCCCTATCAGCCGGAGAAGATCTCTCAGGGCGCGCTTCGGATCATAAAGACGCTTAGCGAATGCCTTCTCGAAATTACGGGCATGGACGCGATCACGCTGCAGCCAGCAGCGGGCGCGCATGGCGAATTCACGGGCCTGCTCATGGTCCGCGCGCATCATGAATCGAAGGGTGCGGCGCGCAAGAAGATTCTGATTCCTGACTCTGCCCACGGTACCAACCCCGCGACTGCCGCCATGGTCGGCTATGCGGTCGAGAATCTGAAGTCCAACGCGAAGGGAATGGTGGACATCGCCTCGCTCGAGGCGCAGATGAACGAAGATGTTGCCGCATTGATGCTGACGAATCCGAATACCCTCGGCGTCTTCGAGCAGGAGATCCACAAAGTTGCCGAAATTCTGCACGCCAAGGGCGGCCTGCTCTACATGGACGGCGCCAACATGAACGCGCTTGTCGGCAAAGTGCGTCCCGGCGACTTCGGTGTAGATGTCATGCACCTGAATTTGCACAAAACATTCTCAACCCCGCACGGCGGCGGCGGGCCGGGCTCTGGGCCGGTTGCAGTGAAGAAAGTTCTTGAGCCATATCTGCCGAAGCCGGTTGTGATTTCGAAGTCCGACGGAACTTTGGGTTTCGATTACGATCGCCCACAATCCGTCGGCCGAGTGCGCTCTTTTTACGGGAACTTCGGCATGTTCGTGCGCGCACTCGCCTATATTTTTGCGAATGGCCCGGATGGCCTGAAGCAAACCACCGAAGACGCGGTGCTCAACGCCAACTACATCCGTAAGGGGCTCGAAGGTGTTCTTGATTTGCCCTATTCAAGCCCCAGCATGCACGAGGTTGTTTTCAGTGACAAGCTGCAGGCGAAAAATGGCGCTCGCACTATGGACATCGCGAAGCGCTTAATCGATTACGGCTTTCACCCTTATACGACCGCGTTTCCGCTCATCGTTCCCGGCGCAATGATGATCGAGCCGACCGAGAGCGAGTCGAAGGAAGAGCTCGATCTGTTCATCGAGGCGATGAAGTCGATTGCGGAAGAGGTTGAAGAAGACGCGCAACTAGTCAAGACCGCGCCGCATTCGACACGGGTATCGCGGTTGGACGAGACTGCGGCGGCGCGGAAGCCGGTATTGCGCTGGAAACCATAGCACGGGCGAGGACGCCCGTGCCCCCATCATCGATTACTTTTTCTCACTGATCTTTACAGAAGCCTGCGTGTTCTCCCAGCTCATTTTCAGGGTGCAGGCGGTCCCCGCTTGGTCGAACGAAATAGTGAAATTCTCAACCGCAGATCCGGAGGACGATACCGACATCGGCACCCGCGCGAGTTCTTCTGATTCGTACTTGTAGGGAATGCCCCATTCGCCGGTGTGCTTGTTGATGATCAGCGTCCATTTGTCGTTAGCGGGGAGGGTGAAAATTGTGTAACTCCCAGCGGGTACATCTTTGCCCTCGACACTTAATGTCGCTGTTGTGTCAAATGCCGTCGCCTTGTCTGCTCCAGTGCGCCATACCTGATCGTACGGAACCAATCCACCGAAAATCTTGCGACCTTTCGCCCGCGGGCTGGAGTAGTTTACGGTGATTGTCTTACCGTCTGAAAACTTGCAATCTGCCTTGGCAGGCGGACTTGCGGGCGGCTGTTGTGCGACGGCACCCGCGCACATAAGGAAAATGAAAGTAAGCGCAATAGGGATTCTCTTCATGAAGACTCTCCTTTAAGCATTCAACAGTTAGCACCCACCCAGTCTGGGATAGTAAGCCGCGTGGGCTGCTGAGCGTAGGCATTAGACTATTCCCGCCAGGCGATAGTTAGCAATTTGGCGTTGCTGGAAGGTCGAATGCTGATTGGTTGTTTAGAATCCTTCCATGCCCGTATTTGAAGAGAAACGCGAAGAACTGGACCACTACGAGACCATGATGGGCGTGCCGCGCGGCCGCCTGGCTGTCACCATGGACATGATCACCGACGCGATGGCGCTGGTCGGGCAACACGGCGTGTATTGCCAAAGCCAGCGTTGGCCGGGCCGGCCCGTGCTGGACGTCCAGATTGTGATGAAGAGTCTGACCGACGCCAAGCAACTTATTCAGAGCGTAATGGAAGAGCTCAAGAAGTCTTCTGAAACGGACTAACCGCGAAGGCACGAATTAGCACGAAGGCAAACCCCAGCAATCCTTCGTGATCTTTTCGTGTCGTTTCCGGTTATGTCATTTTCGCCGCGAATGCCAGCACCAGCGCTCCAACGACGATCCGGTAGACGGCGAATGGGGCAAAGCCACGCTTCCGCACCCAAGCCATGAACCAGGCGACCGCCGCGTAAGCCACCACGAATGAAACGACGAATCCTATCGCGAGCACAGCCCACTGCGGTGAAGTGATGTGCGATATTCCAATCGGATTCTCACCTTTCCCCAAAACCGACTTGAGCAGGGTCCACCCTGTCGCCGCGATCATCGTGGGGAACGCAAGAAAGAAAGAGAACTCTAAAGCGGACTCGCGTGACATGCCGGCCAGCTGTCCGGCGGCTATGGTGGACATGGATCGAGAGACTCCCGGAAAAACCGCCGAGAGGACCTGGCATGCGCCGATCCAGACTGCCTGAGCCAGGCTCATAGATTCCATTGTCCAGGTATGAATGCGGCCGCCGGTGGCATTTGGGCCATTGCGTTCCGCGCGGGCGTTGAACGCGTCGACGGCCCACATCACGACACCGCCGATCAGCAGGGAAGCTCCCATGATGTACAAACTCTCAAGGTGCTTGCCGATCACCTTGGTCAACAGAAACGCGGGAATTGCAGTGACTAAGAAAGCAATCAGTGTCAATCCCAGCGGGTGCGTCAGGGCGGTGCGATCACCGTTTTCGCCATGAGGAAACGTGCTGAGGAACTTTGCAATGCGTGCACGAAAATAAATCGGAAGACACAAGATTGCACCCAATTGAATGACAATGGTGTACATCTTCCAGTAGCCATCGCCGAGATTGATGTGGAAGAGGAACTCGGCGATGCGCAGATGCGCGGTTGAACTGACGGGCAGAAACTCGGTCAATCCTTCGATAATTCCCAAAATCAGCGAAAGCAAATAATCGTTCAACGTTCCTCCGATTCGGATTCAACCTGCCGCACTATGCGCTTTCTCCAACAACCAGCGGGCCCGATGCCGGCACAGCCCGTTGCCTGGCCCACATCCTGAGCGCTTGAATTTCTTCCGCGCGGGTGGTTGAGAGCGGCACGGTCCGCGACAGGGCGGAAAGGATAGTTGCGGTTGTCAGTGTTTGTTTGCCGGCAAATGCCGCGTACAGCGCGCTTTGAACTGCCGCATCGATTTCAGCGCCGGAAAAGCCTTCTGCTCCGGCCGCAAGCTTATCCAGGTCGAACTCCGCAGGATTTCTGCGCCGCTTGTTCAGTTGGATTGCAAAGATTTGCTTGCGCTCAGCAGGATTCGGCAGATCGACAAAAAAGAGCTCGTCGAAGCGTCCTTTGCGAATGAGTTCCGGCGGAAGGGCGGTTACGTTGTTGCAGGTAGCAGCGACAAATACCGGCGCTTTGCGGTCCTGCATCCACGAGAGAAACGACGCCAGGATGCGAGATGAGACGCCTGCATCCACCGAGGCCGAGTCCGGTCCACTGCCGGCGAATACCTTTTCAAGTTCGTCAATCCACAAAACACACGGAGCCAGTCCTTCTGCGACACGAAAGACTTGCTGGATGCGCTTTTCAGTTTCGCCAATGTATTTGTCGAAGACGGCGGCGGTGTCGAACTTCACCAGCGGCAGCTTCCATTCGCCGGCCACAGCCCGCGCGCAAAGCGATTTGCCGCAGCCCTGAACGCCCAGAATAATCGCGCCCTTCGCCGGTTCGAGACCAAACTGCCGCGCCGAATCGTCCCAGGCGCCGCGGCGTTCACCGAGCCAGGCTTTGAGGTTTTCGAGCCCGCCAACCCCGGCCATATTTTCCGACGTGTCAACGAACTCGAGCATGCCTGCGCGACGCAGCAGATCCTTCTTTGCATCGAGGACATCGGTCACGGTCTCGCTGACCATTCCATAACGAGTGACAATCGCCTGCGAAATCGCGCGTTCCGCTTCTTCTTCGGTCAGACCGCGGAGATTAGCTGCGACGGCGTCCAGACCTCGATTGTCGAGCGCCCGACGTAGAGTGCGGGTCTTACCAAGACGGACCACGACTTCGTCGATGAGTTGCCGCAAGCGGATCTGGTCCGGTAAGGGCAAAGTAACGAACTCGACCAGCGATCGCAGTTCCGCGGGGACAGAAAACGTCGGTGCGGTGATCACAATAGTCCTGCGGTTGGTGGAAAATTTCTGCCCCACATCGCGCAGGCGGCGAACCACAACCGGGTCTTCAATGTGACGATGAAAGTCTTTCAGAATGTAAACCGCTTCGATGGTGAGCGCTTCAAGGTTGCCGAGCGCCTGGGCGGGGTCCTGGCTGTTGTAGATTGCGGCGGCGCCGGCGGAGTCGGTGTTGTGTGCTGAGCCGGGAAAACCTCCGGGCACTCCATATTCGTGGACGACGGTATCACTTCCGCAGCGAACCAGCCCGCTGGCAATACTCCATTCGAAAACCGCCAGATTCAGCGGCGATGAGGCCGCGCGCACCAGGCGCACCGCGCGCGTCTCTTCAACCGTCTCCATCACCACGATGGGAGTCGAAGAGTCGATCAGAACCTTTAATCGTTCAAGAACATCAGCCATCGCGGGGATTGGAAGGGTACTCCTAAGAACTTACCCGATTACTGTGAGGCGGGAAACAGTTTTTGCCTCGGACGGAAGCGATGAACCACAGTGGGAAATGAGTAGGACCATTTTTCTGACAGGACGAGTCACAAGGCGTGCGCGTGCCAGTGTGAATGCTGAATGCTGAGTGCTGCCTGCTATTTCACGTTCTGGTCTCCCGCGCCGTGTTTCGTACCGTCCAGCGGGCATAGCGTTGGAGGCAGCGAATTGTCCACTCTGTGCCGCACCGGCTTCAACGTCTTCAGATACGCGAAAATCCCTGCCAGGTCTTGATCGGTCATGTTGCGAAGCACCATCCAGGGCATGGTGCTATTCAGTTCGCGAACGCCGCCTACCGAACCTGTACGCATGGTCTTGATGAACAGCGCTTCATCGTAATAGGGAATGCCAGTGGGGTCAGGAGTGATGTTAGCACTGGTGAAGTTTCCCCAGGGAGCTGGAATTGTTTGCCCACCCCCGAAGTCCATTCCGGCGATCACTTGGCGGTGGTTATCGAGCGGCGTGTGGCAATCGGCGCAACCAACCAGGTTGACCAGGAACTTCCCGCGCTTCGCTGGGTCGGACAAATCCGGCTGAGGAACAGGGGTCGTAATCGGCTCAGGCGCGTTGTTGATGAAATATTTTACCGGAAAGATCACTTCGGTCTTTGGCAAAGGGTTTTTCACGGCAGGTAAAGATCGCAAATACACCACGACCGAGGCGACATCTTCATCGGGCATGTTGCGGTAATGCTCGTAGGGCATGATGGGAAACAGCGTACGATCGTCGTGGCCGATGCCTTCCCGAACCGCTCGCGCCATTGCATCGTCGCTCCAATTGCCGGCGCCGGTTTCCTTGTCAGGTGTGAGATTCGGGGCGATGATTCGGCCAGGGAGATCCGTGTAAGGCAGTTGCTCTCCGGCGCCTTCCATCCCGCTCGGAATCGGATGCTCACGGTTTTTGAAATCATGCGGCGAGTGACAATAGAAGCAGCCCATGGCGGTCGCGATATATTTGCCCCGTTCCAGCCGGGCGGGCGTGCTTTCGAACTTGCGATCGGTGAGGTCGCGCTTGCGAGCGCCGATGAATGTGCGAAGTCCAAACATCTGGACTGCCGCAATCCCAAGAACAACTATCAAGACTAGTAGAACTAAGAGCACGATTTTGACCCAGCGCTTCACGGGTGCACCCCTCCTGGTATTTGCAAAACCGTTAACTTAACAGCTTGCCGGCATAAGTCAAGTCGATGTCTCATCCAGGCAGAAAATTTGTAAATTGCGACCGCGGATAGCCAATCGCCGCCAATCCTCGTTATGATTAGTGCATGAGCTTCGCCGACACTGTGGTCCTGTTCGTCCTGGCGCTGCTGCTCTTCGGTCCGAAGAAGCTGCCCGGCATTGCACGCCAGATCGGGAAGGCGTTAGCAGAATTCAAGCGCGCTTCGAACGAATTTAAGGCCCAGATCGAAGCGGAGATCTCGCAGCTGGAAATTGAGGAGAAACGCAAAGCAGAGGCTGAGAAGCTGGAGAAGCAGTTGCCGGCGCATGCCCTTCCACCGGAAGGGTCCGTTGAACATTCCCCTGCGAAACCGCCTGAACCGGAACCGGCCGATGCCCACGATCTGAATCTCTCTGCGCCAAATACAAACCATGCCTGAAGTCGCCTCCGAGCTGGAGTCTCCCGAAACCGATCAGGAGCAGATGCCCTCCATGAGTTTCCTCGAACACCTCGAGGAGCTGCGGACGAGGATTTTTCATGCGCTGGTGGCGGTGGGTGCCGGGATGGGAGTGTGTTTCATATACCGTGAACGGCTGTTTGCCCTCATGCAGAAGCCGATCATCGATACCCTGCACCGGTACAACTTGCCGGACCACCTGGTGTACCTGACTCCAGTTGACCCCTTCAACCTTTACTTGAAGATTTCCGCACTGGGTGGTCTGTTCTTGACTTCTCCGTACGTGCTCTATCAGGTATGGCTGTTCATTTCGCCGGGCCTGTACCGCCGCGAAAAAAAGTACGCCATACCTTTCATGGTTTCGACGATCTTCCTGTTTTCCGCCGGCGGATATTTCGCCTATCGCATCGTGTACCCAGCGGCACTGGACTTCCTGATTCGATTTGGGCGGCAGTTCACGCCGATGATCACCATTCACGAGTACACAGGCTTGTTCTTAACGGTCACGCTGGGGCTTGGATTGGTGTTCGAGATGCCGATCCTGGTGTTCTTTCTGGCCCTCATGGGAGTCATAAGTGCAGGCTGGATGTGGCGGAACATCCGTTATGCAATCCTCGGCATCTTCATCGTCGCCGGCGCGCTGGCGCCTACGCCGGACGTAAGCAGCATGATCATCTTCGCCTCGCCTATGCTCGTGCTGTACGCGATCAGCATCGGAATCGCCTGGTTTGTGCACCCCACTCAGCGCAGAGCCCGTGAGGCGAAAAGAAGCGCATGAGGCTCGCAGCAATAGCCGGAATCGTTGTGCTGCTCTTAGCAGTTGGATGTTCCAGGCAGAAAAACGCCGTCGCTGCAACCGCCGTAGGCGCTGAGTCTCAAACCTCGGCGCCGGCATCGCTTCCGGCTTCCTCCGGTCCCGTCACTCCGCCCGCCTTTGACTCAAGCCGGGCCATGCAGTACGTCAAGGAGATCGTCGCTTTCGGTCCACGGCCGATCGGTAGCGTTAACCACATCAAAGTGGAGAAATACATCCTTTCGCAGATCAAAGGCGAGAATGTTGAGCGCGACGATTTCGAGATCAACGCGTCGGAGGGGCACTTTCCGATCCACAACATCGTTGCAAAATTCCCGGGCGCAAAGGAAGGCATCATCGTCATTGCCAGCCACTACGATACGAACTGGCCGCTGCGAAATATCAATTACGTTGGCGCGAATGACGGCGCTTCATCCAGCGCTCTCCTGCTCGAAATAGCGAATCAACTGCGCGGGAAGAAAAACGAGGGCTACAGCGTGTGGCTGTTATGGGATGACGGCGAAGAATCCATGCGGCTGCCCTGGTACGACCCCGAGAGTCTGTACGGAGTGCGGCATCTCGCCGATAAGTGGCAGGCGGATGGAACGCTTAAGAAGATCAAGGCGTTCATTCTCGAAGACATGATCGGGGATGCTGACCTGAACATTGAACGCGATACAAGTTCGACTCGTTGGCTACAAGACCTTGTTGGGGATGCGGCAACGCGGCTGGGCTATCAGTCGCATTTCTTTGCGAGGGAAGGCCCGATTGTGGACGATCACGCGGCTTTTCTCTCCCGCGGCGTACCTGCAGTGGACCTCATTGATTTTGACTACGGCTACAACAACGTTTTCTGGCACACCGTCGAAGACACGGCAGATAAGCTCAGCCCCAAGAGCCTGGCGATCGTAGGAACAGTCACGCTCGAAACCATGCGCCTGCTAAACCAGAGATGACCGGTCAAGGCCGCCGCCTGACTTTCACTTTCCTCGATTTTCATTTCTAATCGTCCATTACCTGAGATCGCTCGTGAACGAAACCGCCTTTTGGGTTCTATTCAATGTCTTCGTTGCCGTCATGCTGGCGCTTGACTTGGGGGTGTTCCATCGCCAGGCACAACGGCCGAATCTGCGGCAATCCTTGCTGTGGAGCGGAATCTGGATTGCCCTTGCCGCCCTCTTCGCACTGCTTATTTTTTTCTGGCATGGTAAAACTGCGGCGCTCGAATTTTCCACCGGCTACGTGATTGAGCTTTCGCTCAGCGCGGACAATCTATTCATCTTTTTATTGATCTTTCGCTACTTCCATCTGCCTGAACATGAGCAGTATCGGGTCTTGTTCTGGGGCATCATCGGCGCGATCGCCATGCGCGCGGCGTTCATCTTTGCGGGCGTGGGGCTCATTCGCCGGTTCCACTGGATTATTTACGCTTTCGGCTTGTTGCTCGTGTATAGCGGCCTGAAGCTGCTTTTTCAACGCGGCGAACGGGTACAGCCGGACAAGAATCCAGTGCTACGCCTGTTTCGACGAATCTTGCCGGTAACTCCGGACTATGTCGATGGGAAGTTTTTTGTGCGCCGGGAAAAACTCTGTGCAACCCCACTGCTGTTGGTATTGCTGGTGATTGAGACCACGGATGTCATTTTCGCCATCGATTCCATTCCTGCGGTGCTTTCCATCACGCTGGACACTTTCATTGTGTACACATCGAACATTTTTGCCATCCTCGGCTTGCGCTCGATGTTTTTCGCGCTTTCGTCGCTGATGGAGGTTTTTGAATATCTGCATTACGGGATATCGTGCGTGCTGGTGTTTGTGGGATTGAAGATGTTGCTCTCCCACTACTACCCGATCAGGACGGACATTTCGCTTGGGATAATTGCGGGAATTCTTGCGGTGACGATTCTGGCGTCAGTATTGAAGCGAAGACGCTCGCCCAGTTCAGGGTGAGGTTATGCGAATTAGTTGGCCAGGCTGAATGGTGCTGATCGCCCGCAGCATTTCGGGCACGCATTTCACCAGGCCCGAGTAACGACCTGATTTGGACCTTAAGATCACGCCCCCGAATCGCCTGTTAGCAATGCTTGCTCATATTCGATTCCCTGATCTACGATGACGAAGACTTCAATTGCGATCTGTTCCGCGAGAGTGAGTAACTCCCCGTTTTTCTTGCCATTCGAGCCCAAATCAGGAACGGCTTAACATTCATGTTGGCCGAAATGTTGGCTGAGTTTGCGCGGAACGCACTCGTCCCAAAGGACCTCATCCGAGTTGGTCAACCACAAGCGACTTGGCGTATTCCAGAGCACGGACGGCCGCATCGCGTGTGACGCTTGGGAAATCGTCGAGGAAATCGTCGAGCGTTTCGCCCGCCTCCAAATACTGCAGAAATGTCGCGAAGGGCACGCGTGTGCCGGAGAAAACGGGGGCGCCAACGAGGACATTAGGATCGCGAGTGATTACGGAGTTGGTCACTGATGGCTCAGTTCATGGTAGGCAGAACGCAAGCACAAAAACAAGCCGCTAATCCAAGTCACTCAAATGCTAATTTCTCGCCGCGAACCACCGAATGCTTCCTGAACTTAGCATCATTGTGGTCGGAGAAATCCGTCCGGTAATGCGCACCTCGACTCTCTTCGCGGGCCAGCGCCGATCTGGCGACCAGCAATCCGGCAATCTGAAGGTTGCGTGCCTCATACTCGCGCCTGCTGTGCGGGCGCGAGAGCTGCGGAGCCATCTCTTCCAGGCGCTTCACGGCTTGCTTCAAGCCGCCGCCGGTGCGCACGATTCCGACCTGGTTCCACATGAGCCTTTGCAATTCGCTGATCGATGCTTCTACCGGAACGCTTACAGGTCCGTTGGAGTAGGCGGCGGGCGGCAAGCTTGAAGCTTGACTCGTGGGAAGTTTCAGTTCGTCACGCATTTTGTTTCCGGCACGCGCTCCGAAGACCAAGCCTTCGAGCAGGGAATTACTCGCCAGCCGATTGGCTCCATGGACGCCGGTTCCTGCAGCCTCACCGGCCGCGTAAAGGCCGGGAAGGCTCGTGCGTCCATCCAGGTCCGTGCGAACTCCGCCCATCGCATAGTGCGCAGCCGGACGGATGGGCACCGGTTCCTCGGTGATGTCAATGTTGTACTGCAGGCAGGTTTTGTAGATACGCGGAAACCGCTGCTGAACATGCGCCGGATCGAGGTGCGTCAAATCCAGATAGACGACCGGGTCTTTGGCGCGGCTGCTCTCGAGTTCATGCATGATTGCGCGCGCGACCACATCGCGAGGCGCGAGTTCGGCCATCGGATGATACTTGGCCATGAACCGCGACATCTCCATATTCCGCAGATACGCGCCCTCACCGCGCAATGCTTCCGAAAGCAAAAATCGCGGCGCCTTTTTCAGGTACAACGCGGTTGGATGGAATTGGATGAACTCCAGATCGGTTACTTCCGCCCCTGCACGGTATGCCATCGCCACGCCGTCGCCGGTGGCGACACTGGGATTGGTCGTGTTTAAGTACAGCTGGCCCATGCCTCCGGTCGCAAGCAGCACGGCTGAGGCATGAATCGTATCTTCCTGGCCGCGTTCGTCGATGACCCGAACGCCGCAAACCCGGCCAGGGTCGGTGACCAGATCGGTTGAAAATTCAAATTCACGGATGGAAATCTCGGGCCGGGTTTGCGCTTTCGCATAAAGCGCGCGCTGGATTTCGCGGCCGGTGGAGTCGCCGTGCGCATGCAAAATGCGATTACGGCTATGAGCGCCCTCGCGCCCGAATGTCAGCTTGGTTCCGTCACGATCGAATTGCGTGCCCCAGGCGATAAGCTCCTCGATACGCTCGGGCGCGTCTTCCACCAGAACTCGCGCAGCGGCTTCATTGCAGAGGCCATCGCCGGCAGCGAGTGTGTCCTGAAGATGCAGGCTGATTTCATCTTCGTCGCTGAGGGCCGCAGCGATCCCCCCTTGAGCATACTGCGTGCTGGAGTCGGCGATTTCACGCTTGACCAGAACAAGAACGCGTCCGGCGGGCGCCAGTTCGATGGCGGCGCGAAGTCCGGCGACTCCGGCGCCAATGACGACAAAATCCGCCCCAGGGGCAGCGGCTGGCATTGAGGAATGGTAACACCGGCAAACTTAAGGGCTCCAACTTGCGGCGCGGTCAAGGCTCCGGAGCAAGGCAAGCGGGAGAGCTTGGTATTCTCCTGACTGTGGAGTACACTGTGTAATACATTCAACACATGGAAACGATTCAAATCGTCCTGGACAAAAAGCTGCTCCAGGCCACCGACCAGGCTGCTAGAAAATCAAAACAGAATCGCTCTGCCCTGGTTCGGGAGGCACTTCGAGAATATCTTCGGAGGTCAGAGCTTCGTGCCAAAGAAGATCGTGATCGCGAAGGTTATTCGCGGCTCCCGGAAGACGCCGCTGACCTGACGGTTTGGGATGCGGAGGCTGCATGGCCACCCGAATAGAGCGAGGTGATGTCCGCCTGTACGAATTTGCTGCCCCAGACAAGAAGCGGCCTGTCGTCGTTCTGACGCGTCGTGGCGCCCTTTCCTATTTGTCCAGAATCACTGTGGCGCCGATCACATCTGCAATTCGCGGCGTGCCATCGGAAGTTCTGCTTACGGAAGAAGATGGCATGAAGCAGCCTTGCGCCGTAAATCTTTACAACCTGACGACTGTTTCTCAAGCACGTCTGGGCAAACAAGTGGCTCGCCTGTCCGCGGTTAGAATGCGGGAAATCTGTGCTGCCATCGACTTTTCACTCGGCTGCGACGCCAGCCGACCTTAATTGCAATCGAACCTGCAAGCCTCAAGTCACGCGGTGGTTGCTATGATGAGTTGCAATGATTCGCACGCCCGTAAATACCCCGTCTCATTGCTATGAAGCAATTATTGAGTCTGGCGGACTCGCGCGCGTCGGAACCATTCTGAAGGAGCTATTCGGCGCAACCCCCGATCTTTTCATCGTGACGGTCTCTCCGGTGCGGCGGCGATGGATCAAAGGCCTCTTGCGGTCCCTGGAAGCCGCTGGTTTTGCCGCACATGTGATTGAGATGCCCGAAGGCGAACGTTTCAAGCGGCTGTCCACTGTCGAGTCGCTTGCGGAGGATCTGCTGCGCGCCGGTGCAGATCGAAGAGCGGTGGTGCTTGCTTTTGGCGGAGGCGTGGTGGGAGACGTCGCGGGCATGCTGGCTTCGGTCTACATGCGAGGCGTGAAGCTGGTGCAGGTTCCCACAACCGTTCAGGCGCAGCTCGATGCTGCGATCGGCGGCAAGACCGGAGTCAATCTCCGTTCCGGAAAAAATCTGCTGGGAACTTTCTATCAACCCGAACTGGTGCTCATCGATCCCGCTACTCTGGCGACGTTGCCGGAACGCGAGTTCCGTGCAGGCATGTATGAGGCGCTGAAGTGTGGCGTAATTGGTAACGAAGAATTGTTCGCGCGATTGGAGAACTCCTCGATCAAAGACTTGCGGAAAACGCCGGAATTTCTTGCCTGGGCGATCGCGGAGTCAGTACGGCTGAAGGCAAAAGTCGTTTCAGCTGACGAACGCGAGGGGGACCTTCGCCGGGTGCTGAACTTCGGACATACGATCGGGCACGCGCTCGAAGCTGCCACAAACTATCGGCAGTTTCTTCATGGCGAAGCCGTGGCGTGGGGCATGATCGCGGCCGCGCGGATCGCCGCTGATCTCGGTTGCTGTCCGACTGGAGTGTACGAGCGCATTCGCAACGCTACGCTTCGGTGGGGGAAGTTGGCGCCGGTTAAAGTCCAGACCGCAAAAGCAATCAAGCTCATCCGTTCAGACAAGAAAACCGAGGCTGGAGTTTTACACTTCGTACTTCCAACAGCCATTGGCCGAGTCGAGGTCGTGAAGGACATCCC
>Ga0310811_10004929_pt1 | contig 16808 bp, 11 predicted proteins | sample YCmetagenome_FD_207642 | JGI IMG/M metagenome (GOLD analysis project Ga0310811, IMG submission 207642) | Soil microbial communities from experimental microcosm in Duke University, North Carolina, United States - YC | ecosystem: Engineered > Artificial ecosystem > Soil microcosm > Unclassified ...
GCTCCACCCTTCACCCGTGAGACGCTCGACCTTCCCGCTCCTTCTCAGAACCGGGATGTCGAGGCCCAGCATCTGGGTCTTCACGGGATAGTCGAGAAGCAGGTCGCCCGGCGCCAGTCCGAACTCCGTTGCGAGGGAGTTCTCGGCTTTCGCGACGCGTTTTCTGTCGGTCGCGATCCACTCCACCTTGTCAGCATCGAGCTCCGCCGCCGGCCATTCGGCGGCGCGCTTGTAGAGGCGCCGCCCTTTGAGCGCCGCGAGCAGTGGCGTTGGCTTGTCGCCCTCGAGCGTGTGCATCAAGCCCTCGTCGGTGTGGCGCGCCAGCGATTGAACATCCACGATTTCCGTTCGCACCGCATCTTCGACCAGGCGCTTGTACATCGCCGTCGCGCTCCGCACGGCATGATGCCAGTAAACGTTCCGGTACATCTGGTATTTGGCAAAGAGCAGCGACTCGAGCGCCGACAGCGCCTTCTCCCGCACGCCGAGCGCGCGCCTTCCAGTTTCCGGATCGTCGACGAGAACGAGGGAGTTCGTCAGGCGATCCACGTCGATCTCGCCGTAAGGGACCCCGCACATGAACGCATCGCGTTTCAGGTACTCGATCTTGTCGAGATCGAGCGACCCGGATATCAGGCCTTGTAACGAACTCTCGCTCCGCCCACGAATCAGGTCGAGGACCTTCACCGGTGCGTCTTTGCCGATCTGGGAGGAGAGAATCGCGGCGACGCTTCCCTCGGTGATGAGCGGGCGCGCGACGTCCTCGTGGTGGAGCGCCCCGATTTCCTCGAGCGCGTGTGAGAATGGATAGTGCCCCACGTCGTGAAGGAGCGCCGCCGACCGTACTATCGCCTGGTCGATCTCGCTGATCGACGTCGAGTCTTCGGCTTCGCAAAGGAGCGCCAGCGTGCGCCGCGAGAGATGATGCGTGCCGAGCGCGTGCTCAAAGCGCGTGTGGGTCGCGCCGGGATAAACGAGGTACGTCCATCCGAGCTGCCGGACGTACCTAAGGCGCTGAAAGACTTCCGTGTCGACGAGCGTGAGCGTCAGCTCGTCGACACGAATGTTGTTCCAGACGGGGTCGCGCAGAATCTCGAAGCGCACAGCCCGTCCCTCGCGCCGGTTTGGCGTCAGCCCTTCGGGCCGGCGTTCTTCGTCGCCGCGTCCACGTTCCCGATCTTCTCGAAGTTCTCGCGGAACATGTCGGCGAGCTTTCTCGCCTGCGCGTCATAGGCCTCGGGATCAGACCACGTCGACCGGGGGTTCAGCACATTGGCGGGAACCCGGTTGATCTCGGTCGGGACTGCCAGCCCGAAGATTGGATCCCTGCGCGTGTCGCTCTCGTCCAGCTCGCCGGCCAGCGCGGCGTGAACGATGGCGCGCGTGTATTTGAGCTTGATGCGCTCGCCGGTTCCGTAGGGTCCGCCACTCCAGCCTGTGTTGATCAACCAGACCTTTGAGTCGTGCTCGCGCAGGTGATCTCCGAGCATCCTCGCGTATTTCGTCGCGTGCCAGACGAGAAACGCTGCGCCGAAGCACGCGCTGAAGGTGGGCTGCGGCTCCTTCACGCCGCGCTCCGTACCCGCGACTTTGGCTGTGTATCCAGACAGGAAGTAGTACATCGCCTGCTGCGGGGTGAGTCGCGCAATTGGCGGTAATACTCCGAATGCATCAGCGGTCAGGAAGACGACATTCTTCGGGTGCCCACCGCGCCCACCTTCGACGAAGTTGCGAATGTAGTGGAGCGGATAGGAAGCGCGCGTGTTCTCCGTGATGGACTGGTCGGCAAACCGGACCTCCTTGGTGGCCGGATCGAGCACCACGTTCTCGAGGACGGTGCCGAACATCTGCGTCGTGCGGTAGATCTCCGGCTCGCTCTCGGGAGTAAGGTTGATGACCTTCGCGTAGCAGCCACCCTCGAAATTGAAGATCCCGTCCTTCGACCAGCCGTGTTCATCGTCGCCAATCAGCCGGCGATCTGGATCAGCGGAGAGCGTCGTTTTTCCGGTTCCGGAAAGCCCGAAGAACAAGGCTGTGTCGCCGTACCTTCCAACGTTTGCAGAGCAATGCATGGAGAGCGCGCCCTGCTTCGGAAGCAGATAGTTCATGACCGTGAACATTGCCTTCTTCAATTCCCCGGCGTAGCGCGTGCCTCCGATGAGAATCGTGTGCTCGGCGATGTTGAGAACGATGAAAGTTCCGGAGCGAGTGCCATGGCGCGCGGGATCGGCCTCGAACTCGGGTGCGTGAAGAACTGTAAAGTTCGGATCGAACGTCGGGAGATCGCTCAGCTCCGGACGGATGAACATGTTCCGAACGAACGCCATATGCCAGGCGTTGGGGGAGACGTAGCGCACCGACAACCGATATGATGGATCGGCGCCGCAATAGAGATCCTCGACGAACAGCTCGGGGGTCTCATTGAGATATATGCGGACATCTTCCAGAAGCAGTTGATATTTCTCGACCGTCAGCGGCCGATTGACCTTACCCCAATCAACATCTTTTTCCGAGCTCGGCTCCTTTACGATGAACTTGTCGTTCGGAGAGCGACCCGTATGCGGTGTGGTTACGGCGACGAATGGGCCCATGTCCGAAAATTCACCCTCGCTACGACGTGCCGCCGCCTGAAAAAGCTCCGGCGCAATCAAATTCCAGTGGACTTCGCCACGCGGCTCGAGTCCCTGTTTGCTCAACCCAATGCTGCTCTCGCGCGCCATCTGCTTGCGCTGCGGTCTCATTTCGGTTGCCATTACGTGACCTTCCCTTCGTTGATCCGCTGCTGTGCATCGATCACTGCGACGGCGGCCATGTTCACGATATCCTGAACATCAGCGCCTTGTTCGAGTACATGCACGGGAAGATTCATACCCAGCAGGATCGGACCGATTTTCGTCGCACCACCCAGGTGGTGCAGGAGCTTGTAGGCGATGTTCCCCGCGCTGAGGTTGGGGAAAATCAGTACGTTCGCCCGCTCCTTAAGTACGCTGAACGGATACGCCGAACGCAGGATGTTCTCGTCCATCGCCGTATCGGCCTGCATCTCGCCGTCGACGACCAGAGCGGCGTCGCGCTCTCTCAGTATTGCGACGGCCTTTGCAACCTTCTCCGCTTCCGGATGGCGCACCGACCCGAAGTTGGAGAACGACAGCATCGCGATCTTGGGCGTGATGCCGAAAGTCTGAACGATCCTGCTGGCGGAGTACGCTATCTGTGCCAGCTGCTCTGCTGTCGGATCGATGTTGACGGTCGTGTCTCCACAGAAAATAACGTGCTTCTCGAAGACGAGCATGTAGAGGCCGCTGACGATCTCGGCTTTTGGATGCGGACCAATGACTTGCAGCGCGGGACGGATCGTCTCGGGGTAGTGCATGCCTACTCCCGAGAGGAGCGCGTCCGCATCGCCACATGCAACCATTACGGATCCGAAGTAGTTCCCGTTGAAGAGGAGCTGATGTGCTTCGCCGTGACTGAGTCCCTTCCGCTGCCGGCGCTTCCATAGATAGTCGGCGTATTTGTCGCGCTTTTCGGATTTCCCCGGGTCATCGATCACGATGTCGCGCAGCGAGATGTGGCCTTCGGCGGCAATGCGCTCGATGTTCTCGCGCTGGCCCAGGAGAATTGGATGGCCCATGCCCTCATCGACGATCATGCGCGCGGCGCGAATGATCTTCGGCTCTTCGCCCTCAGGGAACACGATTCGCTTTGGATCGCGTACTGCGCGGTTGATGATCCCTCGCATGATCCCGCGCGCTCGGCCGAGGCGCGCCTCGAGCTGCTCGCGGTACTGCTCGAGGTCTATCATCTCCTTTGCGACGCCGCTGGCGACGGCGGCCCATGCGACGGCCGGCGCGACCCAGAGCAGAACCCGCGGATCGAACGGGAAGGGAATCAGATAATCGGGCCCGAATTTCACGGAGCGAAGACCGTACAGGCGCGAGACGCTGTCAGGCACGTTCTCTTTGGCAAGCGCAGCCAAAGCGCGAGTCGCAGCCATCTTCATTTCCTCGTTCACCTCGGTCGCGCGCGCGTCGAGCGCCCCGCGGAAGATGAATGGAAATCCGAGCACGTTGTTCACCTGATTCGCGTAGTCACTGCGCCCGGTGGCGATGATCGCATCGGATCGGACGGCGCGGACCTGGTCCGGCAATATCTCCGGCTCGGGATTCGCCAGCGCGAAGACAATCGGCTTCTTCGCCATCTTCGCCACCATCTCTCCGGTGATGGCTCCCGCCACCGAGAGCCCGACGAAGACGTCGGCGCCCACCAACGCATCGGCGATCGTACGCGCCTTGGTCTTGTTGGCGAACTTCGCCTTGTAGGGATCGAGCTCGCCGGGTCTGCCTTCGTAGACGACGCCCTGCCGGTCGGACAGCAGTATGTTCTCGCGCGGAACTCCGAGGCGCACGTAGTGCTCGGCGGTGGAAATCGCGGCGGCACCGGCTCCCGAAAAAACGACGCGGACCTTCTCGATTTTCTTCCCGACGATTTCGAGCGCGTTGAGGAGAGCGGCGCCCGAGATGATCGCGGTTCCGTGCTGGTCGTCGTGGAAGACGGGAATCTTCATCGTCTTCCGGAGTGTCTCCTCGATGTAAAAACAATCGGGGGCGCGAATGTCCTCGAGATTGATTCCCCCGACCGTCGGCTCGAGCAGCTGGCAGAACCTGATTACATCGTCGGGATTCTCGGACCCGACCTCGAGATCGAACACGTCGAGATCGGCGAACTGCTTGAAGAGATTTGCCTTGCCCTCCATGACCGGCTTTCCCGCCAGCGCGCCGATGTTGCCGAGCCCGAGCACGGCGGTGCCGTTGGTGACGACGGCGACGAGGTTGCCCTTGGCTGTGTACTTGTAGACGTCGTCGGGCTTCGCCTTGATCTCGAGGCAGGGGATCGCGACCCCCGGCGAATAAGCGAGCGCGAGGTCGCGCTGGTTGTTCAGGGGCTTGGTCGGTACTACCGCGATCTTTCCGGGCCGGCCGGACGAGTGGTAGTCGAGGGCTTCTTCACGCTTCATTGAACGTGGAAAAATGCCATGTGCGCCATCCAAGTGCTACCCTCGCAGGGGGACAGGCGGTCGCAGCGAGCGCGTCGGGTAGATTACCCGCATGGTGATTCCGTATCCGCGCATCCCGCCCACGATCGTATCATTTGGTCCGATCGCGATCCGATGGTACAGCTTGATGTACGTCGTCGGATACGTGCTCGGGTACCGCCTCGTGCTAAAGCGCATTGAGACTGGTCGGACGAGTATCACCCGTACGGATCTCGACGATCTGATCTGGTATCTCGTGTTCGGCATGCTTCTCGGAGCGCGTCTGGTGTATGTGTTCGTCTACGGACGCGGGGAGTACGCGGCGCATCCACTTGAGGCCCTGGCGATCTGGAGAGGCGGACTGTCGTTTCATGGCGCGATCGCCGGGATGACGGTTGGCATCGCACTCTTCGCACGGCGGCACAAATACTCGATCCTCGAGGTGACGGACCTGGTCGCGTTGTGCGGAGCGCCCGGATTGTTCTTCGGTCGCATCGGCAATTTTATCAACGGTGAGTTGTACGGCCGGCCGACCAACGTTCCATGGGCGATGATTTTTCCCGCGGATCCGTTGCATGTGCCGCGACACCCGTCGCAGCTGTATGAGGCGTTTGCGGAAGGCGTTGTGCTAAGTGTGTTGGTCTGGTGGATCGACGGACTGGCGCGAGCGCGGGGCTACAATCGACCGGGGCTGGCGACAGGTGTCTTTCTCGTCGGATACGCGATTGCGCGGTTTTCACTCGAGTTCACCCGCCAACCGGACGCGCAGCTCGGGCTCGTCCTCGGGCCGCTGTCGATGGGCCAGTTGCTCTCGATCATCATGCTCGCCGTTGGCCTGGTGCTGCTCACAATGATCTATTTCAGCCGCGGCGCCCCATCGCGGATCGTGAATCCTACTGAATGAGATTCAGCGGACCTTAGAACGACGGCGTACTTATGTTGGGAATGGCAAAGCGCTGGCCTTTTTGTCGCAAAACGATACCTTAGACACCACATGAAGCCTGCTCTCTCGGTAACTCGCGGTTCGGTGTGGCGCCTGCGTCTGCTCGCAACGGTCCTGGCCGTGGCCGGCCAGCTCGGATTGTCGGGCGCGTCGCTCACGCTCGCACGCGATGAATCCAGCGCGATATCGCACACCGAGCGAACCGGCATCGATCTGCATCACGGGCACAATGAAGCGACGTGCGCCGCCTGCGCAGGGCTGTCGTGTCACGCAACATTGAATCCGATAGCGCCGCCTGTCTCGAGCGAGGCGATGTCCCGTTTGGCCATCGCCTCCCGCGCGCTGCAATTCGTTATCGGCCCGCGACTCCTCCCCAATTCCTGCCGAGCACCGCCCAGAGAAGCCTGAACACGTCGTTCGGTGGTTAGCAAAAATTCTCTGGGGAGCTCATGCACTACACTCGGTCAACGATCGCATTGGCGTTCTTCGCCGGTGCGCTCCAAGCCCAACAACCTGTTCCAAACAGTCGCGCCGATTCCATCAAGGTGGTCGGCGTGTCGGATTCACTCGATTCCGCGAGATTGTCACGCCGCGAGGCGATTGCGCTGGCGCTGGCGCACAATCCGCAGCTGGAGATCGCGCGCGCGCAAATCGGGGAAGCGAAGGCGCGAAAGGTCGAGGCTGTCTCGATTCCGGATCCTGCCGCGATCGCCTCTCTCGATCAGCAGCCGGGGTTGTTCCGCTCGGCCGGCGGTGGGCAAAAAAATGTGGGCGTTGGCGTCGTCGTCCCATTTCCGAATAAGCTTCGACTTCAGGGAAAAATCGCACAATCGGACGTGGCGGCGGCCGAGCTATCGTATCAGCTGCAACGACAACTCGTGGCCGCGCAGACGGCGGAGGCCTACGACTCGCTCCTTGTCGCGCTCAGACATCGCGCCGACCTGACGGAGGCCGATACACTCGCGCGCAATTTCCTCCAGAGAACCGAGGCGCGCTTCAACGCCGGGACCGCGGCGAAGCTCGATGTAATCAAAGCGACCGTCGATGTGGCGCAGGCCGCCAATCAGCTGCTGACGAACGCGCTCGATGTGCAGACCGCCGGTTCGGCGCTCGATCGCTTGCTTGGCCGCCCGAGTGGCGCAGCGGTCGTACCTACCGATTCGCTCATTGTTCCGGATAGCGTTCCTTCGCTCGATCGTATAATCGCGGCCGGTCTCGCGGCGCGTCCCGAGCTGGCGTCCATAGCCGCACAGCGCCAAGGCGCGCGCGCGGCGACGTCGCTCGCAAAACAATTCTGGCTGCCAGACCTCACGCTCAGCGTCAACAAGGACTACAACCTGCCCGATCCGGCGCTATACTCGACCGGCTTGTCGTTTCCGTTTCCGATCTTTTTCTGGCAGCATACCCGTGGTCAGATAGCTGAATCGAGCTTTCGAGAACGTGAGCTCGCGGCGACCGAGCGCGACGTCCGCGCTTCAGTGACGCAGGATCTCCGCGACTCTTACGCGGCCGCGCGGATCGCACTCCAGCAAGCGGTTTTCATTCGCGATCAGCTGCTCCCTTCGGCCCGTGCGGCTTATCGCGCCGCCTACGCCAGCTACACGCTGGGCGGCTCGTCGGCGCTCGAGGTGCTCGATGCGCGCCGGACATTGCTCGACGCCGAGAGCCAGTACACGGATGCCCTCGCCGCGGCGAACATCTCGCGCTACGAGCTGGAGCGCGCTGTAAGCGTTCCGCTGGACACAATCCATTAAAAGCCTCCAATGCGAAAAGTCGTTCTGACCAAATACACGCGCTATGCGCTGAGAAGCCTCACACTCGGCGCGACCGCGATCACAGCCTGCTCGCGGACCGACGCCAGGACTACCGTGACAGATAGCGCAGCCATATCGAACGCGGGCTTCACCATTCCGGCGGCTCAGCGCGCGCGGATCCATGTGATCCCCGTAGTCCTATCCGTATTCAGGCCGGTGGTGGCGACAACAGGCACGGTCGCGTTCAATGGCGATCACTCAACGCAGGTGCTGGCGCCCGTCTCGGGCCCGGTGTCGCGGATCGTGGTTCCACTGGGCGCTCAGGTCGCGCAAGGTGCAGCTCTCGCCACTGTCTCGTCGCCGGATTTTGCCGCGGCCGTCGCCGCCTTTCGAAAGGCCGAGAACTCGTACCGCCAGCTGTCCCGAGTTGCAGCCCTCGACGAGCAATTGTTCAAGACGGATGCAATCGCGCATCGTGACGTGGAGCAGGCGCAGACGGATGCAGCGGCCGCGGCCGCCGATCGTGATGCCTCGCTCCAGCAGCTGCATGCCCTCGGCGTAGATGCCGCGACTATCGCGGCGATTCAGGCGGGGAAATCAGTTGGACCTGTGGAGGCGGTGATTCGCGCGCCGATAAGCGGTACCGTCGTCGAAAAACTGATCAACCCGGGCCAGCTACTCCAGGCAGGAACTACCCCGACGTTCACCGTCGCGAACGTTTCGTCGATGTGGGTGATAGCGAATGTGTTCGAGTCGGACCTGGCAGCCGTACGGAAAGGCGCCACGGCCAACATAATCACGGACGCCGGCAAGTATCCGATTCCAGGAATCGTGGACAACGTGGCGGATCTCGTCGATCCGAACACGAAAGCAACAGCGGTACGAATCGTCGCTCAGAATCCCAGCGGTCTTCTCAAACGTGACATGTTCGTGCGAGTCGAGATCCAGGCGGATGCACAACAATCGGGGTTCCTGGTGCCGACATCGGCCGTGCTCAGGAACGAAGAGAATCTTCCTTTTGTGTTTGTAGCGCTCCCGTCCGGAGGATTCAACCGGCGGCAGATCACGCTCGGTCCTCGCGTCGGAGATGGCTATCAGGTGCTCACGGGCCTCACGGCGGGAGATAAGGTCGTCACGGAAGGCGCGCTATTCCTTCAGTTCGCGGAGAGTCAGTGACCGCGCCAATACAACCTGAAGAACCGCAGCCAGTCGCAGAAAAATCGAATTACGTACATCGACTCGTCAGAGCGGCACTCGCACAACCGATCCTGGTCGCCGTTCTCACAGTTGCGCTCGTCGTTGTGGGGTTGTGGTCGCTCTTCAGGTTGCCGGTCGATGCGTACCCCGACATTTCACCACCGCGCGTCGAAATCGTGACTCAGTGGCCGGGCCACGCGGCGGAGGAAGTCGAGCGCCTCATCACTGTGCCGATCGAGACAGAGATGAATGGTCTGCCCGGCCTCGAGGTGATGAGATCCGTTTCACTATACGGCCTCTCGAGCGTTCGGCTGACCTTTGAGGACGGTACAGACAATTACTTCGCGCGCCAACAAGTATTTGAGAGACTCCCCGATCTCTCGCTTCCGCCCGACGTAAGTCCGGGGGTGTCGCCGCTGTTCTCGCCCTCGGGTTTGGTCTATCGCTACGTAGTGGAGAGTCCGGACCGCTCACCGATGGAGCAGAAGATCATTCAGGACTGGGTTCTCGAGAAGCAATACAAGTCGGTCCCCGGCGTTGCGGATATGTCGTCGCTCGGCGGCCTGACGATGCAGTACCAGGTTGTGCTCGATCCGACGCGACTGGCCGGTGCAGGTCTTTCCGTTCCGGCCGTGGCGGCGGCATTGGGCGCGAACAATGGAAACGCTGGTGGAGGATTTTACTCTGAAGGCGGCCAGTTCTATTATGTCCGCGGCTTGGGCCGTCTCGAAACTCCTGACGACATCGGCAAGGTCGTGCTGGCAGTCCACAACGGAACTCCAGTACTGGTCAAGGATGTCGGAGATGTCGTAATCGGGAGCGCACCGCGCCTCGGACAATTCGGATTCAACGGCAACAGCGACGCTGTCGAAGGCGTCATTCTGATGCGGACCGGGGAACAGGCGCAAACCGTTCTCAAGGCTGTGCAAGCGAAAACCGCCGAGCTGAACAGCTCGATCCTGCCAAAGGACGTGAAGGTCAAGCCCTTTTACGATCGAAGCGATCTGATCAGCCTCACGACGCGAACCGTGGTGACCAATCTCCTGCGCGGCATTCTGCTCGTGATTGTGGTACTGATCTTCTTTCTCTACGACGTCAGATCGGGGCTGATTATCGCAGCCACGATTCCTCTTTCACTCCTATTCGCGTTCATTTGCCTCGACCTTCGTCACATCCCTGCCAACCTTCTCTCGATCGGCGCTATCGACTTCGGATTACTTGTGGACAGTGCCGTGGTGATGGTGGAGAACATTTACCGCCGGCTTGCTCACCGGGCGCCGGGCGAATCCGTTCGCGAGGTCATTGCGAAGGCCGCGGGCGAGGTCGACCGTCCGATTGTCTACGCGAGAGCAGTGATCATAGCGGGTTTTCTGCCGATCTATGTCCTGTCGGGCCCGTCAGGGCGGTTGTTCCGACCGATGGCGGACACCACGATCTTCGCCCTGATCGGCGCACTCCTCATCACGCTCACCATGATGCCGGTGCTGGCGGAGTGGGTGCTTCGCGGCGGCGTGAAGGAAAAACGCAATCGCGCATTCGAATGGATTCTCGCCCGGTACGAGCGGTCGCTCGATTGGGCGTTATCACATCGCAAGCAGACCGTCCTGGGCTCGATCGGCGTCTTCGCCGCGTCGATCCTGATCGCTGGGGGAATCGGCGCCGAGTTCATGCCACACCTGGACGAAGGCGCGTTGTGGGTGCGCGCGACGATGCCCTACACGATCTCCTTCGAAGAGTCATCGCGGATCGTTCCGCAGATCCGCTCAATTCTTCGCTCCTTTCCCGTGGTTACGGATGTAGCGTCAGAGCACGGCCGGCCCGATGACGCCACCGATCCCACCGGTTTCTTCAACGCCGAGTTTTACGTCGGTCTCAAGCCATACAGCGAATGGCACGGCGCTTTCGGGTCGAAGGCCGATCTCGTTGAGGCGATAAACCGAAAGCTCACCGCATTTCCGGGCGTGACGTTCAACTACACCCAGCCCGCCGAGGATGCGGTCGACGAGGCTGAAACCGGCCTCAAGAGCGCTCTCGACCTCAAGATATTCGGGCCGGACCTCAGCGTTCTGGAACAGAAAGGAACCGAGATCAAGCGTGTGCTTTCGGGGGTCGCAGGAATCCGCGAGATCACGCTTGTTCAGGAGCTCGGCCAGCCAAGCCTGACTGTCGCAGTGGATCGCAACAAGATCGCGCACTACGGATTGAACGTCGCCGACGTGAACGGCTTGATAGAGGCTGCGGTGGGAGGAACTGCGGCGACGCAAGTGGTCCAGGGTGAACGACTGTTCGACCTGGTGGTGCGCCTCGCACCACAGTTTCGCGAAACGCCGGAACAGATCGGCAACATTCTGATCTCGACGCCCGCCGGCGGTCAGGTGCCACTACGCGAGGTCGCCGCCATTCAGATCGCAAATGGAGCGTCGTTCATCTATCGCCAGGACAACTCCCGCTACATCGGAGTTCAATACTCCGTAGAAGGACGGGACCTGGCGAGCGCCGTTGAAGAGGCGCAGAAGAAAGTCGCGTCCAAAGTGGTAATGCCGGGCGGGTATCGGATCGTCTGGGGCGGAGAATATGAAGAGTATACCGCCTCCAGGAAGCAGCTCGCCGTAGTCCTGCCGCTGACGCTCGTCCTGATCTTCGTACTTCTGTTCGGGCTCTATGGAAACTTCATGTTTCCTTTCATCACAGTCGCGGGCGTCATACTCTCCGCGCCAATCGGCGGCCTGCTCGCGCTTGCGATCACGCGGACGCCGTTCTCCGTTTCATCGGGGATCGGATTTCTCGCGCTATTCGGAGTATCAGTGCAAACCGCCGTCGTTTACATCTCGTACGCGAATGAGCTTCGACTGGCGGGACTCGGGATCGTAGACGCCACACGCAGGGCGGCCCTCCTGAGGCTCAAGCCGATCATGATGACTGCGCTCGTTGCGGCGCTGGGTCTGTTGCCAGCCGCGCTATCGACCAGCGTGGGTTCAGATTCGCAGCGACCATTTGCACTGGTGATCGTGGGCGGGCTGTTCTCCCGTCTTCTCATCAGCGTTCTTCTGATGCCGGTCCTGTACATTATGGTCGCGAAGGAGGACGACCACCTGGAGGTCTAGAGATCGGGTGCGGCGGGCTCCATTTCAGCGCTCATTCCCCCCGATAATCGGGGCCGGTCCTCCCATCTTCCCCAAATCCATGGCGCGGGCCATCGCCTTCCACTCCTCGATGCTCACGACCGACGACGTGTCGTCGCGGTAGCGGCCCGCGGCCTCCATGAGTGCGCGGCGCTTCTCTCCGCGAGGGATCGCTGGATCGGCGAGAATGTCGGACGCGACGTCATGGAGCGAATGAAGATTGTCGAAAATGATCGCCACTTCGGGATAGCGCTCGGTGAACATCGGCGCGATTTCGGAGGACTGAGGCATGGCCGTTGGTAAACTCGCCGGAGCGCTGTCGAGCAGGCTCCAGAATCGGGCGACCACAGCGTCGACGTTCTGTCGGCGCTGCATGGGATTGGCGGAGGAAAGGAGCGCCTCGTAGAGCGTCATCTGCAGCCAGTGGTACGACCAGATCAAACCATTGTACGTTGGGAAGCGTTTCCGAAACGTCAGCGAGTAGGTCTGCCCCTCCATCAGGCTCATGTCCTTCGGTTTCGAGCTGAACGCCAGCGAGCGCCGCGATTTGTAATAGCGCACAACCTCGGCGACCCTCGCATCCTTCTGCGATACGGTGATCCGATCGTCCGTCCAGACGTCGTAGATCTGGCGGTGCAACATGTGGGTCCAGTCGAACATCTCTGCCACTTCGGGAGCCAGCTTCTCCCAACCCGGCGCGATTGCTCCTTCATCGAGCGGCACACCAGGCGGGTGACGAAGGAGATGATCCGTGATGAACCGGAACTGGCGGTCATCGAGGGTCTCGCGGCCAGCCGAAGGATTGCTCCAGAGAGTCTCGTAAAGCTTGGCGTGACCGTAATCGAACGCGTTAAACAGAGCATCCACGCGCGGGAACTGGTTCCGAAACGCCCAATTGTGTGATGCGGAGAGATAGGTCTGGTCGTACGAAGCTGCCGCGCTCGCTGGGGCCGATCCGTGGAGAGCACAGCCTGTTGCTACTGCGCTCGCCGTCGCGATCGCCAGTCCGCGGCCGATCAGCATCATCGTCGTGATGGATCGCCGTGTCACTGCATCCTGCCGAGCGAATGGGTGAGGGTCATGCCCAACGTGATGAAAGTCGAATAGCCGGTACCGCGAAAATGCCTGCCTATTCCGCCATGGATCACAACCAGCGGCCTGAACTGGTGCCGCGCGCCGATCTCGGCGGTGACGTCTGTTATTCTTCCGAGGCCCTCGAATTTCTCGGCGAATATGTCCGACACTAGAAGCGTCGACGCCAGCGGAAAAGCCTTGTCGAATCCAGCGCCGAGGAGCCAGTGCGTGTGATTCTGAATATCCCCTGGCAACACTCGGGTACTCTGAAGCGCTTCCGGCTGCGGAGCGGCGCAGTAGAAAGTCGCGGCAAGCGCTGACTCAGTAGCAATCGAACAAGGTCCGTCGAGCGGTGGCAACGTACTACCAGCGCATGAACTGGGAGGCCCGCCGCCGGGGCATGTAATCGTGAGCGAAGGGGGCGTCCGCACGGCGAAGGAAGCGATGCTTGCGTTGAGGTGAATCCGTCCCGGAGAAAAGCTTCGCGTCAGAAGCGCTTTGAGCGAGTATGACGAAGGAAGTGCGTCGCGGCCGACAGGCTGAAAGAGCTCCGTCGCGAGCGCGAGCGCCGGAACGTGCAGAGTCTCCACCGTGAACTGATACATCGCGCCGACTCCGAAGCCGGCGATTCCGCTGCGGGGAGTGACGGTGCTCTCCCGATAATAGCTTGGCAATCGCACCCATACTTCGGTTCTCGGCAGCATTCCGTATGAGACCTGCGGCTCATAGAGGAACCGATTGCGCGAGTCGGAGAGCGCGTCATAACGAAGATTCAGGAAATCCAGATCGAGAGCGTACCGTTCCGTGACAGTTGCATCTTCGACCCGGACGGGAAACCCGGCGTCAAGGTTTCTGTAGGAAGCCTGGGCTTGGGCGATTCCCGCGTGGAGCGAGGCGCTGACGAAGACGGCTAGCGCCGCGCGCGACGGCATCGTCATTGTGCGGGGCTCAGCCTGTACATTGGTAGGTCGCGGCATCGTGACGTGTAATACACCGGCTCGTTAATTATTGCTGCCTGCCCAATCAAACTTACGCCGATTACCTCAAATGATTGAGATCCCTTCGCACACGATCGCACAGCTGCTGTATCTGGTTCATACTGATCCAGAAGAGCTGCGCGAAGCACTCGGTGAACTGCGAGCCCCCGACATCGCTGAAGCCCTGCGCGAGTTGCCACCAGAAGCTGCCGCGAAGGTGATGGCGGCGCTTCCGTTCGAGCTCGCGGTTCAGGTGTTCGACGAGCCGGAGCTGACGCGCCATCGCTGCGACATCATCCGGCTCATCGAGCCACGCAAGGTTGGGCCACTGATCGAAGCGATGTCGGCGGACCAACAAGCCGACTTGTTCAGGGAAGTCCCGCCGGACGAAAGGCCACGTTTGCTGGCGACCGTGAGCGAGCCCACTCGTGCGGCTCTCCAAAAGCTGTTGCAGTATCCCGCCGAAACAGCCGGTGGGATCATGACCACGGAATTTGTCAGCGTCCCGTCGGACTGGACCGTCGAGCAGACGCTGCGACTGATCAGGGAAGTGGGCGGGCGCAAGGAGACCGTGTACGCGATTTACGTCGTCGACGCCGTGACAAACGAGCTGGTACACGTCGTCTCTCTGCGAGAGCTGTTGACCGCGGAGCGCGAGGACAACGTGCTCGATGTCGGCAACAGAAGGCCACCGCTGACCGTGACGGCAAGTATGGATCGCGAGGAAGCGGCTCGGCTCATCTCCAAGTACAACCTGCTCGCGCTCCCGATCGTCGACGACCAACGGCGGATGCTCGGAATCGTCACCGTTGACGACGTGATCGACGCGTTGGTCGAGGAGACAACCGAAGACGTCCAGCGCTTCGGAGGTATGGAGGCCCTCGATGCGCCGTACATGGAAATCGGATTCTTGGAGATGATCAAGAAGCGCGCGGGGTGGTTGTGCGCGCTATTCCTGAGCGAAATGCTGACGGCGACCGCCATGCAGCGATTTCAAGGCGAGATCGAGCGCGCCGCCGTTCTCGCGATGTTCATTCCGCTCGTTATGAGCTCGGGCGGAAATTCAGGATCGCAGGCGACATCATTGGTGATTCGAGCGCTCGCCTTGCAGGAGCTGAAGCTAAGGGATTGGTGGCGGATCGCCGTACGTGAGCTGCCCACCGGACTCGTACTCGGCGCCATCCTTGGCGTAATCGGCTTCACCCGCATCGTGCTCTGGCAGCAAGTGCACATCTTCAACTACGGACCCCACTACTTCCTGCTCGCGGTCGCCGTCGGGTTCTCGCTGGTCGGAATCGTCGCGTTCGGCTCGCTCGCCGGATCGATGCTTCCATTCCTGTTGAAACGGATCGGATTCGATCCCGCGAGCGCGTCGGCGCCGTTCGTCGCGACGCTCGTCGATGTAACGGGACTCGTGATCTACTTTTCCGTTGCGTTCCTCGTGCTTCATGGGACGCTTCTATAGTTCGGAGCGGCAGCTGTGTTTGCTGTAACTGAACGGGCGGGAGGCGTCAGCAGCATAGTTGTAAGGGGTACGTTCAGTACGCCCCGACTTTTCTTGCCGCGGATCGGGGCAAAATCAACTGCCTGTGCTCCGAAAGCTACAGCGGCAAGTCGGGGCGTCGTGAACAAATAACTGGCATCTCCGCCGCTGACGCCTCCCGCCCGTTCAGTTACAGCAGTCAGTTTTCAGCGATGTAGCTTCTTAGCCTTTCCAGCATCCGGCGATCCGTAGTCTCAGCATCATCCAGCTTCGGCGTCTCGATCACCTTCCCGATCTTCGCCAGGCGAGGATCGTTCATGATCCGGCGGAACGCGCCTTCGCCGATCGCGCCCTCGCCGATCAACTCGTGGCGATCCTTGCGGGAGCCTAGCGGCACTTTTGAGTCGTTGAGATGCATGAGACGAAGACGGCGCCTTCCGATCACATCGTCGAAGCGCGCCCACACGCCGTCGTAGTCGTTCACAATGTCGTACCCGGCCGCGAAGATGTGTGCGGTGTCGACGCAAACACCGACGCGCTTGCGATAGGGAGTGGGGATCAGCTCGATGAGCTCTGCCATCTCCTCGAAGCTCGATCCGAGCACCGTTCCGGCGCCGGCCGTCATCTCCAGCAGGAGCACCGTTTTCCCAGGTGCGCGCTCCAGCGCGATTCCGATCGCTTCAGCGTTCCGGTCGAGGCCGCTCGCGCGATCGTCCATGAAATTCCCCGGGTGCGACACCAGGTAGTTGAGCTGGAGAGCGGCACACCGCTCGAGCTCTTTCACGAATGAGTCCAAAGAACGCTGACGAAGCACCGGATCGGGCGAGGCGAGGTTGATCAAGTAGCTGTCGTGCGCGCAAGTCTCTCGCACGCCGGTCTCACCAAGCCCGGTAACGAACGCCGCGCACTCTTCGTCGTCGCACACGCGCTCGGCCCAGCGGTTTCCCATCTTGGTGAAGATCTGCATTGCCGTCGCACCGATCGATTTGGCGCGCGGGGGAGCGTTGCTGGTGCCGCCGGCTATCGAGACATGGGCGCCGAGCGGAGCAGTTGCGGCATCGCTACCCTTCGGAACGGGCGAATCGCCAAGGGGAGCACGTGCTGCAGCCTTGCTCCTCGGCGCGGGTGAATCATCGCGCGGCACGCAGCCATTCCGCGGGATCGACCGCTGGCCCGCCGCGCCTGATCTCGAAATGCAAGTGCGAGCCTAGCGCGGGATCGCT